>Ga0187886_1000006_pt1 | contig 354393 bp, 313 predicted proteins | sample June2016WEW_20_1_FD_133001 | JGI IMG/M metagenome (GOLD analysis project Ga0187886, IMG submission 133001) | Peatland microbial communities from SPRUCE experiment site at the Marcell Experimental Forest, Minnesota, USA - June2016WEW_20_150 | ecosystem: Environmental > Terrestrial > Soil >...
AGTGTGAATACTTCGGATTATTACTTGTGGCTTGTCTAAGTGACAGGACCACGAATAGCAGGCTGGTTTGGGTTCTTACACTCGACCACCGAAACGTTTGGCTCTTGACTTTATACATAGCAGCCGCAATTTTCAAGGAAACTAATGTGGAAGTCTTTATTAGTTATTCAAAGAAAGATTATATAATCGCTAAGAAATTATATGATGGTCTAATGACATTATTAACTGGCGATGTAAAAATATTTCTATGTTCGGAATTACTATATGGTAAAAACTTTTATGAGTCAATAAAATATAGTTTAAGAAGATGTAATTGTTTGATTTTTATAGCTTCTAAAAACTCATTAGCTAGTCAATGGTGCGCCTATGAAATAGGATATGCAGATGGAAAAAAGTGTTTGATACTACCAGTGCTTATCGATATTCCTTTTGAAAAACTGCCGAGTTATCTTATGCAAATGGGGGTTAGTATCGATGACAGAAGCGGCTTGAAGAACGCAATTAGCATAATATTTCCGAAGTATTCATCGTCAATAACAAATAATAGTTTTAATAAATTTTATTCTTCATTATTGGAGGATAACGATATAGTAAATCTAGAAAATAAAATAAAGAATGATATCTTTGAAGTCGTTGAAGAAAATATGACTATTACTGGGCCAACATTTGAATTGTTATTAGGAAGAATAGATTTATTAGAAAATTATAAAAATGATGATACATTTGACTTGTTAATTACTCTACTTAGAAATAATAATACACATGTTCGAGATCATGCCAAAAAGCTTCTCTTGCAATATAAATTTACAAATAGAGGGTATAACTCAATTATCAACATGCTTCCGGATATTAGTTATGAAAATATTCATGAGACCATTCAAATTATTAGAAAATTAACGACAACAAAAAATATAATTCTTCTAAAATCAAAGATATTAAACCCTATTGATGATAGGAGAGCAGTAATAGAGAAATTAAATAGTATTGTACGAGACCTTAAAAACTGCGCCTAACAAGGTATATCTGTTCTGCTCCATGCTCGCAAGCTGCGCGCGATGCTCAGCCTTACTTTTTGTTGGGTAGATCGGAGAAGAAAGACAAAAAGTGCGGCACATTTGCGAGCCTAAGAGCGGCAAGTCTGGCTCTAAGGCTCGCAAACGTCAGGTATACCTACCGTTATGCGCAATTGCCCGTCAAGCAATCAACTGATGAGGAGTCACTGAAATGAACAAAATTAAGCTTTTCGTACTTATCCTTGCTCTGATTCCGCCAATAGATATTTTGCATGCACAATGGATTCAAACAAACGGCCCCTACGCAGGCTTCGTTTATTGCCTTACCGTAAATGATTCGAATCTTTATGCCGGGACAAATATTGGTGTTTTTCTTTCTACCAACAACGGCACAAGCTGGAGTGTAATCAATTCTGGATTGGAGAACACCAGTGTCCGCGCTCTTGCCATCATCCCAACCGGTGACGGGTCCGATATGAATCTCTTTGCCGGGACTTCCGGCGGCGTTTTTCTTTCTACCAACGACGGCACAAGCTGGACTCCGGTCAATTCAGGATTGACAAACAATGTCATCAGGTCTCTTGCCGTTTCCCCCGCAAGCGGCGGTAACGGCACGAATCTCTTTGCCGGTGCAACCGGCGGTCCAACCGGCAGCGTTTTTCTTTCCACCAACAACGGCACGAGCTGGACTCCGCACGGTCCGTCAGGTCCTTATGTCTGTGCATTTGCCTTGAGCGATACAAATCTCTTTGCCGGAACCACAATGGACGGTGTCATTCTTCTTTCAACCAACAACAGCATAAGCTGGGCTCTGGTCAATGGCGGCCTGCCGTATAAGGACGTGTATTCTCTTGCCGTCAGCGATACGAATCTTTTTGCCGGCACTTCTGGCGGCGTGTTTCGATCAATCAACAAAGGCGCAGCATGGACAGCCGCGTATACCGGCCTGACAAACATGTATGTCTATTCTCTTACTCATGACCTGTCAGGAAATCTCTTTGCCGGGACTGGCGGCGGTGTTTTCCTTTCAACCGACAACGGTGCAAGATGGACCGAGGTCAATTCGGGACTGCTGAAGACTACCGTCAGGTCTTTTGCCATTTCCGGTAACTATCTCTTTGCCGGGCTTGATGACGGCAATGTTTGGAGGCGACCTCTCGACCAAATGATTACATCAGTCCGTCAAATAACAGATGAAACGTCAGACGAATTCACACTCGAAGATAACTACCCGAATCCATTTAATCCGAATACGACGATACAATTTTCACTCCCGAAGGCAACATATGTAACGTTGAATATTTACGACAATCTTGGACAAGAAGTCGCTAAGCTAGTTTCGCAACAAATGAATGCAGGTACTTACACAAGAGAATGGAATGCATCTGGTTTTGCGAGTTGTGTTTACTATTACCGATTAGAGGCTGGAACATTTGTTGAGACAAAAAAACTACTTCTCTTGCGATGAACGGGCCTACCCGGCCAAAGTCCCACAAGGTGGGTTGCAGGCGGGCAACTGCAGATAATAGCGGGCACCACGACGTGAAGAACACTCAACCCCGCTTGCCACAAAAAATGAATCATTCATAGCGGCAAGCGGGACTGCGTGGTGCCCGCACATGTTGTGCAAAATTGCCGGTTGCTAAGACACGAATTTTGGCTTTTGGGTGCAAGACAATAATCGCGCGTCCTGCACCCGGAGAAATAAAACAAACAGGACTACTAACAATGGAGGTAAATGATGGTAGATAAGAAAGCGGATCTGGCAGGGCCGGGCATCAGCACTTATGAAGAGGTGGATAAAATCCTTCCCCACAATTATAAAGCGTTGCTAGGTCCCAAGGAGAGGATGAAGGCACTCTACAAGATAAAAAATTTCATCGAAGAGAACCTGTGCAAGGAGCTCAACCTTTTTATGGTTCAGGTTCCACTCATCGTAACCAAGGAGAGCGGTGTCAATGATTACCTTGACCGGGATGGTTCACGCACGCCCATTGAATTTCCTTGCGGGCTCGGTCTTGAAAAAAGAATCGAGACTCAGGTTGTCCAGGCGGCCACAAAATGGAAACGGATGGCCCTGAAACAGTTCGGCTGTGAAGTAGGCGAAGGAATTTGTACCGATATGAGGGCGGTTAGAAAAGACTACTTCCTGGACCATGACCACAGCGCCTATGTCGATCAATGGGATTGGGAACGGGTTATCACTAAACATATGCGTAATCTGGATTTTCTGCGGAACATTGTCGAGAGAATCTGGTCGGTCATCTATGAGGCAGGTCAGATGGTCAAGAAAGACTTCCCCGGACTCAATACCGATAAATATCCGGATATACCAAAGAAGCTGGAATTTTTTCATGCGGAGGAAATCCTGGAACGCTATCCCGACCTCACCCGCAAACAGCGAGAGACAAAAATGATCCAGGAGGTGCATCCGGCGATCTTTATCATCGGAATCGGCTATGTCCTGGAAGACGGTTATCCACATGAGATGCGAGCTGCGGATTATGATGACTGGATCTCGCCAACGATTAAAAGGAACGGAAAGCAGTACCATGGGCTCAACGGCGATATCCTGGTCTGGAATCCAGTGACGAAGCGTCGTCATGAACTGACATCTATGGGGATCCGTGTGACTAAAGAGACCCTGGTGCAGCAGCTTAAAGAGTCCGGACAGGAACATTTTCTACAGTTGCCCTATCACCAGGCGATCCTCAATGACGAGATACCATTAAGCATTGGAGGCGGAATCGGTCAGTCACGTACATTTATGTACCTGTTAAGGACCGCTCACATTGGCGAGGTGAGCACCACGGTCTGGCCTGAAGCCCTCAAGTCGATTTGTAAAAGAAAAAATATCCATGTGTTGGAATAAATATTGAGAAAAAATCAGATGTTCGTTTAATGCAGGTTCAACTTGGGTAAGATTTGGATTTAGGATATTTAAAGAATATGACGCGGATAAAGAGACTGAACGATTTTATGGGGTAACTAAAAGATATTCAGTGTATTTACCACTCAATAATAAGGATTAATAATTGAATGATGTGAGGTAAGTCGACTCTATGTAGGTCGACTCGGCGAGTCGACCTATGGTTGATCATTCCTACCGCAACCCGAACATCTTCACAGATGCAACTGCGGCATTGACGATCGGCGAGAAATACAAACCGAATCTTAAGGTAGGAATCACAAGCAGCATAATGATCGCAATCTGCCACACGCTGAAATGAATCGGTTCTTTGGAACCTTCAGCCTCACACAGAAATAGATTGCGCAATATTCTGACATAATAATAAAGCGAGATTACGCTTGAGATTTAAGAAGATAAGGATAAAAGAGCATCTTTTATCTCGATGAAGATTACGCAAGATTTCTTAAGAGACGCTACTGAAGTCCTGAGGCAACGATCTCGGCAACATCTTTAACGCGAACTATCTTTGCTTTCTCATCCTTCAGCCCATCCTCGAACATGGTCAGACAATAAGGACAGGTAACACACACCGTATCAGGGTTTTGGACAAGAGCTTCTTTAATCCGGGTGAGGTTGATCCGGGTACCTAAGCTTTCTTCCATCCACATTCTGCCTCCCCCAGCCCCGCAGCAGAATGAGTTTTTCCTGTTTCTTTTCATCTCGGCAGGAGCCATGCCTGTGGTGATTTTTATCGCCTGGCGCGGTGCATCATAAATTTCATTGTGCCGCCCCAAGTAGCAGGAGTCATGAAAAATAACCTTTCCAAGGTGCGTCACTTTCTCATTAACCCTTAATTTCCCTTCCTTAAGAAGAATGTTAATCAACTCGCTGTGGTGGACAACTTCGAGATTTAGATCATACTGCCTGTAATCGTTTTTCAAAGAACTGAAACAGTGGGGACATTGTGTGATAATTTTCTTGACTCCTTTTTCCTGGAAGAGTCTGACATTCTCTTTGGCTATTCTGTCAAAAACAAACTCATTGCCAAGTCTTCTAAGGCTGTCCCCGCAGCATTTCTCGTCTTTGCCTAAAATTCCCCATGAGATACCGGCTGCATTAAGGATGGTGGCCATGGCCAGGGTCACTTGTTTGTTACGGGAATCAAAAGCGCCCGCGCATCCCACATAAAAAAGGTATTCTGTATCGCCGGCCATAAACTGCTTGACATTATGTCCGGATGTCCATTTCGATCGCTCCATCGGGGCAATTCCCCACGGATTGCTTCTCTGCTCCATGTTTTCAAAAAGGTTAAAAAGCTCTTCGGGAAATTTCGCTTCAGTTTCAACAAGGTGACGCCTCATCTTGACGATCTTAGGCATTTGCTCGATGAAAACAGGACAGACTTCCATACAGGCACCGCAGGTCGTGCAAGACCAGAGAGCGCTTTCCTGATTGCTTCCTTCGCCGCCGTTGCCGATAAGAGGAAGTGTGGGAGTTCCGTCTTTTTTCAAAATCGGACCGTTTCTCAAGAGATTAATCTTAATATCATGAATAACCTGGCGGGGATTGAGAGGTTTTTCCGTATTCGTTGCAGGGCAGACATCTTGGCATCGACCACATTCTGTGCAGGAGTAAGAGTCGAAGAGGTCTTTCCATGTGAAGAGGTCCACCCTTCCCACACCAAAAGTATTCCCTTTTTTGAATTCCTCCCTGGGCTGAGTATTCGGCTTTTCAAGACTCTTAAAATAACAATTAGGAATGGAGGTCAGGATGTGCATATGTTTGCTGACGGGAAGTATATTGAGAAAGGCAAGAAGCACCAAAGCATGAAGCCACCAGAAAAAACCCTCAAAAAATTCCAGATTAGATGGATTAACGCCGGTCAAGTATGATGCGAGAACAGATGAGACAGGTCTGTAATTACCGGCAGATACTTTACCTGAAGCAATCTCAACCGTATGCATTCCGAAGAAAGCAACCATCAACAGAGTTATCAAAGACAAAATAAGAAAAGCCTCAAAGCTCCTGGCTTTTACATAAGGAGTGCTCAGATATGCAGGAGAAAAGAATATACGTCTGCTAAACGCGATGAGCATGCTGAGAAGAGTCATGAGAGAAATGATTTCGAAAATAAACGATAAAGGGTGATAGATACTCACTGGGAGATTTGAAAGACTAATCGACGGGAAAAGTCCGTGCAATAGAAACTCACAATTTGCGATTAGCAGGATGATGAATGACCAAAAAATTACAAAATGGTTGAGACCGAAAACGCGGCTCACGACCCTCTTCTGACCAAAGGCGTAGAAGAGCATAGCCCGGATTCTTTTGAAAAAATAATTGAATCGATCTTCGGATTTCCCGATGGTAATTAAACTGAAGCGTCTATAGCAGTTCCATGCAAATAAAACAACAGAGGCTGCGAACAATAAGGTGAAAATAGTCGTATTAGATGACATCTGCTTTGTTCTCTATTGGATTCAATTCTCTGTGTACTTGAGCATGATATTTTTTAAGTTCACGGATGCGGTTCGTAAGAGCAGGGACTATTTCAAAAAGGTTTCCCACAATTCCGTAATGGGCGACCTGAAAAATGGGCGCGTCTTTATCACGGTTAATAGCAATTATTGTGTCGGAGTTTTGCATCCCAACTAGATGCTGGATGGCTCCGGAAATTCCGCATGCGATGTATACCTTTGGTCTTACCGTCTTTCCAGTCTGGCCGACCTGGCGTTCCAGAGGCATCCAGCCCGCATCCACAGCGCTGCGTGAAGCTCCAACAACTCCTCCCAGCTCATCCGCCAATTCCTGGAGGACAGCAAAGTTATCCTTGGCCATCATCCCGCGGCCGCCAGAGATGATGAAATCAGCGCTGGCAATGTCTACGAGCTCTTTATGTTTGGCATCAGAGAGAATCTCGAGGACTTTGGTCAAAACGTTCTCCTCTTGAATGGGGCAGGTTTCTCTGATTATTTCTCCTGGCTTTACGGGTTTATATTCTGGCATTGGCATAACGTGGGGACGTACTGTTGCCATCTGCGGTCGAAAGTTTTCGCAGAGAATGCTGGCCATTATATTGCCGCCAAAGGCCGGTCGGGTTTGAAGCAAATGTCTCTTATCTGTGATGGAGAGGCCGGTACAGTCTGCCGTCAGACCAGTTTTTAGCTTGGTTGCCACAGCCCCAGCCAAATCTCTTCCTAATCCTGTGGCTCCCATAAGCAGGATTTCGGGTTTATATTTCTCCACAAGATAGACTACACCTTCAAGATAAGGTACCGTTCGGTAATTCTTAAAAATCGGTGCATCAAGGAGATAAACCTGCTGTACGCCATAGGCGAATGCTTCCTGACAGAGTTGTTCAACTCCATGACCGATGACAACCGCGGCAAGCCCCACATTCAGAATCTTGGCAAGGTTGGCACCCACTCCAAGCATCTCCCAGGATACCTTAGCCGACTCCCCTTCTGTCTGTTCGACAAAAACCCATACTCCCTTATAGGGAGCAATTCTCTGAGCTACAGTCGCCTGCGCTTCATCAACTTCTTCGACAGGCGCGGCAGGCTCGGCTTTCTTTTTGAACTCTTCTAGAATTTTCAATTCTTCAGGAGTGAAGAACATTTCCAAGGCATCAACAGGGCAAACTTTCAGACACTTGACGCATCCGATACAATTGGGGATAATTATGATAGGCTCGCCCCGATCATTCATCTCGATAGCATCTGTAGGGCAAACAACCTGGCAGCGTGCACCGCAGGCGATGCATTTACCCTCAATCAGCCTGGCTTTGCCTCGAGGTTTTTTAATCGGTTTTGGTTTCTCCACCGTCAATCCTCAACATCAAGAGTTAAAAAGTAAGAATTTCCTGCTGAATGAGCTTCTGAACCAGAAGCTCAACCGCTCCTTCAGGATCTTTGATTCCATCTCCGAGAATTTCCCCCTTCTCGCGCTCGGGGGAAAATATTTTCGTGACCCACGTGGGTGACCCCCGTAAGCCGACAGAGAATGCATCCAGATTCAACACCTTATTGTCCCAGATTTTAACCTCTGCTTCCTCTGAGAGAAGTCGTCTTGGAACTTTAGGATAGCGGGGGCGGTTTATTTCTCTGACGACTGTGAGCAGTGCCGGGAGTGGGGCCTCGACGATCTCATGCCTTCCTTCTAGTTTCCTTCTTACCCTGATCTTCTTGGCTTCAGAATCGAGATGCTCGATCCTGTCTACAAGGGTAAGCTGGACATAGTTGAGGCGGGTAGCGATTCCAGGTCCAACCTGGGCGGTATCACCGTCTATCGTCTGTCTACCGCAGATGACAAGTCCAACTTCCTCTTTCTGGGAAAGTTTTTGGATGGTCGCAGAAAGGACGTGACTTGTGGCCAGTGTATCCGCTCCAGCAAAAACGCGGTCAGAAAGGAGAATCGCCTCATCCACTCCGAGGGCAAGGGCTTTTCTCAGAGTTGCCTCCGCATTAGGAGGGCCCATCGAGATCGCTGCCACTTTGAATCCAAACCTGTCTTTTAGCCTCAGGCTTTCTTCTAGAGCATGAGTGTCATAAGGATTGATAATAAATGGAATTCCCTCGCGCACCAGAGTGTTGGTCACAGGGTCTATTTTCACCTGTGTAGTATCCGGGACTTGTTTGATGCAAACTACGACTAACATCCTTATTTATCCATCATTTTAAAAATTCAATCAGAAACAGAGAAAGGAGAGCATCGGCCCTCCTTTCTTAAAAATAAAACAGATATTTTTTTTATCGACGGTGCTTCAACGTCTGTCAACATTGGGCTTTATATCTCAAATTAAAAGGTGTGTCTTTATTAGTAAAAGAAATTTTAAACATTATAATTTACGAAGAGATGGAAAAAGAATCAAGATAAAAAAACATGGGTTTGAAAGATACTCGCTATAGCAAAATATAGTCTATATCAAGCACCGATATTTCTTTACCTCCCTCGAGGCTACCTCTTTGCAGCGTGCCCGCACACTCGTGACAATGATAAATTGTCTTGAGGTATTTCTTTTCTAAAAGTTTTGGTATTACATCGTAGAATTTCTTTTCGCCAGGATTTAGTTTTTGATAAAACTCGTATAATCCTAATGTGCCTTTTGCCTGATTACATTTCTCACAAGCCCAGACCTGATTGTGTATTTCCTGTATATGTTGGCATGTTGAACACCGTTCATTAATCGAAACCGACTTGGGGACAATATGTTCTCTGTTCAAGCTATCGGAAGAACCGCAATATATACATTTCTTTTCGGCTTCGACAAACTGCCAGTCCTCTCGAGTGATCTCCGACCATGATTTAACGCCGCTCATTAATTCTCGAAATGTTTTCTTGATGAATCCGTAGTGTTCGCGCTTGGCAGCGACACCGTCAGGCACGTTAAAAGCACTTTTTGCTATGATTTTCGAGTACTGGTAGTAGATTAAATGTTCAATTGTCCGGACTTCACGATCTGGCATTATATATATCACTCCAAGTAAGTACGGTACCTATTTTGTTGTGGAAATAGCCATATTCCACTTGCAACACCCCTGGCTATTGTTAGGAAGCCACCAACAACGTGGACTCTAGAACTCATATCAATCAGGCTGAAATGAAAAAGGGATTACGGATCCATATAATTAAAACTAATGCACTAAAGACGATACGATAAACAATTTAAATTCCTTCTAGTCTGTCTTCCATATATCGGACAACCCAAATACATAGACTTGACCGAGACTATTTCCAGCCGCAAAAGCATTGTTTAGCGGACTGAATGCCACTGAACTACAGCTAAAAGGTAGGTCAATTTTTTTAAATAAAGTTCCTGTTGATACTTGCCAAATATTTAGGAAATTGTCTATACGACCTGCAGCTACTATAAGATCTCCTGCAGTATTAAATGCAATTTCCCGCAGAGTGGGGTAATCTTCGAATGTCCGAAGGAGGGTTCCATCGGAAATGTCCCACAACGTTAACTTATAGGTACCTCCTATGACAGCAATCGAAGCTCCGGAAGGATTGAAAGTGACTGATCTTACTAATCCGGTATTTGGGAATGAATGATACAATGTGCCATCACCTATTCTAATGAGTTGGAGTTGATCGCCTGCTGCTATAAACTGACCATCCGGACTTATGGCGACATAATTGCTTTTTGAGTTTATTCCAACGATGGATTTTATAAATTCTTGATCATGTACACGCCAAAGATATATATATCCAGAATCTGTCGCAGCAGCAATAGTATCACTGGTAGGTGAAAATGAGATGCAATGCACAGTACCTGTTCCATTACGACTGAGAGTCGCAATTTGCTTATATGTTATCGGATCCCACAAATAAACTGAATTTGAATGAGCTGTAGCGATAACTGAACCATCAGAAGAGTAGCGTACTTTCCACACCGGAGCAGATTCTTTATGCTTTAACTCAGCCAGTGTTGCACCATCTCCGACCCTATATAGCACTACATAATTTTTCCCTGCACATGCTAATACTTGTCCATCAGGGCTGAATGCCATCGAATAAATAGCCTGAGATGCCCCTTTAATGGACCGGGAGTAAAGTTCGTTAAACTCACCGGCTACGTAAGATATTGAGATCAGTTTAGAGTAACGGCTGGTATTACGTTGAGTAAAAGCTTGAATCTTAAATCGATATCTGTTCTGGCTATTCAAATTATTAACGATATACGACTTCGTCGGTGCTGTAACACTTGCTAGCTCTACAAACGGTTGATAATTTAACGATTCCAATATCCGGTACCCGGTTTCGAAACTGCAATTGCCTTTCCATTCAAGCTTCACCGACGTAGAAGATAAACATGTCATAAAAAGATCTGTAGGAACTGGGAATGGGACAATAACTGCAAGAGATTCAGAAAAACTCTTTTTCTCCAGAACAGATATTGAAGAAATACGATAATAGTACACCGTATCTGTTATGGCTATAGATGTATCTTCATATAAATTACAATCTGCGGGAAGTCGAGCAATTACTGTATAAGTTCCTATTAGACCCAACTTTCGTTCGATAATATAACCCGCCTCAAAGCCGGAATTGTCCTGCCATGAAAGTACACGCCTACTTTCCTCGATTATACTCGCAGAGAAATTCGACGGGGCATTAGGTATAAAATATACTGAATGGGGATCGTGAACGTTAACCAATTCGGGTGAATGAGGATCGTTGCAACTACACAACACCAGGACAGAGAACCATACGATCCAGCGCAAATTGTTAATCATCTTTATGTATATGCTGTATATCATACTATCGCACTCCATGAAGACGTGGATTTTCATGTTTATAGCTTTAATTTTATTTGAGCACCGATAGGTGTCATCGAAAGTGGGAATCCTCTATGATCGGTTGGAAATGAATTTAACGGAACGATTTCAATTTCATCGACTATTAAATGATTCAGTAAAGCATCGACGACAGTATAAATATAAAATGCAACGAGCACTGACAGGGAAATTGTTCGACGGAGATAGTACTTATCCAAATCGGCTTTGCGAGTATTAACGTCCTCATATCGCCGGAATGCTTCAATCTCTGAAGGAGCTGCAATGTAATAATCCAGAGCGGTGTCATATTTATCAAGACGATTATTATACTCTTTATGCGAGTAAAGTGCATTGTATCCCAAAGCAATGAATCCGACTGCCATCGCGGCCCCCTCAAAAAATGCCCCGTCTGATAGTTGGGCTGAACCCGGAAGTAGTGTTGCGAGAACGGCTCGCCGTGTTGAGCGTACTCCAAACATTCCTAGATATGAATAGTATGCCGAGTTCATATCCAAATTCGTCAAGATATTAATTCTTTTTCCAGTTGTATCGTCACACATTGAGATCTTATGAGGTCCAGCGCTGGTGACGTAGTCGAGAACCGAACCATGCGAAATTAATTCATCGTCGAGATAAACTGATACATTCGAGTGATTGGCAAACACGTTAATCTTTGTTGCGCGTATCGTGAGTTTCGCGATTAAATTTGTCGTACTCCCCTCAGCCGGGATAAGAAATGTGGACCATGAATCGTGGTACTTTTTACTTACCATAATCTGGAGGGTGTCGGCAGGAAGATCTGTTAATACGACAGGCGTGACCCCCGCCTGCGATACACCCACCCGCTTGTTGGCAACAATCACTGTAGCGCTATCAGGTCGTGAGGCGATAGTTATGGTTGCCGGTTTGAATAGTCGAATAAATATTGTTGTATCAGAAAGCGACCGGAGTAATACAGTATCGATGTATGAGAGATAACCATCCTTGCGAAATTCCATTACAATTGGTTTTAGAACTGTCCCTTTGAATTGATAAGGAGTCAGGCCTTGATAGGCAGAATCGATAAAAACTTTTACGGCTTCGGGTACAGATTGAATAAATATGCTGCCCGTCGCACCTCCGGAAGGAAGCTGCTGCCCGTTCATTTTCATAGCCAAAAAGAAAAAAAATACCAACAACATTAGTACTTTAAGAATTGACTTTGTTGGGATTGATATTTCTCTACAGTGTTTTTTAAAATTCATCTGGCCTGTGCTCCGTAAAATGTGCATATCATTGATTGCGTAATTGGCAGTTATCCTCTCATTGCAATAAAAATATCCAGATTCCAAACGATATAGATTCGCTCCCCCCGCAACACCCGGGGGATTACACACTGTTAGTATAACCATGTTTTGCCCTTTATTTTTACTTCTGTACAATTAAATATTTATCAAAAAAAGCCCCAACCCTCACAAAAAATTCAGGATAGTTATACATATCCGGACCATTTCTGCCGCCATGTTCTGCGCCGGGAACAATCCACAATTCTTTCGGTCCTTTGAGCAACTTGAAAATATTTTCGGACATCCACGACGGAGTGCGAACATCTTTTTCACCGACGATCAGATACGCCGGTTTATTCATGCTTTTTGCACTATTTATCGGCAGCAATTCTGCCGGATAATCCACCGGCGCCTTAAATGTTCTTGAAGAATCAAGCTTATTCACTATTGGAACTAAGTCATTGAACGACGTCATTAAGGCCCTACCGCAATAGACAGCTATATCGTTTCTCTTCACCGCCATGCCAAATGAAAGATATGCACCCGTGGAAAAGCCGAGGACGCCGATTTTTGCAGTATCGACTTCAGGGCGTCGCTTTATATAATCGATTGCAGCATCATAATCCGTAAGAAATTCGCTGTAGCATAGTAGATCCTGATCAACCGGCCAATCCGAGCTGCCGCCAAATCCACGCCAGTCAAAAGTAAAAACATTATATCCCTTTGCGAAAAAATGATACGCATAGAAGATGAAGTAGGTCATATTCCCGCCATCGCCATCGCAGATGATGATGGTTGCACGTTTTTCTTGATACTTAGCGTTATACTCTCTCGGTTTACATTTTAGCTCTTGCGGAACGGGGATAACTCTTCCGATGATATTATTAGCGATACCGCTTGCATCCTGTGCAGGGAAGAACCAGCCTTTTAAGCTTAAGCCGTCTGCAGTTTTGAAAGTAACATCTTCATAAATTATTCCATAGTCAGATGGAATAGCTCTGTACTCTCTTTCAGGTTTGAGGCTATATGAGATTGAAGCAGTCAGGCATATGAGGGCAATTAACACGGGAAAAAAGATTGATAGTCTCATTTTAAATCTTTCAATAAGATGGTAATATGTTACGGTCAAAAATCAGAGCAGAATTGAATATGTAAATTCAGCCAAGGCCAGTGAAACTGTATATTTAATCGATCGAAAGGAAACAAGAATAATTGCCACCATCAACCTTTTTCCCTACCTACCGGCATGATATATAACGGCTTTTCTTTCTCCGGCATATTCATGATTTTTCTTACGTCCTCGTCATGAAAAGCTCCGATAACGACTGTTCCCAAATTGAGCGCTACAGCTTGTAAAGAAACATTCTCGGCTGCATGCCCGACTTCAATATGCACATATCTTTCAGTACGTCCTCCGTATTTTACACTGGTGCGTTCATACACTGCAGAGAATACGATGCATGCGGCAGCCTCTTTGATTGAAGACTGACGAATTGCAGCATCATAAATTTCGTTTCGTTTATCACCTTCGACAACCGTCACCAGTTCATGCCCTTGAGGCTTATACTTATAAATTCCAGCCGGAAGATCTTTAACGCTTCCGGCAACGACATAGACCTCGAGCGGATAGAGGGCTCCTGCAGACGGGGTTGTTCTGAGGCCGTCTTTTGGTTCGGTAATTCCCTGAGCAGCCCAGAGAAGCTGCGATATCTCCACCAATGTAAGTGAGGCATTTTTAAATTCTCGGACCGATCTTCTTTTATGCAGGGCTTTTTCGAGCGAGGTTTTTCCGTCATACCTCGGCTGAGACAGTTTTATTGTTTTCATATCTTGTGGCATAAATTAAATGGTGAATATATATTGATGAAAAAACCATTACACCGGACATCGATGCATACTTCCGAATTATCCTCACCGCACGTTCTAATTTCCAGTCACCGTAATAAAATCAGTTTTTTAGTCGCAGTAAATGCCTCTGCTTCCATGCGATAGAAATACACTCCGCCCGAGAGGTGCTCGCCTGAAAACTCTATCTCATGCTCTCCGTCTGTAAGCCGCTCGCTTACAAGCGTTGCAACTGTACGGCCAAGCACATCATAAACACGAAGGTTTACATAGCCTGTGTGAGGTATCTGGAATTTGATCTTTGTCACTGGATTGAATGGATTCGGATAATTCTGGAAGAGGGTAAAACTGCCGGTCATCCCGCTATTACTTACCGGTCTCACGTTCACCGGAGTGGACAATCCTGTCTCCACCGCGAACCAGTACAGCAGTCCTGCTGTCGCCCGTATAGCATATGGGATCAGTTTATCGCGCATATTCTCGAGATAGGGAGATGTCCATGGACCAGACATACTCGTCGGCTGGCCTAATGAGGAGAGCAATGAGGGATTGAGGAAGGCAGCCTCAGAGGGACGGGGATTGCCGGTGATGTCATCGTTCCCATCCCCATCATAAGGTCCATAGCTGCCAAAATGGTCTGCTTGCTCCTGCATCGTGTAAATGAGATAGTGCAACGGCTCATTGTCCGATGTATATGGATCCACCATGGTACCGACATTCTGATGATCCCATACAAGGTAAGGATTTTCCAATCCTCCAATCCACTCCTCGTAGGGATCAAGGTCAAGACCATGTTCATCCCGATGTGCGTGAGCAGGCACGCTCATATCTTCCAGTAGATGACACATCCGGCCAAGGACCTCCCAGACTATGTTATCCAGCGCTGGTTCGGACTCGGGGAGAAAAATTTCTGGAACTTCGGACTGCCCTATAATTTTGATATCCGTTAAATCAAAGATATAATAGGATTCTGAACCCAACAGATTTAATCGTCGTGTGTGGAAAAAATCGGTCAGTTTATTATATGATACGGTAACACCTCCTTCATCAGGCAACATCGACGGAATAAGTAATAGCTGATGTCCGTTCGAAGGATTCTGAGCAGTCATTTCACGTGGATAGTTAATGATCCATCCGCCGTCAACGAAACGCTTAAATTTATCATAGGCATTTTCGTACGGACCGATATCGAAAGCAGGTAAATTCGAAATCGGTCGAACACGAAAATAATTTTTTGCCATATCACCGCTGTCGGCATCCCAAAAATGCGTGATGCTATTTAAGGCATAATTTGGTATGCCGTTGTAATTGCTATAGCCAAAGATCAGGTCTTCTTCGTCTTCACGCCATGCGCCGGTTGTCACATATGGTCTTTGCCACGCAGAGTCACCGGCATAGAATGCTTCTAATCCGCCGATATGGTCCTGCATACGTGAAATGTCGTGGCCGTATGTCTGTTTCAGGAGCGCGTATGCTTCCTTGACGAGATATTGATGAACATGCTGTTTATGGGCAAAAAGAGCTGTTGTCGGCAGGAGCGACGTAATCAACAACAATAGAAGGCGTCTCATTATAAGTATTTTTGTGTCAATAGAATGAATCTCTGTCTGTTGTCAGCTTTTTCGTGAGTATGTGGAAAGGAAATATGTGCGATTGTACGAAATTGCAGCATGAAATGCAACCGAGACCGGCGTTCGATATCGAATATTGCATGTAACCTCAAGGCTAAATTCTCATTTGTACCTATTCAATCCATTTTGTACATTTAAGAGTATACAAAAATTCAAAATCAGCAATAGCACAGTCTTTCCTACGAAGGGATCTTCTAATGGCACTCTGGAGCGGTCGTTTTAAGGAGCCTCTGTCTGAAATCGCGTTGCGATTCTCTTCTTCGATAGACCTTGACAAGCAGCTCTATCAGGAAGATATAACCGGCAGCGTTGCGCACATTGAAATGCTTGCCGCGACGGGGATCATCCCGGCATCCGATGCACGGCGCATCCGTACCGCTCTTTATCAAATTAAAAAAGAGATCGATAGCGGGAAGCTCCAGCTCTCCTGGGATAAAGAAGATATCCATATGGCCATCGAACAGAGATTGATTCAGAAAATCGGACCGATTGGCGGGAAAATCCATACCGCACGAAGCCGGAACGATCAGGTCGGACTCGACGAGCGGCTCTATCTCCGGACCGCAATCGGAGAAATTTCAAAGTTACTGGTCAACCTCCAACGCGTACTGGTCTATAAAGCTGAAAAATATTTCGGACTTGTAATACCGGGTTATACTCACCTGCAGAGGGCACAGCCGATTCTTTTTTCACATCACCTGCTCGCGTATATTTCGATGCTTGAACGCGACCATGAGCGGCTCGATGACTGCATGAAACGTGTCAACAGGCTACCACTCGGGGCAGCCGCGATCGCGGGAACATCCTTACCAATCGATCGTGCGTTGGTGGCCAAAAAGCTGGGATTCGATACAGTCCTTGAAAACAGCATTGATGCGACAAGCGACCGTGACTATATCATCGAGTTCCTGGCAACTGCAAGCATTATCATCATGCATCTAAGCCGGCTCGGCGAAGAATTGGTATTGTGGAGTTCGCGGGAATTCGACTTTGCACAGATAAGCGATGAATATACTACCGGCTCAAGCATCATGCCGCAAAAGAAGAATCCCGATATGGCGGAATTAATGCGCGGGAAAAGCGGACGGGTTTTCGGCAGCCTGATAGCGATGCTTACAATTATGAAGGGGCTTCCGCTGGCATACAACCGCGATTTACAGGAAGATAAGGGTCCGCTGTTTGATACGGTGGCCACAATACGGCAAACGCTCCACATCGCATCGCATACCCTTGTTCATACTAAATTCAACAAGGATCGATTCGCAAAAGAATTGGAGACCGATTTTCTTACGGCAACCGACGTCGCCGAGTATCTCGTTACAAAGGGCGTTCCGTTCCGCGAGTCGCATTCAATTACCGGCAAGCTTGTTTCATACTGCATCGGACAAAAAAAGCCGTTGAGCGCTTTAACTCTCAAAGAACTACACCATTATTCAAAAGAATTTTCTAAAGATGTTTTTGATGCCATCGATCCACGTAAGAGCATCGAAAGAAAGAAATCTGCGGGAAGCACTTCTCCGCGGGAAGTAAAAAAACAAATTGTACATTGGATGAAGTTGCTTAAAAGCAAGAAATAGTGCGGTTCCATGTCTTCTATATCACGACAAGCGAAGATTAATTGGGACTCTATTTCTTCATAAATAAAAAACTAAAAAACAAATTAAAAATATTTTATGACAAGATTTATAATTACCCTGATTGCGATATTTTCTTTTATACAAATACTCCACGCAAAACCCGATTCCACTTCAACGAGTTGGGTTGTGAAACCTGAAAAAGTCTCATTTGTTCCCTTCCAGGCCAGTCTCACAGAACCGCGTCTTGGTTTATCAAAAGCCATCACGACAAGTACAATGAAAGTCGATCTCGGGAATTCAATCGATCTTGCCCGTCTTTACATCAGAAAAGACAACGCAGATGAACAATTATATGCGGCCGGCATTGATTTTTTCACTTTTGTCCGTGTCACAGGATGGGAAGGACTGCGGCTGCAGGTCGATGCTGCAGACGGCTATTTCGGCGGACATCTGACCCGTACAGTACCGATGAGTCATAATGAGCTGCAGGTCCGCATCCGATTTCTTCATTTGAGTGCGCATTTCATTGACGGACATTTCGATGAGACATCGGGGCAGTGGAAGATGAATCGTGAACCAATTCCATTCACCCGTGATCTTTCCGATCTCACCATGGCGTACAAATTTGGCGATATACGATTTTATATCCTTCTTGAGCATGCATTCCGGATTCGTCCATTCAATCAACGCCGGACATGGTACCAGGCCGGCGGTGAGTGGTTCTTCGGACATTTCAGCAATGAGAACCTTCATCCCTATATCGCACAGGATTTCCGTTTTGTTGGATTCGAATCGTATAAGACAAATTGTTCATCGATAATCGGGGTGAAATGGGGGGAAAAATACGGTGGCGGGATTAATGTTTTTCTTCAGTATTATTCAGGCATTGGCCCTTTCAGCGAGTACTCCGATATACCCACCTATGAATGGAATCTCGGTTTTTCAATTGATTATTGGTGAAAAAGCTTCACACTCTCATTTGCATAAAAAGAAAAAGCGCTGATTGGCGTCTTCGAATCAGCGCTTTTTATGAATTTTGGAACAGGTTATCCGACCCTATTTAATCCTGATGCTTTCAAGAACCCTATCATAAGCCCCCATATAGTCTGCTTCCTGCGGTTTATAATAGCTCAGGGTGAGGCGAATGACACGATCGTTTTTCACGACAAAATAAACACGGCTATCGACATTCCCCATCGGGGAATAGACCAGATAGAGAGCTTTCTGACCGTCGATTGTTGTCTGACCTGTTGATCGGGCCCGATATTTTCCCTTATTCTGTTCGAACACTTTATCGACACTTAATTTCTTTGCATCAAAAACATCAAAATGAATTGCACAATCCTGGCGGGCAGAACTGCGCAGCTCATAGACCATAAGATCGTTCCCAACTGGTACTCCCACCGAGTTATAATTATCAGGATATTTAAACTCGAGATACCTGTCCGAATGTGTAGCAAAATCTGCAGACGGTTTCCCGGGTTCATTGATAGTTCGTACAAGCTTATGAGCGAGACGTATGCTAGTTAGAACAGTATCGATGACAACCTTATAATCATCAAAAGCTTTCCCGACACCGGCATATTCAATAAAGGTGGGAACCTCGTCTTTCAACGCAATGATTTGATAGCCATGGAGGGCAATCTTAGACGTTAGTTGAAACATATAACTGATCTTGATTGCATCCGTATTTGCAAGCTTGACCGTATCTTCACCTGTTATTTTGAATTTTTTCGTGGCGATTTTTTCCTTTTGAATCGCGGTATACTCTTCAAGGGTCTTTACTTTTGCCGTATCAATACCGATTTCTATCCATGCACCCGGCTTTTTATTCTTCGCATTCGGATCGAGAAGCCAATCGTATGTATCCTGTGAAGAAAAAACCGTGAGTTTCGAGCCGGGGGTCGAACTCTTTAACCATTGTTTCGGATATGTGATGCTGAAATCGAATGCCGGATCCACATAAGTCTCCAGTTCTCCTATAGTAACAGCATCTTTCTTACCGCATCCCTCGATCATCACGAGCATTCCGAGAAACAAAATAATACATACCGTGACGATTGCTAAACGGTACTTCATGTGATTTCCTCCATGTATATGATAATGTTGATACAAATTATAAACCCAGAACATCTGCAGCTGATTTCATCGCATCCAGGACAAATTGCATATGATCATCGAGGGGGACTTGAAATTCCTGCGCCCCGTTTATGATATCCTCCCGGCTCACATTGCGTGCAAAGGCTTTGTCTTTCATTTTCTTTTTGATCGAACTCAATTCGACTTCCGCTATTTTTTTATTCGGACGTACAAGTGCAACGGCTGTGATGAATCCTGCAAGTTCATCGCATGCAAACAGCGCCCGTGCAAGCCGTGTGTCACGCGGAACGTTTGTGTAGTGAGCGTGTCCGAGTATTGCATTCCGTATTTCCTCCGGATATCCGCGTTCTTTCAGAATCTCCGATCCTTTAATGGGATGCTCGGGAATGGTTGGATACATCTCATAATCAAAATCATGAAGCAATCCGGTTATACCCCACGTCTCTTCCGACTCACCATACTTCCTTGCATAGGCCCGCATTGCCGCTTCGACGGCAAAAGCATGTTTCCTGAGATTATCGTTCTTTGTATATTCGAAAAGCAAATCCAGTGTATCCTGTCGATTCATAGTAATTAATTTTTCTCGTCCGTAATATCCTTAAACTCGGCGTCCTTGATATCGTCAAACCTCTGCTGTGTTTGCCGGTTCAACGGCGGTTTTGCCTGACGCTGTGACCGAGGCCCTCCAAATGTGGCGATGATACCTCTGAGAATGATATTAACGATAAACCATGCCAGAATAATCCCTACAAGTAAAAATAAAAATCTGAACATCGGAGCCGTTTCTCTATTGTTTGATCGGATTATAGTATTCCACCGGGGCCCTTGTCGGGCGCTGGATTTCCTTAAGGAGATTTTCAAAATCCTCCGGATTATTCACAAAATCGATCTGTGTCGTGTTTACAATGAGCAAGGGCGAAGATTTGTAACGAAAAAAGAAATAGTTATATGCTTCATTCAGATCGTGAATATACTCCGCCGAAATGTTCACCTCGATTTTCCGTCCGCGCTTCCTAATATTCGTCATGAGCCGATCGTTGCTGGACTGGAGATAAACCACCAGATCAGGATTCGGGATATTTTTCTCGATCGAGGACATCAGCGTTTCATAAAGCTTCAACTCTTCATCCTGTAGATTCAGATATGCAAATATTTTATCCTTTTCGAAAATATAATCGGTAATCAAATACTTATGGAATAGATCGGCCTGGAATAACTCCTGCTGCTGCCGGTATCGATTCAATAGAAAAAAAATCTGCGTTTGAAAAGCGTATCGCTCGGGATCATCATAAAATTTTCCGAGGAATGGATTCTCTTCAAACCGTTCGAGAACAACCTTTGCGTTCAGGCGTTCGCCGAGCATTTGTGCAAGAGTAGTTTTTCCCGCACCGATGACGCCTTCAATGGCAATATACCGTACTTCAGATTCGGCCTTCTGCAAACATGCTCCACTTAGTGAATCATTCCATGAGAAGTGCCAGAGGGTATCTCACGATCCGTTCCATCGAAGAACAGCCCGCCAGAATCGCATCCACCGTTTTATTTTCGATAGGATGAACGACAGCCGAATCAAGCTCTACCAATGGCACCAACACGAATTTACGTTCCATCATGTGCGGATGAGGTATCGTCAGCTCATCCGACATAACTACTACATCATCATACAACAAAATATCAAGATCAATCGTCCGCGGAGCCCACCGGGCTGCATCCGTCCGCCCGAGGTCCTTCTCAATTTTCTTCAACTTTTTCAACAATTCCCCGGGATCAAGGGCTGTCGAAAGTTCTATCACCGCGTTCAGGAACTGGGGCTGATCATATGTCCCGACGGGCGACGTTTCATATACAGACGATGATCGTACGAACGTCGTCAACGGTATCATCCGGCATGCATCAAGAGCTTTCTGCAACTGCGAACTTCGATCGCCGAGATTCGAGCCCACGCCTACAAACGCCCGGGCCATTACACACCCCGCTCTTGAACGATCTCCGCCTCGACAGAATCCACGACACCTTTAACGGGCGGATTATGTTTCCTAACCCGTACAACTACACGCTGGACTTTTAAAAATTCCTGTAATATCCCTTTTGCGATTCGCGTTCCAAGCGCTTCTATCAGATAGAATTTTTGATCGACAACGAGGTCCTTCATTTTCTGATAGACCTTCGCGTAATCGACGGTTCGCATCAGACTGTCGGTTTCTTCGGCTTCCTGTAAATTACAGTATAAATCGACGTCGACTTCAAATTTGCCACCAAGGTTTTGCTCGTCACTCATTACACCATGGTATGCATAAAACACCGCATTTTTTATCCTGATAACATCGAGTTTTCCCATTGTCTACCGCTATAATGATACATTATGAAAATATAGAGAATTCCTTGCGCTGATGCAATATCCTTCTTACTTCCGGTATTCAAGAACGACTGATTCAGGACTTTTCTATCTTTGCCCAGGTATCCCGCAATGTGACTGCTCGATTAAATACAAGTGCGCCTTCCTTCGAATCATCATCCACACAGAAATAGCCAAGTCGCTCGAACTGAAAGCGATCCTGCGGCTTCGCCGACACCAGACCCGGTTCGACTTTACAGTGTTTTAGAATGTTGAGTGAATCAGAATTTACAAGATCTCTCCAGTTATCACCACCGGGATCTTCAACATTAAAGAGCCTATCGTAGACGCGAACTTCCGCATCTGCAGCATGCATCGCAGACACCCAATGAATTGTTCCCTTCACCTTCCTTGCACTCTTGGGGGAACCGCTCCGTGTCTCAGGATCATATGTGCATCGTAATTCGATAATATTGTCCGTTTTCTCATCCCTTATAACACCGACACATTTGATAATGTAGGCGTAACGCAATCGGACTTCGATACCGGGTGAAAGCCGGAAGTACTTCTTCGGCGGATTTTCCTTGAAATCGTCCTGTTCGATGTACAGGACTCTGGAAAATGGAATCTTCCGTCTTCCCATTGCTGAATCCTCTGGATTATTCACCGCATCGAGCTCTTCAACGACTCCATCGGGATAATTCTCAATGACCAGCCTCAGTGGATGCAGAACCGCCATGACCCGTGCCGCCCGTTTGTTCAAATCATCCCGCAAACAATCTTCTAGCAATGCAATATCAATCGTGCTCTCGCTTTTTGAAACTCCGATGCGTTCGGCAAACAAGCGGATAGATTCAGGCGTATACCCACGACGGCGCAGGCCGGAAATCGTCGGCATACGAGGATCATTCCACCCCTGAACATAACCTTCCTCAACAAGCTGTAAGAGTTTCCGTTTGCTCATCACGGTATATGTGAGGTTAAGCCGCGCGAACTCTATCTGCCGCGGATGATAGATCCCCAACTTATCAATAAACCAATCGTACAGCGGACGATGATCTTCAAACTCAAGCGTACAGATCGAATGAGTTATTTTCTCGATTGAATCAGATTGACCATGTGCCCAGTCGTACATCGGATAAATACACCATGTATCGCCAGTGCGATGATGTGCAGCATGCAGAATACGGTACATGACGGGATCTCGCATATTGAGGTTCGGTGATGCCATGTCTATTTTTGCACGCAGTGTCCGGGAACCATCGGGAAACTCGCCGTTGTGCATACGTTCAAATAAATCAAGATTCTCTTCAATTGAGCGATTCCGGAAAGGACTATCTTTCCCTGGCTCGGTCAGCGTTCCTCTGTGTTCTCGAACTTCATCGGAGTTCAAGTCGCATACATATGCCTTCCCTTTCTCGATCAACCGGATGGCGTACTCATATAACTGCTGAAAATAATCGGATGCATAGTATAACCGGTCTCCCCAATCGAAACCGAGCCACCGGACATCTCGCTCTATGGAATCAACATATTCCTGTTCTTCCTTGGTCGGATTTGTATCATCGAATCTCAGATTGTACAATCCGTTGTAATCTCTGGCAAGTCCAAAATTCAGGCAAATGGATTTTGCATGACCGATATGAAGATATCCATTCGGCTCCGGGGGAAAACGCGTGTGAACTCTGCCTTCAAATTTATTCGTCTTCAAATCGTCGTCGATAATATCACGAATAAAATTTTTCCGCTCCGGCGATTCTTCGCCTGTCCTATTGTATCCCGGATTCCTATCCTTCTCCATTTTCTTACCTTATCTGCTCGATGGCTGACTTGACTCTCCTGATCGTTTCGTCTTTATCGAGAATAACCAGGATATCATAAACACCGGGACCGGCCCCCATTCCTGAAACCGCTAACCGCAGAGGGTGGATTAAATCAGCATGTTTAATTTTTAATGTCTCCGCTGCACGATGAAGTGCCGCTTCGTAATCTTCCTTCCGTGGCTTTATTAATTGTGAAAACTCGTTCATCAGAACCTTCAAGTTTGAGGGCGTCTCCTCTTTCCATCTCTTTTTTATCACATCCGGATCAAATTTTTCCGGGGGCTGAAAGAAGTAGGGGCTCTTCTCGATAAAATCCTTTATAAAAGTAATCCTCTCCCTCATTACACCGATAACACTCAGAAGGTATTCATCTTCAAAATGCCTGCTGCTGAAGGCCGATCGCGTCAGGAATTCTTTGAGCATGGCGAGGACTTCGGTATCCGATTTCTTTCTTAGGTGCTGGAAGTTCAGCCAGTCCAGTTTCTCAACATTGAAAACAGCGCCCGATTTCCCGACACGTTCCAGCGAAAATTCTTGTACGAGTTCCTCGAGGCTGAATATCTCTCTCTCGTCACCGGGATTCCATCCGAGAAATGCAATAAAATTCACAAGAGCTTCCTGTAAATATCCTTTCTGAATATACTCCTCGACTGCAACATCCCCCTGCCTCTTACTGAGCTTGCTCTTATCCGGATTTAACAGCAACGGGAGGTGCGCAAAAATCGGAATTTCCCAGCCAAAATATTGATAGAGTAAAATGTGTTTCGGAGTGCTCGATAACCATTCTTCTCCCCTTATGACATGAGTAATCCCCATGAGATGATCGTCAACTACAAATGCCAGATGGTACGTCGGATATCCGTCCGATTTCATCAAGACCTGATCGTCCAGTTGTACCGATGCAAACTCGACATGACCCCGGATAATATCATCGAAAGAAATAGTGCGGGATTCGGGTATTTTCATCCGGACAACAAATGGAATCCCCGTATCCAGTTTTTGGTTGATCTCTTCAGGAGTCAGATGTAAACAGGTTCGGTCATACCTGGATGCTACCTTATTACGTTCCTGATCCTTTCGCATTGCCTCGAGACGTTGCGGAGTGCAAAAACATCGATAGGCGTTGTCTGATTGAACGAGCAGGTCGACATGGCTCTTATATATTGAAAGGCGTTCGGATTGAATATAAGGACCGTACGCTCCGCCTTTGACAGGACCTTCGTCGTAATCGATTCCGGCCCAGCGAAGGGTGGATATAAGACTATCCACGGCTCCTTCGACATAACGTGTCCTGTCCGTATCCTCTATGCGCAAAACGAATGTGCCCCTGTTCTTTCGTGCAAATAGATAATTATAAAGAGCAGTTCTGAGTCCACCGACGTGGAGATATCCCGTTGGACTCGGAGCAAATCGTACGCGTACTGGTTGAGGCATGATTATGAGTTAAGCTGTTCCCAGAAATAGATTAAACGCAATTTATTATTTTACAAAAAAAAGATGAGATTTCAAAAGAAAAGCCGGCATCGAATACGCCGGCTTAATATTCGAATATTTCAGAAAAACCTATGCTGTTAACTTTTGCCCGTACACCATTTGCTCCAGCCGTGCGATACGTTCTTCCATCGGAGGATGCGTGCTGAATAATGTGGCTATTCCTCCACCCCTGAGCGGATTAACGATGAATATATGCGCCGTCGCAGGAGTTGCATTCATGGGAATCTCTTTAGCTTTTACCTCCAGCTTTCGAAGTGCATTGGCAAGAGAAAGAGGGTTTCCTGCAAACTCGGCACCACCACGATCGGCTTCGTACTCGCGAGAGCGTGAGATAGCCATTTGAATCAGCAGCGCGGCAATCGGAGCCAGTATTATCATTAGTAACCCCCCGATCGGGTTTCCACCTTCATCGTCGCTGCTACGTCCACCCCCGAAGATCATCGCAAATTGCGCCATATGTGCGATCATACTTATCGCGCCGGCCATAGTTGCTGCAACCGTTCCGATCAGGATATCGCGATGTTTTACATGGGCAAGCTCATGTCCAAGAACTCCACGAAGCTCATCGTCACTCAACGAACGGACGATCCCTTCCGTCATTGCCACTGCGGCGTGCTCGGGATTCCGGCCTGTAGCAAACGCATTGGGTTGTTCCGACGGTATCATATAGACCCGAGGCATTGGAAGTCCGGCACGCTGGGCAATGTCCTGGACGATGCGGAAAATGCCCGGATGCGATTCCGCCGTAATTTCCTGAGCGTGATACATTCCAAGTACGATCTTATCGCTGAACCAATATGTGCCGAAATTCATGACCAGAGCGATCATGAATGCCATTATCATGCCGTTATTTCCACCGAGCAGGTTGCCGATATAGATCACCAGAACTGTCATCAACGCCATCAGTACGAATGTTTTCATTGTATTCAATGCAATTCCCCTTTGAAAATACTGTCTTTCCACATATAATGTACGGAATTTTCTGACCCTTCGCAAGATTTACCTTGCGCTGAGTTTTCCGTTATTCTATAAACGATAACAACAGCATTCCCTTTATAAGTTTCAGTTTTGGAATCGATCTGAATTTATCGATGTCCATCTCACAATAATCTTATCTAGATTTTACTTTCGTTATACAAGTTATTATATTATGACAGGAGCTTTCATTAATAAAATATCCATCCGGAAAGCGATGTCTTACAAAATTCTTCTCGTCGATGATGAAAAAGATATTCTTGATATGCTCAAGTACAACCTTGAGAAAGAAGGATACGACGTTCTGACTGCACGGAACGGTAAGAAAGCTCTTGAGGAATCACAAAAACATCCGGATATCATTGTTCTTGACGTAATGATGCCCGAGATGGATGGATGGGAAGTATGTCGACAACTCAAACAAAGCCAGAACACATCAACAATTCCCATTCTTTTTCTGACGGCAAAAGGATCAGAAATCGATGAGGTCGTAGGGTTGGAACTCGGAGCCGAAGATTATATTGTCAAGCCTATCAGCGTCAGAAAGTTACTCGCCCGTATCAGCGTAATACTTCGACGACGAGAAAAAAACAATGCCTCTCATAAAGAACCTAAAGACATCATTCAGATAGAGCGTCTGGAGATAAATCCCCGGAATTACACGGTGAAGATTGACGGGGAAGGAATTTCGCTTACCAAGAAAGAATTCGAGACTTTGCTCTATCTTGCACGTCATCGCGGTCAGGTGATGAGCCGGGACTCGCTTTTAAATGCTATATGGGGTGAAAATGTAATCGTTATTGATCGTACAATCGATGTTCATATTCGAAAGATCCGTGAGAAACTCGGCATATATGAGAAATTCATCGAGACTGTTAAAGGAGTGGGATATCGTTTTAAGGAGTGATGAATGAAAAAAATCCAGACTAAAATTACACTTACATACATACTCCTTACTATAGCGGTCGTGACATCGGTTGGTGTTATTACGAGTCTTGAGATTGAGTCTTATTTTAAAAACCGTCTTGCCGATGATCTCAGCACCCGGGCCGATGTTATACTATTTTCACTTCAACAAGATACAACATTGTCCGTTATTCAATTCGACCGGCAACTTAGAAATCTAGCACAAACAAGCAAATTACGTATTACCCTTATCGATTCACAGGGAAGGGTAATTGAGGACTCCGATGTCCCTCTGGAGAGACTTTCGAGTGTTGAGAATCATCTGCAGAGAGTGGAGATCCAGCAAGCGATGAAAAAAGGAATAGGCGTTGATACACGCCATAGCGCGACAGTCGGAAAAGACTTCATCTATGTCGCAAAACTCATAAAGAGTGAGTCAAAATCAGGTGGAGTGATACGAGGAGTTCAATTCATTCGTCTGAGTCTTCACCTTGAGGAACTTGAAGCAGCCAATGCAGCTATTCGATACAAAATTCTTATTGCAGCAATAGTCGTTTTTATTCTTGTGCTTATTGCCAGTCGTTTGGTTTCCCGTCAGATCTCAAAACCGATGATCGACATTGCCACGAGTGCCCGTGAAATTCAGTCCGGGAATCTCGACAAACATATTCCTGTTGAGACCAACGATGAGATAGGCCAGGTTGCACAGGCAGTGAACGAATTGGTCGAAAAACTCAAAACGGATATTGTGCAATTACGGAAATTGGAGCAAATCCGCAGCGAGTTCCTCGGAAATGTCTCCCATGAACTAAGAACTCCGATTTTTTCTGTTCAGGGTTTTCTCGAAACACTTCTTAACGGAGCAATCGATGATCCAAAGGTCAATCGCGATTTCATCAAAAAGGCTTATCTCCAGGCCGACCGGTTAAACACTCTCCTTAACGATCTCATCAATATTTCACAGATCGAATCGGGTGAAATGAAAATGAGTTTCCGATATTTTGATCTCGGAGGATTTCTTGAACAGCTCGTTTCCGAAATAACCCCCGAAGCCAATAAGAAAAAAATTACTTTGAGCTTGAAGAAACCGGCAACTTCAATCGAGACTTTCGGAGATAAAGAACGATTGAAGCAAGCACTCATCAATCTTATTGACAATGCAATTAAATATACGCAGCCCGAAGGTACCATCACCGTCTCGTATGAACGGACAGATACAAAAGCGAAAATCGCCGTTTCAGATACCGGTGTAGGCATTGGACAGGAGCATTTATCACGAATTTTTGAGCGATTCTACCGCGTTGATAAAGAACGCTCACGCGAGGCCGGCGGAACGGGCCTCGGCCTGGCCATCGTAAAACACATCATTGAAGCCCATGGAAGTAAAATAGAAGTACAAAGCCAGGTCGGTGTTGGAAGTACCTTTAGTTTCGATTTGAAAGTCGGATAACCCCCCTCTACATTCTTAACAATTCCTTAATCATTCCATAATACCTTCATTATATTCATTGAGTACATTCACATTGACAGAATTATGAACAGGACAAAATCATTTTTCCTATAGTGAAGAAATAAGGCCATGAGAACAACCGTCAAAATCATTGAGAACTCTTATCCGAAAATAATTCCAGCGAATTATATGGAAAAGAAGAATCCACATTCAGAGCCCTTTATTTTTTCCCTCATTCGCGAGCATTTGCCTCACGCAAACCAGACAACAGAAAATCATCAGTCCATGAGCAACCTTTCTTTTTATCTTCTCTTGGCCGCCATTGCATTGTTCATCGGATTGATTTTTACGCTGGTTCATTTATTATAAACACAGGCATAAATAATCCGACAAATTCTTTTCGAAGAATTCCCTACGACTGTAATCGAAATAAAGGGCAGTATTTGACAATGTATCCCCACCTTCAGTCGTTCAGGAACGACTGCTACATATTCTTCATATATCGGTGCTGGAATCAAACTTTGTTTCTCCAGTAAAAACGACCAATAGAGCGCAAATGATACGATAACCACCTTAAAAATGATTGAGGAAATAGACGTATTGATAGAAAATTATAATTTTATTATACTATAAAGGTAAAGAATCATTGATTACTGCGAGGACTTATGCGACGCTATTTTGAGGAACAATTGGATCAACTGCGTACAAATCTCATCAAGATGGGAAGCCTTGTCGATGAGCAAATCGATTTTTCTATTAAGGCATTGGACGAAGCAAACATGGAACTGGCCCGAATCGTCATCGAGCGGGACACTAAAGTCGATGAGTTCGATAATCTTATCGATGGCCAGTGTGAAAGAATCTTTGCAATGACCCAACCTGTTGCAGTGGATCTGCGGCTCCTTATGTCGGCTTTAAAAATTAATAATGAACTCGAACGTATCGGTGATATAGCAAAAAATATCGCAGAACGGGCAAATTCTTTACGTGATTCTTCCGGATTAGTCCATCAGACGAAAATATTTGAGATGGCATATGCTGCACGTCAGATGGTGAAGCATGCCATCGATGCATTTGTCAATAACGACCCGAATCTTGCCCGCGAGGTATGCGTGAACGATGATATCGTCGATACGTTAGATCATGATATCTTCCAGTCACTCGTAGTCAAGATGAAAAATAATCCTGCGATCATTGAACCGGCGGCTCATATCATGATTCTCTCACGTCACATCGAGCGCCTCGCCGATCATGCCACGAACATCGCCGAAGATGTGATTTTTCTCGTCGATGCGAAAATCATCAAGCATCATGCCGAGGAAGAATAATAATGCAGGTGTGAGAGGTTCGTCTCTGTTACGCGAAATCTGGAGCCAAAGTGAAAAGAAATATGAAAGCCGATTCATTGACTGATTCGGCTTCTACATCTTTAATGGTAATTTCCCGGGCAGCTCATCCGTACTTACCGGTGATGTAATCTTCTGTAAGTTTATTCGTTGGTCTGGTAAAAATATTTTTCGTATCACCGAATTCGATCATCTCGCCGAGAAGCATGTACCCTGTGTAATCCGATACCCGTGCCGCTTGCTGCATATTATGGGTAACGATTACGATAGTGTAGTTCTTTTTAAGTTCGAGCATGAGCTCTTCGATCTTCATTGTCGCTATCGGATCCAGGGCCGAACAGGGTTCGTCCATCAATATTACATCCGGCTGGACTGCCAACAATCGAGCGACACATAATCGCTGCTGTTGATCCAGCGGTAATTCCAATGCCGAATGATCCAACCTGTCTTTTACGATATCCCACAGCCACGCGGCCTTGAGGCTTTTTTCTGCAATCTCGTCGAGGTGAGATTTCCTATGGATACCGGCCACCTTCAGGCCATAAATGACATTGTTATAGACGGTGAGTGGGAAAGGATTCGGCCGTTGAAAAACCATACCCACTTTTTTCCGAAGCTCCGTAATATCGATGGAACGTTCATACATATCGGCACCGTCCAGAAGAATCTTTCCCTCGACACGTGTCCCGTGAATAAGATCGTTCATTCGATTCAACGTGCGAAGCAGCGTCGATTTTCCACAGCCAGACGGTCCGATCAATGCGGTGATCATGTTTTTACGGACGATCATATTGACCGATATCAATGCCCGGAACCGGCCGTAATAAAAATCCAGCGCACGTATTTCTATTTTATTTTGAGTATCTAAAAAATTATCCATGATCACCCGAATCTGCCGGTGATGTAATCGTTAGTCCTCTTATCGCGGGGAGCCGTGAAAATAATTTCCGTAGGACCAAATTCGATAAGTTCAGCCATCAGGAAAAATGCCGTTATATCGGAAATCCGTGCCGCTTGTTTTGTATTATTCGTAACAAGAATTATCGTGTATTCTTTTTTTAATTCTGTTAACGCTTCCTCAATCTTGGCTGTAGAGATAGGATCCAATCCCGAACACGGCTCGTCGAGGAGGACGACATCGGGCTCCATCGCCAGAACACGTGCAAGGCAGAGCCGCTGCTGCTGTCCGCCGGATAATCTCATTCCGGATGTTTTCAAACGATCTTTGACTTCATCCCATAAGAAAGCCGCCTTCAAACTCTTTTCTACCAGAACATCTAATCGACTCTTTTCATTAATTCCAGCAAGGCGCGGTCCATAAACGATATTGTCATAGATACTCATCGGAAGAGGAACAGGTAACGCAAATACCATACCTACTCTTTTTCTCAAAGCAACTACGTCATATTCGGGACGATAAATATCTTCACCATCAAACAACACCAGGCCTCGCACCACGAGGCCATATTCCAGATCGTTCATCCGGTTCAATGCCCTTAAAAAAGTCGTTTTTCCGGAACCGGCAGGCCCGATGATCCCCAGAATCTTATGAAGCGGGACCTTCAAATAAATACTTCTAAGCAGCTGCTCCTTCTGAAAATAAACACTTAATCCTTGTATGTCGAATTTATTGGAATTCATGACCGTTTTGAAATAAACAAATGCATTAGCCAGTATGCCGTCAGATTCACCAGAAGAACGGCAATGATGAGCGTCGCTGCGGTGCCGTACGCATTCTCACTCGATATTCCTTCGCGTGCAAGGATATAAAAATGGACCGCCATCGTACGTGTCGAATCGAAGATGGAACCGGGCAATCGTAGAGACGACCCTGCAGTAAAAATAACGGCTGCCGTTTCTCCGATAGAACGGCCTATGCCGAGCATGACTCCGGTAAGAATCCCCGGAAGTGCATTGGGCAGGATGACTTTTTTAACGGTCTGCCAGCGGGTAGCTCCCAGCGAGTAGCTGACCTGACGGTACGATGTCGGCACAGCTTTTATAGCTTCTTCCGATGTCCGAATTATCGTCGGCAAAATCATAAAAGCCAAGGTCAATCCGCCGGAAAGTATCGACCAGCCCATCCCAAGCGTCGTGACAAAAAAGATAAAACCGAATAGACCAAAGATGATCGAAGGTATGCCGGCAAGGCAATCGGTACCGAACCGGATTACCCGCGTCATTCTGCTCTCTCTTGTGTATTCCGTCAGATAGACGGAGGTACAAATACCCAATGGTGTGGCAATGATAATTGCTAATAATGGGAGTAAAAGTGATCCGATGAGAGTAGGGAAAATGCCGCCTGCCCGGCCCATATCCTCAGAATTACTAAAAAGAAAATTGAAACTGATGACGGGTAAACCTTTTTCGAACACGAATACAATTATAAAGACTAAAATGACCAGCGTTAGAAACGTGGCCCCACCTAATACTGTCATGGCGGCTCTCTGCGTATAGCGCGGAGGAATCCTCATTTCTTGGCTATCTTCTTTCTTATCGCCAGACTGGCTATTGAGTTGAGGATAATAATAACGACGAACAGTACCACACCGGTCGCAAAAAGTGCCTGGCGGTGAAGTCCTGTCGCATAACTCATCTCCAGAGCGATATTTGCTGTCAACGTCCTGACTGAATCTAAAACCGAATGCGGTATCTTTACGGAATTACCCGCCACCATAATCACCGCCATGGTTTCACCAATAGCCCTACCGATCGCAAGAATAATGCTCGCAATGATGCCGGATTTCGCCGCCCGGATTGTTACCATGTGGGTTGTCTGCCATGTGGTAGCACCGAGTGCCAACGATCCTTCGCGGTATGACTGCGGGACAGCCATAATTGAATCGATTGAAATGCTGATGATCGTAGGTAAAATCATAATACCTAGAATAATCGATCCCGCCAGCACCGAAAGTCCCGCCCCTCCCATGTACGAGCGGATGAAAGGTGCAAGAACCATGACACCGATAAAACCGTAGACCACCGACGGAATTGCAGCAAGAAGTTCGATAATCGGTTTTATAATTCGCATAACCGGCCTAGGGACGAATTCGCTGAGAAATACGGCCCCGGCAACGCCCAACGGTGCTCCGATTACCATCGCACCGAACGTCACCCATAATGTTGCCATTACCATAGGAAATATGCCGAACATCCCGCTCTGGGGGCGCCAGTCAGAAGAGGATAAAAAATTTATAATCCCGTATTTGAAAATGAAGGGAAGCCCTTCGTTGATGATGAAAAGAGCGATCAACATCAGTGCGGTTAGTGCGGAAAAGGCTGTGAACGATAAAATTCGTTGCACTCCTTTTTCACCGATCAACTTCATCGAAAACCTTTATGAAAAGATGCGATGTTCATTTTACCGGAATCAATCCTTTAGCCTTTATGGTCTGCTGCCCTTCTGAAGAGAGAACATAATCAATGAAATTTTTTATTTCTCCTTCAGGAGCACCCTTGACTAAAAGATAGATAGGTCTGACGAGTATGTATTTTCCCGCGACTATTGATTCGATGGTGCATTCTTGTCCATCAATTTTGATGGCCTTAATCTTTTCGTTTAAGAGTCCGTGAGAAAGATAACCGATCGCATTTGCATCGTTCGCCACCGTTTCGCGAATAGTGCCATTTGAATCCTGAATTAATGCATCTTTCGTCAAATGGATATCCTTCATGATTTGTTCGAACGACGAGCGTGTACCGGAACCTGCTTCGCGTGAAACTACCGTGATTGGAACATCGGACCCACCCGCTTCTTTCCAGTTTTTAATCTTGCCGTTAAAAATATCCCGCACCTGTTGTGAAGTAAGGTTGGTGACAGGATTGGAGGGATGAACAACAAGCGCAATTCCATCCCGGGCCACAATAGTGGTCGTCAATGCCTTCGCCTCATCCGGAAGAATAACAAGATCAGCCATACCGATTTGGGCGGCACCGGAAATTGCCGACTGGACGCCTACCGCCGACCCTCCCCCCTGAACCGTGATGGTTACATCGGGATGTGTCTTCATGTATTGTTCGGCCAGGTTCTCAGCGAAAGGTTGAAATGCCGTGGAACCTGCCAGAGTAACTGATAACTTATTCTTGCCACATCCCCAAACGAGTACTGCCAGTAAACACACTATGAAGAATACAATATCTCCTCTTTTCATCTGATTCTCCTTGGTCTATAGGGGGAAGTTAAAAATACATTCCTTAAAACGTAATGAATATTTAATAAAAATACAATTTATATAATTCATTGAGAAGATACCTCATCATATTATGAACGTCGGCTACAACGATAACGGGGATAAGAGTATCGATAGCATCGGCAGAGAATATAATGTGCTTTATTCATCTTCTATTTCATTCACATCAGCAGCATATGAAGAACGAGTTTATCAGCATCCGGCGGGGAGAACAGCATAACGTAATCATAATACTTCCTTGTCGGCCGATATTCCCATATCTTACCTTTTTTTCTTAACAATTTCTTAATACTCCCCTCATTTTAAGGTAACACTTATTCTCTATCTTTGTGCCGACAATGATTCAAAGAATGTCGATACATGTGATCTGTTTGATTCCAATGAAAAAGAAAAATCGAAATAAGGAATCCTTTTTTCTTGCACTCGTCCGTGAATGTCTACCAGAGGCAAACAACATATCGGACAAGAATGAATATATGAGTGACCGTTCGTTTGCCATTTTACTGATAATGGTTGCGGTACTCTTCGGATTGATTGCTGCTCTTGATCATGTACTATTACGATAAGAAAAAACTAAAATCACAACTCATAATACTGAGGAACTCAATGAGAAAATCATCAATTCTATCAATTATACTACTTTGTGTTTTTTACACAGCTTTTGCGCAGGACAAAAATCCTGTGAAGTTCTCCGGCTATATGTTCGGCGATTACTTCTATAATGTTACGCGGGATTCAACCATCAATAAAGTATCCAACAAGGCGCTGAGCGGGGCGCGGGACTTTAATGCGTTCCAATTCCGCCGGATTTATTTTACGTATGACGACGAGATATCCGGTACATTCACGACACGGTTCCGGCTGGAAGCAGATCAAGCGGCAAATACATCGAATAATAAAATCGGTGTCGCTGTGAAAGATGCATATCTCAATTGGAAAAATATTTTTGCCGGAAGCGATCTGATCTTTGGTATTCAGCCGACACCGGCATATGATATATCGGAAGCGGCATGGGGGTACCGTTCATTAGAAAAAACAATCATGGATCTCCGTGGAATCGTGCCTTCCCGTGACCTGGGTGTGGCACTCCGCGGTAAACTGGATGGAGATGGAAAAATCAATTATTGGGTAATGATAGGAAATGAAGATGGGAATAGTCCTGCATCATCAAAATTCAAGCGTTATTATGTTAATCTTCAGGTGAAACCCGTTAATAACCTTCAAATTACACTCTATGGCGATTTGAAAACGATGCCGGAGACCAACGACCCGACCAGTCACGTAACCACGCCGGTAACTTTAAGCAATGACGTTTATACAACCGCCATCTTTGCCGGATATAACGAGAAAGATAATTACAATCTGGGAGTCGAAGTATTTTTGATGTCGACAATGCATGGTGTAAATAAATCGGGGAGCCTGCAGACGAAATCCGGAATGGGCGTATCGTTATTCGGATCTATTAATCTTCAAAAGGAACTTATCGCCGTTGCCCGGTATGATTACTTTGATCCGAATTCAGATTCAGATTTCAAAGGCGATAGCAGAAACTATTTGATTCTCGGCTTGACCTACAAACCCGATCAGAGAGTATCGGTAATTCCGAATATTCAATATGAAACTTATGAAGCACCGGTCAGCGGTCCTTATGTAAAATCATCGCTGACAGCACGAGTAACACTGTACTATGTCTTTCTATAATCAAGAATTATATCATTTTATAACATTCAAATTTTTGAGAGATTAAAAATGAAAAAAATACTTCTTATTGCCCTTAGTGTAATCGTCCCGGCTCTGAGTTTTGCCCAACTGCAGCTCAATGGTGCCGGCGCAACATTCCCTTATGTCATTTATTCTAAATGGTTCGATGTGTACAAACAAAAGACCGGCATTCAATTCAATTATCAATCGATCGGCAGCGGCGGCGGGATCAAACAGGTCATCGAAGGAACAGTCGACTTCGGTGCGACCGACGGTCCGATGAAAGATGAACAGCTGGCCGAAGCAAAAGCAAAGCAAAACACGGATGTTCTCCATATTCCGACGGTCATGGGTGCTGTAGTCGTCACATACAACGTACCCGAATTGGGAGCCGATCTAAAACTGACGCCTGATGTCATAGCAGGTGTTTTCCTTGGCGAGATAACAACCTGGAATGATCAGCGTATCGCTTCTCTGAATCCGGGGAAAGACTGCCCTTCGAAGCCGATCATAGTTGTCCATCGGTCGGATGGAAGCGGAACGACATTCATTTTCGTCGATTATTTGTCAAAAGTAAGCGAGCAGTGGAAGTCAAAAGTCGGAGCCGGAACTTCGGTGAACTGGCCAATTGGATTAGGTGGAAAAGGAAATGAAGGGGTCGCCGGACAGGTAAAACAGGCTGATGGTGCGATCGGATACGTTGAGCTCGCCTATGCGGTAAAAAATAACCTGCCGTATGCGCAAATTAAAAATAGGACCGGTCAATTCGTAAAACCGTCTCTTGAATCCGTTACTGCAGCTGCGATAAGCGAGGCGAAAGCAATGTCGGCCGACCTGCGTGTTTCTATAACGAATGCCGGAGGAAAAAATTCTTACCCGATTAGCGGTTTCACCTGGCTGCTTGTCTATAAAGATCAAAAAGACAGCCAAAAAGGAAAAGCGCTGGTAGATTTCCTCCATTGGGCAGTGACCGAGGGGGAACAATATGCTTCCGACCTACTCTATGCTCCGCTTCCGAAGGAAGTCGTTAAGAAATGTGAAGAGAAAATTCGGCTTATCTCGTACGGCGGTAAGCCGATTAAGTGACTAACTATGATTTAGAAATAATGCGAACTGATTTCGCCTGAAGAGGAGGAATCAGTTCGCATCAATGTTTTAAATAAAAGCGACGCTCAATATGACTCACAACGAGAGCATTATTTTACCGCACGATAGATCACTCAGAGCAACGAAGAGAGAGATCAACATCGGTGATTCCGTTTTTAAAAACATGACGAAATTCTTTGCCCTTTTGATCCTTCTCCTGATTGTCTTGATGACGTACGAAATGGTCACGAGATCGTCGCTCTCGATTGAAAAATTCGGCTGGAATTTCCTTCTTCGTTCAATCTGGGATCCCGTGCGGGAAGAATATGGCGCTTTACCTTTTATTTATGGCACTTTAGTGTCATCATTGCTCGCATTGGTCATTGCCCTGCCGTTGAGTATCGGTATCGCCGTATTTCTCTCCGAGCTCGCCCCACTCTGGCTCGAGAGGCCGATGTCGTTTCTTGTCGAGCTGCTTGCCGGAATTCCCAGCATTGTGTACGGGCTCTGGGGGTTTTTTGTCATGGTGCCTTGGCTTCGGTCGACCGTTGAGCCATTTTTAATCAAATACTTCGGTTCGATACCGTTGTTTTCGGGGCCGCCTTACGGCATCGGCATGCTGGCAGCAGGTCTGATTCTATCAATCATGATCCTTCCGATTATTGCTTCGATATCGCGCGACGTTCTACGCGCCGTTCCACGGGTCCAACGCGAAGCGGCGTTAGCCCTCGGATCGACCCGGTGGGAAGCAACCCGCGTTGCGATCAGTTATTCGCGGTCGGGAATCATCGGGGCAACGATTCTCGGACTCGGCCGTGCACTTGGCGAGACGATGGCCGTAACCATGGTAATCGGCAACAGGCCTACAATATCGGCGTCACTTCTTGAACCCGGGTACACGATGGCGAGCGTACTGGCAAACGAGTTCACCGAGGCGACATCGCAAATGTATCTCAGTGCGCTGATCGAGATAGCACTTGTGCTTTTCGTCATAACTATTATCGTAAACTCGTTCGCCCGCATTATGGTATGGAGTGTTACACGAAAAACAGAATAACCAATAAAGATGATGTAATAATGCACAATATCCGACTCACACTTCGGCTTTTAAAAAGCAAGACGATGTATGTCCTTGCTGCTCTGAGTGCATTGATCGCCATCATTCCGCTGATCCTCATTTTCTATCATACTTTGTCGCTCGGGATCTCGGCTCTCAATTGGGATTTCTTTACCAAGCTGCCGAAACCGGTCGGAGAAACCGGAGGTGGACTAGCGAATGCGATCGTCGGAACTCTGATTCTCATCGGACTCGGAAGCACTGTCGGTGTTCCCGTCGGTATCGGTGCAGGTATTTACCTCGCAGAATTCGGGAATAATAAATTTGCATCCGCGGTCAGGTTCCTTGCCGATGTCCTGAATGGCGTTCCGTCAATTGTCACAGGTGTCGTGGCCTACTCACTTCTTGTCCTCCCGATGAAACGATTTTCGGCATACGCGGGAGGTATTGCTCTCGGGATTTTAATGATACCTGTAATCACACGCACGACGGAAGAAATGCTGAAGATGGTTCCTCAATCGTACCGCGAAGCCGCCCTGGCATTGGGAATTCCCCGGTGGAAAACGACGATTCGCATCGTTCTCCGTACGGCGCTTGGAGGAATAATCACAGGTATCATGCTGTCTGTTGCACGTGCGGCCGGGGAGACCGCACCGCTACTCTTCACATCGTTGAATAACCGCTTCTGGCATACGAGACTCGATCAGCCGATAGCATCGCTCACAGTTTTCATCTATAACTACGGCGTTTCCCCATTTGACGATTGGATTGCACAGGCATGGGGCGGGGCATTTGTGCTTATTGCCATCATATTCGTTCTGAGTATTATCGTTCGAATGTCGACACAAAGACGATTCCAGGAAAATTAATCATGGAAGAACTGCTCGAACAGGAAAAAGTGAAAATTATTACACGCGAACCGAAATTGCATGTTCCGAAAAAACCGGAACATCCGATGAATTTTAAAATTATTGCACGGGATGTGAAGGCTTATTTCGGAAATACACTCGCGCTGAATGGTATTTCACTATCGATTCCCAAAAACTCAGTTGTATCGATCATTGGACCCTCGGGGTGCGGCAAATCGACATTTCTTCGTTCGATTAACCGTATGCATGAAACCGTGCCGGGCGCCCGAATGACCGGTGAGATCCTTCTTGATGGTCAGAACATTTATTTGATGGATGCTGTGAGAGTTCGTCGACGTATCGGAATGGTATTCCAGAAACCGAATCCTTTCCCCACCATGTCGATTTACGACAATGTGGCTGCAGGTTTGAAACTTAACGGGATCCGATCCCGCGCACGACTGGATGAAGTTGTTGAGAAAAGCCTTCGCCGCGCCGCCCTATGGGATGAAGTAAAAGATGTTATCGATAAAGGAGGGATGAGCATCTCTGGCGGGCAACAACAACGCCTTTGCATCGCCCGGACGCTAGCCGTCAATCCGGAAGTAATCCTCATGGATGAACCCGCAAGCGCACTCGATCCGATTTCAACGGCTAAAATCGAAGAATTGATTCATGAATTGAAACACGACTATACGATCGTTATTGTAACACATAACATGCAGCAGGCTGCACGTGTCAGCGACTATACAGCCTTTTTCTACCTTGGAGAATTGGTGGAATACGATCAAACAACGCGTCTATTCACCGCTCCAAGTAAAAAACAGACCGAAGAATATATCACGGGACGATTTGGATAAGGAGAGATATGCGAAGATTTTTTGAAGAACAGCTCGATCAGCTGCGGACAAATATAATCAAAATGGGCAGTGTGGTCGACGAACAGATCGATTTTGCCATAAAGGCACTCGAAGAATCAAATCTTGAGCTGGCGCGGATTGTCATAGATCGGGACAACAAGGTCGATGAATATGACAACCTCATTGACCGCCAGTGTGAAAATATTTTTGCAATGACCCAGCCGGTTGCAGTTGATCTGCGTCTTTTAATGTCCGCGCTGAAAATGAACAACGAGCTTGAGCGTGTCGGAGATATTGCAAAAAATATTGCAGAGCGGGTAACCCCACTGCGGGATCATGCCGATCTTATCCGCCGGACAAAAATACTTGAGATGGCTGCTATTGCACGGCAAATGGTTAAACATGCAATTGACTCATTCGTTAATAACGACCCGGCGCTTGCCCGCGATATTTGCATCAACGACGATACTGTCGATGATCTCGACCGGGAAATATTTCAATCGCTTGTCGCTGAAATGAAAGTCGATCCCGAAATCATAGAACCCGCGGCTCATCTCATGATCGTCTCACGCCACATAGAGCGGCTTGCCGATCACGCCACCAACATCGCCGAAGATGTAATCTTTCTTGTGGACGCAAAAATCATTAAACATCATGCGGAGGAATAGCACTCATCGTACTCCGTGCTTGGAGCATCAGGGGATGCTGAGGCGTTTCAACCTATAACGAAGGGACTGCTGGTTCATCCCTAAGAATGTTGACGCACGACGCTGGTTGAACCCGAAACGTTTGAGCACTCGCTCGATGATACCCCTCTCAATAATACCGAGTGAATGACGGAGAGTAAATTTCTGTCCGCTCTTTACATTATCGAGCATTTTAATAATTTCTGTTTTTTCATCTACCATCTCGGGCGGCAGCGTGAACCCGCCATCTTTTAAATACAGAATGCATTGATCTGTAACCGCCTTAAGCTCGCGAATATTCCCGTACCAGGGCTGGTGGACAAGGACTTCAATTGAATATGCATCGATATCGACGTCCGGCAGATTAAGATCCTTGCAGAGAGTATCTTTAAAGTGTTTCACAAGCAAAGGGATATCTTCCCGGCGTTCACACAGCGGTGGAATGTAGACAGTTTCGAATTTCATAAATATCTTCTGAAGTTCCTCAAGAAGATTCCTTTTTCTGACAAGCTCGACGGGATTCTCTTTCATCGTAACAATAAACCGGATGCCCGTTGAAATATTTTTTTCACTACCGCTCTTCTTCGATCTGCTCTCTTCAATAAACTTCAATACCTTCATCTGACTCAGAAGATTTCCCTCTTCTATATCTTCGATCAGAACAAACCCGCCATGTTCCTTTTGCACAGCACTGCGTCTCTTTGCGGATGGGACATGTCTGGATTGATTTCCGAATAACATGTACTCCACTTCTTTTTCGTCGATTGCCGAAAGATTCAACGAAAGAAAAGGGACTGACTCACTATCGCTCCTGCTCACCTGATAAATACTTTTCGCGAGTGTCCCTTTTCCAACGCCCGATTCACCGATTATCAAAAGATCCCTTCGAGTCGCTGCAATACGATGAATCGTCTTGATAAGCAGTTGAGAAGTTTTGCTCCGTCCGATGATCGGATAGTCCATGATACCTCACTATTTCTATATAATATATTGTCTTCTACATGAAATTCAACTCCATCGATCTATGGTTTCATTCATCCAATAACACCTGGGACTACCCTATACTAGGAAAAAATAACATAAAAAGTAAGATTGCAGATCATTTGATTATTTGTTGTACTTCAATTTCTGCAATATCTGCACTGAATTGAAAAATATTAACTACCTCTGGAATAAGGAAAATTAACATGTTTTGTAAAGGTCTCTACATCTTTCTGTTTTCCCTTCAAGCGGACATATGAGAATGTTATTTCTAATAGCGCAATTCAAATTAGAAATATGTAAATTTATGGTAAATCATTAGGTGGTTACTTTGGGAAAAACACGTGGAGCCACCATAATCGAAAGCGGAGATCTATCTGATGAGAGCTCTAATCTTATTTACAGTCATATTCGCAATTATGTTTATTTTTCTAACCTGCAAAGACATTCCGACTACTCCACCCACCGGCAACCAGATCGAGGATATTTCCGCCTATTTGCCTCTGAAGATTGGTAATCGTTGGATTTATGAACGTATCAGTACGACTGAGTTTGCAACAATAGAAATAAGGATTAAGGACACGCTCCGTTGTGATGACGGAAGCCTTCTCTACTCCTATATTGAAGATGTAATAGTCAATAATCCGCCTCCTGATCAACCGATTAATGGATACTATAGTTACACGGATGGAAGCATTAACCAGTATTATATTGTAAGAGATGCAAGCGATACGGCGATAATATTCATGAGTGCAAAATTTCCGATTCTGAAATCGCCTATTGCAGCCGGCCAGCAGTGGATTTCGAATGCATCCGATAATCCAGATACAATTTATATTGGTTCAATCTCGTCTGTTTCTGTGTTGGACACATCCTTTGCTCAAGCGGTTCTCGTTGTTCGGCATAATTATTGGCGTATAGATTCTACATGGTTTGTACGTGGTGTGGGAATAGTTAAACAAACCTCGGTCACATCAACTTCCTTTCGCGCTGTCTCGAATCTAAAAACTTATTATGTGGCCAAATAAACATTGAATAGACTAATAACTAAAAAGAATATGAATTTCGTTTCCCCCGGTACACACCCCGAGGGAAAGAGCAAACAGCCCACTATCTAAGATTGCAGATCATTTGATTATTTGTTATACTTAAACTTCTGCAAAATCTACACTGAATTGAAAAATATTAACTACCTCTGGAGTAAGGAGAATTAACATGTTTTTTAAAGGTCTATACATCTCTTTATTTGCCCTGATGGTTTTGTCATTGGAGCACGCTTACGCTGACAACAACATCCTGACCAATCCCGGTTTTGAGAGAGGAAAGGAGGGCTGGTTCGACCGGACCTGCGCAATTGAAGCCGTTTCATCACCGGTTCACAACGGTACGGGCAGTTGTAAGGCAATCCGCAGATTGGCGAATTGGCAGGGGATAAAACAATCGGTATTCGACAAAATGTTGGAGGGTAAGACATACAAGGTATCAGGCTGGGTGAGACTTGACAACGCCCATATCGATACGGTTGCTATATCCTTCGAACAACAGGATGACAGCGGCACCAGGTATTATGGCGTGGCCCGTGCTGCTGTAACAGACAGTAACTGGGTTCTGCTTTCAGGCGAATTCACACTGCATGTAAAGGGCACATTATCGGTGCTGGATGTGTACTTTGAAGGCCCTGCACCTGGCGTCAATTTTTACGTTGATGACGCCAAGGTATTTGGCCCTGAGGTCGATGCTCCCAAGGTCATCCCTGCAAAACCCAGAGGGACAGCCCGGATTAATGTCAAAACGCGCCACCAAAAAATAGATGGTTTTGGAGCCTCCGGTGCTTATTACACCGCGAATTTAGTTAACCATCAAAAAAAGAGCGACCTGTACAATCTGCTCTTCAAGGAGCTTGGCCTTGATATACTCCGCATAAAAAACAATTACGACATGGAGCCAAATTCATTTCACGAAACAGTTGAAATAGCCAAGCGTGGTGAAGAGGCCCTTGGGCGACACCTGAAGATTATGATATCGTCCTGGTCACCCCCCGCCTACCTGAAAAGTAACACGAACGTAATCGGCGGAACGCTTAAGAAAAGCGACGGAAAATATATGTACAATGAGTTTGCAGAGTGGTGGTATAACAGTGTGGCTGCTTACACCAAAGCAGGCGTCAAAGTAGATTATATAAGTATACAGAATGAGCTTGACTACGAAGCCCCATGGAATTCGTGCAAATTCACTCCTAGAGAATCTTTAGATACAAACCTTGCCGCTTATAACAAAGCCTTCGAAGCGGTCTGGCATAAGTTGAATACTGAAATGGGTTCAGACATGCCGAAGATGCTTGCTCCCGAATCGTCCGGTCTAGGTAATTCCAAGGAGTACATAGAAAATTTGGACAGCCTATCACATGTCTATGCTTACGCGCATCATCTCTACGACTGCAGCGGCTGCGGCTCGGCACCTGACAGGTTTATTCCAAGAATGATCAGCTATCATAACCTTGATATGCGGAATGGCAACAAGCCTGTGTTCCAGACAGAGTTCGAGGACGAGCCCGGCACGTGGTCCGACGCAATCAATACAGCGCTTGTGATGCATAATGCACTGACTGTGGAGAATGTATCAGCTTATTTGTATTGGGATTTATTCTGGGGCACGGGGACCGGCCTGATCAGCATGGATGATTCAGCCTCCTATACGATCAAGCCAACCTATTATGCTTTCAAGCAGTATTCGGCTTTCATCGACGCTGACTGGCAGCGTGTGGATGCCGCGACCGACAATACCGGACTAAGGATTTCAGCTTATATCAGCCCGGATAACAAAAAACTTACTGCGGTCATAATAAATACAACCGAGGTCACTAATATATCACTCAATCTGTCCATCAAGAATTTCTCTATTTCTAAAGGAGAAGTCTATAGATCCAGTCAGACGGAAAACTGTGTCAGTGTCGGCAGCTACAACAGGCAGGCTCCGTTGAGAATTCCGGCAAACTCCGTAACAACACTGTCGCTTTTTACCGTCGGGAAGAAATGAACGAGAAGTATGTATCGAATTGAGGATCCCGCCTTGAGTATACTTCCGAAAGCTATGAGGGATCTATTGATAAGTCAATAAGTAAAAATAAAATAGTCTTAAATTTCATGATGAAACTTAAGACTTGTCTATATCCTGTGGTCTTCCCTAATTATTATGCGGCTGCCGCCGTCGATGCTATTACTCCAATCCTTAATAGGATATCTTTTGGTTATCTTGTCCAGTTGACCGATATCTTTTAATCTTTTATAAATGAGCTGCCAGGCACAGGGTTGGTCGGCTCTGATTTCGCACCTGTCTACACGTGAGCCGCCGCAGGGACCGTTGAGCATGTGTTTTGCACAGCGCGTCAGGGGGCAAATACCGCCAAAATCAGATAAGATACATGTTCCGCACTGCATGCATTTTTCTGTCCAGACACCTCTCGATTCCAGGATACCGAGGAATGCCGTATCGAGACCGGCATAGACAGGTGTATCGGGGTATCTCTCCGCGATGGCCTGCACTCCTGCACCACATCCCAATGAAAGAACAGCGTCGTTTTTCCTTATTTCTTCAGCAGCGCTTTCGATGAAAACATTATCACACTGGCGCTCGATCGTGTATTCGTTCACCTTTATCCGTTTCCCTTTTTTTCTTGAAGCAATTCTTAACGCGGACGATATGATTGAGACCTCTCTTTCCCCTCCCGCCAAGCAGACCGTAACACATGTACCACAGCCCAGAACCAGAACATTTCTATGATCTTTAATGACATCAAATATTTCCGGTATTTTTTTTCTTTGAGCGACTATCATTGTATAAACCCTTAAATGTACTTTGTGGTTAAATATTTATTCTACTCATTTTTATTGCATATCGGATTCGGCCCTAATTCTCTTATTGTATTTACCATATCGTTAATTATATCCACTAAATTTTTCGCCATTGCGGCCGAAATATTGACCATACGCAGACGTTCTTTTTCAATGCCGCATTCTTCAAGTAAATCCCTGACAGAATTCACCCGCCTTTTCGCGAAAAGATTGCCGTCAATAAAATGGCATCCTCCTTCAAGACATCCTGCCACCAGCACTCCATCTGCACCATCTTCGAATGCTTTCATATAAAAATCAACCTCAAGCCTTCCGGTACACGGTGTGCGGATGATCCGAACTCCCGATGGATATTGCAGTCGCATTGAACCTGCTAAATCGGCCGATGCATAAGCGCAATAATGGCAGCAAAAAGCAATAATTTTCGGCTCAAAAGTTATATTAATCATTTTTATACAATTTCTTCCGCATAAAATAATTCATTTATCATTGCCTTGAAATGATCCGATTTGAAATGGTTGAACTGAATTGCCCGGGCTGGACACTCCGCTGCACAGATCCCGCAGCCCATGCATTTTGCTTTTTCAATTTCCGACTTGTGATCATAGTTGCAGAAGGGAGCCCCGTAAGGACACACCTTGATACAGGTCATGCATGATACGCATTTGTTTTGATCCACAACGGAAACCTGAGCACCTACCTCCAGGTGAGTCTTTGAAAGAATTGTTGCAGCCCTTGCAGCGGCAGCTTTTGCCTGGGAGATATTCTCATCGATCATTTTTGGTGAATGAGCCAACCCGCATAAGAATAATCCTTCGGTAGCAAAATCCACAGGTCGTAATTTCATGTGGGCTTCAACATAAAAACCACTTGCATTAAGAGGTACTTTCAGCATATCCGAAATCAATTTGTTATCTTCGTTTGCTTTTATGCCCGTACTTAATATAAGCTTATCGGTTTCTATTATAATCGTTTCGGGAAAATCGGGACTATCGACCCTAACCGAGCTTAAACCACCATTAACATCCGATACAACAGGTAAATTTTCTTCATTATATCTTATAAAGACTACTCCCGCTTCACGGGCTTGCTTGTAAAATATTTCCCTGAATCCGTACGTCCTGATATCTCTGTAAAGAATAAAAATATTAGTGGTGGGATCTTCTTTTTTAATCCTCAATGCATTTTTAATCGCCATCGAGCAGCAAATTCTACTGCAATAAGGATTTTCAGTATTACGTGAACCTACACACTGGATCATCACATACGTCTGGCCTTCCTTTTCAATCTTCTTGCCGTTAAGTAATTTCTCCAGTTCTATTTGTGTCATGACATTTTTAACGGTGCCATAAGTGTACTCTTGTGTATCGGCAGGTTTTGCACCCGTCGCTATTATTATTGCTCCGCAGGTGAATTCTTTCGGCCTGCCGTCCTTAATTATTTTGATTTTAAAATCGCCGATATGACCCGAGACATTTTTAATCATAGAATTCAGGTGGTAATCGATATTCCTGTGCGTGCTGAATTTCTCTATCAGGTCAGATTTAAATTCAGTAAGGTTTTCATTTTCGAGAGTGCTATTCACAAAAGCAAGGTTACCACCTAATTGTGAAGATTTCTCTATTAAATCGACGTCAAAACCCTGCTCAGCAAGCGATAGTGCGGCAGTCATTCCGCTCACTCCACCGCCGATAACGATGGCATTCTGACGAATTGGTATTTTTTCCCCTTCAAGAGGCGATAAACCGTTTGCACGTGAAACAGACATTTTAACAAGTTCGATTGCTTTTTCTGTTGCTTTTTCAGGTTCAGAAGAATGAACCCATGAACATTGATCCCTAATGTTAGCTAGTTCAAACAAGTAAGGATTCAATCCGGCTTCACGCAAGGTCTCACGGAATATAGGCTCATGCGTTCGCGGTGTGCAAGAAGCCACAACTATCCTGTTTAACCTGTTCTTCACAATTTGTTCTTTAATATTTGACAAACTGGCATCGGAACATGTGTACATGGTATGCGAGGCAAACACAACACCCGGCCGATTCTTTATTGATTCCGTCACCTTCTCCACATCAACAGTTCCGGCTATATTGATACCGCAGTGACAGATGAACACACCGATTCGTGGTTTTTCGTCCGTGACATCATGCTCTGAAGGATACTCTTTTAATGTAATTAATGTATTTTTTGCCGGCGACAGCAGTTCCATTGCCATAGCAGCTGCAGCACTGGCTTGCATGACTGTTTCGGAAATATCTTTTGGTTCCTGAAATGCTCCACCTACGAATACTCCCGGCTTGGATGTGATCAGCGGTGCTAACCTGTCTGTTTTGCAAAAACCGTATTCGTTGACATCAATTCCGAGTTTACGGACGCTTTCAGTGACCGATATTTTTGGATCCAAACCGACAGCCAGTACAACGAGATCGAAATCTTGTTCGGAATAGCCTGTTACGGGATCGATATAAATTAATCGCAGATCATTTGATTCAGGCATCTGGATTATCCTCGAAGGGATACTTTTAATAAACCTGATGTTTTTCATCGCCCGGGCGCGTTCATAATACTGATCAAAATCCTTTCCGAACGCCCTGATATCTATATTGAATATTGTTCCCTGTAATCCCTCAAGGTGTTCGGACGCAATCATAACTTGTTTTGTTGTGGCCATACAACAAACAGATGAGCAATATTCATTTCCACATTTTGTTTCACGGGAACCTACACATTGAATCCAGGCAATTCGTTTGGCATCTTTGCTGTTGTCCTTGCGTACCAGATGTCCACTATAAGGGCCTGCCGCAGAAAGCATACGCTCGAATTGAACACTTGTGAGAACGTTTGGGTATCGGTTAAAACCATATTCTCCGATACGCTCTGCATCAAATTCATCAAAACCTGTCGTTAGAATAACCGAGCCTACTTCCAGCTCCACATTCTGTTCTTTCATACTGTGATCGACGGCTTTCTTTTCACATGCCGAAACGCATTCCATACACTCGGAACATTGAGCACAATTTAAGCATCGTTCGGCTTCAGCTATCGCTTCTTTTTCAGAAAACGATTTCTCAATTTCATTAAAATTATCAATTCGGCTATTAACAGGAAGTTCAGCGGCAACTGCACGTTTTTTCTTGACTACTTTTTTAGTTGAAGGAAATAATTCTTCAGAGACAGGCTTTAATGAATGTTCAAAGCGATCTGAAAGCAAGTCTTCACCGTTCAGGTACCTGCTTATAGATTCAGCAGCACGTTTCCCGGCAGCGACGGCCCCGATCACACTGCCAAGTCCTGAAGCAATATCGCCGCCTGCAAAAATACCTTTCACGGATGTTTCAAGTGTGACAGAATTTATTTTAATACATCCATGTTCAATATCAACACCGATATGTCTGGCGAGCCCGATGTCGACCATCTGGCCTATGGCTACGATCACCTGATCGGCATTCATAGTAATCGTATTATTTTCATCGTACGAAGGATTGAATTTGCCATTATCGTCAAATACACTGACACAGAGTTTTAATTCTATCCCTGTGACAGAACCATTGCCAAGTATTTGTTTGGGTCCCCATCCGTTCCATAAAATAATTCCTTCAGCCAGAGTCGCTTCGATTTCTTCTTTATAAGCAGGCATTTCATTGCGTCGTTCGAGTGAGAACAGTTCAACCTTTTTTGCGCCAAGCCTGAGAGCGGTTCTTGCAACGTCAACGGCAACATTTCCACCTCCGATTACCAAGACTTTATCCTTTACCGTCGGTTTGTTATCGGCGTTTGCGGCTTGTCGAAGGAATTCTATTCCATAATTTACGCCTTCTTTGTCTTCACCTTCAATACCAACCTTTTTACTGATATGAATACCGGCACTGAGAAAAATTGCGGCGTTTTCCTTTTGTAGTTCTGAAAGTGTTTTGTCCTTTCCAATAGTACAGTTCAGGACAATTTTCACGCCCTTCCGTTTTATCAGCTCTATTTCATAATCGAGGATATCTTTTGGAAGCCTGTATCCGGGGATCCCCCAGTACAACATTCCACCGGCAGTCTCTTTAGCTTCGTAGATGGTAACGGCAAAACCTTTATCCGCCAAATCACCGGCTGCAGTCAACCCGGACGGGCCGGCACCAATTATCGCAACCTTTTTGGCATTTAATGACGGTATTTTTTGTTCAGGTAAGGATAATTCACCGGACTTGTATCTTTTTATTTCCTGGTCGGCAGCAAATCTTTTTAATTGCCTTATTGCCAACGGACTATCTAATTTTAAGCGAGTGCAAGCGGTTTCGCAGGGAGCCGGGCAGACGCGACCACATATTGCTGCAAAAGGATTTCTTTCGCGGATGAGACTCACCGCTTTAATATATTCTTGTTTTTTTATTAACTGAATATATCCCTGTACATTGACATTAGCGGGGCATTTCATTTTGCAAGGCGCGTGTCCCAACTTCAGTATGTTGGGCATATTGGGAATTGCCTGTGCATAATATTTTTGGACAGCCTTCCTTACGCCGAGATCTCGGTTGAATTTGTCGCTTACTTCCACAGGACATGCTTTTGTACAATCTCCACAATCGTTACATATTTTTTCATTGATAAAACGGGGAGATTTTTTTACGGATACTTTGAAGTTTCCGGGTTTTCCTTCAATTTTTTCCAGTTCTGAAAGGGTAAGTATTTCAATATTCAGATTCCTTGCACATTCAACCAGCTTGGGTGAAATAACACAAATAGCGCAATCGCCCGTGGGAAAGGTTTTATCGAGATGAGACATCATACCACCGATAGTCGCCGAGCGGTTCACGAGGTATACTTTATATCCGGAGTTAGCAAGATCGAGAGATGCCTGAACCCCTCCAATACCTCCACCTTCGACCAACACGGCACCTACCATTTTTTTCTTATCGGTGTTCACTAAGAAATTCTTCCTTTTATAATTACTTTCATCCCAAGGGTAAAGTTATTCATTTTTCATCCTTAATTACTTTTGACCGCTTCAATTATTTGTTTTGGAGAAACAACGCTTTTATCCATGCCAAGTTTTTCGGGAGAAATACCTAAACACAGACCTATAAGCTGCGTTATGTAAACAATTGGTATATTATAAACCTTGCTTATAGTCCTGTTAATATCGATTTGTCTCAGGTCAAGATTTACCTGGCACATCGGGCATGCAACCGCTATACATTGAGCACCGGCCGCTTTTGCCATTCCTAATATCGAGTTCGAGAGTTCAATCACAATATCGGTTCTTGTAAGAGCGAAACCGCCTCCACAACATTCAACCTTAGAAGGCCAGTCAATACTTTCGCCACCCATTATTGTTATTAAGCTATCCATAATTGTGGGATTTTCAGGATCATCGAAATCGGTTACTTCATGAGGTCGTACTAAAAGACATCCGTAATAACTGGCTACCTTTAGCCCATCCAGTGAATGGGAAAACGCTTCCTGCAATTTCTTAACTCCAACATCTTTGATGAGTAATTCCACAAAATGATGGACTTTCACACTCCCGTCATAATCCTCTCTTAAAATTGCTGCTATTTCTTTTCTCATTTTGGGGTTTATCCGGATTTCATGGTTAGCAACTTTCATTCTATTGTAGCATGCGGCACAGAACACGACCATATCAAGGCCCATCTTTTTTGCCATAAGAAGGTTGGCAGCAGGAAGTGCAATGGACAGCAATTTGTCGGTATGGTGTGCCGGTGTCGATCCGCAGCACGTCCATCCATTCGGTTCAACCAGTTCGATATTTAAAGCTTTCGAAACTTCCTGCACCGACATGTATTGATCGCGCGCCGTAGACTCTGCCGAACATCCCGGATAATATGCGTATTTCATTTTCTGATTTTAAATATTCTTTTAATATATTTTTTATCTGCTTTTAAGGAAGGGAGTAAAGCAATTTTCCCTTTTTTAAGCATCACGGGAACCTTCTCTGCATCCTGGAAATAACTTGAAGTTCCTGCCTTGTAAGCTGCAATCATACCCAAATCGTACGTCCGCCCAAACGCACGTACGGTCTTCAAAAACCATTTATTAAACAAGGGGATATTACCCTTCTGTTTGGCTGCATTCTTTTTGACAGAAATCATTCGCAGAGCATCCATGACTGCCGACATGTCTATATGCATCGGGCAACGTGAAAAACATATTTCGCATGAAGCACACATCCATATAAGATCGCTGTTCAGAATTGAATCACCGATACTCAGCTGTAACCTTCTTATAATCTCGGATGGAGTAACTTTAGCCAGGCTGATCATCGGGCAGCCATTGGTGCATTTTTTACATTGCAGGCAGCTGCTGATATCAATACCCGAAATCTCCTTCACGGTATTTAATAATCCGGCTTCCTTTTTATCTTTACTTATGACAATAGCCATATTATTTATCAGCTGTATTTATTTTAACATTTCTATTTTTTCTTCAACAAGCTCGTCAACTTGTTCCTCTTCACCATAAACATCTTTTTCGGGTGTCGATGGAGTACCTTCGATGCTCGGGGCTACTTTCCTGTAAACCTTTGTCGGTTTAAGTTTTCTACCGTTCACGGTAAGTAAATCATCTATTTTAATATCAAAGAGTTTTTCGTTTTCTTGTAGATACGGCAATATCAACTCCCAGTCTTTTTCAGTGAATGGAGAAAAGATGCAGCCGTTTAATTGCTGGGTGACCAACTGCCTGTGTGGATCTCTTATGAAAGCGGCTCCTCCTGAAGCCAGGGAAAACAGGTTGCTGCCTGGATAAGGTTCGGGGAGCGGTACAATAACTCCTTCCTCGTTGAATTTTACCCCATTGACTATCACAAAACCACCTCTATTATAAATATCGCCGGCCATGAACGATTCACCTAGGAAGTCAAGACTTGTTCCGTTGATGACAACCCTTGGCCTGCCGACGGAATTGATCATCGGGCGACCGGCAGCGTTTCCTTTGACGAAAATTGAACCTCCCTTGGCACCATATAAGAATGTCTGACCGACATCACCATGAATAACTAATTTGCCGCTTTTAATTATCTGGCCTAACTGATCTTGGGCATTACCATGAACAGTGATTGTTAATCCGTCAAGGCCCGAGCCAAGGTAGTCGCCAGAGCTCCCGTAAACGTCTATAGTTACGTCGTGTGTTTCAGGTCCTAAACCGCATCCAACAAAACGCTGGCCTGCACAATTATATAATATGAATTTTTTCCATCCTATTTTGAATGCCTTGACAAGATACATTGCATCGCACTCATTTCCTTCGGGCGGGAATCCCTTCGAATCAATAACGAGTGTATTTTCATTATTTTTTGGTTTGCGCAAGTCGTTTCTTGTCTCAAAATCCAGAAGACGATATACAGCCCCTTCTTCCTTATCAGCACGAAGCTTTGGAATGTTTTTAAACAGGGAATTTAATTCGGTCCGCACTATATGAAGTATATGCGAACGCCTCTTGGCCCCCGTTTGATAATGCCGATCATTTAACAGCGTCAATGTATTGATTGCAAACGGGGCGTATTCATTATTTCCGGCAAGCTCTCTGATTGCTTTACAAGCCGCCCATATATCATCAAAAGACCATTGCGCGATATTGTTCCGTACAAATTCAAAAAGATCCTTCTCCTCAAAAACATATTCAGTTATAGTTGTTTCAATTATATCTTTAATTTTCGAATAAGGATTTTCGATCGTGAAATCGCAGCTTTCAGTTTTTTCAGTTATTTGAACCGGAACACCGAATTTATCTTTGCATTCCAACCTGTATTTACCTCTTTCGTCGGGGATGATATCGAACATAAATGCTCCGCCGTCTGAATGACTGCCGCCGCGGGCATTCCAGTATTTATCTGCAATTGGGCAAATTCGCTTGTCTCCTTTAGCAAGGCTTGCGAGTGTCGCATCAATGGCTTGCTTCTCCGAACCGATAATGCCAACCTGTACCTTGCCGTCGACGAAAGCAAAAACCTGAGGTCTCAGCATCGCGGTGTCCGTGATGCCAAGTAATTGAAATTTATGATTATCCACGAGATTCCGGGCAATAATAAAGAACCAGGGACCATCTGGAGAGCCATGGATGTGAGTAGATTGAATTGCCCTGTAAATATTTTGTTTTTCCTGAGGCAAACGGTCAAAGTCTAATTCTGTCGTAGGAGCTAATGCTTCAATAATATATTCTATGGGGTATTTAAATATCCTTGACAATAAATCGAACATAAGCGCCGATACCTCGGTATCAGTGATAAACTGTGGATAAATATTTCGTTGCTTGAGATATTCTACCACCGAGTGATAATTGGCAAAGTCTCCGTTATGCACCAACGCCATGTTCATCGCAGTAAAGGGGTGGGCACCGCCTGGATGCCATACGCGACCTCTGGTCGGATATCTTTGATGCGCAATCCAAACGTATGCACATAGATTGTCTATCTTGTAATATTGAGTTACAGCCTCAGCATAACCGACAACTTTCAGGATCATTATATTTCGGCCTTGTGACATTACAAAAGCCACCTGCTTTTTCGTCGCGGTGTAAAATTCCTGGTTTAACCGAAAGCTGTTCTGGTTTACAAATTCATCCTCGGCATCTCTTCGATCAAGCTTCTCAAAATTATTTTCAGAAATATATTTATCCAGGACACCCTCTTTAACCCTGACGAAGTATCGATATACATCCGGCGGCTTAACTTCAAGCCCGGGGACGCTTTTCCAATCATCAACCGTGTCAAGCCTTTCCGATTTTGTAATATTAAACGCCTGGTCGACATATTTTTTCTCGACAGCGGAACGTGAAGAAGGTTCAAGATAAGCTATGTGCAGCATGTAACATTCGTCAAGTACTTCTCTTGTAACACCTAGTTGTTCCGGAATAAGACCCACTGCAGCAATGCCTCCGCCCTTGCCGTTCCCGCGATTGTGCATCAATCTTGATGGCTCATGAATATGCTTGCCAGGTACAGGTTCAGTACAACAAAACCCGATGACACCGCAGCCCCCTTCGGCTTCCATTGCACTTGATCTGCTTGGAATTTCGAAATTCTCAACCAGTTTTTTCCTCGATCTCAGAATATTTTCAATATTTTTATTATTCATATCTATTTAGATATATCCAGATGCTTTAATACATCCGTTCGTCCACGCAATTCCTTAATACTTTTTAAGCCGAGACGCCTTAAAATATCTTTTAATCCGATTGCCCATGCATTGTAAAGATTAACCAGTCTTTGCGTTCCCCATTCAAGGGATATTTGAGCAGAAAGTTCGGGGTCAGTTGTAGCAATGCCCCTTGGACAACCTCGTCCACTTTCACATCTGCTGCATCGTACGCAGCACAGCGCCACCAATTCTGCGGTTCCAATAATGACACCGTCGGCGCCCAGAGCTATTGCTTTAGCTGCATCATAATAATTACGGATACCTCCGCTTGCCATCAGAACTACAACATCACGTGCACCCTCGGCTACCAGAAAATTATGGACTTTCGGAATTGCATAATCGACAGGCATTGCGATGTTCTTTTTAGCTATATCGGGAGCAGCGCCGGTCCCCCCATAACCACCATCGATCTGGATGATATGTGTACCTGCATAATAACTCCCTACTGCAACCATATCGACATCGGTAGGAGTTGATACTTTCGTCGAAATTAGTGTTCGGGGATTTACATGTTTTATCCAATCGATGTGTTTTTTGTGATCTTCGATGGAATAAACACTATGAAAAGGAAATGGTGAAAACAATGGAATTCCCTGAACAGCTTCACGCATCTTTGCGACTGCAGGTGTGTTCTTTGTTCCCAATAAGTGGCCTCCCAGACCGGGTTTAGCTCCCTGGGCATATTTAAATTCAACGATGGGAACTCTTTGAATTGTCTCTTCTCTTACACCGAAGAGTCCTGTGGCAACCTGGGTAATCATGTGATCGTCATACGGCCTAAGACGCTCCATGTATCCACCTTCACCTGAACAGGAAAAAGTATTCCAGGCTACAGCTGCCCTTACTTTAGATAATTGAACTACATTGCTTATGGAGCCAAATGACATTCCTGCGCCATACCAGGGTACATCAATTTTAATCTTTGGCCTGCCATCGTTTCTTTTATTCAGATCGAGGCTGATGTCTATCTCATCGACATCGACTTTTGCGGTATTTTCGGGAAATACGAGGCGAATACGATCGAAGCCTCCGCCAGAATTTCCTGTTTCATATTCAAAATCACAATCCTCTGAAAGTATATCACCCGTCTCGGCCATTTTCCAGGTTGCAAGAATCATATCGGAAGACCACCTGTAATCTCCTAAAACATCCATCATAGGATTTTTCACCAATCGCAATGCATCCTGGGGGCATTTTGCAACACAGAAATTATCAGTTTTTTCGCATACGAACCCATTACATTTATGGTTTTGAGGAGTTGCAAAAAGTTTATACCCTTTTTTCAAAACGTGAACACCTTTTGTACATGTTTGTACACACGTACCGCACATTCTGCAATTTTCCTCATCACGATAAATGAGGTACTTCGCAATCTCGTTTCGGTATCGCGAAGGAGCCGGTTTAATGGTCCTCTCCACCTCAACCTGCGGAACACGTGTTTTTAAGGTGTTCTCGGGCAGGATTTCTTCCGGGGTAATTTTATTTTCTAAAAATTGGCCCATATATTTCTTCTTCAATTTCATCTTTAAATATGGCACGACCTACATCACCACGTAACCTGCGTACTTCGCGCATACCCATCGCACCCATCAGTTCGACTATTTGCCAATGCCAGGCAGCGATAAGATTAGTCATGCGTCCTGAGCCATATTGTACATCTATCTCTTTGTCCAATTTGGCCGGACAGTAATCGCCCGGCTTACAGCTTTCACACAAATGGCATTCAATTGCAATCAGAAGGGGTAGATTGATCGATACCAGATCGGCACCGCATATTATTGCTTTGGCGACGTGTTCCGATAAGCCGATTCCTCCCCCGGCAATAAGCGTTATTTCATCTCTCTTTTCATTTGTTATAAGCAATGAATGTACTTCCCGGATGATATCTTTTATAAACCGTGGATTTTTTCTTCCGATTTCATTCCCATCGAGACCGGCAATCAGATGAAGGGCTTCTATGTCACCGTGCGTAAGTTCTTCTATTCGTTTCACCGCATGTCGATCCATGGGTAGACGTACTGCGACGATTATTCCAGGATATAAATTCTTAATAAAATGGATCCTCTCTTCTACATCCGCAGCATCGGGTATTTCAATGAGTCGCGTCTTCTCAAGGATTTCATCGGGGATACGGGGACCATCTTTATGAAGAAAGAATGCGATGTTCGAGAGATATTCTTTTTCATCAGCCAGGTCTATCGATGTCCATTTTCGCGAATCGATAATCGCGATCAGTCCGGTTCGTCTTGCAGTTTCGATGATAGAGGGTTCCAGGACAGGCACGGTATATTTTTCAGAAGGCATGTCCAGAAGAACTGGGAACGGCACAGAAATAAGAGGAGGAATCGTCGTCTGCAAATGGTTCGCTTCAAAGTTCAGGTATGCCGGTTTCCTACCGATATCGACGGAGGTACTGATATACTCCCGACCGTGAATGCCATCACGGGTTGGTCTGACAATTTCCGACATATCAGTCCACATAGAATCGAAACCCGGCCCAGAAAATTTACCCCTATACCCCGCACCGGACACCGGTACCTTTCCCGTTTCTGCCTCCAACCAGGTCGTACTCAAAATCTGCGGTGTCCAATATTCATTACCCAGCTTCTGGTATTCCGAATTCAGAGACATTATCAATATATTTTTCGTACAATTCTGAATGCAAGAAAAGCATCCCATACATTCAAAAAACAGGGTATGTACTTCATCCAGGTCCCTGATGAAGATATTCTCTTCCCTGTATTTGTCATAGACACAGGTTTTTTTCACACAGTTATGGCACCGGGCACAATCTTCACGCGAGTCGACAACTCCCAATCTTCCAATTCGAGGGAGCCGCGGTTGGACATGGCTTGTCTTTATATGATATTTTTCCGGCATGCCTTAAATTCCAGCTTTTTCTATTATTTCCCTGATGCTATCTTCTTTCCCGCCAGATATCAGATGAATTCCGCTTAGACCGCTCATTTCTTTTATCTTATTGATCGTCTCAACACAGATTGCGATACCCCTATTCTTTTGTGCTGCAGGACTCCCCGCATCCTTAATACTTTTGACATGCGATTCGGGGATATAAAAATCAGTATGTTTCCTCAGGAGATGCTTGGCTTCATTGTAACTCTCGAGAGGATAAATCCCTGCAATGATGGCCGCTCTTTCAGTGAGACCTTCCTGATATGCCGCATTCAACCATTCCTGGAAATCGGTCGTATTAAAAACCGCCTGAGTCTGAATAAACTTCGCGCCAGCCTTAACTTTTTTTGCCATCCTCAAGATATTCAATTCAAGAGGTCTTAAATAGGGATTTGCAACGGCCCCGATAAGCATCGAAAAATTACCTTCTATTTTTCTGCCGTTCAACAGAACTCCCTCATTGTTCATCCGCGACACGGTTTCAATGAGTTGGATCGAATCGAGATCATATACATTCGCCGATTCAGGCATCTCTGTGATACTTTGATGATACCCCGACAGGCAGAGTATGTTTTTGATACCAAGCGAAGCAGCACCCAATATATCGGATTGAAGAGCAATCCTGTTGCGATCGCGGGTTACAAGTTGATAGACCGGTTCAATCCCCGCTTGCATCAATTTCACCGCCGATGCCAATGATGAAATCACCGGACCATACGGATTATCGGCTACATTCACCGCCAGTACACCGGAGTTTTTTAAAATCACGGCGGGATCATACTGAATATCGGTGCCGCCCAAATATTCCGCTGTGATTATGAAATCGCCTTCTTCAATTTTCTTCGCTAATAGGCTGTCCATTATTTTCTTCTTAAAATGTTTATCTCACCATTTACTATAGCAATTTTTAGCGGCCGATTGCAGTATTAATTTCATAAACGATTTTATGTGGTCTATCAGTGTTGACTCGGGGTATAAAACTGACGCATTCGCTTCCAAGACCCACCTCGTTTAAAATTTCGTTAATAGCATCTATTCGTTTCCGTGCACGAATACTTCCCTGTAGATACTTACACTCGCCCCCCTCGCATCCTATCAGGATCGCTCTATCGGATCCGGTCTCGATTGATTTCATGATATACTCAATGTCGACTTTACCCGAACATGGAACACTGATGGTATTCAGCTCAATATTCTCCAGCCGGGATGAAAGATAATTTAGATCAGCGGGAGATATCGAGTTTGAACAATAAAAGAGTGAGATTTTTAGTAGTGGTCTTGTCATTGTAATAATAATGATGACGGCAATACACGACAGTACTGCCGTGTAGTCTTGATATCCCCCCCACAACCGGTTTAAGTCACGTTCTATTCTTTATTTATTTAATAGTAATTAACAATTATTCAAGCAAAAGTCAAGGAAAAAATACAAAAAAGATAACTTATTAAGGTATAATACTCGGAATGCATTAATTTATAAAGTACACACTAATCCTGATAGCAACATATTTATTCATAGTCATCGATGTTTCAACGGGGTGGAAAGGAGAGTAAACTCGTGGGAGATTAATCGGCGGGATGCGGTGGTTCGACAAATGGGGTCTATCTTTATCTGCTCGGGGCCGGTGCAATCATTGTGAAATAGGGGCTTTTTTCTGCTCAAATGTGAGAACGCCGTCTGTATATCTCTATTAGCCCTACGGATCGTAGATTGTAGAACCCCCATCGAAAAAGGGGGAGATATACTGTTTCTCTCTAAATAACAGACTCTACGAAGTGTATGTCCTTAGACCGAATCGTTGGTATCAGTAATTTACCATCCTTTCCATTTCCATTTTTGAATCTCGGCCATATCCTCGCCATATTTACCGATATATTCTTTATGTTTAATAATTTTATTACGCATATCCTGCTTGACGTATGCTGAAATATTACGTAAAACAGAAACCCGATCCACAACATCAGCTACCAGGTGGAAACGATCCATATCATTCCTCACCAGCATATCAAACGGAGTGGTCACGGTTCCTTCCTCTTTATAACCGCGGACATGAATATTTTTATGATTGGTTCTCCGATAGGTGAGCCGGTGAATGAGCATCGGATATCCGTGATAGGCAAAGATTATCGGTTTATCGGATGTAAAAAGTGTGTCGAACTCCTGATTCGTCAGTCCGTGCGGATGTTCTTCCTTCGGCTGAAGCGTCATAAGATCGACAACATTAATCATCCGAATTTTTAATTCCGGAGCATAACTCCTCAAAATTTCTATTGCAGCCAGTGTCTCATTCGTCGGTACATCCCCCGCGCAAGCCATGACAACATCCGGCTCCTCTCCCCGATCGTTGCTGGCCCATTTCCAGATACCGATGCCGTAGGTACAGTGCTTGATCGCCTCGTCCATCGAAAGCCACTGGGGCTGGAGATGTTTCCCCGCCACGATGACGTTGATATAATTCCGACTTCGTAAACAGTGGTCGGCAACCGAGAGCAACGTATTGACATCGGCCGGAAAATATACTCGTATAACGTCCGCTTTTTTATTTACCACATGATCAATAAAACCCGGATCCTGATGGCTGAATCCGTTATGATCCTGCCTCCAGACGTGGGATGATAAAAAATAATTAAGAGAAGCGATCGGCCTGCGCCAGCGGACTTCCTTACTGCTGACCTTCAGCCACTTTGCGTGCTGATTAAACATTGAATCTATAATATGAATGAACGCCTCATACGACGTGAAAAATCCATGACGGCCAGTGAGAAGATAGCCTTCCAACCAACCCTGGCATGTATGCTCGCTTAATATTTCCATAACGCGGCCGTCCGGCGAAAGATGATCATCTCCCGGAATTATTTCTCCCATCCACACCCTGTTCGTCGCACCGAATAGGTCACCGAGGCGATTTGATGTCAATTCATCCGGAGCCATAACACGAAAATTCTTATTCTCTTCGTTTAGTTTTACCACGTCTCTCAGAAAGGTTCCAAGAATTCTGGATGTCTCGCTCATAATGTGTCCGGGCTTCTTGACTTTAATTGCATAATTGCGAAAATCCGGAAGCGTCAAATCTTTCAGTAGAAGCCCCCCGTTTGTATGGGGATTTGCTCCCATCCGTCGGATCCCTTTAGGAGACAACTCGGCTAATTCGGGAATAAGTTTCCCATGTTTGTCGAACAGCTTTTCCGGATTGTAACTTTTAAGCCAATTCTCCAGAAGCTTAAGATGCTTTGGATTTGTTTGAACCCCCGCGAACGGGACCTGATGCGAACGCCATGATCCCTCGACTTTCAAACCATCGACTTTTTTAGGGCCCGTCCAGCCTTTGGGAGTCCTTAGAATAATCATCGGCCATTGGGGACGTTTGACGGTTCCCTTTCTTCTGGTTTCATTTTGGATCGATTGTATTTCTGCAATAATAGTGTCGAGTGTCTCCGCCATGAGTCTGTGCATTTTCTTCGGTTCCGATCCCTCGACAAAATATGGTTTATATCCGTAGCCAATGAATAGACTTTCGAGCTCCTCATGGCTGATGCGGGCCAGCACAGTCGGGTTGGCAATTTTGTAGCCGTTCAGATGAAGAATCGGCAGTACCGCTCCGTCGTGAAGAGGATTGAGAAATTTATTCGAATGCCATGCCGTAGCAAGAGGGCCGGTCTCGGCTTCACCGTCGCCAACGACGCAGGCGACAATCAGATCCGGATTATCGAATGCCGCTCCATAGGCATGCGAGATCGAATAACCGAGCTCACCCCCTTCGTGGATGGAGCCGGGCGTTTCCGATCCGGTATGACTCGATATACCGCCGGGGAATGAAAACTGTCTGAAGAATTCCTTCATCCCTTTAGAATCTGAAGAGATCTGGGGATACAACTCACTATATGTTCCTTCCAGATACGTATTGGCAACCAATGCCGGTCCGCCGTGACCCGGTCCTGTAATAAACATCATGTTGAGGTCGCGTTCTTTTATAATTCTGTTCAGATGCACATAGATAAAATTCAATCCGGGTGTGGTACCCCAATGACCCAACAGCCTCGGTTTTGCATCCTCTTTTCGTAACGGCCTTTTTAAAAGCGGATTATCAAGCAGATATATCTGTCCGACAGAGAGATAATTCGCGGCACACCAGTACCGGTGCATCCGGTTCAGGAGATCATCCGATATCTTTTTTGTCCCATTTATTCTTGATTTGCTCATAAAGCCCTCCAAAAGATAAGTCTGTAAAAGATAAATAAAACTCTTCGCTATTTCTATAGTCTATTTATTAATTTGATCTTTCATAAGTGCTTTTCGTACAAGCATGTACGAGAATATGGCAGAGGACATATATCAATAACCTGCCCTAATCCATATTGAACTCTGTAGTACGTTATAATTTTATGTATTACTAATTTTTATTTGACTTACCTCCGATAATTTCGTATTATTAGAAAAAAGGAGTAATACAATGGAAACGTCGGTAGTAACAACGAAGGGGCAAGTTGTGGTCCCATCAAAAATACGCCAGAAGTTCAATATCAAGAAGGGAACGAAGGTCGCCTTCATAGAACAAAACGGTAAACTGATCATACAGCCGCTCAATCAGAATTATTTCGATACATTAGCCGGAATACTCGGAACCGACGGCGATATGTTGAAATCTCTTGCAGAAGATAAGAAACGTGAGCGTGATCTATGAAAACGACCGTTCTTGACAGTTATGCCGTTATAACATACTTACAGCGTCAAACGGGTTATGAATCGGTGGCAAAAATTTTTGAAGAGTGCGTCTCGAAGAATCACGAGACTTTTCTTTGTGTCGTCAATTGGGGAGAAGTAATATATACAGCGTGGCGAACCGGCGGTGAACAAAAGGCCCGGCTTGCGGAGGATGCGATGAGAGCTCTTCCCATTCAGATCATCGATGTTAATAAAGAACTTGCGCTTCAGGCAGCTCAATTAAAGGCCAATAACCGCATGTCATATGCAGATTGCTTTGCTGCTGCACTTGCGATGAAGAAAAAAAGTGAGTTGGTGACGGGTGATAAAGAGTTTAAGCAGGTTGAGAAGGTTGTTAGGATTAGGTGGATTTAACAATAGCAATTATTATTAGTCAATCTAAAAGATATGATTTATCGTATCATAAATAATAAAAAAGCCAGTTCTTTTTTGAATCGACTTTGAGCGGAGAGGGTCGACTACGCTCCTGCGGAGCTTCGTCGACCAGGGTCTGCAAGACGTTCAACTACATTCACCTTCCGCCTACACTTCGTTCCTGCGGACGGGTCGGTGAACTTCGTTGAATAAAAAGCCCCATCCTGTTGTTTCGGGATGGGGCATAGTTTAAGCCTGCAAGACGAAGCCCCACAGTTTTTCTGTGGGGCGTAGTCTTGCGGAGAGGGAGGGATTCGAACCCTCGGTAGAGTTTTATCCCGCAAGCGGGACTGCTTGCCAAAAAGCGGCTCGCTGTACCCTACGACGGTTTAGTCCCGATTTGGTACCCTCCGCAACTCATATTGCGGAGAGGGAGAGATTCGAACTCTCGGTAGAGCTATACACCCTACGGCGGTTTAGCAAACCGCTGGTTTGAGCCACTCACCCACCTCTCCAAAGTTACTAATTAGGTAGAGAGTGCCAAATCGGGATTGGTTTCAGCCATCTCACCCACCTCTCCGGGTATTTAGCTGAATTAAAATTGCGTTAAAATTTACCTGAAAAACTTTTCAGAAGCAAGTACTACACAATATTTGCAATCACTGCATCACCCATCTCTTTTGTCCCTATCTTCCCCCCGAGATCAGCAGTGCGATACCCTTGTTCAATTGCCTTCTCAACAGCTTGTTCAACAGCGATTGCTTCTTTTTCAAGATGAAATGAATAGCGCAGCATCATTGCGGCAGACAGAATCGTCCCGATCGGGTTGGCAATATTTTCCCCGGCTATATCGGGTGCTGATCCATGAATCGGTTCATAAAGTGCAACCTTCCCACCGAGACTCGCAGACGGAAGCATCCCGATTGAACCTGTCAGCATCGCTGCTTCATCACTCAATATATCACCAAACATATTGTCGGTGAGAATAACATCGAACTGCTTTGGGTTGCGGATTAGCTGCAATGCACAGTTGTCGACCAACAGATGGGTAAGCTCGACATCGGGATATTCCGATGCGATTTTGATAACAACCTTACGCCATAATTGCGACGTCTCCAGGATGTTCGCTTTATCGACAGAACACACTTTTTTCCGCCTTTTACGAGCGGCCTCGAAAGCACATGTTGCAATGCGCCGCACTTCCGATTCGGAATATAAAAGTGTGTTGAAACCAACCTCTTCCCCGTCGCGTATCTCGAATCCGCGCGGAGGTCCGAAATAAATACCGCCGGTCAATTCACGGAACATCAGAATATCGACACCGTCGAGTATCTCGGGTTTCAGCGTCGAAGAATAAATCAATCGCTTAAAAACTTTTACAGGTCGCAAATTGGCATAGAGAGCCAATTCTTTGCGCAGGGCGAGAAGTGCTTTTTCAGGTTTCGTCTCGGGCGGATTATTATCCCACTTCGGTCCACCCACGGCACCCAGCAATACGGCATCCGCCGCTTTACAATCTGCCAGAATTTCATCGGTGATAGGTACGCCGATCCGGTCGATGGAACAACCGCCAACCAGCCGTTCAGAAAATGTATGCTTCCCCTGTAATGCTAACTTCTGCAAAACACGAACCGCCTGGGCAACAACCTCGGGTCCGATCCCGTCCCCGGGGAGTAAAATTATATTTGCATTCATCGATTTTCTCTATCTATGTCTAATCATAATACATATATCTACGATACTAATGCCTTAAAAAGGATTTTTCCATCGATTGAAAAAAGGTGGGCTTGATAAAAATAATGGTGATTATTCTAAAGTAAATAATTCCTCGACGACAAAATCGCTGGAGCGTCCACCTTCGATAATGCCAAATGGCAGTCTACGTTAAGATTGACGAAGATCTAAGATACTGAACTCTCCTTAGTCCCGTAGGGACGGCCTCCTTGTAGAAAACCATATAGAAGAAGAATATTCGAGCTCCGTCAGGAGCGACCTATCACAGAACAGATTGAATGGACAAAACATATATTAGATAGGTCGCACCTACGGTGCTACAGTTTTGATCGCTGTTAAGAGTTCTACAAATAGGCCACCCCTATGGGGTGTCCTAAAATGGCAATATATGTACCCATTGCCATTTGGCACAAACAGAGGCGGATCACTTTCTTTTCAAAAAGAAAGTGACAAATTTGAATTCGTTCTCCTATACCAGACTGGCAATGAGGTCGCCGACTTCGGAAGTACCCATACCCATCTTACCGGCAGCGAGACTCTTTATCTTGCCGCTGCTGAGTGCTTCAATTACCGCCTGTTCTACATCCTGACCGGACGCCTGTTCGCCGAGGGTTTCCAACAACATCCCTCCGGCACAGATAGCCGCCATCGGATTGATGACGTTTTTCCCTGTATACTTCGGGGCCGATCCGCCTATCGGTTCGAACATCGAAACACCTTTCGGGTTGATATTTCCGCCTGCCGCAATACCCATTCCGCCTTGAATCATAGCGCCCAAATCTGTAATGATGTCGCCAAACATATTATCAGTTACGATAACGTCGAACCATTCCGGATTCTTCACCATCCACATCGTAGTCGCATCGACATGAGCGTAGTCGGTCTGTATATCCGGGTATTCTTTTGCTACTTCATAGAAAGTACGTTCCCATAAATCGAAGGCGAATGTCAGCACATTTGTTTTTCCGCAAAGGGTCAGCTTTTTCCGTTTGTTGCGTTTCTTTGTCGCTTCGAAAGCATAGCGAACGCAGCGCTCCACTCCCATACGCGTGTTGATGGATTCCTGTACGGCAACTTCGTTTGACGTACCTTTGCGAAGCACACCGCCTGCTCCGGTATATAATCCTTCGGTATTCTCTCTGACCACTACGAAATCGATATCCTGAGGTCGTTTATCCTTGAGCGGAGTCTCCACATTAGGATACAACTTCACGGGGCGCAGGTTAATATATTGATCCAATTCAAAGCGCAGACGGAGCAGCAGTCCTTTTTCCAGGATTCCGGGTTTCACGTCCGGGTGGCCGATGGCACCGAGATAGATGGCGTCGAGCTTACGCAACTCGGAGATAACGCTATCAGGTAATATCTCGCTTGTGCGTTTATAGCGCTCGCCGCCCAGATCGTAGTGAATCCATTCGAGCTTGATCGAGTGTTTTTTTGCCGCAGCTTCTAAAACCTTGATTCCCTCACGGATAACTTCCGGACCGGTACCGTCGCCGCCAAGGACTGCAATGTTGTATTTCTTTGACATTGTCTTCGTTACTCCTTTATGATTTTATTTTGTAATTCAAGTTGTAAATACATTCAAAAGAATGAATGCGGTTTCCCGGAGCTTTTGAATTAAATTTCCTTTTTACTTTTGCTTTTTTACTGTTATTAATATGTCGCTCCTAACGGAGCTCTTTCCTTTTTTAAATTATGCCTTTCTACCAATATTCCGTCCCTACGGGACTCTCCACCTTTGGTATTATTAAAATTCTTCTCACTCTCGATCTCTCTTGTATCTTTTTCCCTTTTCTTGAGAATAGTTTTTTTAGCATGCCTTCCCGCCCGAAGGGCGGGACTCGGCATGACGAGGAGCGTTTCCCTCTCTATTTCATTTACTTTTTAATTTTTCCTTTTTAATTTTTCCTTTTCTTTTCAATGTTTGCTCACGATCCGGCTCAGCTCTTCCGACCGGCGGGTAGCTATAGTCACTGCATTAATAAGCATTGAACGAAGCCCATGGGATTCCAGTTCATGTATTGCATTTATGGTCGTGCCGCCGGGTGTTGTCACCTGATCCCGGAGGATTGCAGGATGAAGACCCGAGACTTTTACCAGTTTTGCCGAGCCGAGAACAGTCTGGATCGCAAGCTTCGTAGCAATATCCCTGGACAGTCCCATTTTCACGCCGCCGTCGATCATCGCCTCGATGACCATATAAATATATGCCGGACCGCTGCCGCTTAAGCCGGTAACTGCATCGAGATTTTCTTCGGCGACAACCACAACCTCGCCGACGGCTTCGAATATTGCTATCGCGACCTCGTGAAGCTCCGGCGAGACGTATTCTCCGAATGAAATCGCCGCCGCTCCCTCATCGACAGTTGCCGCTATATTCGGCATGGTTCGGACGATGGCAATTTCCTTCCCGAGACTCTGCTGGATATAGGCAATCTTTACACCGGCAACAATTGAAATCACCAGCTGTTTCTCGGTAATCACACTCTTGATCTGTGAAAGTATTTTCGGAAGCGTGACCGGTTTTACGCAGAGCAGAATTACCTCGGACGCCTCGACGGCTTTCGCTGGATCGAGGGTCGTGTTGATTTTCCACTCCGCCTTCAGCCGGTCCAGTTTTTCTGTGTTGACATCGCAGGCACAAATATTTTGAGGCGGTGTGAGCTGCGCATTGATAATCCCCTTCATTAAGGCTGTTCCCATATTACCGGCACCCAGAATTGCCACAGTGCGCTGATTGAATCGCTGACTCTGACGTTCGCTCATAAAATTATTTCCCATTATGATTATTTTCGTATTCCTTGATTGCTTTTTCGAAACGTAGAATATATCCGAGTTCATCCACTCCGTTCAATAGACATGTTTTTGAAAACTCGTCAATCGGAAAACTAAATTTTGTTCCGCCCGGAAGTGTCACTGTCTGCGAAGCAAGATCGATGCTGAGCTGCAGGGCACCGTTGATCTCGACCAGGTTGCAGAGCTGCTGATGGATCTCAGGTTCGACAACAATCGGCAGTAATCCGTTTTTCAACGCATTGTTTTTAAAAATATCTGCAAACGAAGTACTGATAACGACCTTGAATCCGAACCCGGTCAGTGCCCACGGAGCATGTTCACGCGACGATCCGCAGCCGAAATTATCGCCTGCGAGAAGAATTTGCACTCCGGCAGTTTGAGGCCTGTTAAGAATAAAATCAGGATTGGGCGAACCATCCGGCAGGTAACGCCAATCGTAGAAAAGGTTATCACCCAGTCCCTTCTTATCTGTCACCTTTAAAAACCGGGCAGGAATGATCTGATCGGTGTCAATATTATTCGCTAATAATGGAACAACACGAGATGTAAAAGTAACAAATTTTCCCATGGCAATAATCACATTTTTATTTAGATTATGAATTTCGAATTTAATTTTTGGTTATTAGAGTCCTCACGTCGGTAACTGTACCTGTCACGGCCGCCGCCGCGGCAGTCAACGGCGATGCAAGAAATGTACGTCCGCCTTTGCCCTGCCGGCCTTCAAAGTTACGATTGCTGGTCGAGACGGCGTACTGCCCCGGTTCGAGCTGGTCGCCGTTCATTGCTATGCACATCGAACAGCCCGACTCACGCCATTCTGCACCTGCACTTTTAAAAATGATATCGAGACCTTCTTTCTCTGCCTGTCTCTTCACTTCTTGTGAACCGGGAACAACCAATACCCGAACTCCCGCTGCAATTTTACGGCCTTTCATCACCATTGCCGCTTGCCGCATATCGTTGATGCGTCCGTTCGTGCAGCTGCCTATGAATACGACATCGATATGCTGACCGAGTAGACGCTGACCCGGTTTCAGCCCCATATAGGCAAGCGCCTTTTCAAGAGCCTGCCTTTGAGATAAATTGCTGATCGTTTGAAGTTCCGGGATCCGGCCGCTGATTCCCATTCCCTGACCGGGACTCGTTCCATAAGTAATCATCGGCTCGATCGAGGAAGCGTCAAGGACAATACTTCGATCAAATAGAGCTCCTTCATCGGTTGGAAGCTGCTTCCAGCTCTTCACAGCCTCCTCCCATGTCTTGCCCTTTGGAGAAAATTCGCGACCTGCAAGATATTCGAATGTTATATCGTCGGGCGCAATCATTCCGGCGCGGGCGCCTCCCTCGATAGACATATTGCACACTGTCATCCGCTCTTCCATCGAGAGATTCTTGATTGCTACGCCGGTATATTCAATCACATGTCCGGTCGCTCCTCCGGCACCTATAGTTGCAAGAAGTCTTAAAATAATATCTTTTGCCGAAACACCGTGAGCAAGTTTTCCATCGACACGAACTTCAAAGGTCTTTGGTTTACGCTGCAGCAGGCATTGAGTCGCAAGGACATGTTCAACTTCGCTCGTTCCAATGCCAAATGCGAGCGCACCAAATGCGCCGTGTGTCGACGTATGACTATCACCGCAAACAATTGTCATTCCGGGATACGTGTAGCCCAATTCCGGACCAATCACATGAACGATCCCCCGATGTGCATTGTACATATCGTACAGCCGGATACCAAATTCCTTTGCATTTGTATAGAGCTGCTGAATTTGTTTCGCTGCGAGCTCGTCGCTGATCGGCTGCGAGGGATCCGTCGTAGGAATACTGTGATCCATCGTCGCTACCGTTTTATCCGGACGTCGGACTTTCAATCCACGTTCCCGCAAACCCGTAAATGCCTGAGGTGACGTCACTTCATGAATTAAATGCCGGTCGATATAAAGCACAGCCGGGGCTTTCGGTTCCTGTATGATGATATGGGAGTCCCATATTTTTTGAAACATTGTTCGAGGAGAATTCATATTAATATTGCTATTGAGATTTTTGATATATGATTGATGATTGATGAAATAAGACGACTAAATGACTTGAGATATCCGATATTATGACTTGACGATTTCCAAATTTATATTAAAAATCAATGAAACTAAGTCGGAAAAATAAAAAGCCTCTTCCACTCATAAATCATCAATCTCAAATCGGCAATCTCATAACATTCTTAGCTTTGTATTCAGTGTTCTTGTTATGGTCGAACTTCTGTGACATGTACGTCCGGTTCTTCTTTTTGTTGATCGGATTTTCGCTTCCTTGCAATCAATGCTCTATTTAATGCTTCAAGATAAGCCTTCACACTTCCTGTTACAACGTCGGTGCTGATTGCACGGCCGTTGAAGAATACGCCGTCGAATTCTACACGCACAAACACTTCACCGATTGCATCGTGTCCGAGACTTACCGATTTTATCGTGTATTCGGTGAGTTTCCCGATGATACCGGTAATTCGTTCGATCGCCTTGTAAGCTGCATCGACCGGACCATCACCGGTTGCCGAATCGACAAACTTTTGACGCCCCTGCCGCAGCTCGATTGTCGCCGTCGGGCGTAAATTCGTCCCTGAGCTGACTTGAATCACTTCAAGATGAAATAATTCTTCGACCGTACCCGAGCGATCTTCAAGAATTGCGACCAGATCTTCGTCGAAGATCTCTTTTTTCTGATCTGCAATCGTACAAAATACACCGTACACGCGTTCGAGTTCCTCGGCTGTAAGATCGTAACCGAGTTCTCCGTATCGCTGTTTCAGTGCATGCCGGCCCGAGTGCTTACCAAGTATTAATGTACTATGTTTGATACCGACAGACTGCGGTGTCATGATTTCATATGTCATCCGGCTTTTGAGCATTCCATCCTGGTGGATACCCGCTTCATGTGCAAATGCATTCGCTCCTACTATGGCTTTATTTCGCTGAACGACCATGCCTGTGAGACTGCTCAAGAGCTTGCTCGATTTATAAATCTCTTCAGTATTAACATTCGCCTGCATTTTTAGGAGCTCTTTTCGAGTCTTCAACGTCATTACAACTTCTTCAAGTGAAGCGTTTCCAGCCCGTTCTCCTATGCCGTTGATTGTACACTCGATCTGCCGTGCACCGTTCTGAACTGCAGCGATTGAGTTAGCTACTGCAAGTCCGAGGTCATTATGACAGTGGGAGCTTAGAACAATGCGATCGATGTTGGGAACACGCTCCTGCACCGTCTTGAACATCGCACCATACTCATCGGGCAGCGCATAGCCGACGGTGTCGGGAAGATTCACTACATTTGCCCCCGCTTCAACCGCCGCCGATACCACCTGACAAAGGAAATCGATGTCGCTCCGTGATGCGTCCTCGCAGGAGAATTCAACGTTATTGCAGAGTGATTTCGCATAGCTCACGGCCCATGTAATGTCCTTCAATACTTCTTCCCGAGTCTTCTTCAGTTTATGGTATAGATGAATATCAGAAATCGCGATGAATGTATGGATTCGCGGCTTCTTCGCATATTGAATTGCATCCCATGCGCGATCGATGTCATTCTTAAGCGTACGGCAGAGTGCGGCAATTATACAGCTCTCGATGGTTTTTGCTACATAGCGAACTGCCTCATAATCTCCTACCGATGCTATCGGGAAACCCGCTTCAATCACATCCACCCCTAGATGCTCGAGTTGACGGGCCATGCGGATTTTTTCCTCAAAATTCATACTGCAGCCCGGCGATTGTTCGCCATCTCGAAGCGTTGTGTCGAAAATAAATACACGATTTTCCATTTGTTTTATTTCTCCTTCACTGCTTGGTTGTCTCGCCCCGCTCTTTCCGTCTCGCTCGCCTCGCTTCGCTCATCGAAGCGGGTCGAGACTCATCGAGACGGGTTTGTCGAAACGGGACTGTTTAACTGTATCATTTCTTTGCCTTCAATTTCAACAAGTTTCTGCACCCAGCCCATAAGATCATTAAATTGTTGTGGCGGCAGCGACTGTGCGCCGTCGGAAAAAGCCTTCTCCGGATTTGGATGGACTTCGATAATCAGTCCATCGGCTCCGACAGCGACTGCCGCTTTCGATACTGGTGTCACAAGGCTGCGGACACCCGTTCCATGACTTGGATCAACAATAACCGGCAGGTGGCTGAGCTCTTTGAGCGCCGGCACCGCCGAGAGGTCGCATGTATTCCGCGTATAATCCTCGAATGTCCGGATGCCGCGCTCACAGAGAATCACGTCGGGGTTTCCCTGCGACATGACATACTCAGCCGACATCAGCAGTTCATTCAGAGTATTTGCCATCCCTCGTTTTAATAGCACGGGCTTCCGGATTTTTCCAACTTCTTTCAAGAGAGCAAAATTTTGCATGTTGCGGGCTCCGATCTGCATTACATCGGCATATTCGGCCACCAGACCGACATCGACTGGTGTAATGACCTCGGTCACAACTGCCAGTCCGGTTTTCTCTCTCGCTTCAGCCAGCAATTTCAATCCTTGCTCCTCCAATCCCTGGAAGCTGTAGGGCGATGTTCTCGGCTTAAAGGCTCCACCGCGAAGCACAGATGCACCTGCTTTTTTGACGATCTCGGCACTCAGAAGAATCTGTTCTCTGCTTTCGACCGAACAGGGACCAGCCATGACGACAAATGTATCCGGTCCGACAATGATATCGTGGCCACCTTTTCCTGCACGAATTTTGACACTCGTCTTTGTTGCATGGCTCCATTCTTTACTCGCAAGTTTGAAAGGTTTCAGAATCGGAACAACACGTTCGACACCATCGACCGATTCAAGCTGGTGCAAACCCATTTTCTCACGCTCATCACCAACACATGCGATAACTGTGCGAAACTCACCGTAAATAGGATGCACACGGAGTCCCAGCTCTTGCACTCGCTCGATGATATGGTCGATTTGTTCTTTCGTGGCACCGCTATTCATGACAATAATCATATACCAGTTTTGACTCCCTTCTCTGATATATTATTATTGTGTGATTCCGAATGGAGTAAATGATAGTAGATACTGTCGACCATGGCTTTCCAGCTTGCCTCGATGATATCGGTCGAGGCACCAACCGTATTCCACGATGTATGTCCATCGGTGGTTGTGATCAGTACCCGGACTTTCGCCCGTGTACCATCCTTCTCATCGATCACACGGACCTTATAATCGCTCAAAGAGATATTCTTGAGCACCGGATAGAATTTTTCAAGAGCTTTTCTCAACGCATTGTCGAGCGCATTTACAGGTCCATTCCCATTCGCTGCAGTGTGTTCGACTTCATCACCTACCCGAACCTTGATAATCGCCTCAGAAACAGGTTTGCTTTCCGATGATTCCTTATGGATAATGAGTTTAAATCCTTCGAGAACGAAAAAGTCCTTCCACCCTGGAATGCGGCGTTTCACCAGCAGCTCGAATGATCCTTCAGCATCTTCATAGTAATAGCCGTTATACTCCTGAGCCTTCACGTCATCGACTATATTCTGTACTTCGGGAGACGATTGATCAAGATCGATGCCAAGCTCTTTTGCTTTGTACAGAACATTGCTTCTGCCTGAAAGATCTGAAACCAATACACGCCGGCGGTTACCGACCAGCTCGGGATTGATGTGCTCATAGGTGAGAGGAGTTCGCATCACTGCACTAACGTGAACACCACCTTTATGCGCGAACGCACTCTCACCGACATAGGCCAAATGCTTCCGATGAATGAGATTTGCCGATTCACTGACAAAATGTGAAAGCGACGTCAGTTGTTTTATTCGCTCTTCTGGAACACATTGATATCCTAGTTTCAATTGCAGATTGGGAATTACGGAACAGAGGTTTGCATTACCGCACCGCTCCCCGAATCCGTTGATTGTTCCTTGAACCTGCACGACGCCATTACGGACTGCAGCAATAGAATTCGCTACGGCAAGCTCGCAATCGTTGTGCGTATGGATCCCCAGCGGAGTCGATATATTCTTCCGGACTTCCTGAATAATAGCCTCGATCTCATTTGTCATTGTACCGCCGTTGGTGTCACACAGAACGATAACATCTGCTCCCGCACGGGCAGCCGTTCCTATCGACTGCAGTGCATATTCTTTATCGTCCTTGAATCCGTCGAAAAAATGCTCTGCATCGTAGATCACCTCACGTCCCTGTTTTTTAAGATACGAGACGGAATCCTCGATAATCTCGAGATTCTCGGGCCCCGTAATATTCAACGCCGAACGAACATGCAACAACCAGCTCTTCCCGAAAATAGTGACAACAGGCGTTTGTGCTTCGAGTAATGCGCAAATATTGGGATCGTCCTGTACACGTTTCTTGGAGCGCCGCGTACTGCCGAAAGCCGCAATTTTTGCCTGTTTCAATTGAAGGCTCTTCGCCCTCTGGAAGAATTCCATATCTTTCGGATTCGAGCCGGGCCATCCGCCTTCAATATAATGGATGCCAAATTCGTCGAGCCGCCGCGTAATACGGAGTTTATCCTCTACCGAATATGAAATTTCTTCTCCTTGCGTCCCGTCTCGCAGTGTAGTATCGTAAAGAGTGATCTGTCGCATGAATACCTCTGAAGGTTATTTTTCTTTTTTCCAATTTTCCGGACGAAGCGAACGGACAGCGGCACCGGCCTGCCACATCTCAGAATCATGAATCTCTTTCAATTCCGCATTGAGCATATCTTTATAATTAAGGGCACCCGTGGATTCCAGTACACGTTTTGTCTCGGCTCCGGTTTTTACCCTTTCGTAAAGTGTTTTAAACACCGGAAGTACCGCTTCTTTGAATTTCGGTTTCCAATCGAGAGCGCCGCGCTGCGCTGTAGCACTGCAATTGGAATACATCCAATCCATCCCTTTTTCGTCGACAAGTCGGATAAGACTCTGAGTCAATTCCTCCACCGTTTCATTGAACGCTTCACTCGGACTGTGTCCATGTTCCCGCAGAATCTGATACTGCGCTTCCATGATCCCGGCGAGTGCTCCCATCAAGACGCCGCGTTCGCCGGTTAAATCACTATATACTTCCTGTTCAAATGTCGTGGGGAATAAATATCCTGAGCCAATTGCAATACCGATAGCCAGTGTCCGTTCCAATGCTTTCCCTGTTGCATCTTGAAAAACGGCATAACTGGAATTGATGCCGGCCCCGGCCAGGTAGTTTCTCCGGACGCTTGTTCCGGAACCTTTCGGTGCAACAAGAATGACATCGACATCAGGAGGTGGAATTACACTTGTTTGCTCCTTATATGTAATCGAAAATCCGTGCGAAAAATAGAGCGCCTTGCCTTTGGTCAGATGAGGTTTCAGCTTGGGCCAGACGGCTCGTTGGGCCGCGTCGGATACTAAATACTGAATGATCGTTCCTTTTTGTGCCGCTTCTTCAATAGGAAATAATGTCTTGCCGGGGACCCATCCGTCCTTCACCGCTTTCGTCCAGTCCTCTTTGAATTCAGGAGCCTGACCGACAATCACGGTAAATCCATTGTCCCGCATGTTGAGAGATTGAGCCGGTCCCTGGACACCATATCCAATCACCGCGATGAGCTCGTTTTTCAATGTTTCTCTGGCCTTTGATAACGGAAACTCGTCTCGTGTCACCACATCTTCAACTACTCCACCAAAGTTAATCTTCGCCATTTGAGTTGCTCCTTTTCTCTATAGAAGGTTATGCAGATGAAACTTGCGATTGAGAATGAATAACTGATTTTCGATGACTTCCCGTCCCCGTATCCGCTTGCATCGGAGGAATATATTTTGGAACGACCTTCCGGAACAACGGTAGATAATCGCTCCAGTTAGTCAGCACCTTTTGCGCACGGACGCTGTAGGTAAGATTCATATGTTTATCTATAATCGACTGCAGAAAATGAATATCGTCCGTATTGTCGACCCCATGGGCTGTGATAAGTGTAGAATTCAAATTCTTTTCAAAATCACCACGGATATCGAGAACATATACGATACCGCCCGTCATACCGGCACCGAAATTTCTTCCTACCGCGCCGAGGACGACAACCGTTCCGTTCGTCATATACTCGCATCCATGATCACCGACACCCTCGACTACAGCGAGCGCTCCACTATTTCTGACAGCGAATCGCTCTCCTGTTCGACCGCTTGCAAATAATGCACCGCCGGTTGCGCCGTATAGCACGGTATTCCCAATGATGATGTCTTCAGCAGTATTCGTCCCCTGACGTGTTGGGCGGACAATAATCTCACCTCCGCACATTCCTTTTCCGACATAATCATTTGCCTCACCATCGAGCACCATTTTAATACCAGGGACCAGAAACGCACCGAAACTCTGCCCGGCACTTCCGGTAAACCTGAGCTCAATGGTATTTTCCGGCAGGCCGCGGTCACCATAGAGATAGGCGATCTCACCGGAAAGTTTTGTGCCAACCGAGCGGTGAACATTCTTAATTTTGTATTTCATAGTAACCGGTACGCGTTCGCTGATTGCATCCTTGACATCCTGAAGAATTATATCATCCAGCGGGGTACCGGGCTTATCGTTCCGGTGCCATACCCTATATCTCTGCTCATTCTCAAAATCACGACGGGCCAGGATTCCGCTCAGATCGACTGTGTTCGCCCGCGGGTGATCGGTGATGGTTTTCTGCTGGAGTAAATCGGTTCGCCCGATCAGTTCGTTCAATGAACGAAATCCAAGGCTTGCGAGAATCTGGCGAATTTCTTCTGCAACCGCCGTAAAATATTTTATCAACTCCTCGGGCTTTCCGTCGAACCGCTTGCGCAGCCTCTCATCCTGTGTTGCAACACCAACCGGACAACTGTTCAGGTGACATTGACGAACATACCGGCATCCGAGCGATACCAGCGTCGCAGTTCCAAAATTAAATTCCTCCGCTCCGAGCATCGCACCAATAACAATATCCCGCCCGGTCTTCATACCGCCGTCAGCACGCAGCGTCACACGTTCACGGAGTCCGTTCATCACGAGCACCTGCTGTGCCTCTGCGATTCCAAGCTCCCAAGGTCCGCCGGCATTTTTAATCGAGCTCAAGGGTGACGCTCCCGTTCCACCGTTGGATCCACTGATGAGAATGACATCGGCATATGCTTTGGCTACACCTGCGGCGATCGTTCCGACACCCGCCTCGGAGACAAGTTTCACACAGACGCGTGCACGCGGATTTGCCTGCTTTAAATCGTAAATAAGCTGCGCGAGATCCTCGATGCTGTAAATATCATGATGCGGCGGTGGTGATATCAAGGGCATTCCCGGAATGGCCCGCCGGAGCTTCGCGACGAGAGGCGTCACCTTATCCCCCGGAATCTGTCCACCCTCACCCGGTTTCGATCCCTGCGCCATTTTAATTTCAATTTCTTTTGCACTCGAAAGATATTCGGCGGTGACTCCAAACCGGCCCGATGCAACCTGTTTGATCGCACTATTGGCCGAATCGCCATTAGGCAGGATCCGTGAACGACGCGGATCCTCTCCCCCTTCGCCGCTGTTACTCCGGCCGCCGATTCGGTTCATTGCAATCGCGATTGTCTCGTGCGTCTCGGGTGAAATCGAACCCAACGACATCGCAGCCGTCGTGAACCGACGACGGATATCTTCAACCGGCTCGACTTCCTCGATCGGGATCGGACTATTCACTTTTCGAAATTCGAGTAAGTCTTTGATGCCAATCGGAGCGACATTATCCAAAGCTTTCCGAAACTGATCGTATTCCTCAAAGCCTTCTGATTTTCGTAATTTCTGCATCGCCCGAAGCGTCTCCGCCGACCAGGCATGGCGTTCCCCATTCCTCCGGGACCGAAACTGTCCTTCATCGAGAAGCTGACATTCGGGCGTCCCATACCCTCGTTGATGCCGTTCCAGTGCGTCGCGGGCTATTTCTTTCAGTCCCACACCGCCGATTCGTGACGGAGTATTTGTAAAGAACCGATCGACTACTTCCTTTGATATTCCTATCGCTTCAAAAATCTGAGCACCGCGATATGAACCGAGGACCGAGATCCCCATCTTCGATATGACTTTCAGCAATCCATCTTCAATCGCTTTCCGGAAATTATTCAGAGCCTTTGCCGAATCAGCCGGGACGATATCGCCCAATTCTCCGGCATCGATCATGACGCGCAGCGTTTCAAATGCGAGATATGGATTTACTGCATTTGCACCGTATCCGATGAGTGTTGCAAAATGATGGACATCCCTCGGTTCACCGGTTTCCGCAACGACACTTAATTTCAACCGCTTATTCGATTTAAGCAGGTGATTATGCACCGCACCAACCGCAAGCATGATAGGCATCGGGGCATGCTCCGCATCGACTCCACGATCACTCAGAATTATGAGGTACTTGCCTTCGTCTGCGGCCTTCTCAGCCTCCCGGCAGATACTCTCGATGGCTTTCTCCATCCCCGTTTCACCTTCCGAAGCATGGAAGAGGATGGAGATCGTGGCCGCCTGAAAAGCAGGATCCTCGAACGATCGAAGCTTCTCAAGTTCGGAATTAAACAATACCGGCGATTCCAACAGAACCTGTTTTGCATGCTCAGGCGTCTCGGCAAACCAGTTGCGGCGATATCCCAATTTACTGTTCAGCGACATCACCAGCCTTTCGCGGATCGGATCGATTGGCGGATTGGTTACCTGAGCAAACTGCTGCCGGAAATATGTCGGCAGAAGCTTCGGTAATTTCGAAAGTACCGACAACGGTGCGTCATCGCCCATCGATCCCACCGGCTCTTTTCCTCCTTCAGCCATCGGTTTAAGAATCATTACAAGTTCATCAATACTGTAGCCGAAGCAGAGTTGTCTCCGGATGAGCTCTTCCGCCGGCGGTGGCGTTATTTCCTCTTTCGATACCTTCGGAACCGTTACAAGATTAGCCTTCACCCATTCTGAATACGGATTGCGGGACGCAATTTCTTTTTTAATCTCAAGATCCCGTAAAAGTATGCCGCGCGCTGTATCGACGGCGATCATCTGTCCGGGACCGAGTTTTCCTTTCTCAACCACGAGTGCATCATCGATATCAAGCGCTCCGACTTCGGATCCAAGAATTATAAGTCCGTCGGTTGTTAGTTTATATCGTGAAGGACGAAGTCCGTTACGATCAAGCGATGCTCCGACAGTGATACCATCGCTGAATATCAGCGCCGCGGGTCCATCCCACGGTTCACAAAAACCCGAACAGTACTCATAAAAATCCTGTACCTGTTCATCAAGATCATTTCTCGCCCGCCACGACTCGGGAACGAGCATCATCATTGAATGAAGGACCGGACGGCCCGTCAGGGTCATCGCTTCGAGGACATTATCGAGATTGGCCGAGTCGCTCCCGCGCGGTTGAATCAGAGGTTTCAGTACACTGACATCTTCACCGCGGATTTCAGCCGGGATTTCCGCCTCACGCGCCTGTGTCCAGACCCGGTTTCCCTGGATGGTATTGATCTCTCCGTTGTGCGCAAGCATACGGAACGGCTGCGCAAGATTCCACGTGGGGAAAGTATTCGTGCTGTATCGTTGATGATAGATTGCGAGCGACGATTCGAACGATTGTTTTTTCAGATCGGGATAAAATTTATCCAGAGCCGTCGCAATCATCAATCCCTTATAGACAATGGTACGACATGAGAACGAGGCGATATAAAAATCTTTTATATCCGTCTGTAAAACATGCTTCTCGATTTCTTTGCGGATAAGGTATAACCTCCACTCAAATTCGTCGGAGCTGCAATGCCGCGGCTTTTTCATCAAAACCTGCTGGATATAGGGCGCTGTCAATGCGGCGCTTTCACCAATAACGCGTATATCAACGGGGACCTCACGCCAGCCAAGAAAGCCGAGTCCGCGTCGTGAGATTCCGTATTCTACAAGTGTTTTACACAATATATATGCATCCGAACCGGCTTTCGGCATAAACAGCATGCCGACACCAAGCTCTTCTTCCGATTCGATGCGCGAGCTCAATCCCTGAACTTCCTCAATAAAAAATTTCACAGGCAATTGTGTCAGAATTCCGGCTCCATCACCCGTCTGTGTATCTGCCGAGACAGCGCCGCGATGCGTGAGATTGCACACCGATGTTATTGCTTTGCGGACGATATCATAGCTTTTTTTGCCCGCGATACTGGCAATGAATCCCGTTCCGCACGCATCGTGTTCCCATCGAGGATCGTATAACGGATAACCCGACATCATCTTCTCCACGCTTGCCTGAACTCCTTCCCACATGATTACACTTCTCCGTGAAATTCCCGCTTCAATGCAACACGCCCTGTCCGAGCCAGCTCTTTAATTACAAACGGTTTAAGCATTTTAATAAATGCATCAACCTTGTTTTCGCTTCCTGTTGCCTCGAGTGTCATCGTCTTGGCACTGATATCCACGACTTTCGCCCTGAAGATATCCGAGATCTGCATGATTTCAGATCGCGATTGCGTCGTACATTGCACTTTTAAAAGCACCAGTTCACGTTCAACGAAACTCTCGAACGTGAGGTCTGTAACCTTAATGGTATCGATCAGTTTGTTCAACTGTTTAATAATCTGTTCAATGACCTGATCGTCTCCCCGTGTGACAATGGTCATTCGAGATACATCCCCTTCTTCAGTTGTGCCCACCGTGATGCTGTCGATGTTATATCCTTTTGCCGCAAAGAGTCCGGCAATGCGGTTGAATGCACCAAACCTATTCTCGACGAGAATGGATATTGTGTGCTTCTGAATATGTTCTGTGCCGTCGCCGCTTCCTGTTTCACGACGTGAAGTCTGTTCATGTGGCATTGATTTATCCTTTCCTCATGATCATTGTCTCAATAACGTCATCTTTTTCCGGTTTAGCCGGGACGCCGGGAACATCGATGATTTCATTAACCGTCTGTCCTGCAGGAATCATCGGATACACATTCTCTTCCTGCTCCACGACAAATTCAACAAAGACCGGACCATCGGTATGAGCCAGGGCAGTCCGGATCGCAGGCTCCACCTGTGACGAGAGTTTTACACGATACCCGGGGATACCGTAGGCATCGGCCAGCTTGACGTAATCAGGACTGGTAATCACGACGTGTGAATACCGCCGACGCCAGAATAATTCCTGCCACTGCCGCACCATCCCAAGAAAACCATTATTCATCACAAATATTTTTATTGGAAGTTTATTCTGTGCGATTGTAGCAAGTTCCTGAATATTCATCTGTATACCGCCGTCACCGCTGAGGGAGAAAACCGGAAGATCCTTTCGTCCGAATGCGGCTCCCATCGATGCCGGCAGCGAGAATCCCATCGTCCCGAGACCCCCGGATGTAATGTACGACCGCGGATGAATCCACTTGAAAAATTGTGCAGTCCACATCTGATTCTGACCGACATCGGAAACCACGATCGCATTTCCGCCGGTAATTTCACCCAGCTTCTGAACCACATATTGAACACGAACCGCCTCACTGTGCTGATACCGGAGCGGATGCTCTTCTTTCCATTGTTGAATCGTTTTCAACCAATCGGCTGTATCAAGCGGTTTGACATATTCAAGGAGTTTCTTAAGAATATGTTTCACATCGCCGACGATCGGGACATCCACTGCGACATTTTTACTGATTGCGGTCGGATCTATATCAATATGGATCTTCTTCGCCTCCGGTGCAAATCCCTCCACCTTCCCCGTGACACGATCATCAAATCTGGCCCCGACAGCAATCAACAGATCGCAATAATTCACAGCCATATTCGAATACCATGTGCCGTGCATTCCAAGCATGCCCAGCGCCAGTGGATTCGTCTCGGGAAACGAACCGAGTCCGTGTAATGTCGTTGCTACCGGACATCGGAGTCTTTCGGCAAGAGTACGCAATTCCACCGATGCGTTCGATGATATCGTGCCGCCGCCGACATAGAGGACCGGACGTTTCGCCGTATTGATAAGCTCTACAGCCTTTGCTATTTGCTTTGGATGTCCTTCGACGACCGGGTTATAACTGCGCATCGAGACGCTCTTTGGATAATCGAAGTGCGTCTTATGGGCCATGACGTCTTTCGGTAAATCTACCAGTACCGGTCCCGGACGTCCGGTTGTAGCAATATAGAACGCCTCTTTGATGATGCGCGCGAGCTCATTCACATCGCGGACAAGATAGCTGTGCTTCGTTATCGGCCGGGTAATACCGACGATATCGGCTTCCTGAAATGCATCATTCCCGATTAATTTCAGTGCAACCTGTCCGGTAAACACCACTATTGGAACGGAATCCATCATCGCATCAGCGATGCCGGTCACGGTATTTGTGGCTCCCGGTCCCGATGTAACAAGCGCTACCCCCGGTTTTCCGGTCGCTTTCGCATACCCTTCGGCAGCGTGGGTTGCCCCCTGCTCATGCCTGCACAGTACATGCTTGATATCGGAGATATCGTGAAGAGCATCGTAAATGCCGATCACTGCTCCACCAGGATAGCCAAATACGACTTCGACACCCTCTTCGACAAGACTCCGGACAAAAATTTCTGCACCGGTCATTAATCGTCGTTCCAGATTTTCTGGCTGTTTGTGCTGTCGCTGCTCTCCCTTTTGCGGTGACATAACGCTCCTCGTTTTGTGGTTAATGGAATTGATCTCTTCTATAAATTTATAATGGTCATTCAAGATTCAAATCGGTAACGGCTCCGAGACTGCTTGATGAAACCAGTCGCGCATATTTTGCCAGAACACCCTTTGTGTATTGCGGCTTCGGGGTTTTCCATTTTTTACGCCGCCGTGCGAGCTCGGCTTTTGATACATTCAATTGCAGTAATCTTTTCTTGGCATCGATGGTGATAGAATCTCCCTCTTTCACAAGGGCGATTGTTCCGCCGACAGCCGCTTCGGGTGCGACATGACCGACGACCATTCCGTATGTACCGCCCGAGAATCGACCATCGGTAATAAATCCGACGGCATCGCCGAGACCGGCCCCGATGATTGCCGACGTCGGAGCGAGCATCTCGCGCATTCCGGGCCCGCCTTTCGGACCCTCGTATCGAATGACAATAATATCACCCGCTTTTATTTTACCGGAAAGAATCTCTTTCAAACATTCTTCTTCTGAATCAAATACACGAGCCGGACCGGTGATCTTTGTACTTTTAATACCGGTAATTTTCGCTACTGCTCCTTCGGTTGAGAGATTTCCTTTCAGAATTGCAAGGTGACCCTGCCGGTACAACGGATTGCTCCACGGATGGATCACCGATTGATCTTTGCGCGGTTCCGAAGAAACATCAGCCAGCACCTCGGCAATAGTCTGTCCCGTGATCGTCTTTGCATCGCCATGAAGGACTCCGTGATCGAGTAATATTTTCATTACCTGTGGAATCCCGCCGGCGGCATGAAGCTCTGTCGTTACATATTGTCCTGATGGTTTCAGATCGCATAGAACCGGGACACGAGGCCGTATCTTTTCAAAATCATTTATTTTCAGCGGGACCTTTGCCGCATGCGCGATTGCCAGGAGATGCAGCACTGCGTTCGTCGATCCGCCAATAGCCATCACAACAGCCATTGCATTCTCAAATGCTTTCCTTGTTATAATCTGCCGCGGAAGAATCTGCTTCTCAACTGCCATTGTAAGAACTTCAGCCGACCGGGCAGTACTCTCTGCCTTCTCTGCATCTTCGGCAGCCATCGTAGAAGAATAGGGCAGACTCATTCCCATCGCTTCGATTGCTGATGACATTGTATTGGCCGTATACATCCCGCCGCAGGCTCCGGCGCCCGGGCATGAATGACGCTCGACTTCGAGCAGCTCTTCATCGCCAATTTTTTTTGCACTGTACTGACCGACAGCTTCGAAAGCACTGACGATTGTCAGATCGCGTCCTTTAAGGTGTCCGGGTTTTATCGTGCCGCCATAGACAAAAATCGAGGGAATATTCATCCGGGCCATAGCAATGAGTGCTCCGGGCATATTCTTATCGCACCCGCCAATTGCCAGCACACCATCCATGCATTGTGCCTGACAGACCGTCTCGATAGAATCCGCTATCACTTCACGCGAGACGAGGGAATATTTCATTCCTTCGGTTCCCATTGAAATACCGTCGGAAACCGTAATCGTCCCGAATATCTGGGGCATTGCTCCTGCCTTGCGGAGAGCAGCCATGGCGCGGTCGGCGAGGTCGCCGATTCCCATATTACATGGGGTCAGGTTACTATGGGCGTTCGCCACGCCGATTATGGGCTTGCTAAAATCTCCGTCTTCAAAACCGACGGCTCGCAGCATCGCCCGGTTTGGTGTCCGTTCGACACCTTCGGTAATCGTTTTACTTCTGAGGTTGAGTTTCATAGGCATTCAGCTCGGAATTGTGATTGCAGGGTATTGGATTGATTATAGGAAGGAAAAACCATGGAAGCCGGCGTCGTACAGGGGTGGAAGGAGCGATCAGGGTGATACATACATTTTGAGCGTTCCTTCCCCGCCGTTCGGCCTGGCCAACAAGTCGATCGGTATTTCATTCCATATGTGTATGTCTTCTGCATGGTTCAACCCTCAAGAGCAAAAAAAACTCTTTTTCGCCAGAGGCGAACCTTGCATTACCGTTTTTTAAGTGAGTTTCTTTTAGGTGTGTGCTTAGTTAGCCTCTGGCGTCCTCTAGCCGACGATAAGGATCAGCCCGAGTACCAGAATAAGGCTAATAAGAATAACGAGGAGGTATACCGGGGAATAAGGTCGTATTTCACCGCTGTTGGCGGTGATCCCTTTGTTGAGCTCGATATTTCTGAAATTCCCCATTGACCTGTAATTTTATAGTGTTATTACTAATGTAAAATTTCTAAGATAACTGTCAAGTGTTTTTTGAATTTATTTTTATTAACGCAAATCCAGTGTAAAAACTCAATAACCTGCATATATTGGCTATTATACGCATTGTTGTTTTCTTAACTTTCCCAACGCAATAGCACATTGCTGATTGCACAAAATAAAGAAAGGAATTGGATTGAGTAGGCGGTTGGTGTTATTCTTCTTTGTTAGCAGGACAGCAATCTCTTGTTTTCTGCGTGAGTTTTTCGTAGATTTAAAAGCGTAGATACTGGAGAGCTGGCAGAACGGCTATTGCACCGGTCTTGAAAACCGGCGCCCGCAAGGGCTTGGGGGTTCGAATCCCTCGCTCTCCGCCTTAAGCCAACTATAAGGTGTGGTTGGCTTTTTTGTGGGGCCCGACATCCCCGCTGGGGAACGCGGGACGTAAAGAACACGAGAACGTCGGGATTCTCAACTCTGCAGTCGCACTATCCAGTAGTTTATAGAAATTTCCCCCTTCAATCAGCCGGATCACAACTGAAAGTTATTTTTGTTGAGTATTACGTATAACATCCCATCCACCCTGAGTAGATACTCCTGTCGTGCCATCGGGTTCTACGGAATTATATTCCCATTTGATTTTCTTATAACTAAAGGCCACCTCTTCGACCGGAAGTTCTTCCGCATCATTCTTGACTTTGAAACTCGTGATGCGAGCGTTCTCAAGTGTGATTTTATAGAATTCAACATAGGTACCAAGTGAACCAGCCTTCAGACATACCAACTCCACTTTCTCCAGTGCTTCGCCTTTTGAACAGATAAGTTCCAAAGCCGAACTGGCCAGGTCTACAGACTTAACAATCTTCAATTCCTGAAAATCGGGCTTACTCGCACTCAAGCCTTCGGTCGCAACATTCATAGCAACACCCTGCTCAAAAGATATCACCTTAATCCAATCCCTGTAACGACGCTCCACAACCTCACCTTTTACAGGATTAGCTGCATTTGAGATGTTAAGATAATATTTGGGTGCCGGCTGTTGTGAATATGTAACCATTGATGCAAACAGAAGAAATACCCCTACCGGAACTAAAATTTTTCTCATGGTTGACCTCAGTGTTGTGTATGTAGGATACGTTGATAGTAAGCTATGCTCTCGAACAGATTTAGTATGTGGGGGTTCTCTCCCGATCTTTCTTGGACTATTTCGATTCACTTTTTAAAGATTCAGTAAGCAATAAAGAACTCGTGCTCCGATAGGAGCGGCATCTAAAAAAAGCAGATTCCACCCCTGACGGGGTTCTGAATTATTTTGGCTATTTGAAAATTCTAACAAGATTCCGTCCCCCGACGGTCTTACGACCCGTCGGGATCGTAGACCTATCGGGACTCAGTAACCGATTGATGATTAAAAATTTTTTTAAGTTTATTTTGTACAAATATGGTTCCTATTTTTTAAAGAAATGTGGAGCGGAACTCCTTCGGAACTCGCCGCTTTTATCTTCTCTAATCCCTTCCACTCCCCGTAAAAAATTCCTTACAAAAAAACGACCACCCTCTAAGATAAAGGGCAGGCTACCCCTAATCCGCTTAAAAAGATGCGGAGTGGAACTCCGCCGTCTTAACGATCCTCAGGAGTCCACGTTTCTTGTGGCTCCTTCGGAGCAGGCTTATTCCTCTCATTAATTCACGCCGCTACAACATCTTTTTTCCTTTGCCGCACAAAGATATATCCGGGAATAACCTGGAAGAAAACCATCATTAATCCAAAAATTAATAACGACTCAATTCTATGAAGAAAGAACAGTGCAATGGATCCACACCACCAGCAGATTGCAAAAAAGATGTACCAGCGCGAGCCTATCAATATACCGTTCGCATAATAACCGATTCCCATGACTGCCGACGTAACCGCTGTAATCAAGACCGCCGAATACGCTCCGCTCAACGGCCCCACAAAGCCAAGTATCGTCAGTGCAATACCGCAACCGATCCATGTGCTCCAGATTATTTTTCCCGTAAATGATGTCGATTTTATTTTCCGCACACGAATGTAACTCTGTATGGAAAATGTCCAGCCAATCACCACAATGGCAGCCCAAAAAATCCACACATGGGTCATCTGCCAGTTAAAGTAATTATAAAAATACGATGCAAATATACCGAGGGACGCAAGAATCCCCCAACGCAGGAAATCGGCTCCATCTTGAATAATAGTCTTTCGCGATTCCGCAATGACTTTCTTGACAAACTCGAGTTCTTCCTGTGCGTCTTGTGCGGCCATGTCAATGCCCTTTCAGATAAATTTATTTTACTATCGGTAGCAAAATAGAGAATTTCCTGCCGCCAGTCAAGTGTATATTGCTATGACAACCTGGGGCTGTCCAAAATGAAAAAAATCCCCGGTAGCCGCAATCTTCAGGTTGCGATTCTGGAATAATTTCGCAGGCATAACACCAAAGTGCCATCGCCCCACGTTTTACGTGGGGCTCAGGAGCCTGCGGCTACCTTTCAAACCGATTTTTTAGATAACCCCATCAATGTACCACCATTCGGATCTGCTAGAAATTGATCACTCCCCCAATAACTATCATTCTGCTGCCAAAATAGCTTGGCAGGACACGTTTTTCGGAAAAATCACGTGAGTAGGTATAACCGAAAATATTTTCCAGATTGAGTACGTTCAGGCACTCCAGATATAGAACAGTGAAGTATTTTTCGAAGAGCTGGAAATAATGCGTGACCCGGCAATCGACACGCCGGTACGTGGGAAGCCGATCGGAATTGGTCGCTCCATAGAGCGGTTCATAGACATTTCTATCACTGTGATACTCTGCTCCGGTAACCGGCGTGAAGGGCGAACCGGTCGCCATCTTTGCGCTGAGTCCTACCTGCCAATCCATTGCAATATCGTATGTGAGAATGATCGTCAGATTATGTGTAATATCATACTGACTCGGAAGAAGTCCGTCATAATCCATCCATAGCCGTTTACTGTTCAAGAACCCGTAGGAAACCCATCCCGCTAATTTGTTGCTTAACTTCCCTTTTGCAATAAGATCAATACCGCATGCATAGCCGTAACCGCTGTTGTCGTATTGATGCGGACTTATCTCACGTGGTAGATGCGAATACCACTTATAATAGGTTTCACACCGCAGGTTTGAGTTTTCATCAAGTATATAGTCTGTACCAAGGACAAGATGCGCTGCCTTCATCGGTTGGATTCCCGATGTTCCCTCGGCCGATTGCATCGAGCGCGGATCGAACATCTGGTGAAATATTCCAGTCGAAATCCTGAACGTGGTTTTTTCATTCAATTGATATCCGAGACTTATACGCGGATCGACCCATCCCTGATTGAGAACTGCTACATAATCTCCCCGTACTCCTGCCTGAAGCATAAGTGCCGTAATACCAAACAGGCCGGACATTTCAATCTCGCCAAATCCTCCGTATCGTACCGAACGAAAAAGCTCACCGAGATCTTTTGTTTGAGCACCTGTGTTTCTCTCATAATCGGTAAGAGGGATTGTTCCGTCAACCTGTGTTTCCCGAAATTCGGTTTCTAATCCGCCCTGCATATTCAAATGCGGCGTGAGTTGAATAGACACGTCCGACCGGATTTTTTTTACATCTTCAGTCATTGCGATATCCATTGCGCCCAGCTGCCAGGTGCGTTTATATCGATTGGCGGAAACACTGTTCGAAATAAAAACCGATTGATTAATAATATCTTCATGATAAATATTAATAAGCGTATTGGACGATGTATTATCGAACACACCCGAAAATTCGGGAAGATCGACATTGACCCCTTCTTTGTCGTTACCCTGAAACACGACGAGTTTTACCGATCCACTCCCGGAATATTTCCATCGAAGAAGAAGGTCCGCATCGCGGGAGACAGGAATTGTAGGGAACCGATCAAGTCCGCCGTTAATTGCAAACATCGGTCTGGTAAGAGTCTGACGCCCATCGATGTGGAGGGAAAGCGAATTATTAAACAGCGTCATCTCGCCGGATAAAGAAACGTTCGCCATCGACAAACCGACTTGTAGAGCAGGACCCGATGCATCAGACTTAGTCTTCAGGTCGAGAACTCCGGAGAGGGCATTCCCGTAACGGGCTGAAAAGCCGCCGCTCGAGAAGTACATCCCTTTCACGGCAGAAGTGTTGATGTTCGAAAAAAGACCGCCGTAGGACGATTCAAAAGTGTACGGATGATAGAGCGTTGCATTGTCGAGCATGGTAATTGTTTCCGTCGGATCTCCGCCGCGGACGTACAATTCCGCACTTTCGGAGACCAGAGTGATGCCCGGCATTGTTTTCAACGATTGAAAAATGTCGGCGGCACCTCCGGGAGTCATCACAATATCGCGGGGAGAAAGGACGAGTCCTTTCCCTTCCTCGGTGCTGAATGAACTTGCGGTAACGACAATCTCGCGTGTACGCACTTCCGAACTCACAAGAACTACATTAAATGTGTATGTGTTTCCTTCGACGAGATCTACACTCGCAGTGTATTGGCGATAGCCGACAAAGCTTGCAACCAATTCATATTTTCCCTTCCTCTGCGGCTGAAAGAAAAAATTCCCCTGTTCATCGGACATCCCTCCATCATATGTTCCACGCAGATACACGTTCACATACGATATGGGCTGACCGCTTTCATCCCGGACATTTCCTTTGATCGTTGTTTGAGGATGTGCGATTCCGGAAGAATGGAGAAGAAGAAAAACTATTCCGCTGATAATGAAAAACAAACGCATAATTCCTCCAAGGATTATTTCGCAGTTGCAAGTTTTTTCTCTGCATCGGGCAAAAGAACATATTTTACCCATCCGTACTCGGGGGCATGTTCCAGCACCCGGTGATACATTGCGACAGCCGCAGCGAGATCGTTGTTCGCTTCCGCACTCCGTCCACCCCAGATCAGCGCGTCTAGGAGTCCCCAATGGGGAAGCAGCGAATCGCCTGAAGAAGCCGCCTCTGCGCAGCGGATTGCGCGGTCGAAACTTGCGGTGGCTTTTTTCTTGCCTCCTCCAAAAAATTCAGGCGTCGAGAACTGCGACACACCGGTAAAGAACCATGCCCGCGGGTTCAACGAATCGGCTTGAACCGCTTCGTCCAATAACCGTGAGCTTTTCGGACCGAGGATCGGCGCATCGTTCCAGTTTTTCGAAATCTTCATCCCATAGACACTTCCGAGGAGTGCCGATGCGTCGGACTTCAATCGCGGATCTGATCCCGCTTTTTCCGCATGTACAATGATGCTGTCGCTGAGCTGGCCGAATAATGCATCATCCTTCGATGCAAAACTGGTGCAGAGTATACGATATTCGGCGAAACCGATGGCATACAGGACATACGGATTCTCAGGATTCACATTAAGCGCCTGCTCCAGGGTGGCGCGGGCTTGCATCAGCACTCCCTTGTTATTCTGTTCGACTCCTTTCTCGATCGTTGCATAAGCAGAAGAAAGAATCTCAGCCAACGACGGCTGCTGTTGAGCCATGAGAGAAGAGATGACGCACAAGCACGAGATTGCAAATACAGTCAATTGCTTTTTCATAACGATTTCCTTTCTAATAATAAAGTACTTTGAATTGTAAAGTATATAGTGAAAAAAAATATTTTTTATTCCTTGATCATTTTCTCGAGTTGCTCGATATACTTCTCAAACGCTCCATGACCTTTCCTGGTAATAGAAAATGAAGTCATCGGTTTCCGATCGACAAATCGCTTCTGCGTCTTTATATAACCGCTTTCTTCCAGTTTTCGCATATGAACGCTCAGATTTCCGTCGGTCGTGTTTATTTTGTCGCGGATAAATGTAAACTCTGCCTGTTCGACAGAGACGAGAAGAGTCATAATCGCCAGGCGGATGCGCGAATGAATAATCTCGTCGAGCTGCTGATAATCAAAGTCTTTCATTGTTTATGATTTCACCGCTTTTCTATTTACCCGATAGATTGTATATGCGGGGATAACCTGAAAACAAATCATCATGACCCCGAAAAGGAGCAATGTATGTATGACCGGGAACGCGAACATAATAATTGAGCAGCACCACCAACCGACTGCAAAGATTGCCATCCAGCGCGATCCGAATATCAGACTTGTGCCATAATATGCCGCGCCGAGGATTGCCGATATTACCGCCACAATATAATTTGGACTATATGCTCCAAACATCGGTCCTAAAAATCCGAGTATCGTTGATGCAACTCCGTACCCGCCATAGATTCTTCCGACAAGCCTTCCTGTGTACGATGTCGCTCTCGCTTTTCGAGTTTTCAAATAGCTTCGTATCGAAAATATCCATCCCAATCCGATAAGGACCACCCAGATGATCCATATATGAAAATCCGGCCATCTAAATAGAACATAGAAATATGTCAAGAATACACCTATCGTTGACAGTATCCCCCATCGCAGGAAATCAACTCCGTCACCAGTAATATCCCGACGGGTCTCTTCCATTACCTTTTTTATGAATTCAAGCTGTTCCTGTGCATCATTTGCGGTCATATTCGTACCCTTCTATTTAAAGTACTTTGCTATTCAAAGTAATATACAATATGTTTTGGCATTTGTCAAGTCTAAAGTGCGATTTTTCTTCATTTATTATTAGTGGTGCATTTCAGGGTGATTCTGACTAAAACCGCCAATAGTGCTCGCGGCGTATACGTTCGATTGTATCGTGGTCTGCTTTATAAGGAATCTCAGGCACCTTCGGCATTGGAAGCTTGATCTTCTTTTGAAAAGGAGTCTCGTGCAGCTTCAGATTATATGCTCTGACCATTAAGCTTTCAAGGTTCACCGTGTCGACGATGTTATATGCAAGCAGAGTCTCCAGCGATCGTATCGATCCCCTTGCCTGATAATCATGCCAGAGCAGTACGGCAAAATAACCGTCGATATCCTTAACATCGGTCCGTTCAAGGCCGAGCTGGTGCTCACACGATTTCAACCCTCCGCGATATCCGAGACTTCTCAGTACAAACCGGAGATCGATATGCGCCATGGTCAACCGAATCCCCAGGTAATTTTCAATGAACGGTATATCGAAACATTTTCCGTTGAATGTAACAAGGAGTTTGTATTCTCTGATAGCCGATGAAAAATCACGGAGATTTTCATCCTGGATGAATGTACGGATCGACAAACCATCGTAGAGCGTAATAGTCGTGATCGAATCGTACGGACTTCCCAATCCGGTCGTCTCAATATCTAAATAAGCAATAGAATTTCGGAATTCCGGAAACAATCTCCAGTGTTGGTCGGATGGAAGAGATTGTGCGAAGTAATCAATATCAAATTTTTCCAATCTCGTCTGTGAGAGCGGGATGTATTCCTTCAAGAGCATCCGTGCCCGGGGAGTTAATTGGGTATCTCCAATCGCAAGTGCAGCACTCCAATTATGGATGCCCAGAGTCCAGAGATATCGTTCCGTCTGTATACCAAAACCCGGTATATGGCAGAATGTATTTTTCAGCATTTAATTGTGTCCTTACCAATCTGTACTTGCTTTTATCAATGATTCTGAATCGTTGACAGATACTGACGATAGGTTAGTAATTTTACCTTATATACAGAGAGCGCTTGCAGAAAATCCGATGATGTAAGCGCTAAAAGTTCTGCGTGACGATTTTTACCTATCTCCGTCAAACCACCCGGATTGAAATCGACAAGCGCATTCATTTCGGGCGTTTCGAGTCCGATATGCGATACAATTAAATACACAGAACCGGGACGAAGATTCTTGATCGACGAGACGAGTGAATCTGTCTTATATGCCAGCGGCACGGAATAAATTCCAGGACTGACATATTGTTCACCGCATTCTCCGGAGATTGGAAGTTTATATTCAGCTGCGAGGTGTTCGGCAAGCTGGTATACCTGATAGTTGGACGAAATGGTCCCCATATGAGTATCAATATGATCGATCGCCAATCCGCTGTTGAGGGCCCGCTCGATTTGTGCACGAAGCTCCGTCTCTATCTCGCTTATTTTCGGCTGATGATTATAAAATGCCGCAGATGACGGGAAAAAAAAGCCGTCAGAATCAACAAGTGAAGGCACATTCGCAGCCCCCGCAACCGGTCCCCAGCGATAATTTTTCCATTCGGCATTAAGGGTCAGATGGACTCCCACAGAAACTTCCGGATGCTGTTTAAGAATATCGATTGCCTCTTGAAATGCCGGACAGGGAAACAACACCGAAGCAGAAAACGGAATCTTCGAAGCGATAAGCTGCATCATCGCCTCATTGACCGAGTGGCACATTCCGATATCATCACACCGTATTAAAAGGTTGATCAACGTACTATCAAAAGGCGTCTGCCTGCTCATGACATCATCCGACTGTTTACAGGAATAATTGGCACTATTGAATAATACAAGGAGCAGAATGAAACATATCATTGTGGGTATTCTCATGGAAAAGTTTCGGCAGATTGTTGATATGATTTAATATGGTTGTTTTTCAGGTAAGAATAAAGTGCCGGACCGATGAAAATTGCCGGATGGGATCGACCGAAACTCTCAGAGTGCTTTGACTATAACAATCGTCTGATCGTCGTGTTGATAAGATTCTTTGGTGAATGCGCGTACTTCATCAAGGATACGATTCCTGATTTGCTCAGCGCTGGATTGTGTATGGTTTTCAAAAATGCGAATAAGCCGTTCCTCCCCAAATTCCTCCTTGTTACCATTGTGTGCTTCGAGAACTCCATCGGTAACAAAGATAAAGACATCGCCCGAGTCGTATACTACAGATTCCTCCTGCATCTCGTTAGTGAAAACTTCGGTATTATCCAGACCCAGACCAATCCCTTTCGGAGTGATTTTCAGTATTTTCTGATCGGTCGACCGGAAAAGGAACAGCGGAAGATGTCCCGCCCGTGCGAGCACGGCTTTTTTCTTCGTCGTATCGAACAACGCCCCGAAGGCGGTCACAAACGATTTTTTTTCAAGATCTTTACAGAGTAATTTATTTGCTTTAATAAAGAGATCTGCCGGTGTAGGGGCGAACTCATGAAGTGAGCGGAGGATCCCCTGAACCCGCGACATATATAGTGCAGCCGACGTTCCCTTTCCGCTGACATCGCCCACAATGACGGTCAATATATTCTGATTGTCCGCTTCTCCATTGAGATAATCAAAAAAATCTCCACCCACTTCCATCGCCGGGACGGAAATTCCGGCAATATCAAGTCCGTTCACTGCCGGTGTTTTTTGTGGAAGTGAGGCGAGCTGGATATTCCGCGCGATTTCGAGTTCATGCTGCATACGTGTTTTTTCGGCAAGCTCCTCATAGAGAAATGCATTTTCAATTGCGACCGAGGCCTGCGTCGCGGCAGTGGTAAGATATTCGACATCTTCCTGGCGGATCGTCGTTTCCGCAAGCTTTTCACCTATGAGAAGAACACCGATCAACTGGTCTTTAGATTTAATCGGGACAATGAACTGATATCCGCTTTCACGAAATTCATCGCGAATCGTCCATGAAAGATCCTCGACACGGATCACTCCTTGATACCCTTTGATGGTCGAGATCAAATTGTCATCGACGGTCATGCATAATTCCTTCCACCCGCTTCCTTCGAGGCCGTACGACTGCTGACAGCAGCAGATCTTTTCATTCCGGAAAAACAGCACACCGGCATGTTTGAGATGCATCAATTCAGTGAGTTTCCTGACGATCCCCTGTGCAAGATCGACCATGCCGACACGTGAGCTCATTACTTCAGATAGCTCAGCTGCCGCACGTCGATAATCGTATCTCGACCGATGGTACCGACGATCGATCATTTTTTGTCCTGTCTGTCTCAACCGCAGCGCAGCATACATTAGAACAACGGCAATCACCATTAACAGAATTTTTTGCGTGAGAAGCCTCTGTTCTTGAAATTCGGGGGCATCGTTCACTTCAATCGAGGAACCGGTAATAACAAGATTCCGGAACGGCAATTCAACCGATGGAAGCGCCGAGAAACACCATATTAATCCGGAAAGAAGAAGCAGATTCCATAACACCGTGACGAGTGTATATCGGACATTCCGGCGGACACGGAGATCCAGGCCCAGAAGTCTGTACCTGCCTATCGCATAGAGATGCGCAAGCGGGATGAATATCAGTACCACGCCGATCAATCCGATCGATTGCGTTTTCCCTGAGGCTGCGGTGATTGTACCGATGATAATACTTACAAGAGAAACCCCGACCGATGTCCATTTCGTAATGCGAACCAGTCTCTTGAATTCTTCTGTCCTCTGCTTACGATATTTCAATTCGATAATAATCCAGTAGAGCAGAATTATCAACATTCCGAGATAGACATAAGGACTCCTGGTAATCAAAATGATTACGCAGCAAAGCGCCGCCAATCCGTACGGGATCCAGCGCAACCATCGGATGTCCAGTAATACCTGACGTTTTGTAGGATAGTAGATAGTTGAATGAATCATCACTGCCAATCCAAAAAACACACACAGAACCGCCGATACATTCCTTATCATCGTGAAGAGGGATGTACCGGGATCTCGTTGAATAACCGCAACAGAGATGAAATAGCCGATAAAAACGAATGAAAGTCCTACCAACCGCGCCGCCACAAGTTCCGGACGTCGAAGCCCAATGAACGAGCCGAAAGCTATATATAGTAATCCGGCAAGAAAGAAAGGGAACACCTGAATTGGAATTCCAAATCTGGCGAGTGTGACGCGAAGAGGAATGGCCCGGCCATCGCGGAATATGTCGTAAATAATTGTGTTGCCGGATTTTCCACCCCGGAGTATTCGATCGGCCTCGATGGAATTCGAAAAACTCTTTCCATTAATCTGGTAAATCAGATCGCCTATTTTCATGCCGGCCCGATCCGAGGCGCCGCCGGGTGTGATATCGACGACATTCGCAACACGGAAAGGTAACTGGATGAGACTGGAATCTGGAATTGCTCTTCTGATAGCTTTGAAGGTTAACTTGTCGTTGGTCGATGGTCGAAAAACAAACAATGTAACATCCGAACTATCTTTTATCCAGGAGAGAGCTTTTTCGTAATCGGTGAGACTCTTGACATATTTTCCATTCACAGCAACTACAAGATCACCACGTTTGATTTCATCCGCTGCGTAATGTAATCCGCTCTCTTTCTCTTTTACTATCGGGTCGGAAAGGACCGATGCCGGAAATCCTCGCATGATGTACAGATTCGACGGGGGGTCGGCAAAAAGATTCTCGTCGGTGGGTGAACCGGCATAATTATAGAAATTGATAACAGCAATTCCACAGAGTACAGCGACAAGTATTGCCAATACAATCCGAAATTGCTTCGAGTGCCTATCGAAATAATCCATGAATTGTTTATATGTAATTATACCGGCCCTGGTCTATAATTCTATATACGAAATGACTCTAAGAAAGTTCTACCGATATTGCTCGGGTTTCCTATCCTCCAGGATACTATTGTGTTGATTGATCTTTTTCTCATCGGCCAAAGCAAGATCAACCTCAACCATCGTCACACCAGGTTCCGTCCCCATCCGGATCAGTATTTCCCCTTCCGGCGTGACAATTTCGCTCATTCCGATGAAGTCAAAACCGCTCCCTCCCCTCTCTTCCTTCCCAACCCGATCGGCGGTAACGGCGTAGACATGATTTTCGATGCACCGTGTCACCATGGCATCGGGACAATATGGAAGGACAAGGTTTGACGGATGCGCGATGAGTTGGGCACCTTTTAGAGCAAGCGTCCGGGCACTTTCGGGATAGAACCAATCAAAGCATATCATCATCCCGACTCGACCAATTGGAAGATCAAAAACAGGAAAACCTAAATTTCCGGGAGTAAAGAGAATGTTCTCACAGTCGAAGAGGTGCACTTTCCTATATAGTCCCACCAGACCGTCAGGTCCTATAAGTGCAGAAGAATTGTACAGCCGGTCAGCTTTCTCTGCGAAGCCGTAGACGATGAAGCATGAATGACGTTGAGAAAATCTATGAAGCTCGACGCATGTAGGTCCTGCCTGCACATCAACCGGTTCTGCAAGTCGTTCGAGCTCATCCTTATCGAGAAAAATATATCCTGTATTAAAAAGTTCCGGAAGGACATAGAGATCGGCAGCTTGTGTTTCCATCATCTCGATGGCCGAACTCACATTATGAGCGACTGCACCGAAAACAGGATTTGTTTGAACAACTGCGATACGTATCATAAAAATCAAAAAAGAAAAACGTAAAAAGATTGCCGTCTATGACTAGTGACCCTCCAACTAATTAAGTACCGCGAAGCGGTACTGTTTCACCGTATACAAATGAAGGGGCACAGTACACACTCCAACATATATAATAACTTAGAATTATTTTGAAATAATAGTTGGAGCGGTACTCGTTGGCATTTATTCAGCCCAAAATCCGGCTGAGAAAAATCCAACCCAGTGTTTCAGCGAAAAGCTAGCCGTTATTCCCATACCGGTTTTTGTCAGTGGGAGTACTCCTTCGCTGTAAGTATCCGAGTATCTGAGTATCGTACCTACTAATCCCTTCCCTGTGATTTTTTCCATTACTTTCTGTGTCGTAAGAAGTCCAAACGGGATTGAAAACTTACCACACCAGCTAATATTTTTCAATTCATTCGTAAGATTTCCGATTTTGCCGGGTTGAACCGGGCCTTCGAGACACTCCCTAGCTACACGAATATCCTGTTCGATCCCCCTCGTATGCGCCACATCATCCTCTCCGAAAGGAATATTGTTGAAATCCTTGCCGTAATGATTTGCATCGGACGACATTAAAAACACAATATCTTTTCCGGGGATGAGTTTTCGTGTCGTGATATATTCAGCAATGATCGAAGAGAGTTTTCCGGATATTTCATCCATTCTTTCAAACGGCATTACCGTAACCATGATCGGTGTAATCGTGATTGATGGATTATAATATTGAAGAAAAGGAACGAGGGCTTCGATGGAGTGTTCAAGTTGATGTGCTTTATTGCTCACGATGTAATACTGGCTATCGAGCCGGCTTTTAATAAACTCCCGAAGCGGCGAAATCCCGACATTACCTGCCAGGCCTTTCCATAATTCATGACGATCAAGTATGATTATATTTTGCGGATCGCCTATTTCCCGGCGGACTGTTCCGTGTGTCACACCGAATATCACGACTTCTTTTGACCGCAGCACCCTGAACAGTGGATAATACATGCGGCCTGCATAGAGGTAATCGTCATGCGGAGAGATCCCGGCAATGATTGTATGAGAGAGAGGCTCTTCCTTCTCAATATTTTGAAGATGCTCAATGAACCGTTTCATTTGATCTGGATTCCAGCAATATCCAATGTCATCCCGGACCGGCCGGATTTCCTGAGCAGAGACGTGTAGGGGAAATATGCAAGAGCAAAGAAAGATGAGAAGAACGATTGAGAAAATTCTCATACACAATATCCTCCAGGTGATTCTTCAAGAAACCGTAACCTGCCCCACAACATAGTGAAAAAATATAAGAACTCCTCGGTATCCTGATAGAGAATTTTGGATACTAATACCTCATTCATTCCGTCAACTTTTTTTCGAAGTAATGACCGTAACACCCGAAAAAACCTGGCGGATTTTTTTACTGCCGCATTCCGGACAGACGAGTGGTGGAGTTTTTTCGTGTTCTGTGATAGAAAGAATGACGTTAAATGACTTGTCACAATCCGAACAATGATAGTCGTACGTGGGCATGATTGATCCTCCTATAAAATTCCAAAACCGCAGGGTAAACTAAAGATAATCTGTGAAGATGGAATAATCAATAGGGAGCCGACTTGCTTTTCTATTTTGAGATCGTTAAACTACGGCAGTGTGGTTGTTGGATATAGTCATCGATCCCCTCCCGCGATGACCATGGTGGTGGGTGTAGCTGAAGGAGCGAAACCATGAGCAAGATCCTCGTTATTGATGACGACGATATTCTGCGGGAAATGGTTGTGACCGTGCTTAGAGGCGCCGGCTATATCGCCCTTGAAGCTGAAAATGGATCCGAAGGCATCGATCTCGCCCGATCAGACTCACCTGATCTTATTATCTGCGATATCCTCATGGGGAATGTGGACGGTTTCTCCGTTCTGGAACAACTGCGGGCATCTGAGTCGACAGCGACAATACCATTTGTCATTATGACGAGCCTTTCGGATAGGGGGAGTGTACGCAAGGGGATGACAGAGGGTGCGGATGATTATCTCATCAAACCATTCAGTCTGAACGATCTTCTCGCGGCGGTCCAGACTCAGCTCGCGAAGCATCAACGGTTCATTGATACCTCCGAGAAAATGCTATCCGAACTCCGGAACAACATAAGCATGGCGTTGCCGCATGAATTTCTCACTCCGCTCCATATCATCCTGGGAAATGCGAACGTTCTGATGAGCGATAACTCGAAACTTTCATCCGGAGATATTATGCGGATTGGCAGCACCATTGGGAGATCCGGCAGCCGTCTGCAGCGATTAATCGAAAATTTTTTGATCTACTCCCAGATTGAGATTATCGCGGCCAACCAATCCGAAATCGAATCACTCCGCAACACTCAGCTCCCGGAGTCGCTTCACCTAATTGATTCCATCGCACGACAGAGAGCGCGCATGTACAACCGGCTCTCTGATATTACAACGGAGCTGGTTGAAAGTCCCATACGGCTCTTGCCCGAACACCTTACAAAAATTGTCGAGGAGATCGTCGATAATGCATTGAAATTTTCTGAATCCGGTACGCCTATCCGTGTTACATCGACAAAGAACGCCAACCGGCTCATTATATCCATTTCCGACGAAGGGCGCGGATTGTCGGAAAAGGAAATTGCATATCTCGGGGCATATCAACAATTCAAACGGAAATTTTACGAACAGCAGGGAGTCGGCCTCGGATTGATCATAGCAAAACGGCTTACAGAACTATACGACGGAACCATGAATATCTTCAGCGACGGAAAGAAAGGAACGGTCGTCGAAATCGATCTGCCGGCAAAAAGTGCCCAGAGCGAGAGTGCCGGAATAAGACGGAAAAAAGAGTAACAGTGTTCTGAAAAACAGAAACGCCCCGTTCAATGTATCATTGCGAGCAGGGCGTTTTTCTTAAACCTGTCTATAGAACTTCATTTCTTCATTTTGTCTAGAATTTTCTCCATTTCATCCATCACACGATTCATCTTTTTCATTGTGAGATCAAACGGTTCCGACGTTGTCATGTCGACACCCGCTTTTTTCAGCAATTCGATCGGATAATCAGAGCCACCCGATGAGAGGAATGTAATGTATTTTGCCGTCGATGCCTTATCTCCTGCAAGCGTCTTTTCCGAGAGCGCCGCCGATGCCGTAAAGGCCGTTGCATATTGATAGACATAGAAGTCATAATAGAAATGAGGGATATAAGCCCATTCAGACTTGATCTCATCATCGACGATACACACACCCTGATCGTGTCCGTAGTACTTGCGTGTGATTTCTTCGTATATCTTGTTGAAATCATCGCCCGTCAGAGCTTCTCCCTTTTCGGCTTTCTCATGGATCCGGAGCTCGAATTCCGCGAATTGCGTCTGCCGGAATACGGTTCCCTTGATATTTTCCAGATAATTCCCGAGCAGCGATAGACGAATGTTGTCATCGTTGATCGTCGTAAGCATATGCTCGAGCAGTAGTGCTTCATTAAATGTTGAGGCTACTTCAGCCACGAAAATCGGATATTGTGAAATCGGATACGGCTGGCTTTTATTTGACAGGTAGCTCTGCATGGTGTGCCCGAGTTCATGAGCGACCGTGGTCATAGAGTTATAGTTCCCGATGAAGTTCATGAGGATGTATGGGTGGACATCATACACCGATCCTTGGGAATATGCGCCCGAGCGTTTTCCGTCGGTCGGATAGACATCGACCCAGCGTTCGCCGAAAGCTTTTTTTGTGACATCAATATAATCCTTCCCGAGCGGCTCAAGAGACGCAATGACATTCTTTTCGGCTTCTTCGATTGTGTAATTGAGATCGACACCGCCCACGAGCGGTGCATACAGATCATAATAATGCAGTTGATCAAGTCCCATCATCCGCTTCCTGAGTTTAAGGTAGCGGTGGAATGTCGAAAGATTCTTGTTGACATTATCGACGAGCTTGTGATACACTTCTACAGGGATATTATTGGCATCGAGTGCGCTTTCCAACGACGAATTGTACTTCCGTGCCTTCATATAAAAGATATCTTTATTAACCTCGGCACTTAATTGCGTTCCGAATGTACGCCGGAATTCATTCATCTTTTCAAAGAATGAGGAAAACACTTTCTTTCGATCTTCGCGGTTCGGCGACGTCCGTTTCAATTGAAATGTCGCCTGATTAAGCTTCGCCTTAGAACCATCGCTCAGTGTAATTTCTGGATAAGGAAAATCTGCATCCGAGAAAATACCGTAGATGTTATCGGGGGCATCAGCCATCAGGCCTGCATCGGCGATGATTTTTTCTTCACCTTCCGTTCCGGTATGGATTTTACGACGGAGAAGATCGTCCAGGTAATGTTTAAAGACGACGAGCTTTTTTTCCGAGGAGATAAACGACTCGATTTTTTTCTTACTGATCTTTAAAATCTCCGGTTCAACAAACGCCGTTACAGCCCCGATTGATGCGCCCAGCGTGCTCATCTCCTGCTTCATCGAGAGAGGTTTGGATTCGCGTGTATCCTCATCCGATTTCATACTTGCATAACTTGAAAGCCGCGAGAACTCCTTGCCGATTGCACTGCCGGCTTCGAGACAACCGAGAAGCTGTTTTGCCGATGAAGCGAGCTTGCCTTTGTATTGCGTGATCTTCTTTACATCGGCTGTCAATGTTTCTTTAGCCTTTTTCCATGCGTCGTCATTTGGGTAGACGTTGGAAAGATTCCATTTATACTGATCTTGAATTTTTGCCCGGTCTTTTTCTTGTCCCGGGGACATAGCTGCGGTCGCAAGGGTCAGGCCGCAGAGTGATAGGGCAATTCGTGCGAATGGGTGCATATCTCTGCCTTTCAATGGTTGGACCATGATGAAATTTGTTGGATTCTTAGTATACGATTCCCGATAATTTTGGATGCAACATAAAAGATAACACTTTAACACTAAAAAATAGAAAAAAGTTACTTTATTTCAGATATTTTTCCAGACGCTTTGCGATACGAATCAAGCACCTCATGACCGTTCAGAAGTGCGGCATCATTCTCAACACACCATCGGACAGTACTCTCAAAAATCGTGCCCCAGCCCTGATTATCGAGTTCATCGTAACAGCTGTTATGGAAGAGCAATACTGCGACGCCGCGATGTTTTTTCACTGTCTCCAATAACTCGCAGATCGCTTTCCATGATGCAGAGGCATCCAATTCCCTGTACGATACAAATGTATCATCCATCGCGATCAGCGGAATTTCCCACAAGCGGAGCGGGCGGTCATGTTCGATATCATAAGCACGGAACGGATGACATGTCGCCATGCGAAATCCTTCGTGACCGGCAAAACCGAGCGTGGAATCGTATTCAAAACCAAGCTCATCCTGAATTCTCCATGTGAGAGGCATTTCGAATCGTAAAAAATGTTCACGGACGGCAGCGACCGGTTCCCCTGTCACCGCGGCCAGCTTTTTTTGCTCTTCGCTCATCATGCTTTTCTGTGAATACGCGCTGTAACTTGGATGAAGTCCGACTTGATGTCCACCCTTCCGCAGAATTTCCAATAATTTATTAACGAATGCATTTTTTAGTGAATATGTTACATCACGTTTGTCGTTCCCTCCTGCCTTAAAAAAGAACGTACTGTGTGCGCCCGCGGCTTTTTCGGCTGCGAGAATTATCTCAATGGAATTTCTATAGGGATCATTTTGTATGGACAACATTCTGAGAAAATGCCCAAACCGATTAAGACGATCCTTCACAAAATCATTTCGCCTGTTTAGAATCAGATAACGGACACATTCACGATAAATGATTCCCGGTGTCCATTTTCGCGTATGGTCGATATCATGAGTCATCAGAACCGCAAATGATTTCCCCTGATACCTTCCGGTTCTTGAACGCCTCCAGCTGAATTTTTTAAGGGCTTTTTCAAGGAGAGTTGCATATTGATCGACAATTGGGCGGTTCAGCAGACCGAAAGCAAATTGAATGCTTGATTCGACCGGAAACCGCTGATGAATATCGGCATCGGGAGATCGCCACTCCTGCCAGCCGGAGAGGAAAAAGAAAGCGCTTGCAACAATATCGACATGGATAACGATATCACGTCTTTCTTTTCCGACAATTTTTCGTGGATCTTTTTCGAACTCACGGTCATAAAAGAGCGCTAATGATTGTTCTCCATTAATCGTGCATCGCCGGGCGATCTCATGAGGATAGTGCTCTTTTAAATCGAACATTCTCCATGCCTCTTCACTCCCGCTGATAATAACATGTTTGCCCGGAAACCGGCTAAGAGCGTCTCTCCTGCCATAACAAAGAACAATATCAGAACTTTTACATTGCTCTTTTCGGACAAACTGAGCACTCTCGCCGAGAATCATCGCGAGCATTTCGATAGCGTGCTGCGCTTTAGTCCGGAACGATTTCTCGCACGTCAGTAAGACCTTCAGAGACATAAATGGGCTGTTGAAATGGCTTCTTAGGGTTATGAGTTATTAGTCGAGACCACTGAATAACAAATCCGGCCTGAGAAAAATGAATGACAAATGAATTGCCACGACCTCGTGATTCGGGTTTTTTCCGTCACACGTCGTTTTATTTCGGGCTAAAGCCCGATGGGTATTTAGCTCTTATCATCCACGAGCTAACCCCACTGGAAAGCGTGGGGCATAAAAGCACGAGCTCGTGGCAATCCATAAATACAGATTGAATTAGACCACCGGTTTTCGTGCTTGCATAGAAAATATACAAAAAGAGTTTTTTAGAAGTCTTGAGTTGTGAGTTTTTACTCCGTTTCCTACATTAAATATAGCTGGCATATGACGGAGATGCAAGCTAATGTTATATTGCATGTCCTGCAGTCTTTTATTTCTTGATATTTCATCTTTTCTTCACCACATTTAGCCTGAAAGTAGTATGGTCGGCCAAGGAATATCCGAGCAGAGACTATTTTATCACATCGAAGCTGGAGAATTTAACGCAACCCGGAAACTCCTTTTACTCAGATAACATCGTGTCCTTATAATAGTATGAGCAATCAAAACCAGGAGAGATTGTTTTTATTCGACGGCATGGCTCTTGCATACAGAGCCTATTTTGCCTTCATCAATCGCCCTCTTATGAATTCGAAGGGTGAGAATACAAGCGCCATTTACGGATTTGTAAGTTTTCTCAATAAAGTACTTGATGAAGAACATCCCGACCATATCGCAGTGGTATTCGATACGAAAGAGCCGACATTCCGCCATGTGAAATATCCGCAGTACAAAGCAACACGCGAGAAGATGCCGGATGATATGTCGTCGCAGATGGAAAAATTAAAGGATGTTGTCCGTGCATACAACATTCCACTGCTCGAGGTGCCGGGGTATGAAGCAGACGACATCATGGGAACCCTGGCCCGGCGTGCAGAAAAAGAAGGCGTGCTGACCTACCTTGTAACCGGCGACAAAGATTTCATGCAGCTAATTTCACCCCTTATAAAAATGTACCGCCCGGGAAAAATGGGAAATGATCTGGAAATCGTCGCCGAGAACGAGGTGACCGAAAAATTCGGCGTCCAGCCCGACCGTGTTATCGACGTCCTTGCATTGACCGGCGATAAATCGGATAATGTTCCGGGAGTGCCCGGAATCGGAGAAAAAACTGCAATTCCGCTTATTCAGCGCTTCGGAAGTCTCGACGAAGTCTATACTCATCTCGATGATATTGAGCAGAAAGGAACGCGGGAAAAACTTAAAACTCATAGAGACCTCGCATTTCTTTCAAAAGAGCTGGTGACAATTCATACAGAAGTCCCCCTCGATATCAACTTTCATACACTCCGTGCAGCAAAGAAAGATATTGAAAAACTCACAACTCTCTTTACAGCTCTTGAATTTCGAACACTCGTCCGAAAACTCAAGGAAGCTCCTCAGGAAGATCAAACTCTTGTTTTTGAAGCGCCGAAGCCGCTTTTGGATAATACGTCAGATCGTCATCAATACAAGATTATATCGAACGGGCCGGATCTCATTGCGTTGTGCAAACAACTCTCGCAGCAGGCGCTTCTGTGTATCGATACGGAGACAACCTCTACGGATGCAATGATTGCCGAGCTTGTCGGCGTTTCACTCGCCGTCGCAGAACGTGAAGCAGTTTTCATCCCGGTCGGAATTGGTGGAATACCTCTTTCTAGTCTTAAAAATCATCTCGGCCCGGTTCTAGAAAATCCATCAATAAAAAAAATCGGACAAAACATAAAGTACGATGCACTTGTACTGGCACAACACGGAATGCGTGTCAACAGAATCGCATTTGACACAATGGTCGCAAGCTATGTAATACGGCCCGATGGGAAGCACAACCTTGATGCTCTTGCCGAAGAGTATCTATCGTATAAAATGATTTCCTATGACGATCTCGTCGGGACGGGGAAATCGAGGGTCGATATCAGGCAGGTTCCGCTCGAACGTCTCGCTACATACGCCGCCGAGGATGCCGATTTCACGCTCAGGCTCTTCCCTGTTCTCCAGGAGCGGCTTGAAAAACAGTCGATGACAAAACTTTGCGAAGAAATCGAATTCCCGCTTATCCCCGTCCTGACCGAAATGGAGCTGACAGGCGTCCGGCTCGACGTTCCGTTCCTCGCATACATGTCAAAAGATCTCGAGCGTCAGCTCGATCAGCTTGTTCACCGGATCTACGAGCAGGCCGGCGAGGAGTTCAATATCAACTCGACACAACAATTGGGCGTAATCCTCTTCGAAAAATTGAAACTGCCGACTGTACGAAAAACCAAAACCGGTTTTTCAACGGATGTTCAGGTGCTCGAGTCGCTCCGGCTGGCACATCCGATTGTCGAATTGATGCTCGAATACCGTACGCTGACAAAATTGAAATCGACATATATCGACGCACTTCCAAAGCTGATCCATCCCGGCACGGGACGGGTGCATACATCGTTCAATCAGACGATCGCCGCAACCGGCAGGCTCTCGAGCAGCGATCCGAACCTGCAGAATATTCCCATCCGGACGGAAATGGGACGTGAAATCCGGAAAGCATTCATCCCCGGCAGCGAAAATATGGTGATCATGTCGGCCGATTATTCGCAGATCGAGCTCCGCGTTATGGCGCATATGTCGGACGATCCAGGATTGCAGGAAGCATTCAGAAACCGCGAAGACATTCATGCGAGCACAGCAGCGAAGGTATTCGGAGTCGAACAGGCAGAAATTACACGGGATATGAGGCGGAAAGCGAAAGAGGTGAATTTCGGAATCATGTACGGGATCGGACCGTACGGACTGGCAACACGACTTGAGATTTCACAATCCGAAGCGAGAGAGATCATCGACCGGTATTTTGTGAGATTCCCGAAGGTGAGTCAATATATACACGATACAAAGAATTTCGCACGCCAGCGCGGCTATGTGGAAACACTCTCCGGCCGCAGACGATACCTTCCGAACATCAATAATAAAAACCGGACGGTGAGGGAATTCGAAGAGCGTGCGGCTATCAATATGCCGATCCAGGGTACTGCAGCCGATATGATCAAACGGGCAATGATAGAAATCCATCAGAGGATGATCAACGGCGCACTTCAATCGAAGATGCTTCTCCAGGTTCATGACGAGTTGGTGTTCGAAGTCCCGACTTCCGAAGAGCGGCAAATGCGAGCCCTTGTTGAAGAGTGCATGAAAACAACACAACTCTTGTCCGTCCCACTCGAAATCGAAATCGGCGTGGGAAAGAATTGGTTAGAAGCACACTAGACGTGTCAACTCCGTGTCCTCTGCGCTAGATAGCAATTTAAAAATTCTCTGTGTCCTCCGTGTCAGTGCTCCTATGATTAATTCTGATCCTAAAAAGGGAGCACAGTACCATATATAGCTTGTTATACCGATGTGGTATTATCTTTTTACCAGTGGGAAGAATATAACCACAGAGCACACGGAGGACTAATACAAAAATTACTGGTACGAAGGACACAGAGGTCATGCTTGACATCTCCAATTAAGCAACGTATATTCCGATGTAATGAAGTCCTTCTCAAACCATAGCGCTCTTGAATCTGTCGCTTCAATTCTTTCACGGTATACCGTGGAAGGAACACTCTACGAAAAAACCCACGATGACTGGGTACGCTGCTATGCATGCGGGCATAGATGTAAAATCGGTCCCGGGAAAGACGGCATATGCAAAGTCCGGTTTAACCACGATGGCAAGCTCTTTGTTCCATTCGGATATGCATCGGGCATTCAGGTCGATCCTATTGAGAAAAAGCCGTTCTATCACGTTCTTCCCGGCAGTAAAGCACTAAGCTTTGGGATGCTAGGGTGCGACTATCACTGCGACTACTGTCAGAACTGGATCACCTCACAGACGCTCCGCGACGCTGAATCGCAGGCGCCGGTTGAAATCGTTACTGCAGCAGATCTCGTCCAGCTTGCACTGAGAAGTGGTTCTCCCATCATCACCAGCACATACAACGAACCGCTTATTACATCGGAATGGGCTGTCGAGATTTTCAAGCTTGCCCGGTCCAAGGGACTCCGCACGGCGTACGTCTCCAACGGAAACGGCACACCGGAGGTGATCGAATATCTCCAACCCTATCTTGAGTTCTTCAAAGTCGATCTTAAAAGCTTTCAGAAAAAAAATTACCAGCAATTCGGCGGGAGGCTTTCGGTTGTGCTTGACACGATTTCTCTATTAAAGCAAAAAGGATTCTGGGTAGAGATCGTGACGCTTGTCGTTCCCGGATTCAACGACAGCGATAACGAGCTGCGAGAGATTGCAGGATTTATCGCTTCAGTCTCTCCTGACATTCCATGGCACGTGACGGCATTTCATCCGGATTATAAAATGACAAACGCCGATTATACACCGAGAAAGACTCTTCAGCGTGCAGCAGAAATCGGCCGGGAGTGTGGAGTCCGGTTTGTGTATGCGGGGAATATTCCCGGGATGGTAGGATCGCTTGAAAATACCTATTGTCCGGTATGTAACGAACTTTTGATTGAGCGAACGGGCTTTCATGTCATGAAGAACAGGATTGTCAACGGCGCCTGTCCGAAATGCTTAACGCCGACACCGGGGGTGTGGGGATGAGGTTCGAAGGTCTAAGGTTTAAGGTTTAAGGTTGGAGGTTAGCCTATATTTCTCGGGAGCAGCCCGCTCCGCCGAGCGTCCGCCCCGGCGAGCCGAAGGCGAGACGGGGAGCGAGGCGAGAGCTCCCTCCGAACGTGTAGAATAAAAAGAGTGTTACGAGGGAGGTCTGCCTCCCGAGGCATAAATAGGTTGAAGGTTGAAGGTTTGAAGCTTGGAAAGTCAAAAGAGTATTGTCAGGAAAAAACATAATTGGAGTTACGATCTCTTCAACTCTCCTTTGTGTCCTCAACGATAGCCTATTCAATAGTACTCAGTGTACTTTGTGTTTACCCCAATAGCCACCGAGAAAAGAAAAGTCAATCCATGTCCGCGATCCAACATAAAATAAGATCTTAAACCTTCAACATCAAAACCTGAAACCTCACTAATCTTCTACTCTCGCTCCGGCAACAGATCTGTTTTGCTTCAAGTTTATATTTCTACTCCCGCAAGGACCGACACTGCGCGGTCGAGGTCTTTGACATCGACGATGACGGCCGCATTCTTCTGCCCTTTTCCCACCGTGCAGTAGCAATAATCGATGTTGATCCCGGCCGCTCCAAGACGCGAGGCAACTATGGCGAACGAGCCCGGTTTGTTGTCGAGGTAAAGCCGAAGTACTTCGCGCAGCTCGACCTGGTAATTGCTCAGTCTCAGCGCTTTCGCCGCCCTATCGACATCTGAGACAGAAATTTTTGCCACATCCTGGAATAGCCCGATTGCCTCAATATTGATTTTCTCCCTGCCGAGACAGCCGAGGAGATCTCCCAGCGCACCGGGTCTGTTCTCGACGACAACGAAAATCTCCATAATTTTTTCCATAATCACATCCTCCTATAATAAAACGGATTTCAAATACTTTATATATCTCGTTTCCTTTCCAGATACAAAGTTCTTCAAACCCTTATACCGCTAGTATAGCTTAAGACCCTCCAACTGTTAAACCCTTCGACTCGCCCTCCCGACTGCGTCGGGATCGGGACTCGCTCAGGGTAAACTTTAAACTTTAAACTTTAAACCTTAAACCTTAAACTTACCATCTTATCTCCTCCACCGCTTTCGCCGCGCTAAATCCGCTCTTTATTGCTCCCTCGATCGTTGCAGGCAGTCCCGTGGCTGTCCAGTCACCGGCTAGAAAGAAATTCGGAATCTCCGTCCGTGTGGAAGGACGGTAATGTCCGATACCACACCGTGCGGAAAATGTTGCGCGGCGCTCTTTTATGACTTTCGCATTGATAAGCTCAGACGTCTTTACTTCGGGAAAAACACTTTTCAGCTCTTCAAGCGCAAGAGCAATCAACACATCATTCTCCAATTCGATATAATCCTGCGCACCGCTGATCACCAATGATATATATTGACTCTTTGTGATAGCTTTCCCTTGAATTGCAGATTTATTAAACACCCAATGTACATGAGAATCGAGAAGTCCCACAAATCGCTCTTCCATCACCGTTCTATCAAACCATAGATGAATTGAAAGAATCGGTGAAGATGCGAATTGATCTAGTGCATTTACAACTGCAAGTTCTTGTTCTCTGATATTTGAATTCATCAGAATCGTCTTGAGTGCATAATATGGAACAGTCGACACAACGCAATCCGCATCATAATCTTCACCCGAATGAGACCGAACTCCAATAATTTTACAATCGTGAAGGTTGAGAGAGTCGATCTCTTTCCCCGTGAGAATTTTTGCACCATGTTTCTGAAGAAAACGCACGGCATCATCCACAAACAATTCGGATAATCCGACTTTCGAGAGAACAATCGATGAATAAGAGCGCTTTTTAAGAAATGCTTTCCGCAGGACTTCAACAAAAAGCCGGGCTGAAAGCACTTTCGGACTGTCGTTAAGCGTCGCGATTACAATGAGATTCCAGAGATATTTTTTCATCGTTTCCGATTGACCGCGCTGCATCAACCATTCATCGACAGTAAGATTCTCGAGCTCCCTGTCTCTCCATGCACCCGTGAAAACGAGATCCGGAATCATGCGGAGAATTCCAATCCGTTCCCTGACTGAAATACTTCTAAGACGCACGAGGCCGGCAAGGAGATGAAACGGAGCCGGAAGTAGCGGACAATCAAGGTTGAAAATTCCTTTCACCGGATGTCGGAATTGAATATGGAGACCCGGTTCAATGGCAAGTTTATGAAATGCACCGATCGTCGACAGATATTCAAACATATTGCGATAGCAACCCAGCATGAGATGCTGACCGTTATCGACTGTATCGCCGCTCTGCGGATCAATGAACGAATAAGCTCTTCCGCCGAGGCGAGGTCGTTGTTCGAGCAGTGTGACGGAAAATCCGGATAATGAGAGATTGACGGCGGCAGCGAGTCCGCTTAACCCACCTCCGATAATAATCACGGATTTCATAGTGCCGGAGTAAGCTTATTCTGCAGCCAGATGCGAATTGCTACGGCAAATTTTCTGAGTTGTGATATTGAGATTTTCTTTTCGAAGACGTTATACCGCGAGCTTTCGATGCGCTTGAGTAGATGCAGATAGATCGTTTCCATGATTTTCGCGGCAAAAAACCGAGGCGTATCTTCGGCCGACAAGTAGGAATCAGCCAGAGTATAAAACTGGCGCGCACGCGCACATTCGAATTCCATCAGGCTCATGAATTCCGGCGTATAGCGATGGGCAAAGAGGTCTTCTTCAGTATATCCGAATCGCCGCAGATCCTCTCCGGGAATATAGATACGTCCTTTTTTTGCATCGGCTTTAATATCGCGAAGGATATTTGTCAGCTGCAGTGCAATGCCGAGGTTTTCAGCATAGAGTTTCGAATTTTCATTCTTGTAGCCGAATATTTCAGTGCACATCAGTCCGACAGTCGATGCGACGCGATAGCAGTAGACACGGAGTTCATCGAACGTCTCGTAGCGATTCCGCCCGAGATCCATCTCCATCCCTTTGATCAGCTCGAAGAAATGCTCGAGTGGAATTTTAAATTTTTGCGCCATCTGACTGAGCTGATTCAGGATAGGATACTGCGAGTAGCCGTGCCATGAACGCTCAAGCTCGAGCCGCCAGCGCTTGAGGATTGCCGCCTGCTGCTCTTTATCCGTTCCTTCATCCACAATATCATCGGTGCACCGGCAAAACGCATACACGGTATTGATTGCCTCCCGCTGCGTTTTTGGCAGGAGCGAAAAGGAAAAATAGAAACTGGTATTGCTCTGTTTCGTTATGACGGTCGCGAGATCAGCCGGCATGTACTGTTCTCCTCTTCATCGATGGTGATCGTCGTGATAGTGCATGTATTATAAGACCCGGAACGTCCCATAGGTGCAGGCGGGGACGGCGTCCGAAAACATTATAATCCATCTGTTCTATCTTTTCAAGTATCTTAATCCCGCCAAACCAGGTGAGGCGGAGTTCTGTTCGAAGGTCTTTTCCAACCAGTTGTGTCAATCGATATCCTGCACTGAAGAGCGCGCGCGTCCGTTCGATTTGCAGCTGCATTAATCGCCGGAATTCAGGCGTCGCCCTTTTAGCAGTCAATTCACCTTCATTATAATCAAAACGAACCATATCCTCAAGTGGTATATATATCCGATTCTTTGCAAGATCAATTTCAAGGTCCTGCCAGAAATTTGCCAGTTGTAATCCTGTGCATATAAAATCAGAATAACGGTACAAATTCTCGTCCCGATACCCGAATATATGAAGGACAATCCGTCCGACGGGATTTGCCGAGTTTTTACAATATTCGATCAATTCGTCGAATGTTTCATACCGTTGTTTGATCACATCCTGGCGGAACGCCGCAAGTAATGCTGAAAAATATTCTTTCGGGATATCTAGCTCGCGGACTGTTTGACCCAATGCGACAAATACAGGATGAGACGACTTTCCCGCATAAGATTGATCGAGCAACTGCTGCCATTGCGTAAGGTGTACGATCCGCTCAACGGCAGGGATGTTCCCTTCATCCGCCAAGTCATCGGCACCGCGTGCGAATGCATAGATACTATAGAGATGCCGGCGTTTTTCTCCGGGCAGAAGGAACGATGCGACAGGAAAATTTTCATAATGACGCCTCGTCACCCGTTCACAATATGCATATGCCTCCTTCAGATTGAACGTGCGCTCCTCCGAAGAAGGAATGAGTAGGTCAATATGCTCTTGCATTACCATTTATTTGGATTTAAATAGCCGATCAACGTTGAAAGCAGGGGCTTTCTATAATCCCTCTCTTTTTCTCCCCCTTAAGAAGGGGGAGAAAACTGTCTTCATTCAATCTCACAATAAAAAATATCCCTTTACCTGAAGCTGTGCAAGTTGAAAATATCAGGCGGCATCCGAGGATTTCCTACTGTCTGTCCCCGGCTCATAGGCACAAAGCGGTTCTGCTGCAAAAAAATCTCCTGTTGCAATATACGCACGGGCACGGCACCCGCCGCAGATATTGCGGTACTCGCACCGTCTGCAGCGACCTTTATATGGGTTCAGACTCCGCATCATCTGGAACAGATGCGATTGTTCCCAGATGGACTGAAAATTATATTGCGCCGATTTTAAGGAACCCGCTGCAACAGCTAATTCGCCGCAGGTCTGAACGATCCCTTCCCCTGTGATATAGGCATAATACCGGCCGCCGGTGCATCCATGTTCTGTGATGTCTTCCTCGTCCGGATCATCAAACGAAAATGAACGCCGAACCGACTTTTCCTGCTGCCTGAGAATTCTATAATATTGAGGCGCACATGTCGGTCGATACCCAAACCAGGAAGGCACAAGTTCCCGCTGCCGTGATAACCAGATTAATGCGTCTTCATATTCCTTTTCGGATAGACACAGTCCTGCATTCTCCCAATCTTCCGGGATAAGAATGTATGGATGAAAAGCAGACGCGTTTGCCCGGATAACCAGATCCAGAATGAGTGGAAGATCCTGGACATTTTCCCGCGTTATTGTTGTCGTAATCGAGAAAGGAAGATTAATCTGGCGGGAAAATTCAATCGTCGCCTGAGCCATATCAAAATCTCCGACACCGTGGACCTCGTCGTGCCTATCTGGAGTTGCTCCATCCAGCCTGATAACGAGTGAACGAATTCCATTATGTGCAATCTCACGGACCAGTGTGAATGCAAGATCATTTGTCAGAGGATCGAGATGCATATCAAATCCATGAGATGCCCCTAGTGCAGTTATTTCGAAGATATCGGTGCGTTTGAGGCAGTCTTTTCCCGTCCAGACGATTACCGGTTTCGTAAAATGGGCGATATTCTCCAGCACCTTCCGGATCTCCGCTGTCGTGAGTATCTCATTTCCCTCCGATCCTGTCAGTTCCCATTCAAGTAGCTGAAGAGGATATCTTGAACGAACTTCTTTTCCCATTTAAACTCCATGCCTGTGCAACAGACGGGTACTGGTGACTTAGTTGCTCAGCGTGACGAATAATTTATTTCCGCACTGTCAGTTTCGCCCATCAGATACCGATGAATCGCCACCGCTGCATTCTTCCCCGCCCCCATCGCTGCGATGACCGTCGCGGCGCCTATGACAATATCGCCCCCGGCAAAAATTTTCGGCCGCGAGGTTTTACCCGTCGCTTCCTCTGCGACGATGTTTCCCCATTTGTTTGTCTGCAAGCCGGGTGTTGTTTTTGCTATCAGCGGATTCGATCCGTTTCCAATTGCTATAATAGCCGCATCAATTTCAATAACATATTCGCTCCCCTTGATCGGGATCGGCCGTCGGCGTCCCGATTCATCGGGCTCTCCGAGCTCCATTCTTTGCAGCTCAACCGCGGTCAGCCACCCGTCTTTTCCGATAAATCTGGTGGGATTGGCAAGAAACATGAATTCTATTCCTTCATCCTTCCCGTGATGAATTTCTTCGATCCGTGCGGGCATCTCTACCTCCGAACGTCGGTAGACGAGATAAACTTTCTCAGTCCACGGGAGCCGGAGTGCCGTACGTGCGGCATCCATGGCTGTATTTCCACCTCCAAATACCGCGACACGTTTAGCCATCGGGACCGGCGTATCCGAAACTTTGGGAAATTCATATCCTTTCATCAAGTTCACGCGCGTTAGGAATTCATTTGCCGTGTAGACACCATTATAATTCTCACCGGGAATATTCATAAAGTACGGGAGTCCTGCCCCGGTGCCTATGAAAATTGCATCGTACCCGTCTTCGTTCATCAGGTCATCGATCGTTCGTGTCTTTCCTACGACAAAGTTGCATTTGATCTCGACGCCGAGTTTCCTGAGATAATCGACTTCTGCTTCTACAATATCCTTTGAAAGCCGGAATTCCGGAATGCCATAGAACAGTACTCCACCGGGTTTATGAAGTGCCTCTAAAATTGTGACTGTATGTCCGAGTTTCGCAAGATCACCTGCACATGTTAATCCGGCTGGACCGGCACCGACGATCGCAACTTTCTTCCCCGTCGGCGGTAATATTTCCGGTACAATAACCGCATTATTCAATCGTTCCCAGTCCGCGACAAATCTCTCGAGGCGTCCAATTGCGACCGGCTCAACCTTCTTCGAAATTACACACACGCGCTCACACTGATCTTCCTGCGGACAAACCCTCCCGCACACTGCAGGGAGAGCGTTTGTCTCTTTTACTTTCTTTGCCGCGGCGTCGAAATTCCCTTCTGCGACCAGAGCGAGAAATTCTTTGATCGGTACGGCTACGGGGCAACCCGCGACACACACCGGCTCTTTGCATTGAACACACCTGAGAGCTTCCTCTATCGCCATCTCCGGTGTATATCCCAGAGGTACTTCCAGAAAATTGCCTGCGCGTTCCAGAGGCGACTGCTCCGGCATAGGATGCCGGGGAATTTTCATTCGCTCCTTATTTGTAATTTTTTTAGGATCTATCACCATGAAGAATTCTCGGGATGCGGAGTCGCTTTACATTGGTGTTCATAAAGTTCCAAGGACAGCTTCTCCTGAGGCAGGTACATTTTCTGCCTTGCCGTCAGAAGATCAAAATCGACATCGTGGCCGTTAAACTCCGGACCATCGACACATGCAAATTTTTTCTCGTTATTCACACTGACGCGACATGCACCGCACATGCCTGTACCATCCATCATGATAGGATTTAAACTTACCAGCGTTGTGACATTATAAGGGCGTGTAATATCGCAGACCGCCTTCATCATCACAACAGGGCCGATAGCAAGGCATACATCGATTTTCCGACCGGCAGCGAGTACACTCTGCAAAACATCAGTTACCATTCCTTTAGTCCCATAACTCCCATCGTCGGTGGCAATCAAAACCTCGTCCGAGATTTTCCTTATTTCCTCTTCCATGATTAAAAGATCATGCGAACGGGCCCCAATGATTGAGATAGTTGTGTTCCCAATATTTTTATGTGCACGGACGACGGGATGAATCGCTGCGATGCCAAATCCACCGCCGATCGCCACGAGTGTCTTCTGAGGCTCAATATGACTGGGTAATCCCAGCGGCCCGACGACATCGGAGAGTGCATCACCCGTTTTCAACCGGCTCATGAGCATTGTGGTTTTTCCAACAGCCTGGACATACAGAGTAATCGTTCCCTTCGTTCTGTCCCAGTCGGCAATGGTAATAGGAATACGTTCGCCATATGGATGAACACGAATTATAACGAACTGGCCTGCCTTCGCCGTCCGTACAACATCCGGAGCCTCGATTACATATCGATGCACCTGAGCCACAAGGTCGTCTTTTTCTAGAATTCGGTACATTTTTCCTTTTTGAATAATAATACAAATTTCCGGTCACTTATAGAACATCGTTCAGCGTTATCAGGTTTCTCGCCCGAAGCGAATCGCCCTGCTGAGTATATGCCAGTGCAAGATTCCGGAGCACGCGTTCGATTATATATCGATTGCTCACTTTTTCAAGATAGGAGGGAGTATAACCGAATCCCGTCTGGTCAAGCGATGCAATACACTGCTCCCGCGTAAGAAGTTGCCCTCCGTTGAACGGATCAATGAAGATTTCCGATGGACCGACCGTATAATTTAATAAAAAATGACTCGGCATTCCTATACCCACCAACGGTATATTCAACCGGCGAGCAATAAGAAGATACACGATGCAAAGACTGATTGGAATACCCATGCGCGAATCGAGTACCCGGTTGATATAAGAATTGTCAGGATTGTAATAATCAATTTTATTTCCCTGGAATTTTTTTTCTTTGATAAAAAAATCGTTGACAAGGTATAAAATTTCGTCGGGATCGTCATGACCCGCCAGTTTGGCATCAAGCTCCGCAGCAAAGCTATTTAGCATTTCTGTGTAGTATTTCACATCGAGCATCGGATATTGATAACGGGCAATAATGAACATTCCCCGCTCAAGATCGATGTCTCCTTGTCCGGTATGTCCGACGAGATCACGGAACTGCGCACGCAGCTGTCCGATGGTGATCCGCTCGGCAATATCTTTCGCCCGCTCTTTCGTTAGCGGCGATCCCGTTTCCGCTGCTTCCAGAAGTGACGGGACGACGTCGGGTCCCATCTCGAGAAGTTTGCGCTGCACCACGTCATATACGCTCGACTCATCATCAAGCAATCGGATCAGCGATTGATATTCTTTGGAATCGGCCATGGAGCTACTCTTTTTTCTTAGGATAATTCCGCAGAAGTTCTTTTTTAAGATACGTGAATGCCTCTTGCGGGGTGTCGGCAAACGTGAAAAGACTCATATCCTCCGCATCGATCATCCCGAACTTTACCAGTGCATCAAAATTGATAATCTTCTCCCAATACGAGCGGCCGTAGATGATGACTGACATCTTTTTTCGGATTTTCCCTGTTTGCAGCAGGGTCAACAGCTCCATTAATTCGTCCATTGTACCGAAACCGCCTGGAAAAACGATCAGCGCTTTACCAAGATACACGAACCAAAATTTCCGCATGAAAAAGTAATGAAATTCGAAATTCAATTCTGGTGAAATATATGGATTCGATGCTTGTTCTGACGTCAGGCTGATGTTAAGACCGATCGACTTGCCCCCGGCGAGCTGCGCACCCTTATTTGCAGCTTCCATGAGGCCCGGACCGCCACCCGAACAAACAATAAATCGCTGCTCCGAATCGATTGACTTCGACCACTCTGTTAGGAGTCTTGCCAGCTCAACGCATTCATCATAATACTTCGACATCTCGAGATCGACGAGCGCCGTGTCGAGCTGCTGCTCCAGATTCTTTTTTCGCTGTCCGTGTGTTTTCTGAATCTGCTTCTTCAGTTCTCGAATTTTTGCGCGCACGGACTTTCGCGTCTTAATCCGCGAAGAACCGAAGAAGACAATTGTGTCTCTGACCTTATTCTTCCGGAATCGCCGGAACGGCTCGAGGAATTCTGCCAGGATCCGGATTGTACGGGCATCAGGACTGTTCAGGAATTCCTGGTCTCTATATGCCTTATTTGATACTGACCGTTTCATTCATTCTCCAATGGGTACCAAAGTGCGCCCCCCGTCGACGGCAATAATCTGGCCTGTTATATATTTCCCGCGTGTGGCAAGAAATGCAATAAGATCGGTGATATCTTCCGGAACGCCATTCCGCCTAAATGGAATCTTGTCCACCGGAAGATGTTTTAGGTCCCGATCTTCCTCCCCCTTCATAACGATTGTACCGGGTGCAATGGCATTGACGCGAATTGCCGGAGCGAGAGCACGCGCAAAGCACCGGGTACTCATGATGAGTCCGGCTTTTGAAATACTGTATGGAATATGTTTCACCCATGGCTGTAAACCGCCGACTGAAGCTATGTTGATGATCGATCCTCCACCGTGACGAAGCATGACCTTTGCAGCCTCCTGCATCAGGAATGCCGGCCCTTTGAGATTTGTGGCAATGGTTTTGTCCCAGAGCTTTTCATCGAATGTATTCCACGCTGCATCGATAAAAATTCCGGCATTGTTCACCAGAACATCAATCCGATCATAATGTTTCACTGCATTACGGACAGCGCGGCGGATTGCAGCCGTCGATGTCACATCTGCTTTGATTGTCACGCATCTTCTTCCATAACTCTCGATTTCTTTTTTTACCTTTGCCGCGGAAGTCATATGATAAAGAACTACAATATCAAAACCCTCGCGGGCAAGCCGCAGAGCGATATGTCGCCCCAGCCTCCGTGCTCCACCGGTGACAAGTGCAACAGGTCTACTTGATTTATATTTTCTTTTAGGACGCATTTTAAGTCAGATTAAAATTGCCATTTCTACTCCGTGTCCTTCTGGATAGCATTGTTGAAGTCCTCTGTGATCTCTGTGGTTATATTTTATCGATGAGAAAAGAAAACACCACGAGGATAACAGACAATTTGTGGTGCTGTGACCCTTTATTATATAAAAATAATTGTAGGGTCACCGCCACAGAGGATACAGAGTTTAAAAATCATACATCTTAAAAATAATGAACGAGCATCTGAACAAGCTTTTCAAGATATTTCCTATCAATCTCGTCGAAACTATTTATGCTTACACTATCAATATCCATTACACCCCTCAAGTCTCCTTTAATAATTGGAACAACAATCTCGGAGCATGAGTTCGGATCGCAGAATATATGCCCCGGGAATTTTCTCACATCCGGGACGATGACGGTCTCTTTCCGTTCGGCAGCGGTTCCGCACACACCTTTCCCCATGGCAATGCGAACACATGCGGGCTTCCCCTGAAAAGGACCCAGAACCAGCTCATTCCCTCTTTTCAAATAAAATCCCACCCATGAGTAGTATGAAAAACACATTTTCAACGCTGCAGAGACATTCGACAAGTTGGCGATAAGATCACTTTCACCCCCAAGCAACGATTGAATTTGCGGGAGAAGGGATTTGTAGAGTTCTTCTTTCGACTGAACTGGATTGACAATAATTTGAGTTCCCATCGTGGTTCATTTATCGGTGCAGCAATAATAAAAAAGCCAATTCACGTTGAAATGAATGTAGAATTGGCTTTACAATACCCTGCATAAAATTATCTCAAAAAACATGGAAAGGATGAAGAATTTTAAATCTCCATCACATATCCTTTGAATAACCAATCATTTCAATCTAAAAATAACATACAAATAAAAAAATCGATTATCAAGGTAATTCGATTCGCTTGTCCAGAAAAATCCCGCTCATTTCTCCTTCACAATAATCGACATCGGTAAATTCCGGTCCCACATGGATGAGCTCGAACTCGGATGCTGAAGAGACTTCGTATCCTGGCGAACTTTTAGATTAACATAATCGACCAATTCACCAAGACGCACGAGTCCGTCTGCGTCAACATCTGCTTTTCCCCTCAACCCTTCCAGTAAATAGTAAGTGAATACGCCATGACCTCCGCCCCATTGCTGGGATTCCTGTGACAACTCCGCAGCTTCACTTGCGCTGAAGGTCAGCACACTGCCTCCGGCGTTCGCAATTTCCGCAATAAAATCATTGATAAGCTCCACGCTCGCCGTACCGCGCAACGCGACATTCGAGCTAATACCGGCACTATGACAGGCGTCCGCAAAGACGATAACTTTCTTGGCTTTAATATAGTCTCGTATGGCAACCTGTATATCCTGCATATTCACCGCCGTTGCGGCCGGTTTCGCTAGGTCGGAATCGTACGCAAGCAGATAAGGAACATTTGGCCGGTAAGGGTCGGGCGTACCATGACAGGCAAAGAAAATAATGACAACATCCTCTTCGAGAGGACTTTTCATGAAGTCGAAAATTGCCTCCTGAATATTGGTCTTTGTCGCATCCTTATCGATGAGCTTCCTTATATTAACGGGTGCCACACCCCGCCCTCCTTTTTCCAGCGGTGTGATCAGGTATTGATAGAAATCTTCCGCATCTTTATCGGCATACCTCAGCCGGGTGATCTGAGAATTCTGATATTCTGAAATTCCGATAACCACAGCCCATACCTGATGTCCCTTGAACGGCTCGACCGGTATCTTCTTCTCCTGCACCGCAATCACAACTTCACGGCGTACTGTCAGCGTCTGTATGCTTGTGTTTTTACTTACATCAACCGCACTTATTTCTATACGATTGATGCCGAATTGCAACAGCTGGGTCGATGCAAACTCACAACCGCCTTCGACAGGTTTCAGGGATGCTTCACTGCCGTTGACATATACAACCGCGACACCTCCCGAGTCTTTCGCAATACCGCGAATCTTCAACTCGGCCGATTTCACGACAAGGGTATCGCCGGCGATTTTCATTCCACGCGTTGCAATGCCACCCGGCTCTATTATTTCTATGCCTGGCGGCGTGATATCTTTAATTTCCTTCGGTTTAATTGGAACGTGGATAAGCGAGCCCGTATTACTCTCGGAAGAGGAGGTCTGCGACATCAATACATACGATGAAAAAATTATCATCGCCAGGACACACCAGAAGATTCTTTTCATATTCATAGTATCTCCTTTCAATTACCAACCGGTCTTCCAACCGGCTTTGGAAAACCTTGAGCTACCAACGTAGTTTCTCCGCCACCCTTGCTTAATACAATGTATGCCACTGCACCTCCGACAACTGCGGCTCCGCCAGCGATGTACCACCATGTGTAGCTGCTTGCCGGAATGAGTTCAGCCTGGATAATAAAATAAAAATCATCTCCTTCAAGACCCTGCGGCATTTCCTTCAATATATCCCAAGTGATCTGTTTATTGTCCCCAATTTGACAATCTTCTCCTACACTCCCCTTCAACACGATAGGTTTATATTGAAAAGTAATATCCATTTTTCTCTTGAGAGTCAACGATACCTTGTAGTCCCTGTTTGCAGGCCCCTGCAAATCATAGTTGAGAACGATCACCTTCCCCGACACCTCAAACCGGACGTTGCGTACCTCCACCTTCTCCTCTGCCTGCACTATAGTCAATGGGATTCCCTCGATAATGATCGCGAGGGCAAATAAATAAAATAAAAATCGGCACCTCTGAAAAATAGTTTGCATTGTATTCCTCGTTTATACTTATATAACCTCACTGATGGGATTATCACTCAATATAATTTTCAGAAATTCTTTCTTCCTACAGGTGGCCTCGATATGACTGTCAAAATGGCGTTTTAACTCGGCCACCTGGCTGTTAAGAAAAAATTATTTAATCATTACCATCTTAGTTACAAACGATTTAACTCCTGCCACATCCAGCCGGCAGTAATACACCCCGCTCGGTACATTTACATTGCTCTCATTCCTTCCATCCCATGTGAACCAGTGCTGACCCGCTTCAAGATTCCCCGAGTAGACCAACCGCACAGGCTGTCCCAGAATATTAAAGACCGTTAACGTCACAAATGAGCTCACCGGCAGCCGTACCGAAAAACTCGTCGTCGGATTGAACGGATTCGGGAAATTCTGTCCGAGCGAGAATTCAGTCGGCACCACTTCCATTGCCTTTTTCAATACCGCATCCTTCTTACCGACGTATACAGAAAATTCTGAACGGTTTACCACCGGAACAAATTTATAGACCGAGTCTTTTCGAAGATCTTTGTATTCCGCCTGCGCCCTGTCAACAAGGTATATTTCGTTTTGCCGAGGGACACCGGCGACCCCTTTGAAGGTAAGCGATGCCTGTTTTCTCGGTTCCGATTTCACCGTGAACGTCCATTGCTCCAGTTCATTGACCGTCGGCCTGATATCTGCAGAAAAGGCAGGATATTTGTAATCCCACTCCTTCCGCTCAAAGTACACTTCAGGAATCGGGCCGACAGCACGCGGTTTGCGAACATCGCAGACGTCAAGCTCAGGTTTGGCAAATTCCGAAACGCCAAATTGCGTATCGCCATCGATCACTCCGTCGGACAACAGCTCCACATTCACCCTCCAGCTGCCATCTTTAACCTCCGGAACATCGGCAATCTTTGTGAACAGACTCTGATATGGAATTTTAAGGACACTCAGAACACTTGGATTTGGCGTTCCGTTGAAGAAATAGTAGCCCACATAAGGATCGAAATTTGTCGAGTGTGAGAATGAACCATTTGTGAATGTAAAGATATTCGATGTGATCGTGTTCGCATTTTGTATCTTCGACCACACAAGAGATGATGCAAAAGGATTCGTGATTAGATTCCATCCGATGTGAAGTGGAATCTCTACTTCATATGAAGCATTTAAAGATGCAGCATTGACACTTCGATTAATTGTTACGTCGTTTTTCGAAATGAGCCAGAATGCCCGACCTGCAGAAAAACGAAATCCCGTACTGCCGTCATATACTTTCAGTGAATCTTCCGTATTCGTTCCGTTATCCCAATAGACTTGCCAGTCGGTATTCTGAGTCCCTGTGAGAATCGAACCGATATCGATGTTGCTTGTTCCCGGCAATCCTATAATATGATAATCGGACGCTTTGTAATCGGATGCTTTTGCTCTTTTCAGGAAACTGATCGTCGTATTTGCCGTGATAGTGGCCGGTGGAGATGGTATTGTCGTAAATTGTGAATATGATGAATACGGACTTGATCCTCCGCTATTATTTGATGCGCTGACTCTCCAGTAATATGTCGTGCCGAATGACAATGGCCCGACCTGACTTGATGTGGTGGTGAGTGTTGAGTCGTCGACAACGAAAGTATTGAATAATGAACTTGTTGAAACCTGCAGGTGATACTTTGCAGCGCCTGCGGATGCCGTCCAGCCCAACGATAGCGTTAGAAGCTGATTGGTTGCACCATTCGATGGAGAAGACAACGATACGGAAGCGGGTACAGTTGTAAAGTTGGCGATAGACCCCCGCCGGGTACCTATATTGTTATCTCCCACAACACAGTAATAATACGTAGTAGCAGGATTAAGTCCAGTAAGATTCGCAGTGACTATCTGATCGGTACCGCCCGACCCGACCGACTGTGATGGTGTTGCGGCAGGACTTGAGAGTGTGCTGCTGGTGCCCCATTCAAAGTAAGCCGTTGTTGCAGAACCGTTGGGATTTACTGTTCCATTCAAGACTGCAGAATTCAATGTTATAGAAGTCGCTGTGCTCGTACTTACTGTCGGAGCGGTTGTCCCTGTGCTTAACGGTCTTGCACTAACCTCATTTGAGAAATCACTCTCCAATCCAGCACTATCTACCGCGGTGATACGGAAGTAATATATTGTTCCGTTGGTAAGTGTGGAAATAATTTTTGTTGTATCGGCAATACCTCCGGCAGTCGAATCCATTTTTATCGTGGGACTCGATGAAGTGCCGCCGTAGATGCGATAGCGCAGGAAATCGGGATCGGTGTTTTTTCTCCACCTTAGTATTACTTGAGCGTTACCGGCAGTTGCAGACAAACTTTGCGGTACAGCTGGTGGTGCGTTGGGTTTAGCGCTAACCTCATTGCTAAATCCACTCTCCAATCCCGCGCTATCCACTGCGGTAATGTGGAAATAGTAAGTAGTGCCATTAGTGAGTCCAGTAATGGCCTTTGTCGTATCGGAGATACCTCCGGTAGTCGAATCGATTTTTGTTGTCGGGTTTGATGAAATACCACCGTAGATGCGATAGCGGAGAAAATCTGATTCGGTGTTCTTGCTCCATTTAAGCGCCACCTGGCCGTTCCCTGCAACAGCAGCAAGATTTTGAGGAGCGACAGGAGGAACATTAGGCGTTGTAACCGCCTTTAATATTGCTGTTCCAAACAGGGACGCATCTGCCCATGTGAGACTGCTAGTTGTCCACCAATGAAGAATATTAGTACGTCCTTCTATATCATTATCACGATCACTATTAGTAATTTCAAATCCAAATTCATGATCAGCTACTAATTTAAAAGTAAGAGAATCCTTAGGAATTCTTAACTCCCAATTGTAACCCACATCAGTTTTCGCCCATGCATATACACCTTTTCCAAATCCTGTTCTTTCAGGATTGGTATAACTTTCACCTTCAACATAAGGCCATAGTACATCATTAGCATCATAAGAGGTAGATTTTTCATTCTCACCGTCAAAGTATAACCAAATACAATCATTTTCCCACCAATAACTTCCCGTTGTACATACTGTATCGTCTGTAACTTGAGCAAATACATAAAAATTATTATCATCCCACATTGTGCGAAAGGTGGCAAAATGATCAACATACAAACTTGACGTATCAGTGCTTCCATCTTCATATTTTAATAAAGGTATTTCAGTAGCAACTTTCCAACATTGATCTAAGGTACCATCAATAGTCGGAGGAGTAGTACACTTCGGTATCTGCAGTACATTGTCCAAAATAGTCCGATTCCCAGTCGTGAAATTCCAGACGGATGAAAAAGAAGAAGTTCCTGCGACATTTTTTGCCTTCACTCGCCAGTAATATGTCGTGTTATTTGTAAGTCCACTAACGAATTTCGTGGTCCTGGTTACGTTGGAGTCGTCCAATACAATACCACTCACGAAGTTCAAGTCCGTTGCAACCTGTACATGATAAGAGACGGCGCCTATAAACAAGCTCCATCGAAACACCAGCGCCGTTGCTTGAGATGTTGCGCCATTCACAGGCAAGACTAATGTGGGAACTTCAATAATCGTACTTATTGGTGTTGCACTAACCTCATTGCTAAACCCGCTTTCCAATCCAGCGCTATCCACCGCTGTTATGCGGAAATAATAGGTTGTGCCATTGGTAAGTCCGGTGATAATCTTTGCAGTATCGGTAATACCTCCGGTAGTCGAATCGATTTTTGTTGTGGGACTCGATGACGTGCCGCTGTAGATACGATAGCGGAGAAAATCGGGTTCGGTGTTCTTGCTCCACTTCAATGTTACTTGTCCGTTCCCAGCGGTGGCGGTGAGGTTGGTTGGTGCTGAAGGTGGGGTTATGACAACCGTACCCACCGCATTCCGAAAGATCGATACTGTATTCTCATTCCAACTTACCACCAATAGATCGGATTTCCCATCACCATCTACATCACCAATGGCAACACCCTGGGGATATATCCCTGTTGTAAAATCCGCCTTCGCGGCAAACGAGACACTCCCAATTGTGCCGGTGTTCCGAAAGACCGAAACTGCGTTGCCGTAGGAATTCACTACGGCAAGATCGGGCTTCCCATCGCCATCTACATCACTAATGGCGACACTCACGGGACGTGTCCCTGCTGTAAAATCCACCTTCACAGCAAACGAGACACTCCCGCTTGTGCAGGTATTCCGAAAGACAGATACTATATCACTACCATAATCCACCAAAGCAAGATCGGGCTTCCAATCGCCATCTACATCACCAATGGCAACACTGTTGGGATTTCCTGACCCTGCCGTAAGATCCACCTTCGCGGCAAACGAGATACTCCCGCTCGTGCCGGTGTTCCGAAAAACTGATACTGTGTTGTCGCCGGCAAAAACCGCCACAGCAAGATCGGGCTTCCCATCGCCATCTACATCACCAATGACAACACTACAGGGATTATACCCTGTTGTATAATCCACTTTCGAAGCAAACGAGACACTTCCAATTGTGCCGGTATTCCGAAAGACCGATACTGTATTGCTATAATAATTCGCCACAGCGAGATCGGGCTTCCCATCGCCATCTAAATCACCGATGGCGACACTGGAGGGAGTTGAATCTGTAGTAAAATCCACCTTCGCAGCAAACGAGACACTCCCAATTGTGCCGGTGTTCCGAAAGATCGATACTGTGCTGCTGCCCTCATTCACAATAACAAGATCGGGCTTCCCATCGCCATCTACATCACCAATGGCGAGACTCGAGGGATTATTTCCTGTCGTAAAATCCACCTTCGCAGCAAACGAGACACTCCCAATTGTGCCGGTGTTCCGAAGGACCGACACTGTGTCGCTAGCATAATTCGCCACAGCAAGATCTGGCTTCCCATCGCCATCTAAATCACCAATGGCGACACTCCTGGGATTTGATCCTGTCGTAAAATCTACATTCATTGAGAACGAACTGCTGGTGATAGCCCCTCCTCCGGCGAATGTAACTATGAACGGCAAACGGGAATAGCCGGTCAAACCGTTCACCGTCACCGTAATCGGCTGATAAGTTGCACCGGCTGGGACAATCACATTGAGCGAAGTCGTACTGGCCGAGGTCACCGTCGCCTGCACAGCGCCAAAGTAGACGATATTATTTGCGGCGGTCGGGTCGAAGTTTGTGCCGGTAATGGTAACAGTCGTACCAATAGGACCTGAGGTTGGAGTGAAACTTGTAACAGTGGGTATGCCAAGAGGTGTTGCACTAACCTCATTGCTAAACCCGCTTTCCAATCCTGAATTATTCACTGCAGTAACGCGGAAGTAATATGTTGTAAGGTTCGCTAATCCACCAATTGTACGTGTTGTGTCATTTGCGCCTCCAGACGTTGAATCAATCAATGTCGATGCGGGACTTTTTGTGCTTCCGTAAATGCGGTAGCGCACGAAATCTGATTCGGTGTTCTTATTCCACTTTAATGTTACTTGAGCGTTGCCAGCGGATGCAAAAAGATTTTTAGGAGCGGCAAGCGTTCCTATCGTATTCCGCAATATCGAAACATTATTGCTGTAAGAGTTTATAACAACTAAATCAGGTTTGCCGTCTCCATCCAGATCACCAATGGCAACATTATTTGGACCCGTCCCCGTCGTGAAGTCAACATTGGAAGTAAAGGAGCCTACAGTTATGGAGCCGGAAGCGCTTGTGTTCCTAAAGACCGAAACTACGTTGTGCCACAAGTTCGCAACAACTAAGTCAGGTTTACCGTTTCCATCTACATCACCAATGGCAACACTTTGTGGATTTGCTCCGGTCAAGTCAACCTTGGGAGCGAACGAACTTGCAGTTATAGAACCGGGAGTGCTTGTGTTCCTGAAAACAGAAACTGTACTAGCCGGATTTGTCACAACTAAATCAGGTTTGCCGTCTCCATCCAGATCACCAATGGCAACATTATTTGGACCCTCCCCCGTCGTGAAGTCAACCTTTGAAGCAAAAGAACTTGCAGTTATGGAGCCTGAAACACTTGTATTTCTGAAGACTGAAATAGTATTGCTACCCGAATTTGTAACAACTACATCAGGTTTGCTGTCTCCATCTACATCGCCAATAGCAACACTCATTGGATTCATTCCCGTCGTGAAATCAACCGTCGAAGCAAAGGAGCTTGCAGTTATTGAACCTGGAGTGCTTGTGTTCCTAAGAACGGAAACCGTGTTGCTGCTGTCGTTAGCAACAACTAAATCAGGTTTACCATCTCCATCTATATCGCTAATAGCAACGCTAAATGAATTCAGATTCATTCCCAATGTGAAGTCAACCCTTGAAGCAAAGGAACTTGCCGTTATGGAGCCGGAAGCGCTTGTGTTCCTGAATATTGAGATTGTGTTGCTGTTCCAATTTGCAACAACTAAGTCAGGTTTCCCGTCTCCATCTACATCACCAATGACAATATTATTTGGATTCGTTCCCGTCATGAAGTCAACCTTGGCAGCAAAAGAGCCTGCAGTTATAGAGCCGGAAGCGCTTGTGTTCCTGAAGACGGAAATGGTGTTGCTATTCCTGTTTACAACGACAAAATCAGGTTTGCCATCTCCATCTACATCACTAATTGCAACATTACTTGAATACTCACCAGTCGTGAAGTCAACATGTGAAGCAAAGGATATCGGATCACCGATTTGTATACCTGGGATTGTGACAACGAACGGTTTACTCGAATATACCGTCAACCCTGTTGTCAGATCTGTCACCGTAATTGGCGCGTAGGTCGCTCCTGTTGGAACAGTCAAACTGAGTGAAGTCGAAGTGGCTGCTGTCACCGTCGCTTTCACCGCACCAAAGTAGACGATATTGTTTGCGGCAGTGGGGTCGAAGTTTGTGCCGGTAATGGTAACAGTTGTACCGATAGGACCTGAGGTTGGAGTGAAACTTGTAATAGTGGGTATGCCAAGAGGTGTTGCATTCACCTCATTGCTATACCCGCTCTCTAATCCCGCGCTATCCACTGCTGTTATGCGGAAGTAGTAGGTTGTGCCATTAGCAAGTCCGGTGATGATCTTTGTAGTATCAGTAATCCCTGCTGTAGTCGAATCGATTTGTATTGTCGGACTTGACGCCGTGCCGCCGTAGATTCGATAGCGAAGGAAATCGGGTTCGGTGTTTTTGTTCCACTTGAGTGTTACCTGAGCGTTACCGGCAGTTGCAGTCAAACTTTGCGGTGCAGCTGGTGGTGCGTTGGGTTTAGCATTCACCTCATTACTATACCCACTCTCCAATCCGGAGCTATCGACAGCAGTAATACGAAAATAGTATGTTGTCCCATTCACGAGGCCCGTGATGGTCTTTGTCGTGTCTATCAATCTTGTTGTCGAGTCGCGGAGTGTCGTTGCAGGACTGTATGTGTCATAATAAATGCGATACTTTGCAAAATCGGATTCTGAATTTTTATTCCATGTGAGTATCGTTTTATTACTTCCAGACACAGCCTTAAGATTTTGAGGAGCCGCGGGTGGAGTGAAATCTTCAAGCCTTTTATATATTCGATCCGCGCTCGAATTATAATCGAACATTGCATATATAATTTCTGGTCGAAGCGGATTAATTCGTATTTCACCCACCTCCTTCGAACCACCTGGTAGATAACCGACTCCGTCCGAGCTAATTCGATTCCAGGAAATTCCAATATCTCGTGAACGATACATTCCACTACTTGGGGTGCTGGCATAAAGAGTATTCGTATGGACCGGATTAAAAATGAGACAATTTATCACACTATTTGGAATCCCATTACCATTTAATGACCAACTTCCTCCCCCATCAGTAGACTTATAGAGACCATCACCTTTTGTGCCAATAAAAACAATATTTGAGTTCACGGGATAAATTGCGACGGTATTTACAATTATTCCACTTGGTAAGCCCGTATTCAACGGGACCCAGCTACTTCCTCCATTCGACGATTTATAAATACCGGATTCTGTCCCCACATAAACGACATTTGAATTGTAAGGATCCACCGCAATCGCGTGGATCTCTAAATTGCTTAATCCGTCGTTCATTGGAACCCACGTAGTGCCGCCGTCTGTAGATTTTAGCACGCCAGCCGATGTTGAACCGGCATAGATAGTATTTGTTACCATAGGATCTATCGTTATCGTAGAAATGCTCTGTTGAGTATACACTCGAGCCCAACTGTTCCCACGATTTACACTGCGATAAATGCCGTATCCCCCGGTCGCTATTAACTCCACTCCCAGAAATAAAGTATCATGATGTACTGGATTTATGGCTATAGTATTGGTAAAAGCATATCCATAAACAGTAGTTTCGGTCCAATTTGTACCACCATCGATTGATTTATAAACTCCATAGTAGGAACCCGCATAGATTATATTTGTATCAATTGGATCGAGTGCAAAGGTTGAAAAAAAATCCGGGTTAGCAAGAGGAGTCCAGGCATCGAGCCTCTGTGCAATTGCACTTGAACCAAGCGAGATAAGGAAGATAATAAAAGCTAATCTTGGAAGCAGTTTAAGATTTGAGAATGCAATCCATGATTCAATCTCAGACTTCCAGCCTTTTGCAAGGTTTTTGTTTCTTATCACAAACTGTTGTGAAATTTTCATAAGATTATCTAATCTTTCATATTAAGCCGATCAAAACTTCTGATCGGAATACTTAGTCGATCTTAGCAGACTTCCAAAGTTCAATCACGCCCGATCGCCATTGTCTTTCCTTCCGTTGGAGATAGTCGAGAAAGGGCTAAAGCCCTTCCGAATTATCGGCCTTTTTTGGTTTCCCCGACCTGAAGGTCGGGGCTATTTTCGCATTTTTCAGGATGTGCTTATTATTTCGACAAATAATCATGTGATTTTAATCTCTGCTATTACAAGCGTATCACTATTTCTCCATCGTTGTAATCGTAATCCGTGTCTCGACCTGTAGTACTTTCGGATTAACTTTCTTCAATCCACGGGTTGTTGCAAGAATATCTGATAAATCTTCTTTTAATATTTCGTAGTCATCCTGCTGAACTGTCTCAACTTTTTCAAATGGTTCCGTGCGTGCAAATACCTGCAGAAATTCTGCACCGAATGGAGGGAAACATTCAAATTCCTGAGGTATTTCATATACCTTATTTACTTTAGTCTCATCGATGTAATGGTTATTCAAGAGCAGCGCTCGTTTGCCATTAGCCAGATGGTAAATAAAGCGGACGTAACAGGGCATGTTCACACGCAGAGAAACCGTCAGACGCTCGCCGTTTGTAAAAATCAAGTTCTCGGCCCCTTTGTTCGTCCAGACTTCCAGGTTCAGTCCGCCATCGATGACTTCTCCGGTGTTAAATTCTTTTTGGTCCGCAAAAGCCTCTTTGAAGTTCTGCGGTTTGATACTGAGATTTGATGCCTGGATGACTGATGTCGGGGCGATATGTTCCGTGCTCGCGATGATTCGTGCATCGGACACCTGGCGGACAATAGCCTGGAACTTCACTTCATTGGGCATTTCCCAATATGTACCGCTCAGGACGTATTCAGCGCCGCTTGCCTGTGCGTATTCGCGGCCGACGTCCCGCGTCTTTGGCTGGAACTCCGCCGTTTGCTGGACAATCGACCACTGTGCAAGCTCGATCAACTGATCTTCGAGTGATTGTTTGAAATATCGCGAGAACGGGCTACCGAGTCTCGTATCCTGATACGTGAAGGGAACGACCATGACGGTTTTCCCTGGAATCCCCGTCTGATTCTTCAACATGTAAGCGATACACCATGCTATTTCATCAATCGTATCCACCGGCCGTTGAATGAGTCGTGTCACTGCCTGCTGAACCTCAATGGAGCTCACGACATCGGTCGCGGTCGAATCCTCGAGTTCGGCAAATGCTTTTGCCACATTCGATTCCGATGCAGAAATTATTGCCATCGCTTCTTCAATTTTTCGCAGAAGAGGATAACATGCAAGAAATTCGTTCAGTGCTTGAGTCCGCTGTTTTGCATCTTCGAATCTCCTGCCATTCGCGAGGTGTCCTTGTATTTCTTTCCGCAGGTTTTTGGTTTTCTCCCGATTTGCATCGGTCACCTGTTCTCTATTGATAAATGTAAAACCATAGGCAATTCCATCGTCGTCGTCATAGTACGATTCGGTCTGGAGCCCGTCCAACTCGAGGTTGGAGCTTGTCTGGATGACATTCGTATAGTAGCTGCCGATTTTTTCGTTTATTTCTTTTGTCTCGGAACTGGCGACGCTCTGCACCCGTACACGAATTTTTTCGATGAGAGTTTTTCGCGCCCTATCGACTGCAAGCTGCAGGCACTGCGCCTGATTTTCCTCTTTGTCGAGCTTGGCCATACCGAAACCTGTAATATAGAGCTGCTCCGGATAGCGGACACTCTTTCCGAGGTTCTTGACCCATTCGGGTGTTTCGGCAGCGATAAACCCGCTCAAGAGCATTGAAAGACTTAAAGAAAGAAATGCGATTCTCATAACAAATCCTTTTTAGAAAAAAACCACGGAGTTCACGGAGAACATTCTATATTACAGTCTCTGAGATCACAGAGAAGGAATTCTTCTTTGTGTTCTCATCAATCGCATTACAAATAAAACTTTGCGTCCTCCGTGTTTACCTAAAAAGCCATAGAAAAAAGAAAAGCTAATCGATAATTTGAATAACGTCTGGCATTACGTTTCTAAAATCCGGCATACACATTCCACATGTAGCATTTTCATATGTCGGATCGCATACCGTATATTTCTTCCCCTGGTAGACCAAAGAATCACCGTCGACATCGCTGTTGAATCTCACCGCTGTCGCTACATGATTTGGATAATTCAGTCCGATCACATCGAGCCCGAGAAGTTTCCGTGTCACATATGCAAAAAGAACCGCGCGATCTTCACAATCGGAGAAAGGATAATATAAAGTTTCGTCGGGATAAAAAGGTTTTTCTCTCCCAAACTGCTCCTGATCGGTTTTATATGCGAAAGCAGTCTGGACAAATCGAAGCAGGAGATTCACGGCTTCCGTTTCGGTTTTCCCCTGAACACAAGGCTTTAGCTGTGTCAGAAGCGATGTCGCCGCTGCCTCGGAAGGCGACGCATTAAAATACAACGCAAAATCGGTCTGCGGATACCATTCAAAGAATTCAACATCGCTCTTGTTAAACTGTACGGTGAGTACATGTTCTTCACCGATGTAGGAAAATTTCAACTTTTTCGTGCCGAAAATATTTTTAATATCCGGTGGATTACCGATGGCAAACTCTATCGCCTTCATAGCATCGGGATAATCCTGATCATAGCTCTTGATCGATTCGACAGCAGGCTTTTCTGCGGGATCTAAAATCACTGCATAGAATCGTGACTGGGATTTTCTCAGAATATAATACGGAAGATTATATAATTTATGAGAAGTGGGAAGTAGAAGAGAAATTTTGTCTCCATTATATCCCACTTTCGCCTGATAACCGGATTTCGCCAGCATGAACCACACAAACATATTGCATTCATTATGCGCATTGGCAAAGATCCGACCTGCAATTGAATTGAGTAAAACACAATATCCCCAGTCGTTGAGCTTCATCCGATCCCTGTAGAATTGTGTCTGTTTTAGCAGACTCTGATAATCGGACTTGCTCAGCATCTCCCAGAAACCGCTGATATACTCTTCATCGACAGGTCCATCCGGTTTCGATTTTATCGCTCGATCATAGCTTATTGGAATTGTCGCTTCAAAGAAACTCAGTTCGACATTCTCTCGATTGTCCTTTAAATCGGGAGTGGGCATTTTTACCGTCTCTGCAGGAGGAGCTGTTTTTGGGATCTCTACGTCTCTCACAATCACACGCTTCTCGGTCGGATTTTCTTTCGTCGGTTGAGGTGGTGTTGCAACAGGCAATCTTGATGGTTTGGGTACATCGAAGGTTGTCGAGCCCTGGAGTGCCTGGAATTCCTTCCATTCCTTCTTCAGAAATTCTATAAACGCCTGATCCCGCTCATCTTTCCACTGCTGGAGTTTCTGCTCTTCCTGTTTTTTCCATTTTTCATAATTGTCCTGGGCTTGAGCTATACTCCATATAGAAAGAAAGGCAGAGAGAATAAAGGCGTATTCTTTTACTCTCGAGAATATCATTGAAAACCTTTTGATAGCGAGTCTGAAATAGTTGCTGCTGTTGGACATCGGGATAGTTTGTAGTGAACCCCTCGATATACTCGGGGCATGCCAGTCGGACCACATCCCGTCCTACATTTATTTCACGACACTTAACGGTAAATCATTGTCGAATTTCCCACTTAGATTTGGATGCTGTTTCCCTCCGGTATCATCGGCAACCTTTCGATAAACATATTCATATACCTCGCGAATCGTGATGAGGCCATTTTTATTGTTGTCGGCTTCTCCTGACAGACCGCGGATGAGATAGTGTGTAAATGCACCATGTCCTTCCCAGCTCTGGCCTTCCTGTGAAAATTCGCTGGCGCTCGACGCGCTGAGTATAGCAATCCCGTCGCGAACCTGTCCGAGCTCCTGTAAAAGCTTGTTTGTCAGCGTTGCATACGAGCCCCGTTGAGCGATGTTCGGTGCAAGCCCGACACCCCCCGAATGACAGGCATCAACGATCAGGACGACCTTCTTCGCACGTGCCGTAGAGATAGCCTTCTGGATATCCAGTTGTGAGATGCCAGTACCGATGATATTTTCCTGTTGCGAGTCATAGCAAAGAAAATAGATTTCATTGGTTACCTCATCCGGTACGCCGTGACATGCAAGATAAATAATGACTTCATCATCATCAAACGCAAGTCGAAGCTTTTCATTAATAGCGCGCAGCACTTCCGCCCGTGTCGCGTTACGGTTCGTAAGGAACGCAATATGGTCGTCCGGTACCGCTCCACCCAGCGGACTCTTCAACAATCCATAGATCGATTGGGCATCTCGATCTGCAAACGCCAATCGAAGATCCCTTGCATCATACTGCGATATGCCGACAATCACCGCCCAAATACTTGGCAATTTATGAGTCGGTACTGTTTCAGTCGCGGCCGGCAAGGTCCGTTGAATCTCGATAGTCCGTCTTGCAACATTGCCGTACAGGTCGACTGCATGAATTTCGACGGTATTTTTCCCGGGAGCAAGCATACCTTCGCCCACAAACTTCACCACTTTCCCTGTAAGTTGATATTGCGCAATTTCTGATTGAGATGGTTCAGAAAGCTGGGCATCCATTCCATCAACATAGACGACACTCACACCCTGCGAATCGCTCGCCAAACCTGAGATTTGACAAACGTGTGAATCGGTTTGTAATTCCTCTATCCCACGCGTCGGTTTCGGGGAGAGAATGGTAATCTGAGGCGGAATGGCATCCCGGACAAAAGGCTGACGGGGTAATGGTGTTCTTTCCGCCTCTTTATCACTCAGTGATTCTCTGCTGAAATATTCTTTCATTAAGTAACCGGCATCTTGAACTGCTACTTTCTCGTTCACGAAGTTCTGCAATTCGGTTTGAGCCAGCATACGATCAGCCGAAGAACTGAATGAAAGGTACTTCTTTAATTGTCTTTCCGCATTCGATGCATCCCCACCGAGTAGATATGATAAGGAGATCTGAAGGACCAGAGAAAGACTGTCGGGATGCTCGGCAGACGCCTGTCTATACAATGCGACTGCTTTCTGAGATGATTCCTCGCGCTTCCCCTGTTCCAAAATGTGTGAATAATATTTTGCTTTCAGATACCACCAATCCGCGTTCGATTCGGCAGCCTGCCGTATATCCCGCATCCACGATTGATCTTCTAATAGTCGAATCCCTTGTTGGTAGTCTCCTTTTCGATAAACCATGCTTAAGAATTCATATTTTGCCGGAGCAAACTCCGGTTTCATTTCAACGATTCGGTTCAGTAACTCAATTGCCTTATCTGTTATTCCCCATTCCTCATATTTTCTCGCCAGATCGAAGCATGCCGTGAGGTGTGCGTCACTAATTGTTTTCAAAGGAGGGAGTATAACCTGCGGATCGACATCCTTTTCCTCTTCGATATGGAGTCGAATCAGTGCCACATAATTCTCAGATGCATTGGGATTTGCTTTAAACATTATTGTTAACAGTCTCTCCGATTCCTCGAAATATTTTTTCTTTAAAAGCTGCGCGATAAGATTGTTGAATCCCTCTGTGGTCGTGCTATTCATTTTTTCCAATACATCGATATACTTCCGTATATCATCCGATGTATTCTCACGAAGAGCGAGTTCACAGAGTCTGAGGATAGGGAGAGGATCGTTCGGGTATTTTCGGGCATAGTCAGCCCATATTTTTTTCCCCTCTTTGTTATCACCCTGCATAACATTAACTAAGGCGAGCTCTTCGGGTGGAAGAAAAGTCTTGATCTCAGGATACGTACGGAGCAGTTCACAAGCTTCACTTTCCCGGCCGAGTTTCAAAAGCACTGTTACCAGGCGAATCCCGCTCGACTTTCGATTATAATTCAATTTCATCGCGTTTGTTAATGATTCAGCTGCTTTATCATATCTCTCAGCATTTTCATAGGCGATTCCGATGATAAAATAGGCCTGAGGTTTAATCGTTGAATCTTTACTCATCGCACTACGAAGGGCCTCTATTGCCTCCTCATATTTTCCCTCATTCAATAATCGCGTACCTCTATCAAACAATTCGTTCGCGGATTGTGAGGCAAGCGAATGTATCATTGCCGTAAGAAACAAGAATAATAAACCAGCACGTCGTAAATAAATATTCATAGTTCCACCCTTCTATTACCGAATTGGCATTTTTAACAGCATATAAAAGATCCCTTTATTCACATCCCGCCACCTTGATACAACTTCGATATTTTTCAGAGATATTGATAATTCCTCGTTTTGTATCTCCTGCCCTTGCCGGCCCATTTTCTGAAGCGCCTTGATATCGACATACACACTCCGTGCAAGGTTCCGCCGCGCCATTCGTTCAGCTTCGATCCACGAGCTCCTCTCATAAAAATACTTTGGAGCCATACCCACGGCGTAGATATACTCTGAATCGGACGGCAATACCCCAATCCATTGCGGCACCACGGTCAGTTGCTTCGATTCGACCGGCTCTTTGATCTCGATCCCGGCACTATCGGATGAGCTCAAGAGCACAAGAACGATAGATCGTGAAATGTACTTCTTAATAACTTCTAACTTCTTCGCGGCCGTTTCGACCGCCGATGTATCAAACCGTTCCTTAAAATTCTCCCCCATCCAGAATGTACCGATTTCGGTACTCCAAAATGCCTGTCCGCCAGCGATGGAACACCGCTGCTGGCGGACATAATTTTCCGTACCGTTCCGGACGGCTTCTGAGACAGCCGAATCCGGATAGAAAGAGGGATTTGCATACCCCACAGCGATTTCCTTACACAGGATATCTCCCTGATGAACAAACCATTTTGGATATGGCTGTGCCCCAAGTCCTTGTGCCAGGAGCGTCAGCAGACCTGCGATCCGGAGCGGTCTAGCAATCGATTTCATTTGACTTCTTGCTGTTTTTCCTGATTCTTCTTCCAATCTTCATATTTCTGCACTTCATCATCAAGTTCTTTGAACGTCTCTGAGGCGCGGAAGCGCGTGTACATTTGTTCGTTCTTTTTAATCTGCTCTCTCAACGCTTCACTCGCGGCCCCTATCGGGTATTGAACCAGTACATATGCTCTCCAATTATCGCCGTCCTTGACCGTTTCTTGTTTCCCAATCCGGCTTCCGGACAAACTGGTCGACACAACTGTTTTTGTCGCTTGTGAAAACATTTGAAGCAGTTGTGCGTCTTTTGCGAGTCCGGTCTCTTCGTCGAATTTCTTCTGCAACCCGCTGACCTTCGTATCGACCTGCCGACCGATTTCACCCCGTGCGTTCGTCGCCGCCTTATCGATCGCCAGCTGCAGATCCTGCGACGTTGCAGTACTTGCGGCAAACATATAGTTGGGATCCTGAGGTGGATTGGAATACCATTCTGGGATGTTGCCCGCGGCCGTTGACTGCATCGTTTTTGGACCGCCGCAACCGATAAACAACACCACTATGAGAATTGAGCATGAGAATAATAATTTTGTCATATAACCTCCATGAAATGAATAGTTGAATTAGTTATGGAACGGAAAATAAAATCGATATACTTTTCTATCGTCGTATTGGATAACCTCATTTTCTCACAAAAATAAAATCACCTCCTTCATCGCCTGTTTCTTTAATCTCTCCAAATTGCGGAACCTAGCCGTTGGGACTATTATTAATAACCGCTTCGCGGAAGCTTGCAAACAACGCTTCAGCAGAAAGATATTTCGTGTCTGTCTCGACAAGTCGTTTTTTCGACATCATAACAAACACACTTTTATCTGGTACTTCTTTCATTGCTCCGCTTGTCATTGCTTTCCGGCTTGGCAGCTTAACCAGTTCTTGTGTGGATTTCGGTGCATCGGTGAATGCGCTACAGCCCCCGGATCAATACAATATTTCATAATCTATTCCCCTCCACTCTGATCTGCATCGACAGAAAATAATCTCACAGGGAGAGATAACGAAAAGTTATCCATTACCTACCTGTGTAAATTGATACGGCGGTTTAATGACGTAGAAATTGAGAAGCTATTCTATAAATCATACGTTATCATTCGCCGATTCAATAATTACCTTACATTAACCAATGATGATACATAGTATCGAGGCCGTTTCTAAATAGGAATATTTTTTGAAAAGGATGCATATGTACAGAATCCTCGTAAGAAACGAGTATGAATATTACTTTCGGGAGGTGTTACTTCTTCAATTTGATAATAGAGAATTATATCAGGAAATGCAAGTATAGCAATACTAACTAAAAAGCCCTTGATATAAAGGACTTCTTGGTGCGCTCGGGGCCTCGATACGCACCAATCCGTCTTAATAAAGTACAGCTTCAGTGATACGGATTGGTACTACACCTCGACAGGCTCGGTGCAGCGCTCGGCCACCTGCTATTTATGCACATACATGGCTATATGTGCGCTCGGGGGGACTCTCATACATACCCTTCCTTCGGAAGTGTAGTACTGCTCGTCCCGCTTCGCGGGATTCGCCGCCCCCGACTTACAAAATTATATATGCGAGTCTCTCTATAAAAAAACCTGTGCGCTCGGGGGGACTCGAACCCCCGACCCACTGATTAAGAGTCAGTTGCTCTACCAACTGAGCCACGAGCGCAGATAAATATACCAAAAATCTGCGCTCGATGCAAGAAACTCTAATTCTGCGTTCCGTTTATTGATTCGGTGTCGGCGTAGGAATGTTCGGTTGAGTCTGCGATGGTAGCTGCGGTGGCGGTACCGCTTGCGGTGCTCCACGCTGTATCACACTGTCAGTAGTTTTTGACGATGACGTCGGGAGAAAAAACCTGTTAATGACAAGACAGAGGAGAATAAAAACCACGGCAAGACCTGTTGTCATCTTACTTAAAAAATCTGCGGTCCGCCGGACTCCAAACACGGCACCCATGTTTCCCCCACCAAATGTGCCTGCCAGTCCGCCTCCCTTGCTTGATTGCATGAGTATAATAATGGTCAATAAAATGCTCACAATGAGCTCAACTGATAGCAGAAAACCGTACATAAATGTTCCTTATAATTGAAATCAGACTATTATGAATGATAAATATAGCTATTTCCTGACGGACAATCAAGATAAATTTAATAAGAATTTTCAGTGCTGTCCAAAATAGATTATCATAAACTGATAATCCCTTCAAATATAATATTTAGGTTATAAGTATTTCGATTTATTAATTGGAGCCATAGAAAACATGGTTATTTCCATAATAAATAATTTCTTGACGACAAAATCGCTGGCGTGTAGCGGGAAGAAGGGAGGCCGTGTGTTGGCGCAATTTCGTGCGTTTCGATCGAGGCTTATAAAAGCTATAGATTGAATATCCCTTAAATTAAAGGCCGAGATCGACGGACTCGAGAGTGCCATCTCAACAGTGCGTGCTGGAGGCCATCTCACGCGGGTTGCGATTTTGTTAGGCTTTCTTTCTGTCCCTTTCTTTCCAGAAAGAAAGGGACAAAATACTCTAGCTCTTTCTGCGATTTATTTTAGACAAGTCTGAAGAATTTTCTATGATTAAAGATATACAATACCTCTTGGAATTATCTTTTCAAAAAGAAAAACACAAAGGCGGCAGAGGTTTCACAAAGGTCACAGAGTTGATCCGGTTCATTATTTTCGAAGAAATTGCTCGATATATTTGCCAATAAGATCGAATTCTATATTGACATGATCGCCTTTCTTTTTAATCCCAAATATGGTCTTTTCCATTGTATGAGGGATGATTGCCACGACAACAGACGAGGCCCGGCGCTCGGCAACAGTGAGGCTTATTCCATCGAATGCTATCGATCCTACAGGAATTACATATTTCATGTACTCGAGAGGAAATTCTACCTCAAACATCCAACTTAATGTCTGGGGTGTAATATTAATAATGGTACCGACCGTATCGACGTGCCCTAAAACAAGATGCCCGCCCAGCCGATCGGACAGTTTTATTGCTTTTTCCAGATTTACTTTACTGCCGACACGCAGTGAACCTGTCGTGGTCTTCTTTAAAGTTTCTTCGACCGCCTCTACCACAAACGTCGTAGACGTTTTCCGAATGACGGTCAGACACGTCCCGCTCACACTGATGCTGTCGTCGATACGAACATCGCTCAAGAATTTTCTTGCCGCCCGTACGACAAGGACTTTCCCTTTCCCTGAATTCCGGGCACTTTGAATCAATCCAATTTCCTCGACAATACCTGTAAACATTATTCTATCCCTTTTCCCTGAAGAAGAATATCGCGGCCGACCGGAGTGATCACCGGAGACGCAAGCCGTAACGGTATATAGGATTCGTTTTTCTTTCGAGATCCAAAAGCCGGAATCCCTTGATGAAACATCACCGGAGCGACGAAAATGGCAAGTTCGTCCGCCAGATTCTGCCTTGTGATCTGTCGGAATACTTCGCCTCCCCCTTCGACCATGACCGATGTTATTCCAATCAGACCCAACGCCCGGAAAATTTCTCCAAAAGACAATACTCCTTTTCGTTTATTCCGGATAGAGACAAGTACAACACTTTTTTTCTCGAATGCCCTACGTTTTTTGGAACTGTTCCGGAGATAGGTTTCTTCCGCCACCAAATATGTTTTTTCAGCATATCGATCATTGAAGATGCGGGCATCAGGATTACTCGAGAGCTTTCCATCGACAATAATTCGAAGGGGTTGCCGTCCCTGCACGCGCTGTACTGTGAGCGAGGGATTATCGGCATTCACTGTCCCGGCACCGATAAGGACCGCATCATATTCACTCCGCCATCGATGCACAAGTTCTCTCGAAGCAGGCGAGGTGATCCAGCCGGGATGATTCTTCGAGGCTATATAACCGTCAAGAGTCTGAGCAATTTTCACAAGAATGTACGGCCGGCCTGTGCGAATATACTTGAAAAAAGTTTTATTGAGCTTTTTACACTCATCTTCCTTCACACCCACCTTAACATCTATTCCTGATTCACGAAGAATTTTCACACCGCGCCCGGCTACAAGCGGATTCGGATCGAGCGTCCCTACAACCACCCGCCGTATCCCGCTTTCGATAATTGCATCAACACAGGGTGGAGTCTTTCCGTAGTGCAAACATGGCTCAAGGTTGACATAGAGTGTCGCGCCTCGGACGGATGTCTTTGCACGTCGTAGTGCATTTCGCTCGGCATGGAGTCCGCCATATCGTTGATGATACCCTTCCCCGATCACATCCCCGTTTTTCACAATCACACACCCGACCATGGGATTCGGACTTACGGCGCCGGAACCCCGGCGGGCAAGTTCGAGGCAGCGCAGGATATAATGCTTATCCGCCAATTCCTTCATGGAATAATCACCTCGAGGGTATTACCGACGTGGACATCGAGCATAGCCGCTGCATTCGTTTGACGAGCTGAAATTTCCATTAATTTCGAACTCCCCTGCAGAATTCCGACATCACCGTCGGGAATTTCTTTGTACGAACGATAGTGACGCTTGATCAGCGTGCGGCCTTTCTTCACCAGCGTACTATTTACCTTATGATCGCTTACACGCACATTGGTAATGATATTCCCGAACCGATCGATATGGAGTATGCTGCAGCGGTATTTTCCCGGATGCTCGATGAAAGGATCCTCCACAGCCGGCAAAGTTATTTCGGAACCGACTTTATCTATTTTAACTCCACGGGAGAGGTGCGCTGCCACCGGTGCAAAAATATCACGTCCGTGGAATGTTGTACTTGTTGTCTCAAGGAATAGCTGAGAATTTTTTACATTGAATGCGCGTTTCACGGGAAAATCATGAATCAGAAAATCGGCCAGCCCGTTATCCGGAACTAGAACAGTGATATTTTCAAATTCGATGCATAGGATCTGTCGTCCGCTTCCCACTCCGGGATCGACGACACCGATGAAAATTGTCTTTGGCGGCAGATACGGGAATGCCGCCCAGAGGAGATATCCACCCTGCTTTATTGCGTGAGGCTTCACCTGATGAGTGATATCGATGATACGGGTCTGAGGTGCAATACCCGCAATCACTCCTTTCATTGCTCCGACGTAATGATCGTGGATTCCAAAATCCGTTAGCAGCGCGATAGTCCTTGGTGGTTTCATCGATCCCTCTTCTCATGAACCGTGAAAATCAAAAGAAAACTTGCGGCAAATGCAAGTGCCGAACCGATAAGAAATGCAGTATGATTGCCGAACGTCGTCCAGAGATATCCAAAAACAATACTTGCTGGAAACGCCATAACACCCAGAATGAAATGATACATGCCAAATGCAGCGCCGCGACGTTCTGCCGGCAGTATCTGTGCGACAAAAGCTTTTTCGACTCCTTCGGTCAGACCGAAATATATTCCGTATAGAGCAAAGAGCACCCAAATATGAAGAATTGATGAAGCAAATGCAAACCCGGAATAAATAAGCGCATACACAATCCATCCCCCGATGATAGTCGGCCGTCGACCGATTCTGTCCGAAAGGATACCCCCCGGCATCGATGTCACCGATTTTATAACGTGAAGGAGAATCCAGAGAAGCGGCAGCTGTTCAGGAGGCACTCCGAGTGTCGAGGCACGAAGTACAAGGAAAGCATCGCTCGAATTCCCAAGAGCGAATAAAGCAACCGAAGCAAGGAGCCATTTGAAATTTCCCGGAAGGCCCCGAAATTGAAACAGCGGCTGGCGTAATCCGGAATGAACGGATACGGCCGTCCGTTCATGAACCATGAAAATCAGTATCAGAATCCCGATCGTTCCGGGGATTGCCGAAAGCCAAAAAATCAACCTGAGATTACTGTTGAAAAATGCAATGAGAAGAAATGCAATTGCAGGACCAATCACCGCGCCGAGATGATCCATCGATCGATGAAAACCGTATGCCCGTCCCAGCTCCTGCGGATTTGCCGCCTCGGCCAGCAGCGCATCACGAGGGGCTGTCCGAATTCCCTTGCCGCTTCTATCGAGAAATCGAGCTACCAGTACATGAAATCCCGACGTGGCGAATCCGATCAGTGGACGTGTAAAAGTTGCAAGAATATAGCCAAAGGCTACAAATACTTTTCGCCGCTTGATTTTATCCGAAAGGGAACCGGTAACCAGTTTCAATATACTTGCCGTCGCTTCTGCAATTCCTTCAATCACTCCGATGAAAGTCGGAGATGCACCGAGGACCGATGTAAGAAAGACCGGAAGAAGCGGGTAAATCATCTCGCTCGCGCTATCGTTGAGCAGACTTACCCAGCCGAGTGCGAGTATAGTCTGTGGAAGTCGGGACCGGCGTTCGGGCATGATATTATTTCAATGTAATTTCTTTTCCTCGTGCGGCAGACTTATATATTGCATCGACAATCTTCATACGATGGACCGCCTCTTCACCGGTTGAGACGACAGGGCGCAATCCCCGGATTGCCCCGAGGAAATGCTTCACTTCATTTTCATACGAACGGCGGAACATATTCTGCGGCGTTTCGATTTTCTGAGGCGTTACATTAACAAGATTCTCATGCATGGTTTTCAGGATACGGAACGGGTTAATCATAGCACTTCCGTTTGTCCCGTAGGAATCACAATAGAAAAAGTCTTCGCCCGTCGGAAACATCCAGCTAACTTCAATGCTGAGCGTCGACCCATTCTTCATTCGCAGGAATGCAAGTGCAGAGTCTTCGACGTCTTTCGAGGTATGTTTATACATTGTCGCTGAAACCTTGAGCGGGTCGGGATATCCCATCATCCAGAGGGCAAGATCGAGCATTACAATGCCGAGATCGAGAAAAACGCCACCTCCGGCTTTCTCCTTTTTTTTGAACCATGCACTTACACCGGCCGATCGCTTCAACCACCCGGCTTTCGTGTAGAAAATCTTTCCGAGTTCACCCCCTTCGACAAAACTCTTGAGGATCATCGCATCGGGGCGGAACCGGTTATTCATCCCGACCATGAGCTTCCGTTTCAGGCGACTTGCGGCTTCGACAATGGCTTCCGCATCTCTTAATATGTGTGCGAGCGGTTTCTCAACAAGAATATCAACACCGGATTCAAGAAGCGGCAGAGCTGTAGATTTATGAACATGCGTCGGAGTTGCAATAATCGCTCCCTGAAGATCTTCGAGCTTTATCATTTCTTCCACGGATGTGTAATATCGCTTGATGCCGAACCGATCTGCGACGTGCTGCGCTTTTGCTTTATCGATATCGCAAATTGCGACAAGGTGCGCTTCGTTCAATCGTGTAAGAATGGGGAGATGAATGATTTGTGCGATACTTCCGGTACCGACCACCGCTACACGAACCTGGTCCATATGAGAATACATCCTTTCAGAACAAGTTGTCTGATGTTTAGTTATTTTTATTTCCGAGAAACTCGCGAATCACCGACACGATCCCGCGGGGATCAAGTCGGATTTCCGTACGAAGCTCGGCGGGAGTCCCGTGTTGAATGAATTCATCGGGAATTCCATGAACATGGACGTGCGTTCCGGTGTATCCCTTCTGAGCAAAATACTCCAGCACTCCCGCACCAAAACCTCCGCAAACGGTATTTTCTTCGATCGTCATTACATAGCCGAACGTGGACGAGATTGAATCGAGGAGCCTTTCATCCATTGGTTTCACAAACCGCATATTAATTACTTCGGCCTCGATCCCTTCAGCAGCAGCAATCTCGGCTGCCTTCATCGCGTTCTGAACCATGTTTCCGATCGCGAGCAGCGCAATTGTGGTTCCGTTTCGCAGAACCTCGGCTTTCCCGATTTCAAGCTCGTCGAATCCCTCCTTCAATGGAATCCCCAGTCCGGCTCCACGTGGATAACGAATCGCAACCGGCCCATCACCGTATATTGTTGCGGTATAAAGCATATCCCGTAATTCATTCTCATCTTTCGGCGCCATGATGACGATACCGGGGATGAGTCGCAGATAGGTGAGATCGAACGTTCCATGGTGTGTTGGGCCGTCGGCGCCGACCAGGCCTCCGCGATCGAGAGCGAATATGACATGGAGACGCTGCAGTGCAACATCATGAATAATCTGATCGAATGCACGTTGGAGAAATGTCGAGTAAATCGCCGTAATAGGAATGTAGCCTTCAGTCGCCAGACCTGCAGCGAAAGTGACGGCGTGCTGTTCGGCGATCCCGACATCGAAAAAGTGATCCGGAACCTCCGCCTGCAGGATATCAAGTCCTGTCCCATCGGGCATCGCTGCAGTGATGCCAACGATTTTCGGATTCTGCCTGACAAGCTCGACAACAGCTTCACCAAATACGGTCGTATAAGTCGGCGGTCCGCTCCCGCCTTCGATGGATTTCCGAGACACTCCAGTCGCCTTATCAAACGGAGTCACACCATGAAGCCGTTGAATATCATCCTCGGCCGGTTTATATCCTTTTCCTTTTTGCGTAATACAGTGGACGAGAATCGGTCCTTTTAAATCCTTCACTTCCTTGAAAATCTGAACGAGTTGAGTCATGTTATTACCGTTGATCGGCCCAAAGTATCGGAAACCGAGCGCCTCGAAGAGTATGCCCGGCGTGATTATGGCTTTAAGGCCGCCCTCAATTCGTCCGGCAATTTTCCGGATGCGGTCACCGAATTGATCCAATTTACCGGTGAGTTCCCAGACATTTGCCTTCAAGCGGTTGTATGCTTCGGTTGCGGCGAGACTCGTGAAGTAATTCGAAAATGCCCAGGCGTTGGGGCCGATCGACATGTTGTTGTCGTTCAGGACGACAATAATATCTTTCCTCAACAATCCGGCGTTATTCATCCCTTCATACGCCATACCGCCTGTCATTGCTCCGTCGCCGATAATAGCAACGACCTTATAATTTTCGCCGGCAAAATCCCTTGCCGCTGCAATACCAAGTGCAGCAGAAATTGAGGTCGATGCATGTCCAGCGCCGAACGTATCATATTCACTCTCCGAACGCCTCAGGAATCCACTGATTCCGTTCAACTGTCGTATAGTATGAAATACATCGCGGCGTCCGGTGAGAATCTTATGCGGATATGCTTGATGGCCGACATCCCACACCAGCTTATCGTGTGGAGTATTGAAAACATAATGAAGGGCAACGGCAAGCTCGACCGTACCCAGTCCTGCTCCCAGATGTCCTCCTACTTTGGAAATCGTATCGATGATAAATTCCCGGATTTCTGAAGCGAGAGCGCGAAGGTCGGCCTGACTGAGAGATTTAATATCTGCCGGTGAATTTATATGCGATAATAACCGGTATACGGTTTCTGGCATTTCTTCTCCTTCGGAAGGTATCGAGCAGGCAGCGGTCTGCGCAATTGTTTCTTCTTAATCAAAGTCATCGATCCGCCTTATAGAATCAATAAAGGCCGGCGGCGTCAGTCATCCGATAATTGCAGCTTACCGTTGATATCCTTGCTGAGTGTTCTGATTTTCAACTCAGCTTCTTGGAGCTTTTCCATGCACGCCTTTGAAAGCGCAATTCCTTCCTCATACATTTTCATCGCCTGTTCCAGCGGGATTTCCCCTTGCTCGAGCGCATCAACAATCTGTTCAAGACGCTGCAAATCCTGTTCGAGGGTCCGCCCGGAGGCTGCGGAATTTTCTATTGGGAGTCTTTTTTTTGCTGTCATTTTATTCAACCCGTGATCGTACTTTCCCATCATGAAATTGAATCGTCAGAGGATCGTCACGCCGAAGCTCCAGCCGGCTCTTGACAATCGCATCTTTTTTGTATACCAGCGCGTATCCGCGTTTCAAAACCAGATCTGGATTTAATGCTCCCATTCGTTGATACAGCGCTTGAACCCGCTGCTGTGTCAGACGATATGAATGTAAAAATGTTGTATGGAGTCTGCGTTCGAGCTCATCATGACGCTGTGTATATTGTCTCAACACATCGACGGGTCGATTGAATGCATAACTCCCGACAAGCTGTGTGATTCTCTCGCGAAGATTTCCGATGATACTCCGGACTCCATCTTCGATAGTATAGCGATAATTTCGTAGAGTATCAAGAATTGTTCGGCGATCCGGAACTACCAGCTCTGCCGCTGCAGACGGAGTCGGAGCACGAAGATCAGCGACAAAATCGCTGATGCTGAAATCAACCTCATGCCCCACCGCACTAACGACCGGAATCTGCGATGCAACGATAGCACGGGCGACGATCTCTTCATTAAACGGCCATAAATCTTCAAGCGATCCTCCACCGCGACCGACAATCATAACATCCACGTTTTGGAATTGGTTCATCATCACGATGGCGTTGGCAATTTCTTCGGCGGCTCCCGCACCCTGTACTCGAACCGGCGCAATGACCAGCTCAACGGCAGGAAAACGGCGCGAGACGACGTTGATGATATCCTGAAGAGCCGCTCCGGTCGGCGACGTCACAATACCGATTCGTGACGGATAACGGGGAATTGGTTTCTTCCGCGCCTCATCGAACAATCCTTCAGCCATCAATCGCTGCTTTAGACGTTCGAAAGCGAGCTGGAGTTCCCCGATTCCCAGCGGCTGCATCATCTGAATATCGATCTGATAATTTCCACGCGGCGGATATACGGTAATGTCACCCCGTACAACCACTTTCATCCCGTCTTCGGGAGTAAAACTGAGCGATCCAACTCTGCCTCGCCAGAGAACTGCGCTGAGGGCAGCTCCCTCATCCTTCAGGGTAAAATACATATGTCCCGAGGAGTGCCTGTTCAAGTTCGAAATTTCTCCCATCGCCGTTACCCGGGAGAAGGCGGACTCAAGCGATAACTTAATTTGCCGGGTCAGTTCACTAATGGTAAAAACATAATCGGGCTGTTTCAAGTATACTCCACATAAATTATACTACCGTCATTTTTTCTTTTCAACTTTCTTTTTCTCGAACAACTCATCGGAAAGATGTTGATTCACTTTATAATTTGAATATGTCACGGTAATCGTGCCCTTCCTTGGAAGTTGTATCCGTCCCATCTGTGAATGAGTATCGTCCTCGCCCCGATCATACCGGGACTGATCCTGTTCCGATGATTGCCGGACATCAAGCGTTAACAAGATCTTTGACGGAAGCCACCATGTATTCTCAACCTTTGTATATTCCAGAGCCATCTTGAGCTGGCGTCCCCGATAAGGAACGGATTCCATTTTTACTACTACACAGCGCTGCAGATCTACCCAGACAGTGAGCTGACGAGAACGCACCGTATCATTTTTTTGTGTGAGTAACATTTTGGTAGTCTGTATTCCATCGAGTGTATCAATTCCCTCGATTCGACCCGAATAATTCTTCGTATATACAAACGGATTGAAACCCACCCCATCGCGTGGGAGCATCGCAAAATCCTCGGATTCAATATGAATTTTATCCGGTTGTTTGAAGTAGATTGTCACATTCATCCTCGGCACACGCAGATGTTCCATGTCGATCTCGGCCTGCACGGTCGCACTATAATCTTCAAGCGTACGATAAGAACGTTCAAAGCATGATAATATTTCTTGGGCGTCCGGCTTTTGTCCACGGGCACTAAAAGAACAAGCAGAAAAGATAATTATGACTACATAGATACGTTTCATACAACCTCACGATACAATGTCTTTTCGAGCGAAAATGCCCCATGCACACGCCGTGAAACCGATTGAGAAACCGCAGAGTGCCAGCGAATAACGTGCCACTTCGCTAAACGAAATCGGATCGTCGAACGCTTTCGTCCAGACATCAAAATACGAGGTAAAGAGATAAGGTTCCATGGCTTTAAAAAACGAAACCGGTAATTTACCGATGGCAAATAATCCGAAGATCACCGCCATCGTACCGATAATGGGTCCAATGGCATTTTCGACAAGTGCTGAAAACATCATAGCAAGCGATGCAACCGTCCACATCGCTATCGTTGCAAGAACAAATGCAATGATGAATCGCCACCATGCCTGACTGGCCGGGAGAATCAGAATTCCTCTTGCGATTTGAGAAAATGGTTCTCCGGAACCATAAGGATTTGCATTCAGGACTAAAAATGCACCTGAACCGAATAGAAACAATCCCAGACCTACGCTAAGGATACCAAGGAAAAACACCAGAGTCCATGTATAAAAGAGTGTCGCGGCATATTTTGAAAGAAAGATTCTCGTTCTGGAGACAGGACGAATGAGGAGAATTCGAAACGTTCCCGCCGTAGCTTCACCGGCAAGAATGTCTCCCGCGACCAGACTGATAAGGAACGGCACATGAAACCATAAGATGTTCATCATGAGATTTGTAACAAACCATCCGTTGAAGAGATTTCCGACGAAGAAGAAATCCCGCTGCAGACCCATTGTTAACCGCTGCATGAATATATCGCCTTCAAGTTTCATAGCAACCTGCATCAGCGGAATAAGAATCCCAATCGCCAGGAATCCAATGTATGTCCTCCATTTCCGGTATGTCTTGAATATTTCGTTATAAAACAATTTCATGATTAGCCACTAGTATTATGAGCCAGGTTGCCGAGTAGTACCAATCCGTATCACTGAAGCTGTACTTTATTAAGACGGATTGGTGCGTATCGAGGCAATGTCTTAAATATTTCGTTATAGAAAAGTCTCATCATCCTGTTATCGAGAGAAAATATTCTTCGAGCGAGCGCCGCGGCGTGACCGCGGATATCTGGAATCCGGCATTGACGAGCATTGACACCATTCGCGGAACTTCGGTCGCCGAAACCTGTACAACTACTCCCGTTTCATCTATATCGACTTTCTGAATCCAGGAAAGCGACGTTAAAAACTGAACGGCATTTTCCTGAGGAGCGAGTGTGAGATGAATCCAATTTTCACCGCCATTTAGAAGGTCGGCGACATTCCCCTGAACCACCAATTTACCTTTATTAATAATTGCCATCCGCGTCGCTACCAATTCAATTTCATGCAGAAGGTGCGACGAGAGAAAGACGGTAATATTGCGCTCACGAGAGAGATGAAGAATAAGATCGCGGACTTCTTTCATACCCTGAGGATCCAGGCCTGTTGTCGGTTCGTCGAGAATCACCAGTTCGGGATCGGTCAGGAGCGCCTGGGCTATCCCCAACCGCTGTTTCATTCCGTGCGAATATGTTTTTACTTTGTCGCCGGCACGGTCATAGAGTCCGACGGTTTCAAGCACCTCATTAATTTTCTTCTTACCGATTCCGCCGGCCAGATCACCGATCATTTCGAGGTTTCTAAACGCAGTCAGATAGAGGTAAAAGTCGGCCTCTTCTACCAGACCGCCGACTGGAGCCAGTGCCCGTCTCCGGTTGCGTGCAAGTGAATATCCGAAGAGCTCTATATCTCCTGTCGTAGGTCGGAGAAGTGAAAGAAGCATGCGTATGGTCGTGCTCTTCCCCGCACCGTTGGGACCGAGAAATCCAAAGATGTCGCCGCGATGGATCTCGAGATTCAGATCGGTGACCGCCCATCGTGTTTTGTACCGTTTGCCGAGAGCATGTGTTCGGAGAATTGTCTCTGCCATGAGGTTAATGTATTTGTAAAAAACCAGAGTTGCAACGGTTGATTCTCAAATGCGATTCCTGTATATTCATCACAATCAACGGTCTCCCTACACTCGAATCGTATCCGAATGAGCTGGCTTGATTTTCGTGATATTCCCATGACAATTGGAAATCTCTCCAACCTGTACATCGATTTTCTTACCGACTATCAGAATGTGAAACAGTATTATGCCGGTGATTTCCGAAATCCGGAAGACTGGAAAGCCGTGTTTGATATGGTTGGCCGGAAAAATCGAAACCGATCGACTCTCTTCCGGGTATTAATCGAACAAAACAAAAATTTCCATTGCAGCGTCAAAACCCTCGCGAACATTGACCTTCTCCATAACGATAATACCTTCGCCGTCGTCACAGGGCAACAGGTGGGAATTCTGGGCGGTCCTTTATACACTGTCTATAAAATTCTTACCGCCCTAAAACTCACGGAAATATTGAAGGATCGTTATACAGAATACAATTTCGTTCCCGTCTTCTGGCTTGAAAGTGAAGATCATGATTTCGAAGAGATGAACTCCGTTACCGTGATCAACCAGGACAATTCACCGGTCCGGTTATCGTATTTAATCGGGGGAAAACCGCTTGAAAAAAATCCTGGCCCCGTCGGAAGTATTAGATTCGATGAACACCTACAGGAATTATTTACTTCATTAGACGCCGCATTGCTAACAACCGAGTTTAAACCAAAGCTTCTCGAAACACTGCACCATTCGTATCACCTTGGTGCAACCTTTACACAAAGCTTTGTCAGCTGGATAAACAAGCTGTTTGAAGATTCCGGTCTGGTTTTTTGCGATATCAATGACCGCGAGTTCAAACAGCTCCTGACACCGGTGTTTCTCCATGAATGCGAACACCGGTCTGAAATTTCACAGCGTATCATCACGCTGAGTGCAGAACTCGAACAACGATATCACGCTCAGGTAAAGCCGAAGGCTATCAATCTTTTCATGTTTCATAAGGGGGGACGATATCTCATTGAGCCCCGTGAGCAGGAAGAGGATTTCAGTCTGAAAGGAACACGACATTACCTCTCATCAGCAGAGCTCGCATTGGCAATACAGAGTACACCTGAATTGTTCAGCCCCAATGTTATTCTGCGGCCAATTTGTCAGGATACAATTTTGCCTACTGCTGTTTATATCGGGGGTCCGGGTGAGATTTCATATTTTGCGCAGTTGAAACCGATATACGAACTTTTCAATGTTCCGATGCCGATTATCTACCCGCGCGCCAGTATTACGATCCTTGAGGAGCGGCTCGAGAAAATCATTCAAAAGCACCAGCTTGAAGTAACCGACTTCTTTGGTGATATCGATCTCCTCATCCGGCGAATATCCGATCAGATCTCGGAAGTGAAGGTCGATACAGTTTTTTCAGCATCGCAACAACGAATCATCGAGGTACTCACAGAGCTTCAATTCGGACTCACACAAATTGACCCCACACTCCTTGGCGCACTCGAACATACAAAACAAAAAATCTCATCGACACTCGACCAGCTCAAGAACCGTGCGTCCACAGCCCAGCAGAAGAAGAATGAAATCACCCTCAATCAAATCGAGAAGGTTGCGCGTCATCTGTTACCCAACGGTAATTTTCAGGAGCGTGAGATCAGCATCGTATATTTTATAAACAAATATGGAATGGAATTTACACGCTGGCTGATGGATGAGGTCAAGATCGACCGGTTCGAACACCAAATTTTGCATCTCTGAAAAAAGCCCAGGATACTTCTGATTTATGATTGATGATTGATGATTTATGAATGAAAATAGCACTTCATTTTATCAATTATTAATGATTGATTCCAAAATTATTTCTAAAGGATATGGTCTGAAAAAGGAGGATTTATGAGAATCTTATCGCTCTTTCAAATGCAAATTCTTGCCCTCGGTCTCTGTTTCATTCACTTGAACCTTAGCGCACAATCAACTGCATCTGAACAACCGATCTCGACATTTTCAATCGTTGCAGTCGACACAACTGTTGGTGAACTGGGCGTAGCGGTTGCATCGAGATTCTTTGCCGTCGGCAGCGTTGTTCCATGGGCAAAAGCAGATGTCGGTGCAGTTGCAACACAATCGTTTGCCAATACGAGTTTCGGCTGGCGCGGACTGGAGCTCCTCGAAAAAGGATTAGTGCCCGAAGAGGCATTGAAAATTCTCCTTCAAAGCGATGATCAGCCGGACAACCGCCAGGTCGGCATCGTTGCTGCGAGCGGTGCTTCAGTGACATACACGGGAAAAGGATGTCTTTCCTGGGCCGGCGGACGTTCCGGGCCGGGATATGCATGCCAGGGGAATATTCTGACAAGCGAATCTGTGGTTATCGCAATGGAAAAAACATACCTTGAGACAAAAGGGACATTAGCCGACAGGCTGTATGCCGCCCTTGTCGCCGGTGATTCAAAAGGGGGCGATTCACGCGGCAGGCAATCAGCTGCAATGCTTGTAGTAAAGAAGGGAGCCGGCTACGGCGGTTATACCGACCGGGCAATCGACATACGGGTTGACGATCACCCCAATCCATTCAAAGAGCTGGGACGTTTACTGAATTATGCTCAGATGAACTATGCATGGAACGAAGGATGGACAGCTTTTACGCAAAAGAAATATGCCGAAGCTCTTCGCCTTCAAGAACATGCGGCCCAACTTGCACCTGAGAATCCGGAATTACTATACGATCTTGCTGTCATCCGTCTTGCCGCAGGTAAAAAGGCAGAAGCGCTCGTCGCACTCGCAAAAGCTCTTAAAAAGAACCCAAAATTAAAGAAACAAGCCTCGAGCGATAAAGATCTTAAAGAGTTACAATCGAGTGAAGAATTTCAGAAACTGGTGATTGAACAAAAGAAGAAAAAATAGGGAGATTGACAATGTAGGACAGCTAGACCCATTCGAACGAAGCTATGCTGAACAAGTAATTTCTTTTCCCAATTTCTCTTTTTTATCTTGACATGAGCCTAAAAAATATTAAATTAGGTTATATCTAAATTGGGATAGAGATCCTGCAGTTGAGGACGGCATTGTGGCTCATGGTTATTAAAACATGGATACACAAGAGGACTAAAAAAGCCATGTGAGGTTGCCCTTCCGGTGAAAAAACCGATATTCAACCTCCTACTGTTACTCTATCTGTTGATAACGTTAAGATCTTAGATCAGGTTCAATACCGGTTGCTGTCGGTAGTATTTTACACTACTATACGGCTCCGGTAAGAAGTGACCGCTCATCTTTTGCTATCGATTCTTATTGTGAGAATATGATTATTAGTCAGATGACATAATCTGATATCCAATAGGAATGAGTTCAATACTGATTTATTGAATACAGAGAGTCGGCATCAGGGGAAAAAAAGAATTTTTTTAGATTCACACTTAATCTATTAAACCAATCCAACGATCAAACAAGGAGGAAGAAATCACTATGGCAAAAGCTGCGAAGGAGAGTAAGAGACCAGTAGTACCAGTCGAAACGTCAAATCCTTTTGAAATCGCTCAGTTACAGATCGATAAGGCTGCGAAAGTCCTGAGACTGGAACCGGCAGTTCATGCGATGCTGCGAGAACCAATGCGTGAACTCCATGTCACCATTCCGGTAAAAATGGACTCGGGCCAAATAAGAATTTTCAAGGGATTTCGAGTTCAGTACAACGATGCCCTCGGGCCTACAAAAGGCGGAATCCGTTTCCATCCCGACGAGACTATCGACACCGTGAAGGCGCTTGCATCATGGATGACCTGGAAGTGTGCAATTGTGAGTCTTCCGTACGGCGGCGGAAAAGGCGGCGTGATATGCAACCCGAAAGAAATGTCAAATGACGAGCTCGAAAGACTTTCACGCCAGTATATTAGATGCATCGCACAAATTGTCGGACCGGAAAAAGATATTCCGGCACCCGATGTGTATACAACACCGCAAATAATGGCCTGGATGATGGATGAGTTCTCCAAGATCCGTCAGTACAATAATCCTGCATTTATCACAGGTAAACCGATTATCCTCGGCGGATCTCTCGGACGAGACGAAGCGACCGCAAAAGGCGGAATGTTCGTACTGAAAGAAGCAGCCGAAGTTATAGGCCTGAAACTTCGCGGCGCAACTGTCGCGATCCAGGGTTTCGGTAATGCCGGACAATTTGCGCACAAGCTGGCGGACGAAATGTTCGATGCAAAAGTCATCGCTGTCAGCGACACAAAAGGTGGCATCCTCTCGAAAGAGAGAATCGATTTCAAAGAACTCTACGACCACAAACAACGAACAGGATCCGTCACCGGTTTCCCAAGAACAACCAGAATCACCAACGAAGAACTTCTTGAGCTCAAAGTCGATGTACTGATACCGGCAGCCCTCGAAGATGTTATTACCTCAGAGAATGCCCCCCGTGTGAAAGGGAAGATCATCGTCGAATTGGCAAACGGTCCGACGACTCCCGACGCAGACGAAATCCTGCATAAACGGAATATATTCGTGCTTCCGGACTTCCTTGCGAACGCCGGTGGTGTAACGGTTTCATATTTTGAATGGTGTCAGAACCTGTCAGGTTTCTACTGGACGCTGGATTATGTCCATGACCAGCTTAAGAGAAGAATGACAAAAGCCTTCCACGACATGAACAGAATCCATAACGAAAATAGGATAGATCCACGAACGGCAGCCTACGTCGTGTCGATTCAACGTGTCGCAGAAGCAATGAAACTCAGAGGGTGGGTATAATAGCACTATAGAATCAGAAAAATAAAAGTCTTCAATTCCATCATAGAGTTGAAGACTTTTTATTTTTAGTAAAACCCTAAATGAATAGAAGCTTTAATAACCTCTTCCCGACTCACTCCTTAAAAGAAGGGGGATGCTGTAGGATATAAAAAAAATTATGATCCTGATATCAACTCTGGCTTTCTGTCGTCGGCTTTTCCGGGATAATCCACATGGCGATGAGGTATCCGATAATGCCCGGAATTATACCCGTGAAGAAAATAAAGATCAGCATAAAAAGGCGAACGATCGTCGGGTCAAAGTCCAGATACTCACCGAGTCCGCCGCATATGCCGCCGAATTTCTTTTCGGTTCTCGAGCGATACAACCGTTTCATAACATTCTCCTTTCAAAGTATGCCCTTCTTTTCAGCATACGAAGCAATGCGTGAAATTGTTCCATTGGTATTACCGGCTTACCGTCTCAAGAACTTCCCAGAATGTCGGGAAAGAAATGCTGGCGAAGTGACTCCGTTTTATTGTGGTCTCACCCTGTGCGACGAGAGCGGCAATTGCAAATGCCATAGCGATACGATGGTCGGCATAACTGTCCAATTGCGCCCCTTTCAATACAGGAACACCCCCAAAGGCAAAACCGTCATCATAAACTTCGACATCGACACCCATTTGGAGCAGATTATTCGCTACAGCCGCGATTCGATCACATTCTTTGTTTCGAAGATCACGAGCTTCACGTACTTCGAATGTTCCCCGGCTCACCGCAGCAGCAACTGCAAGAATCGGAATTTCATCGATGATATTTGGAATAATTGACCCGGAGAGTCTCACATTATGCAGCGCGGAGGTGCAAGCAAGAATATCGCCCATCGGTTCTCCGCTCACCTCCCGTTCATTTTCAATTGTGATTCGTGCCCCCATTGAGAGAAGAACATCGATGACACCACGTCGAGTAGGATTTAAACCGACATTGACGATTCGTAATTCAGAATTGGGAACGATGCATGCCGCGACTATCCAGAATGCTGCCGCCGAGACATCGCCCGGAACGATAAACTCCCGAGCCGGAATTTTCATCCCCCCTTCTATTGCGACACTTCTTCCCTTCGGTCCAGTGCTGACCTTCAATCCGAGCATCCGTTCCGTGTGATCGCGTGAAGGTACGGGTTCGATGACTTTAGTCGTTCCTCCGGCATATAACCCGGCAAGCAGCACCGCCGATTTCACCTGTGCACTCGGCAATGGAAGTCGATAACATATCGGCGACAATTTTTCGACAGCAAAGATATGGAGAGGCGCTGTCCGCTTATCCGTTGCAGTAATTTGCGCTCCCATTTCTGTCAGGGGATCGATGATCCGTCCCATGGGACGGCAATTGAGAAATTCATCGCCGGTGAGAATGGAGTTGAACTGTTGTCCTGACAATATTCCCGTCATCAATCGCATTGTCGTTCCAGAATTGCCCGCATCCAGCGGTCCCTTGGGGGCGGACAATCCGTGGAGTCCTTTTCCCAGTACTTCAACAACCTCTCCGACCCGCTTTACCGAGATGCCGAGAGCTTCGATGCATCCCTGAGTACTCATCGGATCGCCTGCACTCGAAGCATTCCGAATGATCGACTTTCCCTCGGCGAGGGCCGCAATCATGAATGAACGATGTGAAATCGATTTATCACCCGGTACACTGACTTCACCGCGAAGCCGCGAGACAGGCTTAATCCTCTTTATTGTTGAGTCTTTCAATTAATCCACTTGTATTGTATGAACTATTTCTTCTATATCCTCGGGAGCAAAGCTCCCTCGGAACGAGCGACTTAAAAAGGATGTTCTGAGGGATGTCCTCCTCCCGAGGCAAAAACTTATTCTCTCTACGGCAGGATTCGCTTATAATGCACTTCTTACTTTATTACACTTCCGCTCTCGACATCACCATCCACGCCGAGTAGAAGAAGTTTTCCATTACTCTCTGTAGCCAGAACCATTCCCTGCGATTCCTCTCCCATTAGTTTCGCGGGTTGAAGATTCGCCACAATGATGACGGTTTTCCCGACGAGCTGCTCTGCCGTATAATATTGAGCAATCCCCGCGATGAGTTGCCTCTGATCCGAGCCTAGTTGAACACGTAATTTCAATAGTTTATTCGATTTGGGAACTTTTTCACACGATATGATCTTCGCTGTTCGAAGATCGACTTTATTAAGCTCATCGATACTAATTGTAGGTTTTATCGGCGTTATCGTGACTGTTTCTGCTTTTGGTTCTTCCTGGAACCTCTTTAAAACGTCGTCAATCATTTTATCCTCAATCTTGGTAAAGAGAATTGATGGAGTACCCAATGGGTGTCCTGCTGGTATCGCCAGTTCCTTTGCGCCGTTCCACCCTATTTCAGCGAGTGTGCCCGGCAAATTCAGAATATGCCAGAGTACAGCGGCGGCGGCGGGAATTACCGGTGCAAACAATAATGCGAGCGAGCGAACGGTATGGATACAGATATTAATCGTTGTTGCACATGCCGTAGGTTCGGATTTTAATGTTTTCCATGGTTCACTGTCGTTAAAGTACTTATTAGCCAGACGGGCCATATCCATCACACGCTGGACGCCGTCGCGGAAATGATACTGTTCGAATAACGCTCCAGCCTCCTGTGTGATCATAGTAAGCGTTTTAATCATTGCGGTATCCCGCTCGTTGAGCGGACCCCGTTCCGGGACTCTGCCCCCGAAATTCTTTCCGGCAAATTGCAAAGTGCGGTTGACAAAATTGCCGAGTATATCGGCAAGCTCGTTATTGTTCTTGGCCTGATAATCTTTCAGATAGAAATCGGCATCCTTCGTTTCGGGCAAGATTGTTGCAAGCGAATATCGGAGTGCATCGGCATTCGGGAACAATTCGAGAAAATCCTTGACATCTATTCCCCATCCACGGCTCTTCGAAAATTTTTGCCCTTCAAAATTTAAAAATTCATTCGCCGGTACATTCTCGGGCAGCACATACTGCCGTTCATGCGCATCGTTCCAAGCCATCAGCATTGAGGGAAACACAATGCAATGGAATACAATATTATCCTTCCCGATGAACGCAACATATTTTGTCCCGGCATCCTGCCAGAAATCCCTCCATCGTTCCGGTGATTCTTTTTTCTTCGCCCACTCTTTTGTCGAGGAAATATAGCCGAGCACCGCATCAAACCAGACATATAGTACCTTATTCTCGTACCCCTTCAATGGAATACGGACACCCCAATTGAGATCACGTGTAACGGCACGATCCTGCAATCCATCACGAAACCAGCTTTCACAATACTTGAGAACCGTCTCCCGCCAGCCATCACGTGCGTTACGTTCCTGGACATACGATTCCAACCGTGATTGGTATTGTCCGAGTGGAAAATACCAGTGTGTAGTTTCTTTCACGACGGGAGTCTCACCTGTTATTTTACTCTTTGGAGAAATTAATTCCGACGGACTCAGATACGAACCGCATTTTTCGCACTGGTCACCTCGGGCTTCCGGATTAGAACAGACCGGGCATGTTCCTTCGACATAACGGTCGGGCAAAAACATCTGCGCTTTTTCATCGTAGAACTGCCGTTCGGCTTTCTCTTTTAGAATTCCCCTTTTCTGAAAATCCAGAAAGAATTCGAGAGCAGTCTCATGATGAAGCGGAAGCGATGTCCGTGAATAGTTATCAAAGCTCATTTCAAACTGTTCGAAGGATTTTGCATTGATTGCATGGTAGTAATCTACGATCTTCTGCGGCGTAGTGCCTTCTTTCTCGGCAGTGATCGTAATGGGAACTCCATGCTCATCGGAACCGCAGATGAACAGAGTCTCACGTCCCTGAAGGCGTTGATAACGCGCATAGATATCGGCGGGCAAATATGCACCGGCTAGATGTCCGAGATGAATCGGGCCGTTTGCATATGGTAATGCGGCCGTAATTAGAATACGTTGTGACGAGATATGGTTCAATGCTATTATCCTTTTGAATCCTGTGTGCTGTGTGAATTGATTATTTCCTGCACAGCGGGAAGGGGTAGGCAATCCCACGTATCGTCCTTATCATAATGGAGATAGACGAGATCGCGGAAGATATCCACTTTTTCCACCCGGCCTTCCCCTTTCTCTGTCAAGATAAACGAATCGAGAAGAGGAAACCGTTTCAGAGATTCGATATAATTTTCGACTTCAAACACCAGGCAACATTTCAGTCTGCCGCATTGCCCTGAAAGCTTTATGGGATTGAGCGGAAGATTCTGGACGCGGGCATGCTGGGTACCGATTCGATGAAACTCTGTCAACCACGCCATACAGCAAAGCTCAAGACCGCAGCTTCCGATTCCGCCGATCCGTTTGGCCTCATCGCGCACACCGATCTGCCGCAGTTCGATTCGTGTTCGAAAAACGCCGGCTAAATCTTTTACAAGCTCGCGAAAATCCACCCGCCGATCGGCTGTGAAATAAAAAGTTATCCTGTTCCGATCCAGTTGATATTCAGAGTCAACGAATTTCATCGGCAGTTTATGCTTCAGAATTTTTTCCCGACAGATTCGCGATGCATCCTTCTCTTTTTCCCGATTATTTCGTTGTTGATCCAGATCTTCCGGCAGGGCTTTGCGAACAATCTTTCGTTCCTGCTGAAGAAGTATGCCTCTAGCACGACGTTTGATAAGAACCGTTTCACCAAGCTGATGAATCTGTCCGAGGTCAACCCCTTTTTCCGCTTCCACAATCACAGAGTCCCCTTTTTCCAGCGGGATATTGTCGACATTCTCATAAAAGAGCCGGCGGATTCCTTTAAATTCCACCTCGACGATATTTCGTTTGAGAATAGATTCGTCAATCGCTTCGGGAGGAACTTGTTCGGATGGCTGGGCAGGCTCGATTGTTTCCTCTTCTTCTTCGAGCCAACGGACTGCTTCCGGGTTTTCTTCCCACAGAAAATCGTATTCCGGTCCTGTATCACGATCGGTATGAATCGCATCCGACATCCGATTTCTCCTATTTTCTCAGCAGCGTGCTCCGTAATGCTATTGCCAAGCAGACAAATATAAGAGGAAGATAGACATTTTTGCGAACAAGTGCAATTGACCGATCGACCAACCCGATTGCCATAGTGATATCGGCGTGGGGAAAACGCGATGAAAAGCTCAAGAGGTCTTCGCGTTGATCGACATTGAGAATCGCTTCTTCCCCGACTTCACGCAGGAGCATGGCATCCCGGAGCCAAAGCTGAAGAATGCTGAGCCATTCTTCCGCTCCCGGCCGATCTGAACCGGCAAGAACCTCATCTATAAATGCGGTCATAGCTGTGGGCGAGTTTATAAATGCAGTGCGTATAAAATTAACCGCCTGTGTGCGGTGCCGCTGGACATCTGTCCCGAGGAGATCAACCGCCTGGGAATAGCTTCCGTGTGCAAGCCGTGCCACAAGGCGTGACTGTGCCAGATCAACCCCCATGCGCTCAACGAGTGCTGCAGCAATATCCGATTCCGTCAATGGATCAAATCGGACCAGCTGACACCGTGAGAGAATTGTCAGAAGGAGTTTTTCGGGATGTGCCGATGTCAGTATAATGACCGTTCGCGGGGTCGGCTCTTCGAGCGTCTTCAATAATGCATTCGATGCTTCTTCGTTCATCCGTTCAGCGTCGATGATTATTACGCATTTCATTCCTGAAGCGAACGGACTATACGCCACGTTCGTACGAAGTTCCCGTATGCTCGCGACCCGGATTTCGTTCGCCTTCGGAATCTGAATATCGTAATAAAGATTCTCGGCTTTCAACCGGAGCTGTTTTTGAATTGTCTCGATTTCAGCGGTAGATAATCCTCCGAGTGGCGTCTCGCTCCCAGACTTCCCTGTCGGCAGTGCAAACACAAGGCTTAGATTCGGGTGCTGGAGACTAGCCATCTTGATGCAGCTCCCGCATGTTCCACAAGGCGCACGATCTAGATGCTCACAATTGATGGTTCGTGCCAATTCGATGGCCATTACATCTTTTCCCACCCCATCAGAACCGGTAAAAAGATATGCATGGGGAATTCGATGAGCTTCGAATGACCGGCGCAGAAGTTCTTTCACACGATGTTGGCCGATCACAGCCGGCCAGAGAGAATCAGAAGGCATGACCAATTCCAAAATGAAAAACACCGGGAGCGAACACATCCTTCCAGAACCGATGCTGGGTGAACCATTTACGACCCGGATCACCTTTCGGATCGTACAGCTTAAATCCGAAATCGATCCGGAATGGTCCGAAAAACGTCTCATACCTATACCCGATTCCGGCAGCCAGAGCAATCTGCTCGGGGATGTGTTGTATTCTCAAATCCTCGATCCTTCCCCAAACATTACCAGCATCGATGAAAAATACCAACCACATAGCGGGGAAATCGAACACCCATACTTTCCCTAGCGGTCGGAAGGTATTCCAGCGCCACTCGAAATTCCCTTCAAATATTACATTACCGCCATAGCTTGGATCCACCATCATCCCGAGATCGCGATACTGCCAGCCGCGGACGCTCCCGCTTCCACCGGCAAAAAACCGGCGGTTTAACGGGACATCATAACCAGGCTCAGTTCGTGAACGCGTCTCCCCATATCGTTCGGTAAAGCCGGCGTGAAGCCTTAAGGCGAGGATTGAACTCGTATCAGGCACCAACGTATAATACCATCGACCCAATGCATTCACTTTAATGTATTGTGAGAATCCGATTGAGGGTTGGAGTTTCCGAATCAACAGAGATATAACGCCTGCTTCTTCAATTGTCAATGAGTGGAAGAATCCCGAGGAAGGGGAAAAAAAATTATTCGTTTTATCGCGATAGAGTGTCAGAGAAAGAATCGAGTTCGATTGATTGATAGTACTGTCTTTTCGACTTTGCAGAAGTGCACGGGCATTGACGCTGTCGTATGCCGTAACCTGTGAACGTTCGAGGTACCAATCCACTGTCCCGTAGGTAAATGCCGCAAACTGATTTTGAAGACCTATGCGGGTTCGAAGAATCGTTTGAAGATAGGGCCGTTGTTTATCAGCAATCAGCGATACAGCCATAACAGAGCTCAATCGGTTCGAGAAAAAATATGGTTGAGTAAGCTGAACTGTCAGATCGGCGTTGGCGATGAGCGAAGAATCTCGAAATCCATTCTTTCCGAATACCTGACGCAATTGCAGATCCTGAAGAGATTGAAATCGTAATCGAACACGTACAGTTAAATTCCTCGCATCGCCCAAAAAATTCCGGTCGCTATACCCTAAGCCGATGCCGAGGTTAAATGCTTCGTTTCCATCATTAACAAAGATCTCCGGCATCAATTCATGCCGTTTCCTTGCAGAGAGCATAATGGACACCGGAACCAGGGTCGTCGTTGTCGTATCTACGACGCTGGGAAACGGCGTGAAAATTCGAACCGATTCAAATATTCCAAGCTTGTTGAGATTCTGGATGCTAGATTCGCGCTTCTCGACACTATAATTTTCACCCGGTGAAAAATCAAGTTGTCGCATAACAATGGGTGATTCGACTTCACCGATCCCTTCGTTCACAATATCGACCTTTCCAAAAGTATAATGTCTTCCTACAAAGAACGCGAGTTTCAATGTCCCGCTCCGAGTCTTACGACTGACCAGATATTGCGAATACGGATCCTGCATGTACATTGTGTTAGGATATCCGTTATTCCACAACAAAGTCAACACACGGTTTTTTTCGGCTTCGATCTGAAAGCGATCATAGAACATTCCCGGGGTCAAGCGGCTTCCCGCATGAAGAGCAATAGAAAGCGACGAATCTAACCTGTCACATCCTATAAAAACCACAGAATCGATTCGATATTGTGTATTTTCTTGAACCTGGAATGAAAGATCGACACTCTCATTTTCAATCCGGATAGTTGTATCGATTACGACATCGAGAAAACCATGAGCCATATAAAAATCTTTTATCTGGCGGTAATCGTTCTCAAAAGTTGCGGCATCATAGTATTCCGGTTTTGATCCGAGAGTCTGACTGATATTCTGATAGATCCAGGTTGAAAAACCCGAAGGTGACTCGCGTGTTTTCAGGAGATTAAGGAGGATACCGCTCGAGATTGAGGAATTTCCCTCGATGCTGATATTGTCAACCTCATAGCGTTTCTCATTTCCGGTCTGCGCCCGGCAGTAGACTCCCAGGAGAAGTATGAAGAAAACATTGCAAAACTGATGGCGATGTATGGATAAAATCATTTATGCAAGAATAAAAAAACCCAGCGCTTGAATACGCCGGGTCTATCTGTAAAAGTTATTGGAATTCAAGCATGAACAGAATGATATTAATTAATACTCGTTTTCATCAAAAAAGAAATCTTCATTGGTCGGATAATCGGGCCAGATTTCTTCCATACTTTCATAAGGTTCGTCGGTGTCCTCCAACTCCTGGAGGTTTTCAATTACTTCCAGCGGCGCTCCTGTACGAAGTGCATAATCGATTAATTCTTCTCTTGTTGCAGGCCATGGAGCATCATCCAAGCATGATGCAAGTTCCATCGTCCAAATCATCGAACAAATCTCCTCTCTAAATCTACAACCGGTTACTGCACGTCGAGGTTACGCCTTAATTGTTTTGTAACGTTGGCGTAATTCCGCCATTGGGCCTGGTATAGTCGGCCTCGTCAAAGAAATAATCCACCGGATTTACGCGAACACCATTTTTCACAACTTCATAATGCAGATGGGTCCCTGTCGCTACTCCTGTACGACCCATCCGGCCGATGAACATACCTCGCTTCACTGTCTGTTCTTCTCTTACGCCGATAAATGAGAGATGGGCATATACTGTCTTGTAATTATATCCATGATCGATTTCGATCAATTTTCCATATGTTCCGCGGTTCCCGGTAAATGCAACGACGCCGTCTGCTGCGGCATAAATTGGTGTTCCTTCCTCATTTGTGATATCGAGTCCTTCATGGAATCGGTAATCTTTGAACACGGGGTGAAGTCGCATTCCAAATCCATTGTTTGAGTAGTAGCCCTCGGTAGGTTTAATCGCGGGGAGATGCTTGAAAAATTCTTTGTTGTATTCCATTCTATGAACGATATCAGAATAGCTCGTTTGTTGCATCTGTACCTGCCGTTCGAGCTGGTTGATGACAGTATTTGTACGTTCGAGTAATTCGTTCGCCTGTGTGGAAAGACCGAAGTCATAATTCTCTTTCACTCCGCCCGTGCCCGCTTTCAGGATATCGTCGCTCATCTTCGGAAGATCGGCAAGAACCCGTAGCTCGTTATCTCTCTGCGTCAGCCTTAACAGTGCCGCTTCAAGTGTTTGTAATCGATTATTCAGTGACGTGAGTTGTGCTTTCAACACAACATTTTCATTTTTTAAAAATGTAGTCTTATTGAGACCGATCCCCAGCACTCCTTCCGAAAAATTTTGAAAACAGACAAGGAATCCAACCAGCACAACAGCCGCACAGAGCGCTAATGCAGCTAATTTCAAGCGCGCTCCCTTCACTTCCTTTAATCGTAATGTTTCCTCCGAGAAGAAAAATACCTTGTTCTTTTTCTGCATAGATACACCTCTCGTATTTCGAGATTACGGTTTAAAGTGTGTGAGTGGTGGATTACATCAACTCAAGACATTTGGCGAGTTGTGTGGGAAATTATAAAAAATCCAAGTATATGTCAAGACATTTTTATAAAAAGAAGAGCAAAAAACGGCTTATTTTTCAATATTGTGGTTGCCGTCACTCAAAATCATGCCCAAAGTAATCAATGGCACGTTCTCCGGGGGGATTTTTCCCCTTTTCATCGATTAATTTCTCAAGCCTCTGGGTGAATTCCCTTGCGGCATCATAACCATAGTGTTTTAAAAGATGGTTCAGGGCTATGACCTCGACAATGACAGTAATGTTTTTCCCGGGGAATATTGGTAGTTTGACAAGGGGGACTTCGGATCCCAGAACGGAAATTGTTTCGGCATCCAGACCTGTCCGTGTATAATCTTCATCCGGTGCCCAATCCTGCAATTCAACGACAACCTCTACTCGCTTTTGATAACGAATGGCACGTACACCGAACATACTCCGTATGTCGATCAGTCCGAGTCCGCGGATCTCCATAAAATGTTTTACGAGGTCCGTTCCTGCTCCTATGAGAATTTCCTCTCCTTTTCGTGTGATCATCACCACATCATCTGCCACCAGTCTGTGTCCGCGTTCAACCAAATCGAGTGCTATTTCACTTTTTCCTATTCCCGAGCGACCGATGATGAGGACACCGATACCGTAGACATCAATAAACGATCCATGGATAATTGTCTGCGATGCAAATTGATCGTCAAGAAAATCGCTCATAAGGTAAACGAACTTTGTTGTCTCGATTGTCGTTCCCAGAATCGAGACGCTATGAGCTGTAGCAATTTCCAGCAACTCTTTGTCCAGACGATTGCTATCCGTGACGATGATGCAGGGAATATCGAACTGGAACAGGGTCCGGAACGAACTGATCCTCTCTTCGAGCGGCAGGTGGTCCAGGTATCTCATCTCGGTATTTCCAAAAACCTGGATCCTGTTAAAGGTGAAAAGCTCGACATAGCCTGCAAGAGCTAGTCCGGGACGATGAATGTTACGTTCCGTGATTTCTTTTCCCAGTCCGATACTCCCGTTGAGCAGCCGCAGTTTCATCCGTTGTTCCATCCGTTCAAACATGAAACCAACGGTTATACTTCGTTTTCGAATTTCTTTCGTCTCGAGTACTCTCATTGCATTTCCGAGAACCGTTCTTGAAGTGGAGATTTTCGACTGTGAAGCTTCGTCTTGTATTTCACCAGTTGCCGTTCGAGTTTATCAATAGCCTGATCGATCGATTTAACAAAATCATTCGAGTGTTCCACTGCATTCAACGTTTTATCATGTACAGAGATATTGACTTCGGCGACCTTGACACTATCACGAGGTTTTTCATAACTCAAAATTATTTCGGCACTGAAAATTCCGTCATAGAATTTTTCCAGCCTCGTCAAAGCATCCAATGCATATTCTTTCAAGGATGTATGAGCGCGAAAGTGACGGGCTGTGAATTTCGTACGCATGACGCGTCTCCTTTCATAACAAAAATTCTGATTAGGCTCTCGGATGAGCCTGGGCATATGCCTTTTTAAGCCGCTCAATTGTCACATGGGTGTATACCTGGGTTGTTGAAAGGCTTTCATGTCCGAGAAGCTCCTTCACTGCACGAAGATCAGCACCACGATCGAGCATATGGGTTGCAAATGTGTGACGGAGGACATGAGGACTTTTCTGTTCAACCTCAGAAACCTGTGCGAGGAACCGGCTGACAATATTATTCACCCCTTTTGGGTACATCCGACGCCCGTGTTTCGTTAGGAAGAGTACATCTTTATCTTCGGCAGGAGTGTCGGATTTCATTAGTTCCATTCGCCGATCCATGTATCGGGAAATAGCCATCAATGCAGGGCCTCCTACGGGTACAATCCGTTGTTTTGCCCCTTTCCCGAGTACCTTGATCGTATGATTATGGTTATCTATATCACGGAATCGTAGACCGATCAACTCGCTCAATCGAATCCCGGTTCCGTAAAACATTTCGAGAATTGCGGCATTGCGTAGTCCTTCTACCGTTGTAGTATCCTGAAGTGAAAAAAGCTTCTGCATCGCTTTCTCATCGATAAACGTGGGAAGCCGCTTTTCGATCTTGGGTGCAATCAACAGCGCGGCAGGATTACTAGCTAGAATTCCACGCCGAACCAGGAATCGAAAGAACGAGCGCACTGCAGCAAGCTTCCGACGTACACTTTTCCGAGCCGCTCCTTCCTCCAGTAATTCGCCAAAAAACCGCCTCAGTATTTTTTTATCGACGAGTCGAATATCAAGTTCTGCAGAACGAAGTTCCTTCACTACAAACGTACGAAGCTGATACAAATCGGCACGATATGCAGAAATCGTGTGAGGAGAATATTTACGTTCTCCTGAAATGGACGAAAGGTATATCTCAATATGGGAACTTATCGACATCCTTTATGCTCCCGATTCCGTGTTCTCTTCCTTGATATACTCTTCCTTACATTCCGGGCACAAAAGATATGCCCCTTTTTTCTGAGAATATTTTTGTACCAAAAACGGGAATTTGCATTCCCGACATTGTTGATTCACCGGTCGATTCCACGAGGCATAATCACATTCAGGATAACGTGAGCAACCGAAGAATGTGCGCTTCCTTTTCGTCTTTCGCTCGATGATATCTCCGTCCTTGCATTTAGGACATTTAATTCCCATCGAGATCGGTTTTGTATTTTTGCAGCTTGGATAATTTGAACAGCCAAGAAACGAGCCGAACGGTCCTCCCTTGACAATCATATCGCCACCACAGAGTTCGCATTTGATGCCCGCAAGATGTTGATGTTTCTCCTGCTCGGCAGCAAGCGGTTTTGTATTACGGCATACCGGGTATCCGCTGCATGCCATAAACCGGCCATTTCGCCCCCACTTGATGATCATCGGTTTTCCGCACAACTCGCATACTTCTTCTGTCACCTCCTGAAGCGACTTTTTAATCTTGTGAGTATGCTTTTCGACTTTTTCCAACGAATGAATAAAAGGGTGATAAAAATCGTCAAGAACCTTCCTATACGTCCGCTTCCCACTTGCAATCGCATCGAGTTCTTCTTCCATCTTCGCCGTGAATTTTACATTAATGATTTCAGGAAAATTCGACACCAGTAACCCGTTGACTTCTATACCGAGATCAGTCGCGTAGAGTTTTCTATCGCGTTGCTCGACATATTTCCGATCCAATATCGTGCTGACGATCATAGCATAGGTGCTCGGCCGGCCTATCCCCAGGGCTTCCAGGTCTTTGACCAGCGAGCTTTCCATATATCGTGCCGGCGGTTTTGTAAAATGCTGACGGGGAAGAAGATTCAACAGCCTGCTCTGCTGTCCCTCATGTATATTTTCAGGAATACCCGATGTTGGATCGGCATCATCAGGTAATTTGCCGTTTTCCTCGAGTATGTCATCATAGACCTGAAGAAATCCCCTGAACTTAGGGACCGTACCGGACGCTCGAAAAAGGTATTCACCACCACGGACATCGATACTGGTCTGCTCGAATGTTGCGGGGGTCATTTCCGACGCAACAAAGCGATTCCAGATAAGCTCGTAGAGTGAAAACATTTCTTTATCAAGATATTTTTTTACCGATTTTGGGATATGTTTTATCGATGTAGGTCTTATAGCCTCATGAGCATCCTGCGAACTTTTCCCTTTTTTATACTCCCTGGCCTGTTTCGGCAGATATTCTCCTCCATAATTACTATAAATATAATCACGGACAGATAGTACCGCCTCCTTACTCAAGCGTGTTGAATCTGTTCTTATATATGTAATAAGACCGACAGGACCTTCAGTGCCTATATCAACCCCCTCGTACAGCTTTTGGGCAAGCATCATCGTCCGTTTTGCGCTGAAACGCAATCTGTTGGCTGCTTCCTGTTGAAGTGTACTCGTGATAAACGGGGGCGGCGGGTTTCGTTTGACTATCTTTTTTTGAATCGATTCTATCGCAAACTGTTGCTTTCGAATCTCGGTGAGATAACCGTTAACAGTTGTTTCATCGGGAATCGACGGATCTTCCCCCGCAATCTTTGCAAGTTTTGCCAGAAAGGGCGAAGCCGTGTCGGTTGAGAATTCTCCGATAATGGACCAATATTCCTGGGCAATAAATGAATTAATCTCGACTTCCCGCTCGCAGATGAGACGGAGAGCCACCGATTGAACCCTGCCGGCTGAAAGTCCATAATATACGGTTTTCCATATGAATGGGCTTACTTTGTACCCTACAAGTCGATCCATCGCACGGCGGGCTTGTTGTGAATCAACCAGGTGGATGTCGATTTTATGAGGATGCTTCATCGCATCGGATATGCCTGTTTCCGTTATTTCATGGAATAAAACCCGATGGATTTTCTTATTGTACGGTTCAACTTCTTTGGCGATATGCCATGCAATCGCCTCTCCCTCCCGATCTGGATCTGTAGCGATAAAAACACTCTTTGCCTTTTTCGCATGCGCCTGCAGCATCTCTATGACATCGTCTTTTCCTTTAATAGTCTCATAGACCAGCTCGTATCCGTTGTCGACATCAACGCCGAGTTTACTCTTCGGCAAATTTTTTATATGACCAACAGATGCTTCGACGATAAAGTTTTTTCCAAGATATTTATTTATTGTTTTTGCTTTCGAGGGAGATTCAACAATAATTAATGATTTTTCCATTCGTTCACACCTTAGTGTATCGTATCGGTACTATTCAACACAACGCGATTAGCCAACCGGGTCGACTCGTCGTTCTCGAAAAGAATCGCCGCTACAAGCGATTTGATTTCGGCGATTCCTGCCTGCGATAAACCTGACATCATAACACGCCCAATCACCACTTCGACATCATCATCCGTTATGAGTCCGAGCTCCCGAAGCTGGATGAGATATCCCTGAGCTTCGCTACCAATGGCTAGTCGTTCAACTTCGTGAAGGATACGGTGGGAATGTGAAGAATTCACTCCGACAATAAGATCGTCCCCCGGGGTGATATGATCAAATAGCCAGCTGAATGCTGTGCTGATTTCTGCAGTTGTGTAACCGCTCTTCGTAAGAAAATTTACATCGATATTACTTTTATGGTACTGACTTACTCCGCCGATGGGCCGGGTGCCATCGTGTGCCACGGTATTGTCAGTTTGTTTTTCATCCCGAATTTCATTGATAAGATAGATAATAAGTTCTAGTATTCTTTCATGCATTGTTGTATATTTTGCCTCCTATCGCATTCCCTGACTTTCATGCGTGAGCGCAATTTAACAAATAATTCCCCAAAATCAAATTATGCGTTTTCTCCTGCACACCGAAAGAGTGTGCAGATAAAAATCTTCCCGTTGCTTCATGGCATTCCGTTCCTTCATCGACATGTCATCATATCCGACAAGGTGCAGTACACCATGTATAAGCAATCGAGCAACTTCCTCGCGAAACCTTGCACCGTAGAATAAACTCTGCGCTTTCGCCTGGTCGAGATTGACGAATATTTCACCGTCAATCGTCGGTTCACGTTCATAGCAAAAGGCAATCACATCTGTTGTTCGGTTATGACGAAGATATTTCTTGTTGAGGATAATTGTTCTTCGATGATCCACAAAGATAATTTCGAGAGATGACGCTCTGGTTCCCTCATTACGAAGAACAGAACGTACAATGCGTTCACTGTCCTTGACAGGAAATCGTAGACGAGGATGTGCATTCGTGACAATAACCGGCATTTTATTTCTTTTTTAACCGGGTTGTACGTGAACGGCGGCGGTGGATATTCGGCAAGATTGTTTCCGTCAGTGATAATGCTATCCCGGACAGCATTACCTCGGGTCCAAGTTGTGTGAAATCACCCGATAGGATGCTGCGGTCTACATTAGCGTAGAGTGAACATCCGCCTATGCGCTCAATGATGAGTCCAGAAAGTTTTCCCTCGCTCTCACCGATAAATGTGACTTCACCGAGCATTTCACTTACGACATATCCGGAACAGAAATGGAGCTGGAGATGCGCATTAGACGTATAAACCGAGATCAAATTGCCGTGGCGTTCGCCGATTGGAATATCAGGATAGATTTCTATTGCGATCTTTCGTTTCGATTCCGCATGTTCAATTTCAAACCGATAATTATTCCCCTTTGTCTTTGCCTCGATACCTAGTACTTTTCCGATTTTCCTGATGTCCTGAGGTTTGAATTCAAATGCCATGAATCTGCTCCATATAGTTAAAACCCCGATTAACGCCTGTCTCCACTACCAGATACGCTAATCGGGGTTGTCATTTCAATTATCACATCCTATTGTTGTACCAGTGAGACATTTATGGCCTGTAATCCCTTCTTCCCTTCGACGATATCAAACTCTACTTGGGCGCCTTCTTCAAGTGTCTTGTACTCTTTGTCCGTTTTAATGGCAGTATAATGAACAAAGACATCCCCACCGCTTTCTTGCTCGATGAAACCATACCCCTTTTTACCGTCGAACCACTTGACCTTACCTTTTGCCATACAATGATACCTCCTAAATAATTTGGCAGGCAATGACCAGATCCCGCGATAGACCCCTTAACTGAATTATTACGTTCTGGTCATCAACATTGCTCGTCTATCCGGGAATACATATCACAGGTCCATGGCTTGTACTGCACCGGTATCTACAGATAACACCTTATATACGTTGGTTTCTACAGCTTATATGGTGCTAATATAGTGACCGAGGATGCGAATGTCAAGTTCTCTTCAAGCGGTTTCTTACCATTCCATTTCCATTCCCTCGGCTGCCGCGACACATTGAAACGAATATTGACGCCTGGAAATTTCTCGCTGACACTTACGTTCTATATCCGCAACACGCTCGTCAGTATGGGTCTGCTCGTGATGGAATAGAATTAATTTCTTGACTTCTCCCTCATGGGCGACTTTAAGGGCAAAGAGATAGTGCGAGTGCCCCCACCCTACCTTGTCGATATATTCCTCGGGCGTGTATGTTGCGTCATGAATAAGAACGTCGGTATTTTTTACAAATTCAAAAACGCGCTTATTGGGATCACCGTTTCCGGCCTGGTACAATTGAAGAACCGCTGCATCGACATTCGTCATTTGATGGGCCACCTCACGATCGAAGGGCTCGTTATCGCTGATATATACAAGTGATTTCCCCTGGTAATTAATGCGATATCCCAATGCCAGTGCAGGGTGGTTCACAAAAAGAGTCTGAACGCTCGCCCCGTGGATCTTGAAGGTCTCTTCCCCCACAGGGTGAAAATTGATCCGAGCCTTCAATTCGTTGATTTGGATCGGAAAGTAGATCTTATTCATCTGATCAGAGATGATACGATGAAGAGTGATTCCTTCCGGTTCACTACCGACAACCGTGATCTCATTCCCTGAGATAAAAGCGGGCTTAAAAAAAGGCAATCCTTGAATATGATCCCAGTGGGAGTGGCTAATCAACAGGTGTGCCTGAAGGGATTCACCTGTCTCTATCAAGCGATCTCCGAGCATTCGGATGCCCGTCCCTGCATCGAGAATGATCAGATGGCCATTATCGAGGCGTAGTTCGACACATGGGGTGTTTCCACCATACTTGACGGTTGCATTTCCCGGTGTCGGAATAGAACCGCGGGTTCCCCAGAATCGGAGTTTCATTGTTAACTCCTCAACGGTTAGTGTTGTTCGTATTACGTATGTACATCCCTGCACATCGCCTTGAACCACTACATTTAACCAGACGCCGCTTTCATTGTCATTTTCACCATCCTTGACAATCAGAGCGCCATTGACGATGAATATACTCGTATGTATTTCCGGTAGCGCTACCTTTCAAGGTAAGACGATTCTTTTTTATTTGCTTATCCCTGAGGAGGCTGCCATCCATTCCGTTTCCATCCTTTCAACTCTATCCTGACTTTTCCGATCAACACGTTCATTTTTGCTACAATCGGAACATGGGCATCGTCGGCACTAAATTTTCCGCTGAAGCCGCCCGTCAATCCGAAAATCCCCGTAAAATCAGCTTCGCCAACCAATTCGTTGACTTTAATAGGGTATTCCACAGCATCAATTTCCGTCGTCGTTACTTCCTTGGAAAATTTGATGTAAGTTCGCGTCCGTTTTTCTCCGACATATGAAGGAACGACCATCTGTGTGTCCCGTCCCGAATTTACTCGTGCAAAAAAGTACAGCGAAAGACCATCCTGAGGTTCACCTTTTATGACGAGCGTATCCCGTTTTTCTGGTGGATTATTTTCCCATCCTTTTTCAATAAATACTTTTTTCTTATCATATTGAAAATCATACGTCGTCAAATACCATCGTTCATCAGATTTACTCTTCCCGACAAAGTGTTTTGACGATGGTGCCGTAAAAAATTCGCTCTCAAAGATCGCATGTAGATCAACAAATGGAACCCCGGAATAAGAATCGATGTACGCAATTGCCCTGACCCTTGGTGTCCCATCGTTCTGAAACACTTCGAGAATCTTCGTTTTAATTTCCCCAAGGTGGAAAAACGCATAACTTACTTCGTAATTTAACTCTTCTCCCACCTTATAATTACTTGTATCACCCACAAACACATACTCAATCCCCGATGTGGGATTTATCGCTGCCGAACTTCCATCCCCGGGAGACACAAAAAAAATATATATGCCAATGATACAAAGAAATGTGATCTTCAACACGGATACTCTGGTATAAATACTCACTGAAAACTTATGAACCCTTTCTTTGATATGCAACTGGTTATTTTAGACCGGCTATTTTTGAAGCCTCGGGAAAGAGCGATCGGGCTTTCTTGACCTGAATATCGGATTCCACGCCGATAAAATATGCTTCATCGTATCCCCAGAGACTTTTTGCAACGTTCGTTTTCAGAAGCTGCTTCAATTGGAGTTCGTCTTTCTTAATATCATCATCCTTTACTTCTACGCCGTTTGCCTTGACATAGGAAAGAAATTCATTGAGCATATCGGGATCGACTTCAAATCGCCGTGCAAATTCCTCGACTCCTTTCGATTCATATGCTTTCCTGAGTGTTGATCCATGAGAACCGAAATACTTCGTTATATATTGAGCGAAGAGGTTTCGACGAAATATATGTCCTGTCGTCAATGTCCATGTTCCGGGCTTCAGGATATAATCCGGCGTAATTCCGCCGCCTCCATAGACTATACGACCTGCAGCCGTTTTAAAAATGGGTTTGGTCGAATCCTTCTCTTCTTTGTGTTCAAGGTTTTCGCCTTCCCTCTCCTCACGCTGGGCTGCCTCAAGCTGATATTGTTCACGTGTTTTATTTTCATATGAGCGTTGAATCAGTCTTCCACTCGGCGTATAATATCGTGCGGTAGTAATCCGGAAGGCCGAATTATCTGATAGGGGAAATTGCTGCTGTACCAGCCCCTTCCCGAAGCTCGTTTCACCGACAATCAACCCGCGATCCCAATCCTGAATTGCTCCGGCGACAATTTCACTTGCGGATGCGGAGCCATTACTGATGAGTATGATCAGCGGGAGATCTTCAAACTCTCCACCACCCGAGGAATAATATTCGGACTCGAGATCCTTTCGTCGACTCTTTGTATAAACAATTTTCTTCCCGCCGCTCAAAAACTCATCGGCAATTTCAAAGGCCTGTTCCAGATATCCGCCCGGATTATCGCGCAGGTCGAGTATCAATTTATTCATTCCCTGCGCTTTTAGTTTCCTCAATGCCTGTATAAGTTCGTTGTGCGTCGGTTTCGAGAATTGAGTGACGCGCACATAGCCTGTCTCTTTATCAAGCATCACCGATGCAATGACTGTATAGATCGAGATTTTATCGCGCGTGATCTCGTAATCCATCGGCTCCCTGATGCCATCGCGGACGATCGTAATCGTGACTTTCGTACCTTTCGGACCGCGAAGTTTCTTCGGCACATCCTCACGTTTAATACCGATAGAATTCACATTATCAATCTTGATAATACGATCGCCGGCAAGAATTCCAAGTTGCTGACTTGGTCCACCGACAATAGGCGCTACAACGACCAGTGTGTCATTCACAACATCGAATTCTATCCCGATCCCTTCGAAACTCCCCTCGAACGACTCCTGTACCCTCTGGAGTTGATCTGGTGAAATATAGATCGAATGCGGGTCGAGAGAATTCAACATGCCGAGAATTGCCGATTCAACAAGTTTCTGTGTGTCGACATCTTCTACATAGTACTTTTGTATATATGTAAGAACGTCATTGAATTTTCGAAGCTGATCGCGTGTCGTATCCCCTGAGACGACTTCATCAATATGCAGCCCGGCGATTACACCCAGTGTCGCTACAAAAAAGATGAGTACAAAAACTGATTTTTTCTGCATTATATTTCCCCTTTAAAAAGTGTCCCTTCGTTCCGTCCGATACAAGACCTAATAAACAATGTATCTTTAAATAAAAGGCATGAAAGACTCTAGAGATCACACCTGATTTGAATCGTAAGATATCTATCTATAACATTGCTTACCACACCATCGATCGGTGATGTAACGTGTGCTAATCTGTATTCATATCGTGTCTCACAAAAAAAATTTTTTGTGAATTGATATACAATATGCACACTATAGCGATTTGTGTTCGTTCGAGCACCGCCAAGAAAATCTACATCCATTGCATCGCCCGACCGATGTCCCATCAATGCATTCCCGCCGACGTTCGTTATAAGGACTCCGTTTGCATCGATGAGGTTATCACCATGTCTTTCCCTGACAAAACTTCCGTCGACCTGTAACTGCCTCAAGATCAGGTATCCTACCCGTATTTTCCACGCATCACTATTCGGCCCCAATGGATTGCCAAGGATAAATCCATGATTGGCGTACATATTGACAGGGATGTGGTGTGAATACACATATGGGTTGATTCGTGTATATTCCACAGCGATATCAGTATTTTCAAGGCCTGCAGGCTCAATATAGTATGCACCCGCTTGATATGCAAATTGATTGACATATGCTCGTGTCCCGAGCATTTTAAAATCCATGTCATCTATTAGAATCGAGCCCGAAAATTGCAGATTTTCGAGAAAATGGGTTTCCATATCAAAAGCTAAAAGCGAATTATCTCTATCCTGTAAAGAGTGCTCGGCAGATTTAAAAAAATTCAACGGGTTGAGATAGGCTAATTCCGGGGACGGGCGGGAATAGATCAGCATTTCATTGGCCGCTATATCGAATATGTGAGGGAATGACAATTCGATGCGATGACCTGCGATATATTTTGGCGACAGATATGTGTCATATGACCAGGAATAGGAGTTATAGACAGCCTTATTCTCACTCAGGAGCCATCCGTGGATGAAGCTGAACTTTACAATTCCATACTCTGCATCGAACCGTATCATATCGAATGGTGAAGCGTTATCGGAAATGTACAGTTTTCCATCGCTATCCAAGCTATTTCCCCACAGAAGCCGTTCACGGCCGACCTGTAGAGTCAACCAATCAGTGTGGAGTTTTACGTATCCTTCAACTTCATCAAAACTATTCGAGTTGGGTTCACTTAATTTATAATTTTCACGAAGCCGCGGATCGCTTCGGACAAATATTTTATCCCCGAATACAAGCCCATTGGTCCCCTGCAAGAAATAACCGAAATGGTTTCCAATAGTACCTCGAATACGTCCTCCGATTCGCTCTGTTTCTGCAGTCGTGTTTCCATATGTATTCCCATTACCCGAACGAAAATCTGCAGCAAATAAAAAATTCACAAATAGCGAGGTCGTCGAATCCTGCCATGTATATAGATATTTCTCTTTCCATCGGAACAGATCCGTCAGACGCTGCGGCAGCGATGTTGAATCGGAGAAAAGAACCGTCCTCTGAACGTCCTGAAGATGAAGTTCCTGGGCGAACTCGGTTTTGAAATCGTCGAGCATCTCTCGTTCTGTCGCCGTCAGATGTTCGCGCTGCTGATTGATAGTCTGAAGAAATTGCGCGACTTCAGCCCGTGAAAAAGAAAGAAAACCGTCGTGATATTTCGTGATAATTCCTTTCACTTCCATTCTTTTCAAGAAAGTATATACGGGATTATTGATCTGAACATTTTCCACCTGCGCAAATGCAATAAACGCCGCGATGAGCCAGCCGACACAGACCCATTGAATTCGATGATGAATACGGTTCATAGCTTATCGCACTGCCTCCCATTCGTTGAGTGTAGAGTGATTGAAGAGATAGACCGATGCAGAATTTCGCAGCCAGGCTGCTGTAACCCTTATATATCCATATTTCCGATATCTCCGTGGTGATTCGTATACCCGCAGTGAGCGTAGATACCGGACTTTTCCGATCCTGATAAGACGTGTGAAAAGATCGAAGTCTTCACCGGCAACAATATGCTTCTGATTACCTCCGACCTTTTTAAATGCATCTTTTTTAATTATCTGGCATTCGCCGCGCCCCATCCCCATCCCGATCACATTCAACGAAAAAAAGTACCAATTATAGAGCTCGTGAATTATACGATCGGTACGTGTCGCTTCATCCGGATAGATATAGACACTACAAGTCACCGCAACGACATTTTCCGGCTCCAGCTCGCGGAGCGCCTGTGTTATGAAACCTTCCACATCATGATCATCGATGATCGTATCTGCATTAAGAAAAAATAGAATATCTCCGCGTGCGACTTCAGCGCCGACATTCCGACCCTCCGCGATCGTTTGCTTGCGTTGTTCTGTATGTCTCACAATCCTGCATGAATATTCCGCCGCTTTTTCAAGTGTCCGATCATCACTCCCGCCGTCACTCACAATCAACTCCAGGTCGAATTTTTCGATCAGGTTCGGAGTAAATTGTGCGAGCGTCCTGCTGATGAGTTTTTCTTCATTGTACGCCGGAATAATAACGCTGATCAATACTTTTTCTCTCCTTTTCGTCTCGTCTTGTACCGAAACACCGGACTAAAAATAAAGCACAAAAAAAGTCGCTGTCGGTGTTATACGAAGCGCCGGTGCCGGAAGATGAAAAAAATTGCCCGATTCTTTAAGAGTTTTAAAAATCCAGCTATCGCCGGGAAGCTTCGTGAGATCATAATCAAGCGCAATATAAAACTGTTTTTCACCGCCCCCCATCCCGTCAAGATTTCGGGCAGCATATCCACCTGCAATTCCGAGAAACGACGGCCACCAAGATTGCATCGACTTCGGAAGCCAATCATAAAATGAAATCGATAGCCAGTATGTTTGACCCTGATAGTCATCTATGATCATCTGCTTTTTCCCCTCACGCAACTCCTCCGACGGCCAGTAGCTCCATTTAAATTTCACATTCTTCAGCGGGGGAATATAATGCTGGAGGACCGGATAGAAAGCACCGACTGCATCACCCATCGCATCGCCCGGGCTGAACCCCCACTCTTTATGAAAACCATCTTGTGTTTCTATATATAATTCGAACAATAATGCCAATCCCGCTCCGTACCAGACCGATTTCGATTCCGGAACACCCGACCACTCAAGAGATTTCTGGAATATGTGCTGTGCTGCCGTGGTCGCATAGATATGCCCGACCTTATCGACATTCAAGGCATATTTCCAGTCATTCTGAAAATGAAATGGCGCCCGTTCACCAAGCCACCATGCATTTTGCTCGTAGTAATTGATGACGAGTGTAGTCGTCAGCAATGCTCCGCCGATAATTCCGAGACGGGCACCGTTAACCTCAGGTGCAGGTGTGAAAGAGCATATAGGATACTCCGACGGGGATGTTGAGATACTATCAATCGCCGGATTAAATCGAAGTGAATTAAGATCCGTTGCAGAAACTTGAGTTGAATCGACACATCCGGCATTTAAAATGTGAGGAATTACCAAAATCGAAAAAACCAGAACTTTTGTTTTACACATTGATAACATAACCCTTCAATCACTTTTCCGGCTTCATCTGTGGGAAGAAGAGTACGTCGCGAATGGATTCCTGACTGGTCATTAGCATTATCAGGCGGTCGATGCCTATGCCGAGTCCGGCGGCCGGCGGCATTCCATATTCGAGAGCGCGTAGAAAATCCTCATCCGGTACTTGTGCTTCTTCGTCTCCCCGTTCGCGAAGCTTCGCCTGCTCCTCAAATCTTGCACGCTGGTCGAGTGGATCGTTGAGTTCGCTGAAGGCATTGCAGATTTCCTGACGGTTGACATACGCCTCGAATCGTTCGACCAATCCTTCTTCACTCCGATGACGCTTCGCAAGCGGCGAAAGTTCCACAGGATAATCAACAATGAATGTCGGTTGAACGAGCATTGGCTGGACTTTCGCGCTGAAGATTTCATCGATCACGCGGCCAAGTCCATCCTTCGGATCGATATCGATATGCAATGTCTTTGCGATCTCACGAACCTCCGCTTCAGGTTTTTTGCGCAGATTATATCCTGTATATTCCTGGATGATATCGAACATCCTTACACGCCGCCACGGTGGTGTACAATCGATATCGTGCTCTCCGGCAGTAATCTTCGTAGTACCGTAAAGCGCAAGGGCGACATCGCCGATCATTTGCTCGACAAGCTCCATCATCCAGTTATAATCTTTATACGCGACGTAGAGCTCAAGCATGGTGAATTCCGGATTGTGAGCCCTATCCATCCCTTCGTTCCGAAAATCTTTCGATATTTCATAAACTCCATCATACCCACCGACAACGAGACGTTTGAGATACAGCTCATCGGCAATCCTCAGATAGAGCGGGATATCCAGCGCATTATGATGCGTGACAAACGGCCTCGCCGATGCACCGCCGTATAATGGCTGGAGTATCGGCGTCTCGACCTCAAGATATCCGCGCGTATCGAGAAACTGCCTGATCGTCCGAATTATAAGTGCACGTTTTATAAAAACATCACGTATATCGGGATTCACAGCCAGATCGACATATCTCTGGCGATACCTGAGTTCTTTATCCGAAAAAGGATCGTAGACTGTTTTATGCCCCTTCTCATCGATACGTTCTTTGACGATCGGAAGAGGACGGAGAGATTTTGATAGCAGCTCGATGGACTGCGCGTGAATTGATATTTCGCCGGTTTTTGTCCGGAAGACGAATCCCCTGACGCCGATAATATCGCCGATATCAAAAAGCTTGAAAGCATCGTACGGTGCGCCTATGTCGTCTTTTCTCAGATAGATTTGAATCTTCCCTTTCGAATCCTGAATATGACAAAAGGAAGCTTTTCCCATCCGGCGGATTGCCATGATGCGGCCGGCCACAGCGACATCATGCTGCGGGGCACCATCGACGAAGGATTCGAGAATATCCTTTGAAAAATCTGTCCGTTCAAATGCATAAGGATATGGGTTGATGCCGATCGAGCGAAGTTCGTTCAGCTCATCACGCCTCCGGGCCATCAGGGTGTTTAAATCTTCGATATGCTCTTGTTGTTCCAAGCGATCCTCAAAGCGATTTAGATTTTTGAGAGATTGTCGATTCCGGATTTTCGATTTCGGATTGATTGTATTGTACGCCTCAAACCGAAATCCACAATCCGCGATCAGTAATCTCGATCGATTTTTTATGCAAGATTCTGTTTTATTCCGGTCATTTGCCGGAGTTTTTGTATTTCATTTCTTTTAAGATATCTCCACTCTCCGCGCTGCAATCCTTCGGTCGTAATTTCGCCGTATCCCTCGCGATCGAGTTTAAGGATTTCATATCCCAATATTTCGAACATCCTCCGCACCATCCGGTTCCGGCCTTCATGGACGACTATCCCGATGTTTTTCCTGTTTGTATTTGGAAGAATAAATACCTCGGCAGGCGAGGTAATGCCATCTTCCAGCCGAATCCCGGCTGCGATTTTTTTTGCGTCATCCTCCGATATGCTTCGATCGATTTCAACCCGGTACGCTTTTGGAAATTCGTACCGCGGGTGCATCAGCCTGTGTGCGAGATCGCCGTCGTTTGTGAGAAGCAATACACCGGTTGTATTTCTGTCGAGCCTTCCGACGGGAAACAGCCTGTGCTTTGTCCTCACGTAATCAAGAATCGTTGTCCTACCCTTCTCGTCACTCAGTGTTGTGATGCAGTCTTTCGGCTTGTTGAAAACGACATACTCACGCTCATCATCGACAACCGCAACCTGTTTATCATGGAAATAGACCAGATCTTTTCGGGGATCGATTTTTGTGCCGAGATCGCGTACAATTTCCCCGTTTACACGAACTTCACCATGTGCGATAAGCTCATCCGCTCTGCGACGTGACGCGATTCCTGCCTGTGATAAAAACCGGTTCAACCGAACAGCCGTTTGAGCAGATCTCTGATCTTTTGCGCCAACTTCGCCCAGCCCCGTTCGTGCTTTTCCTGGATAACGGCGTTTAATTCTTCGAATGTCGGTTCTGCGATGCCGGGGTGGAGCGGTTCGCCCTGTGTTTCTTCTTCGGGGATTTGCTCCCACGTCATACTCTCCTGTTTCTGTTCACTATACATTTCTTCATCCGATAGTACCTCACCGGTAGATGATTGAATTTGTTCAGCCTCTTTGGTCATCTCTAGAATATAACCGACATTCCCGGCATTTTCCGCTGATTGTTCCGGAATCTCCGGCACGGGTTCTCCCGCTTGCTCATTAAATGATATGACGGTACTTTCTTCCTGAAGCGTGCTTATTTCCGGTCCGCCCTCAACGGGTGAGGCTTGTTCAGGCTTTTGTTCTACTATCTCACCGGGAAAAATTGGAAGCGGCATTTGATCCGGTGATTCTTCTTTTGGCTTAGGAATCAGGGGTTTCCGAAATCTCGGTCCGGCCTCTCTAGGCTTTTGCTGCGTCTCGATTTCTTCTTCTTCCGTCATTTGTTGTTCTTCAAGGATTCGTTTTTCGACTTCGAGCTCGGTTTCACCCAGTAGTTCCTCGATCTCGCGTGGTTTCGGCAAATCGGAGAGCGAATTCAACCCAAAATGACGTAAAAAATCCTGCGTTGTTCCATATATCAAAGGTCGTCCCGGTGTCGAGGCGCGACCGATAATCGCAACCAGATTCCTCTCAAGAAGCGTCTTAAGCACATAATCGCTGTTGACACCACGTATATACTCGAGGGCCGGTTTTGTGACCGGTTGTTTATAGGCGATAATCGCCAGCGACTCCATGGCCGATTGGGATAACCGCCGTCTGGCTTTTTCCTTGAAGATTTTTCCGACCCATGAAGAAAATTTTAGCAGCGTTGCATACTGATATCCGCCTGCAATTTCGATGATGTGGTATGATCGCTTCTCTGCCGAATATTCTGCGTTTAACTCTTCGATAATGTGTTTGATTTCTTCCATTTCAATTTCTATGCGTTGACCGTCGATTTCCGACGCCTCGAAAACATCCTTCAGCGTACTGAGCGACAGCGGCTCATCCGAAGCAAAAATCATTGCTTCGATCATCCCCTTCAACTCGATCCGCTGTGTGGTCATTATTTCGTTCATGCGGATGTCTCCGCCACTGAGTTTCCTACAAGGATTTTCGATATCAGTATATCTCTATACGACTCCATCTGCCGCACGGTTACCACGTGTTGTTTTACCAACTCCAGGAGCGCAATAAATGTTACAACAATCCGGATTTTTTCATTCATTGACGATACAAGATTCAGGAATGTAACGTTTCCGGTCTGTTTCACCGCATCGGTAATCAATTTGCACTGCTCATCGACCGTCACATTCACCTTCTGAACTTCATGGATCGTTCTCTGGGGCATTTGATCCATCGTGAATTTGAATGCGGCAATTAGATCGAAGAGCGTCATATCCTTCAGGAGATCTTTCTCTTCGGATTCTCCCATATCCTTCGGATCGTATTCGAAGAACCGGCGGAAACGGAGCCGCCGTGCGGCAACCTCCATCTTCTGCAGTTCTCCGGCCATTTCTTTGTATCGCTTGTACTCGAGCAGACGGCGGACAAGTTCAGCGCGCGGATCTTCTTCTTCCTCTAGCACTTCATCGCGCGGCAACAGCATACGTACCTTGATTTGCATCAAGGTTGCGGCCATGACTATAAACTCTCCCGCAACATCGAGATCGAGCTTCTCCATCAGATGAAGGGTATCGAGAAACTCTTTCGTGATATACGCAATCGGAATATCGTAGATATCAAGCTCATCACGCTTGATGAAGAACAGGAGGAGATCAAGCGGTCCTTCGAAATTTACAAGACGTACTTTATACATGTCAGCCCAATCTCATTACCGAATGAACAACTGCCATCGTCTGCTGTGCGACAATACGTGCACGCCGTTCGCCTTCCTGCAGAATATCCTTGACCTCATTGAGATTCGATTCATAATACAGTCGCCGTTCGCGGATCGGCGTCAGGTAATCGGCAATTGCTGTCGCGCATTTCTTTTTACACTCGACGCAGCCGAGCGCACCCGATTCGCATCCTTTGCGTATTGACGGAACGTCATTAGCGGTGAATTTCTTGTGATAGGTGAAGACGAGACAGATATCGGGTCGTCCCGGATCATTCTTTCTGATCTTCTGCGGATCGGTCACAGCCTTCCTCATCTTCTTATTGATTTCTTCAGGACTATCCGAAAGTAGGATTGTATTGCCCGCCGATTTGCTCATCTTCATATCGCCGTCGAGCCCGGGAAGCCGCGAGAATGATGTGAGCATCGGCTCGGGCTCGGGGAAAACTTCACCGTATGTCGTGTTGAACTTCCGTGCAATCTCCCGCGTAATCTCGACATGAGGAACCTGATCCTCGCCGACAGGCACGACTTCGCCTTTGTAGATAAGAATATCGGCCGCCTGAAGAACCGGATAACCCAGATGACCATAGATCATATTTTCGATATTCAAATCGCGTACCTGGTCTTTTAGAGTCGGATTGCGTTCGAGCCGTGCAGTTGTAATCAACATCGAAAAAACCAGATGGAGCTCCGCGTGCTCTTTGATCTGCGATTGGCGAAACATCGGACTTGCCTTAGGATCGAGCCCCGCTGCAAGCCAGTCAACGAGCATTTCGATCGAATACTGATACAACAGCGACGTATCGGTGTTCGTCGTGAGCGCATGGTAATCGGCGATCAGGTGATAGTTCTGATATTCTTTTTGAAGCGCAACCCAATTTTCAAGCGCACCGACGAGATGTCCGAGATGCAATTTCCCGGTTGGCCGCATACCGCTTAGGATGATTTTTCTTCTTGTCATAGAATTATGAATATACTGAATACAAAAAAGCCCCCACGACTACTTTCTATGGGGGCACCGCAGTCAATTCATGAATAGATACGGTTTCCACCGTTCATCGATCTGGCCCACGAAGTGGCGGATGAAGGTCACGTGATTCGGCCGGAATGGAGGCCTGCGCAACTTCATGTACGCTTCTTCGGGAAGCCGATCTCCCTTCCTGTTGTTGCACCTGACACAGGCACACACAAGATTCTCCCACTCATCCTCGCCGCCGCGTGCCCGCGGGATCACATGATCTATCGTTAACGGCAGATCGGCCCTTCCACAGTATTGGCACCGATGATTATCGCGGCGAAGAATATTCTTTCGTGAAAGAATAATCTTTTTATATGGGACATGAATGTACACCGAAAGGCGCACGATGCTTGGGAACGGCATTGTCTGGGAAACCGAATGCAGCCGTTTCCCTTCATATGCCTCGATGACTTCAGCTTTTCCAAGATACAGAAGAATAATCGCCTTCCGGACATTACATACACTCATCGGCTCATAGTTCTGATTCAGAACCAGGACTTTTGCGTTAAGCCGACCATTTGAATGTTTTCTTTCGAATACCGCGCTGAAGACTACGCCTCCTTTTCTGACGGTCTTTTCCCGCCGATTTTAACCAATTCCCTCGATCCTCCGCGCTCCGACAAACTTTGAAGCCAGTTGTTCATCGTAGAGTGACGATTTTGGATCCAAGCTGTTGTACCTTACAAATCCTCGTGCATGAATGAACGTACTTTTAATGCCGGTGTACAATCCTACATGCGAAACATTCGATCGATCATCTCCGAAGAATAGTATGTCGCCTTTTCGTATTTCGTTCAGATTACAACCGACATCCCGGCCGGAATTCCATTGTTGATTCGTATCACGTGGAAGATCGATTCCGTTTAAGCCGAATACGGTTTGAATCAATCCCGAACAATCGAATCCTTTCGGCGACCTGCCGCCCCATTGATATGGACAGCCTAAAAACTGTTTTGCGGTTTTAACAATTTCAGTTGTAAGAACTTTCCGCCGCCGGCGAATACCTGTGCTGAGTTCCGCCGCACGCACCCAGCCGCTTGAACCGTCCGGAAGAAGAAGCTGTTTCCACCGTCGATGTTCACCCCTCACCGGAAGCTCGACACCTATGACAGCATCGCGGATGGGATGCGAACCGTCGCCCGGCTTTTCCATGATGCGGCCGATCTGAGCTTTAAACCGACCGCGGGGCAACTCTTTCCAACGCACATATTCAGGTTCACCCATTCCATGTATCTGGGTTTCATGAACCCATCCAAGGTACCCGTCGCGTTGGAGACGGACCCGGAACCACTCTGCCGCTTTCCGCTGCAGAATATCGAACGATTCGCCAAGTAAAAGCTGACTCACCTGCTCGCCGTAGAATCCCGCTGATCGGTAGAGCGAGGCAGTCCCGATATTACAAACGCCGTATTTCCGGTCACCGACACTCGAATCGGGCAGCAGGTGAATCCGGATATCAATCTGTGGTGTCGCTAAAACCTCTGTTGTAGCAAAAAGCCGCTCGATATCCCGGGCAATTGAACTTAGCGACGTATAAAAATCTATATAAAACTTCCCCTCGCGTTCCTCGAGAGTATAATCATATACGACCGCGCGGCTGTCGATACCCCGGGTCTTCTGGAACTCATCGAGGATCTCAACTATATTTTTCGTCATTTGCAGACCAGCGTTGAGACTTCGATTTAACCGACCATGAAAAATATAGCATAAAACGGCAATATTGTCAAGATGTTGACAAGAGCGCGCCTTTTAAATATATTGCTGACACATAATGCCAAAAATATTGGATTTTTAGAGGTAAAGAGCATTGCTTCATATAGTGGCTCGCTTCTGTTCTGAAAAGTCAGATTTGAAAAGTAAGGAACCTCTGGGTAAGAGAATTATAAGTAAAGTTATTAACGTATTACATCATCTACTGAATGGATATGCAAGAATATTCTCCATGGAAAATTTGTAGGGAAGCATTACGATTCTATATTTTTCTTTACCACAAGAAAAAGTTAAAGAGACTTTGAACGAATTAAGAATTATTCGATCTTATGAAGATTATTGTCCTAAATGTAAGTACTTACTTCGCGATCAAGGAATATGTGAAAAGCTTCAATTCAAGATATTTGAATATTCATCTCAATTCGTAGAAAAATGCAATGCCAAATATTTTGAATCTAGGGACGTTATGTAACAACGCGTTATGCAATAAAAATCATCCGCCAGAGGGCAACGCAAAGGAAAGCTTAAGCTATTTTCTCTTATATCTCTTTTTAATCTCCCCGAGTGAATCTCCTCCGAATTTTTCCAGAAATGCGTTCGCAATTACCGGAGCCACGACCGCCTCTCCGATCACCGATGCTGCCGGCACGGCACAGAAATCCGATCGCTCGCGGCGCGCTTCGGTTTTTTTCATCGTCGCCAGATCGACCGTACGTAACGGCTTCATCAGGGTCGCAATCGGTTTCATTGCACCGCGAAGAATAATCGGCTCTCCGTTTGTAACTCCTCCCTCGAGTCCGCCGGCACGATTGGTCGGACGGATGATGTTGCCTTTCGAGTCAAGAATGAACTCGTCGTGGACATCCGAACCGTATCTCCCGGCATTCGCAAATCCCTCACCGATCTCCACTCCTTTGATTGCATGAACAGACATTAATGCCCCGGCAAGCTGTCCGTCAAGCTTACGGTCGTATTCAACATGACTTCCCAGTCCCACCGGAAGACCTCCGATAATAACTTCTATTATTCCTCCCACCGTATCGCCCGATTTCTTGGCCCGTTTTATCAACTGTATCGCTTTTTTCTCTATGAGTTCTTCTAGAATTCTAACTTCCGAAGCATCGGCAGCCGCATTGAGCTCATCAAGACCGATCGCACCGCTGGCCAGAAATTTTTTTATTTTTTTATCCAGCGATTTTCTGCCGGTATATGCAGCCGATCCGATCGAGAGGACGTGGCTTGCGATATGAATCCCGAGCTCCTCGAGCAATCGCCGGGGCATCGAACAGCATGCCACCCTCATTGCCGTTTCACGTGCACTTGCACGTTCGATGACGTTACGGATATCGTCAAAATCATATTTCACTTTCCCGACATAATCGGCATGACCGGGACGAGGACTCGTCACCTTCTGAATTCCCTTCGCCGCCCTGTCAACCGCCATCGCAATTTTCCAATTCTCCCAATCGCGATTACGAAGTACAAGGGCGATCGGTGATCCGAGTGTCTTTCCGAATCTCACACCGGAGAGGATGTCTACTTTATCCGTCTCAATTTTCATCCTCCCGCTGCGGCCGTATCCCTGCTGCCTGCGCCAGAGTTGATGGTTAATATATTCCGCTGTAATGGGGAGGCCGGCCGGCATGCCTTCAATAATACCGACTAGCGCTTGCCCGTGTGATTCACCTGCAGTGAGGTAGCGTATCATGTCTCTTCTCCAATTATCCTATGGTATAATTAAGTAAAAAAGAAGGGAAAAACAAAAACGTCCCGCTTTTAGCAGGACGTTTTCTTTCTGGAAGGTCGAAAAATATTACTTATTTCGATTCTTTGGGAATTTCGATAGCACGGTATGCAACATTCCCATTCGGATCTTTTACACGCAGCATGATCGCATCACCCGGTTTTTTATTCTTGAGGATCTCATCAAGATCGGATACCGAGCGGACCTTCTTTCGATCGGCTTCGATAATCACCAGATTTTTCTGGAGCTGGTCTTCGGCACGGCTATATTTCTTGACGTCGGTGATGAGTACGCCGTACTCTGTTTTATATTTTTCCTTTAAATCCGAATTCATATTACGGACGGTGAGTCCTAAATTATCGAATGTCTTCGAGTGCGGTTGATCGGTATCTTTTTGGGCGGATTCATCCTCATCCCCCTCGTTTTTCGCCAGTTCACCCGACTCTTTCCGCTCACGCAGCTTGACCTTGACTTCTGTTGTCTGTTTATCACGCCAGATGCTTAGTGTAACAATGTCACCCGGATGTTTGCTGGCGACATAGGTCTGCAGCTCATTTGCGGTATTCACTTCCTTCCCATTAATCGAAAGGATAATATCGCCTTCTTTGATACCGGCATCGGCTGCAGCTCCGCCTTCGGTAAGAGACTGGACAAGAACACCGCGCGCCTTATCGAGTCCGTTCGCCTTTGCCATTGTCGCATCGATATTGGTGATTTGCACTCCAATATATCCGCGTCGTACTTTGCCGTTCTTAATCAGATCCTCGGCAACCGATTTTGCAAGGTTCATCGGGATGGCAAATCCATAGCCTTCATAGACACCCGTGCGTGTTGCAATCGCAGTATTGATTCCTATTACTTCGCCGCGGAGGTTCACTAATGCACCGCCGCTATTGCCGGGATTGATCACAGCATCGGTCTGAATAAAATTTTCAATTCCATAGCTATCCTTTTTCAATCCGAGTCCGTCCCGTCCGAGCGCGCTGATGATTCCGTGAGTAACGGTGAAATTAAGGTTGAACGGATTTCCGATCGCCATTACCATTTGTCCGATTTTCAGCTCATCCGAATTTCCAAGCGCAGCAACCGGAAGATCCTTTGCATCAATCTTTATTACCGCGATATCTGTCAGCGGATCGGTGCCCACGATTTTCGCATCGAACTCACGTGTGTCGACTAATTTAACCTTGACGCTTCCTTCATCGGCATTTTCGACGACGTGATTATTTGTCAGGATATATCCATCGTCTGTCACGATCACACCGGAGCCGAATCCTTTCGACGGCATTTCCTCGGGTGTTTTAAATTCAAAATCCGGACCGAAGAAATGAAAGAACTGATCGAACTCCTTTGATTTCGGTGAAGTTTTTTGTTTTGTCGTCGCCTGAATACTGACCACTGCAGGTCTCACGGTATTCGCAACCGTGACATATGCATCTTCCAGATTCTTCACTTCGGGAATACTTTTCAGCGGCGAGCTCTGCGCGCCCAATTTTACATCACCGCCGAACGCAGCAACTCCAACCCCCACACCCTGTAATCCTGAAACCAGCAGTGCTCCAAAGATGATTCCCACACTGATGAGGGCAATTGCTGCAAATAACGATTTCTTGTTCATACCAGCTTCCTCCTTACAAAATATTTTATATATAACAATATACTTTTTTGAATTCAAATTGTTGCAGTCATGCTGAATAAAATAGTCGGAATATTTTCTTAAAATCACTATTTTTGAGGGAACATTAGAACCCCTCCGTTCGTCTAAACCTTTCAACCAATTACTGTAAATAAAAAATACGAAAATTTCAACTTATGATCGACGATCGTATCGTCACAGCGCTCCGCATTCTCCGCGTCGCTTCAATATGTGCTCCGAAATGTGCACGAAGCACCGTATCGATGTTTTTTCGGGAGGCATCCGACATCTCGATACTCAGCGCACCGTCAATGGCGACCTGCGACAGTCGCTGAAGGATCCTCACCGATGAGAGCGATACACGAATCCATCGATCGGAATTCCCACCACATCGTTCGTCAACCATACTTCCCTGTATCGGATTAAATCCTATCCGATCATCCGTCCTTTCTCCGATTGCGGCGCCACAAATACCGCACCTATCCAGCACCATTGCGAATCCAAGTAGAGCTGCAAGATGAACTTCATAATAATATAACACATTTACCAAATTTTTGGTGCCTCCATCGATTGCACGCAGCGTGTCGAGCAGTAACCGGTAAACCGCCGGATGTTCTTCTTCACCATGCATAACGGAATTCAGCAAATCGATAACGGCATATCCGACATTGAGACGCTCGTAATCCGTATGGAGCCGGTGGAATTCCTCGATAATATCCGCATGAGAAATAAGATGCAGCTCACGGTGCGGCTTTTTATAAAAAACCGCCGAGATATGAGTCATCGGCTCGAGAGCCCCTCCAAATTTGCTCTTCATATCGCGAGCTCCCTTAGCCACAACGCTGACTTTACCGAACGATCGGGTATAGAGCGTGACGATCTTGCTCGTTTCACGATACTTCATTGATTTCACAACGATGGCATCGGTGCGAACAATCATGATCCCCGCTCCGGTCTCTTATGCGTCCTCAACAATGTTTCAATTGAAGCACTGTATGGCGGCCGGAGAATCCCATATTCCGTAATGATGCCGCCAACAAGTTCATACGGAGTCACATCGAACGCCGGTGCATACACCGTAATCCCCGGGGGTGCAATTCGATGTCCGAACAGCTCGGTAACCTCGCGAGAATCGCGCTCCTCGATTGGAATTTCATTCCCTGATGAGAGAGCAGGATCGATCGTTGAAGAGGGAGCTGCGACATAGAACGGCACTTTGTGCCTATCGGCGAGTACTGCAATATTATACGTCCCGATTTTATTTGCAACATCCCCATTGGCGACGATCCGGTCGGCCCCGACGATTACGATATTAATTTTTCCCTGCTGCATGACGAAAGCCGCCGCATTATCCGTTATTAAAACCACGTCGATTCCGTATTTTTGAAGCTCCCATGTTGTTAGACGCGCACCCTGGAATAATGGCCTTGTTTCTCCGACGTACACACGAATTTTTTTCCCCGATTCATAAGCTCGGATTATGGCGCTGAGCGCCGTGCCATAATCGCCTGTCGCCAGCGCACCGGCGTTGCAATAAGTCAGGATACCGCTTCCATCAGGGATTATCCCGGCACCATGGCTTCCGATCAATTTGCATGTTTCAATCTCTTCATATTGAATTGCGAGAGCTTCATTGAGGAGTAAATTCTGCAAATCTCCGACATCATGTGAGGGATAGTTGTTCACCACCGACTGCATCCGGCGAAGGGCCCAAGAGAGATTGACGGCAGTGGGACGTGTGGAACCGATGAGTAATGACACGTTTTCAATATGGTGAAGAAATTCGTCCCTATTCAATCCTGAAAAAGCATGTGCACCGAGCACCACTCCGAACGCCGCAGCGATTCCCAGCGCCGGGGCACCGCGGATCCGTAGTGTACGGATCGCATCCACCAGGGCTTCCACCTTATCGGTCTCGGTATAAACTTCTTCGAGTGGAAGTCGCGTCTGGTCGATAAACCGGACTCGTCCATTATTCCAGTCGATAGGACGCATGTACATTACTCCTCGAAGCGAGAAAGCTCCCGAAATTCACGGAACCGGTCTTTCACCTGAAGATATGCAAGATCGCGTAGTCCGCCCACTCCAAATTTTTCTGCGCAAAATGAGGCCATTGTGCTGCCATAAATCACTGCACGCTTGAGATTTGCATCCGAGACATCTTCGGTTTTCGCGATCCATCCGGAAAATCCCCCGGCGAACGAATCTCCAGCTCCTGTCGGGTCATGAATATTCTCAAGCGGATATGCCGGTGCAGAGAAGATCGTCGATTCGGTCACAAGAAGAGCACCGTGTTCGCCTTTCTTGATGATGACGATGCGTGGTCCCATCTCCATGATCATTCGTGCGGCTTTGATCAAATTCGGCTCTTTCGCCAGGAGGCGCGCCTCCGAATCGTTGACGATCAGCACATCCATTACCTTGAGCGTATTTTTCAGTTCCCCTGTCTTCCGTTCGATCCAGAAATTCATCGTATCACCCACGACAAGCCGCGGTTTATCTATCTGCTCCAGGACACGACGCTGGAGTACAGGATCTATATTCCCCAGACACACATATTTGCACTTTTGAAATTGCTGCGGAATTTTCGGATCGAATGTCTCGAATACATTCAGATCTGTGTAGAGTGTATCGCGCATGTTCAGGTCATAATGATACCTGCCCCCCCAGCGGAAGGTTTTTCCTTCTTTGATGATTTCAAGACCGTCCGTATCAACATTCTTGTCATGAAGAAAATCGATTGCTTCACGCGGAAAATCTCCACCTACAACACCGACGAGCCGAACCGGCGCGGCAAAATAACTTGCCGCCACCGAGATGTACACGGCAGAACCGCCGAGCATGTTCTCGGCCCGCCCGAACGGCGTTTCGATTGTATCGAGCGCAAGTGAACCTACGACGAGAAGACCCACGATACCACCTCTTTTGTAAAATTAATTGAAGAATGATTTTTTATTGTCTACGTTACAAGACAGAGATCCATATCCGTCAATGTGCAAGTGCACGGATTTTCTCCTCTGGGGTCAACGGACGCCATTTCCCGGATTTCAGATCGGGAATGGTCAGCCGGCCGATGCCGATCCGGTGAAGCTCGGAAACCTTATATCCACGCGCTTCGCACATCCTCCTGATCTGACGATTCTTCCCCTCGGTTAATGTAAGAATAAATGAGCATCCATTCCTATCTTTTTTATCACGCCGGACTTTCGCCGGCAAGGTGGTGTACCCGTCGTTCAACACAATACCCTGTGAAAACTTCTGAAGATCGTCACTTCTAACCATACGATCAACCTTCACGCGATACGTTTTCGAATGACGGGACGCCGGATTCGTTAGCACTTCACCAAATTCGGTATCGTTGGTAAGCAGGAGTAATCCCGAGCTTTCCTTATCGAGCCGGCCGACGGGAAAAACCCACGATGACTGTTTTCCAATGAGATCGTAGACGGTTGCTGCCCTCCGTTCATCCGATCGTGTGGTCACAATCCCACGCGGCTTGTTCAGACAGATATAAATAAGATCCTTTTTCGGCCTGATGATCTTCCCATCGACCTGCAGACGATCGGCGACGATAGAGACCCTGTAGTGAGGATCGAGTTCCTGCCGTTCATTGACGCTCACCCTCCCTTCCCGGATCAACCTGAAGGCCTGCATTCGCGAGCAATATCCGAGTTTCGATAGTGCTCGCGGTAGACTGACAATATCATGAGAGGACTTATTCTTCACACCGTCTACTGTTGTTTCATGCTATTGAAGCGAGGGAGAGTCTCATTACGTCTGAAAATCGTATCGGCTTGATTTTAAAATCTTCAAAAAATTCCCCTTCCTGTTCCGTCACATTCCCCTCGAGAAGCATGATAATCTGGTCTTCAGTTATCGGAAAAAATGAATACCTGCCCAACATTCTTGCAAGTACTCGAAGAATCGGGATTGGTTGATGTACTTTCCATTTCCGTATATTCAACGGTCCGGCTACGATATCGAGCATTTCAACGTAACTCAATCTCTCGATTCCACCGATCTCATAAATCTTTCTGATGCCAACGCGCTGCTGCAAACTTTTAAGAAATCCTTCTGAAAGATTGTTGATCGAAACCGGTTGAAAAAGAAACCTGCCGTTTCCCGGAACAGGCACGACCAGCGGCATCATGCGGAGCTGGTTTATCAACACCTCAACAAAATTTTCATACCCCTCGTTCTCGTTGCCGAAGACTACCGAAGGACGGAAGATTGTCCATTCGAGTGAACTTTGCCTAAGATATTCTTCCGCCATCCATTTCGTCCGCTGGTACTCCGTCGGGGCATCGGAGCGCACACCATTTGCGCTCATCAGCAGAAAACGCTTCACTTTGCTTCGACACGCTTCATCGATGATGTTTTTCGATCCGTAATATTGTACACCCCGGAATGTTATTCCCCGTCGTGGAAATTCCCTTATGAGCCCCGGTAGATGAATTACTGCATCACATCCATTCATCAATCCTGGAAGAGAGTCGGCCTGTTCGATATTCCCGAAAACGATCGAAATATTCGAGCTGCATTCCCGGGGGAGCTTCGCTTCTGAACCGGTACGAATCAGAGCACGAACTCCACAGCCACCTGCAACAAGATCCCGAATTACCTGACGACCGATATATCCCGTACCGCCGGTAATAAAAACCTGCACAGTACATCCTTCCAAATATACAAAACCATCACTATTGGTTCAATCGAATGTTGAATAACAATCCGGCGGACAGGCTCGCCTCGCTCCCCGTCTCGCCTTCGGCTCGCCGAGGCGGACGCTCGGCGGAGCGGGTCAACATCCACCATTCACAATTCACTATTCATAATTCACATCAATCCCCGGACACCATGTAACGACTCAGCAGAACGAACGGCTATTCGAATAGATTCAACAGTAAGTGCAGCACCCATTTCAGCTACGAGATCGACCGACGCTTTGACCAATCCCGAGGCTGCAGCAAATGCGATATCGCCATCATACGACGTATGGACAGGTATAATTGCACGCGCCATGCCGTCATGTGCACATTGAGCGACCCGGAGAACTTCTACCTTCGTGAGTCGTGCGTTCGTCATGATCATTACGAGCGTTGTGTTTGTGTCCGGTATGACTCTGTTCCTTGCGAGTGTACGAAACCGACCTCTGGTTGCCAGGAAAGTTCCGTCGTTTGCTCGCGCGCCTGCCAGAATCTCGCCACGTCCATCGATCACATCACCGACAGCATTCACAACTGCAATTACTCCTACCTGCAAGTCGCCCTCCCGGCTCAACGCAGCACCGACTCCACCTTTCATCCAGGTTTCGTGTCCGGCCCACTTTCCTATAGTGGCTCCGGTGCCAGCACCGACATTTCCACACAGTATTGTAGTAGAAGCATTCTCACACGCTTGATATCCCGCGTGTGCATCGGGCCTGACCGTCGAGCTCCCGAGATTCAAATCAAATACAACTGCGGCAGGGACGATAGGTACTCTCGCCCAGGGGGTAGCATATCCACGATTGTGTTCTTCCAAAAATTTCATCACACCATCCGCGGCTGCAAGTCCAAACGCGCTTCCCCCCGTTAGAAGAATTGCATCGATTTCCTGCATTGTCTTTTCCGGCGCCAATAAGGCAAGTTCACGTGAGCCGGGAGAGCTTCCCCGGACATCGCAGCTTGCAACAGTGGCGGGCGGACAAAGCACAACGGTACATCCTGTGCAATTCACTGTGTCGGTCCAGTGGCCGACAGTAAATCCTGTAACGGTCTGAATCATATGTTTTTCTTCATCCAATAATAATATGTTCGGTTCCAACTCTGACGCGTGCTCCTCCCCTCGTCGCTTCGACGATTGAAGAAGTAAATGAAGCAACATCCTTGTTGCGCAGAAGGACAGTAATAGTCGCATCTTCTTCAAAACGGTTGGAATGAATCTTCGCTCCGAATTGTGCAATGGTATGCATGACGCCATTCGTCATATTATGAGGAAATTGAACGTCAACCAGAGTTCCAGTTTCACAACGTCGGAGAACCGCATGCTGCAATGCACCGTATGCCGCACCGCCGTAGGCCCGGGCCAACCCGCCCGTACCCAGTTTTGTGCCTCCAAACCACCGGTTCACAACGACGCATACGTTATAGAATTTGAATTTCCCGATCGCCCGGAGAATCGGTCTGCCGGCGGTTCCCGAGGGTTCACCGTCATCGGAGCTTCGTTCGATCAGATCCTTCTCAAGAATTTTATAGCCAAAGCAGTGATGTGTAGCATCGTGATATTTTTTCCGGATTTCAAAAAGCCTGTTTTCCGCTTCCTGCCGCGATACAGCCGGAAAAGCAATCGCGAGAAAACGGGATGCTTTTTCTCTCAATTCGTTTTCTACTTCTTTATCGATCGTGAAAAATTCATCCGGTATCATAAAGGGAAGATACGAACATTTTTCCTCGGGCTCAAAACACCTTGTTTCTCTCATGGATGAATTGTATCTTTTCACAAGTCCATATAAAAGGAGAGTCCATGAAAATCGGCATAACCTGTTATCCTACCTATGGTGGAAGCGGGGTTGTAGCAACAGAATTAGGAAAAGCCCTGGCAAAACGTGGACATGCAATTCACTTCATCAGTTATGCAATACCGATCCGTCTCGACGAATTCATTGAAAATATCTTTTTCCATGAAGTGGAGATAGCAAACTATCCACTTTTCGAATTTCCACTATACACTCTATCGCTTGCAAGTAAAATGATCGAGGTGGCAAAATTCGAGAAACTCGATCTTCTCCATGTCCATTATGCGATACCACATGCCACAAGCGGTTTTTTGGCAAAGACGGTACTGGGCAACAATAAACCGAAGCTCATCACGACACTCCACGGGACGGATATTACCCTGGTCGGCCTCGAACCAAGTTTCCTGCCTGTCATGAAATTCAGCATCGAACAGAGCGACGGCGTTACCGCGGTTTCCCGATTCCTGCGTGAAAAGACGATGACCAACTACGGGATCGATAAAGAAATCGAAGTCATACCTAATTTTGTCGATATGGAAAAGTATCATAGAATCCAGTCGTGTCATTTCAGAGAACAAATGGCGCCCAACGGCGAAAAGGTGCTTGTCCATACTTCGAATTTCCGAACGGTGAAACGTGTTCCCGATGTCATAAAAATCTTCGATCAGGTCCGTAAAAAAATTCCGTCAAAATTATTACTGGTGGGCGACGGCCCGGATCGTTCCAACTGTGAAATATTATGCCGCGAGCTGGGGATTATAGATCTTGTAAAATTCCTTGGGAAGCAATTGGAACTTGTCGAAATCCTTTCGGCATCCGATCTCTTTCTTATGCCGAGTCAATCCGAGAGTTTCGGCCTATCGGCCCTTGAAGCAATGGCATGTGAAGTGCCCGTGATCTCCACAAGCGTCGGCGGATTGCCTGAACTTCAGCTGCATGGAGAAACCGGCTACATTGCTGAGATTGGAGACACCGACCGGATGGCACGATATGCAATTGAACTTTTGACAAACGAACAAAAACATGCACTCTTTGCCGCGGCATGCCGTAAACGTGCCGGACAGTTCGCCGTCAAAAATATTGTCGATCAGTATGAAAATTATTATTTGAAGGTACTCGGAGTCTGAAAAATTTTTTCGATTTTAGCTTCTAGAGGTTTTATGGAAACCTGGAGTGAGTTCTTCCGGATCTTTTTCTAAAAACAGGAAACACCGTTCTATGCGGCGTCTTATCGGTATTGAGCGCGAATACCGTGGCAAGCCGGCGGGAATTCGTACGTACATCCTGATATCGCATGACAAAGTAATTCAATAGACACTCCGGCACCGCATCTCATTATCTGAGCGGACTCACATGACGTATTCGCTTCCCGGCAATCTTTTCGATGACAACTATCATTATTATCGACCATAACCCATAGACCCAGAGCGGCAGTCTCCCATTCGGAGCAAGTGTCGTCAGATACTTCTGGACTAGTGCACTCGAAGAACTCCACCATCCGCCGATTGCGTCCCTGACTGTCGAGAGATCTGATGAACCTACAATTTGCGGGATGATTGGTTTTGCACCCGGTATAAAATGACTCCCTAATGAATACACTCCATACGCCATAAACGCCACAATCAAAAGAGCAAAAAGATTCGCACAATATTTCAGGATTCGTTCGAACCGAGAATGCTGTTTCTGTGATGCGTCGGGGATAAGTTTCCTCATGACATTTTCTACAAACATGATGTTCGTTGTTTCCAGAGGTTGACGTCGTGCACCCCGGTCGATAATTACGAACTGACGATAGGCAGAGGAACATAACGGGCATTGCTGAAGATGTCCGAGTACCTGTTCTTTTTTTGAATTCGTCAACCTGCCATCGATCAATTCATTGAGCTCGTCGTTGCTCAAATGGTTCATACAGTTTTTACCTCCGGATAGTATTTCTCGATCACAATGGAACGGAGTAATGTCCTTCCCCGAAAAAGATGCGTCTTGATTGTCCCGAGCGGAAGTTGAAGCACATCGCTCATTTCTTCATAGGACAATTCTTCTATATAATAAAGCGTAAGAATCAATCTGTAATGTTCCGGCATTTGATCAATTTCACGTGAAATTAATGTTATGAATTCGTTTTGCTCGAGCAATTCATCGGGGAGGGAATCGCCTGTAGCTATCTGCATTGTAAATTCTTCTCTTTCCTCTTCCTGAAAAGAGTACTGTTCAGCCTCGGGTTTCGCCCTTCCGAGACGTGTCATACATACATTATACAGAATTCGATATAACCATGTATTGAATTTTGCATCGCCGCGAAAATCTTCGAGCCCCTGGAACGCGCGGAGAAAGGCATCCTGCAGCGCTTCCTCTGCATCAGCCCGCTGTTTCAACAGCCGGACTGCGAGAGTAAACGCACGGTCTTTATGTCGTTCGACAAGAATTCGAAAACTTTCGATCTTGCCGGACTGTATCTCAGCTATCAGTTCCCGGTCAGATTGGATCATATAGTGTTCTATTCCCTTTGACCATCAATTTAATCTTATTGTTTCAGAAAAAAAATGAAACAAATTTATAAAAGTAGTAGTCAAATAACTTAGCCACAGAAATCCTTTCAAAACGGAGGTATATTATGGGTGGATTCGAATTATTGATCCCAATTACATTTTTCATTCTTATTGGTCTTATGTTCTATTTTGGCATCACATCCAAACACAGGGAACGTATGGCGATGCTCGAGAAGGGCTTCTCCCCCGAACAGATACAATCGATTGCACGTCGTGCGTTCAGAGTCCAATCACCGCTTGCCTCATTAAAGTGGGGTATCATCATTGTCGCAATCGGTCTCGCGATCATCGTAGGCAATTTCTTACGTACCGTATACAACGTCGATGAATCGATCATTGCCGGAGTGATTTTTCTCTTCGCCGGTCTCGCTCTTGTGATCTATTATTTCATAGCCTCAAAGAAAGAGCAGGAGACACAAGAACAGCCGAAATAATAATCACAGGTAAGAAGAATACAAAAAGGGAATCGCGGAGTTTTTGCTGTATCGCTCTCGATTCCCTGGAAATTTGCCGGGCAAGACTCCCGACATCAGTCGAGGTATCATTCCGCTATTACGGGACGGAGTCTCCCGACTTCTTGTGTCTAAGGTCGACTCGGAGAGTCGACCTACAGTATTTACGGCTTGCTGACCCGAAACAGCTTCCGAAGTAGGCCGCCCGAAAAAAGAATAAGAAGTATAAAGAAGAAGTACTCGAAGACAGTTACGACTGCCCTGTTGCCCTCCCGAAGAAGGAAATACAGATAGATCAGGGATATCAGATCAACCCCCAGCAATGCCGCACGAATCCGGAGAAGAAGCCGGCGGCTGTCCGGTGAAGTTTCTCCGGAAAGTTTGCTGTGCTCGATGCCATAGAGGAAATAAATATTCGTCCCTAAGAAAAGCCAGAAGAAAAATCGCATCCATGTGATCCACGGAAGACTGATCATAAGATAGAGACAGGAAAGAATTCCAAGAATAGGGATAACCGGAACCCATGGCGTCCGGAACTTGCGCATGCAGTCGGGCCGCGTTTTCCGAAGGATAATCACACCTGCACAGACAAGCACAAAAGCAAAGAGTGTACCAATATTGGTGAACTCGACTGCAGCCGTGATATCGAGGAACGCTGCGGGGATTGCAACAAACAATCCGGTAAGAATCGTCGGAATATAAGGTGTTTTGAACCGGGGATGGACTTTGGCAAATGCAGGTGGAAGAAGTCCGTCACGCGACATCGAGAAAAAAATACGCGGCTGTCCGAGCTGAAAAACGAGAATCACAGCGGTCATGGAGATTACCGCACCGAACGATATGATTCCTGACGCCCAATCCAGGTTATGTTGGTGTAATGCGAATGCCAGCGGATCGCTGACATTCAGGGATAGCGAGGGAACGAGCCCGGTCAGCACCAATGCAATTCCAATGTACAATATTGTACATATGACAAGCGAGAGAATCATGCTCCGTGGTATATCGCGCTGCGGATTTCGTGCCTCTTCTGCCGTTGTTGTGACCGCATCAAATCCGATATAGGCAAAGAAAACTAATGCGGCTCCGGTCATTACACCGTTCCATCCGTTCGGGGCAAAGGGTATCCAGTTCTCCGGTTTGACGTAAAATATCCCGATGGCAATAAAAAATCCAACAATAAGAATTTTCAAAACGACAATGAAGGAATTCAGTGCAGCACTTTCACGAATTCCGAGGACCAGGATAATCGTGATTACAGTAACTATAAAAACCGCAGGAACATTGATAATAATCGGGATTCCGAACACCTGTGGTGCAGAGTCGAGTGCTGTGTGGGCCGCAGCGAGCATTTCCGGGGTTCTTCCGGGACCTTCCATCACGGCATTCAGCATCGTGTTATAGTTCAACGAGGCCCATGCCGGAAGATGAATTCCAAATCCCGAGAGAAGGCTGACAAAATACCCCGACCAGCTTACCGCGACGGCAATATTCCCTACGGCATATTCCAGAATCAAATCCCATCCAATCACCCATGCAATAAGTTCGCCAAACGAGGCATACGAATACGTATATGCGCTTCCCGAGATCGGCAGCATCGAAGAGAATTCGGCATAACATAAAGCAGCAAATCCACACGCAATTGCAGTGACGACGAATGAGAGTATTATTGCAGGACCTGCACCGAGATGGTCTGGACTTCCTGCCGCCGCGCTTCCGGTAGCGGCAAAAATTCCGGCACCGATGATGGCACCGATACCGAGCGCCGTGAGGCTGACAACACCTAGCGATCTGCGAAGTTGATGCTCAGGTTCTTCAGCCGATTTAAGAATTGACTCTATATTTTTTGTGCGAAAGAGTCGATGCGTCATAATCATACGATGCGAAGGTTTGCATACTTAATAAGCAGTTGTTTTAATCCGACGCTATCGAAGGCAACGCTTGCCCGAGCATTTTCACCTTTTCCAGACAACGACACAATTCTTCCCTCACCAAATGCATCGTGAACTACACGAACTCCGACATGAAGATCGACGGATTCCTGACTTTCATTTTCATAATCAGGGTGGACATCATTATAGGTCTGGTCGGCAGTATGTGATCGCCGGTGTTGCGGCTTTCTCAATAATATCGCGGCCGGTTTTTGTTCGCTTTTCGGCGGACGTGTATGGCGGATTTCTTTCTCGACAAGGCCTTCATCCACTTCGTCGACGAACCGCGAGCGAGCCTGGAAGCTCATCGATCCAAAACGATACCGCGTATGGGCATAGGAAAGATAAAGTTTTTTCATCGCGCGTGTGATGCCGACATAAAACAGGCGCCGTTCTTCTTCGATCTCCGACTGATCCATAGACGCTACAGAAATCGGAAAAAGTCCTTCTTCAAGTCCGGCAACAAACACCACCGGGAATTCCAATCCTTTAGCTGCATGCAGGGTCATGAGTGTAACTGTGTTCCGTTGATCATCCCATCGGTCGACATCGGCGATGAGCGAAACCTCTTCCAGGAAATTCTCAAGTGTGGCGGATGGTTTTTCGGCACAATATTCCGTGATAGCCGAAAGTAGTTCCTGTATGTTTTCCCAGCGTACGATAGCTTCGGGAGTCCCTTCCCTTTTCAACTCCTGCAGGATACCGATATCATCGACGACAGACCGCGCCAGCTCGCTTGCCGACATCTGTGTCTTCATTCCGATATATTTTGAAATCATCTGTGAAAAACGCTGCACTGCGGTACGTGCTCGATCGGAAAGGTCGGAAATATTTTCGACGCGCGATAGTATCGTAAAAAGATCACACCGATGCGCTATTGCCGCCTCGCGAAACCGTGCAACGGTCTGCTGACTTATACCGCGTGTTGGAGTGTTGATAATTCGCAACAGACTCTCCTCATCCTTCGGGTTAGCGATAACCCGAAGATAAGCGAGGACATCCTTGATTTCTTTTCTGCGATAGAATTCCACGCCGCCTACAATAACATATGGAATCCCTGCCCGGCGCATTGCGTCTTCAATTGACCGTGATTGAGCATTGGTACGGTACAGCACCGCAATCTGGTTAAAGCTAATTTTATATTTCTGGCCATCGTGCTGAAGATTGTGCACAATCCGGATTCCCTCCTCTTTCTCATCTTCACACTCGAGCAGCGTAATCGGTTCCCCTTCGGGGTTCTCGGTCCACAGAGTTTTTCGGATCTGCCGTTTGTTATTCTTTATCACACCACCGGCAGCTGCAAGGATAGTTTTTGTCGAGCGATAGTTTTGTTCAAGACGGAACATCCGACAATCCGGATAGTCCTTCTCGAAATCAAGAATATTCCGAATATCGGCTCCACGAAATGCATAGATGCTCTGTGCATCATCACCGACAACGCAGATATTCCGGAATTTTGCTGCAAGAAGATTGATGAGACGATACTGCGCACGATTTGTATCCTGATATTCATCGATGGAAATATATTTAAACCGGTGTTGATATTTTTCAAGGATGTTTTGATGGTGTTCAAAGAGCCCGATGGGGCGGACAATCAAATCGTCGAAGTCCATCGCATTCATTTCATGCAGCCGCTTTTCATACGCCGTGTACACCTGTGCCGTCTTTTCTTCAAAAAGATCTCCCGCACGATTAGTAAATTCGATCGGATCAATGAGCGAGTTCTTTGCGCCGCTGATGCGCGAACGGATGGCATTTGGATGAAATTGCTGTGTCGAGATGTTCAACGCGCGCATGACATCTCTGATGACATTCAGAGTATCGTCAGAATCGTATATGGTAAAGTTCCGATCATACCCAATGTATGCAGCTTCGATGCGGAGAAGCCGTGCAAAAATCGAATGAAATGTCCCCATCCAGACGTCGCGGCTCTGTATACCGACGAGGTTGATAATGCGCGATTTCATCTCCTTCGCCGCTTTATTTGTAAATGTCAATGCGAGAATTTCATACGGTCGGATTCCCGATTGTACACAAAACGCAACCCGGTAGGTTAGAACGCGTGTTTTTCCGCTGCCGGCACCGGCGACAATCATTACCGGTCCGTCAATCGCCTGGACTGCCTGCTGTTGAACACTATTGAGATGTTCGAGAAAAGACATGGACCTCCACAATTCGTACTTTCGACTTTAAAAAGTACACAAAAATTGAAGTGGAGGCAAGAGGAAAAACTCCATCTGCAATGGTTCGGATATAATTGCACGGTATGATATCGCTGCAATCACATCGAGCCGTAACTTAGATCAGTATGGAGGTACTCACCGAGAATTTTCACACAAGCAAAGCACCTTCGAGCCGTAATAGAAATTCTTTCGTTTTAAGACCACCCGAGTATCCGACAAGTGATCCGTCCTTCCCGATTACACGATGACAGGGAACGACAATAGGAATCGGATTCATACTGTTGGCTTGGCCGACAGCCTGGAATCCGCGTGGGACCCCAACACGGCGGGCAAGTTTATCATAGGTGATCGTTGTTCCATAGGGAATCCGTGTGAGTTCCTTCCAGACCCTGATCTGAAAGGGAGTCCCTATATGATGCAATGGTGTGTGGAAGGCAACGAGCTTCCCGTTAAAATATCGTGTCAACTCATCAATAACACCCTTATTACGTGATTTGTTCTCGATGACATCATCGTCATCGAAGTGTGCTGTGAGCCAGGCGAAAAAGTCTTTACGCGACTCACGCGGAATACTGATTTTGCACACTCCTTGCTCGGTCGATGCGACATAAAGCACACCGATCTTTGATTCGAACGAGGTACAATAGACTTTCGGCATACGATTTCCTTCGTGATGAAGTCGCTCTCGCGCCCTGGATGAATTATTGTTTTTCCGACCAGACTAGGAAAGCAGTGACACAATCAACTCGAAACACAGGTAACAACCGAATCCGAGAAGTGCAATACCCGAGAACACTGAAATTTTTTGTAGGGTCCCGGGCTTCATAAAGTCCTTTCGATTATGAAAATAGCGGAGCATAATGTAATACCAACCAAATGCCCCCAGTCCAACCCCTGTGGCGAAGAAGAGGTTGTCGCTCCCATGAGAGATAAAATGATACGCATGAACCGAACCGGCAATCGTCAACCACATACCAATAAAAGTAGGATTGGATAGATAAAGAAAAACACCGATCCAGAAGTTACTATGCAGTTTACGCTTGAGAGGAAGTTTGTATCCATTATCGATTTTCGTCAACTTGCTGCGTATGTTTTGAACACCAAACGTGATTAACAGAAGTATTCCCACACATTGAAACACCCGGCTGATAAGAGGTGCCTGCAGAATCGCAAATAATCCGTACATCGCGGCAAGAGAATACAGGAAGTCCATCGACGCGGCCCCCACCGCAATCGAAATGCCATGGGCAAAACTTTCCCTCATGCCCTTGGTCAACACCGTAACGTTGATCGGACCAATCGGCATGGTGGTCAGTAAGCCGACGACAAAACCGATAAGGGAGGCAATCATTTTTTTTAAGCTCTCGTCATTGTGAACGTGGTTGTCCAGTGTAGAAAAAAAAATAATAACTTGCAAGCGGAAAATCTGAGTGTTGAGAATTGAATGGTTCTATATCTGCAATGAAATTCACCAAGGCACGAAAGTTGTACTCATGGAGAAATATCGTGGATTCTTGCTGAATGATACGTAGGGCAAAATATTTGAAAATTCAATTATCCATAGGATCACTAGTACCGCTCCAACCATTATTTCATAATAATCCTTATAATTATTTGTGTTGGAGTCCCGCTCTCCGAGCGGGATGCCACTTTTATAGTATTAAAAAATAGTTGGAGTGACACTAGAAAAAAGCACGGACTTCAACACGGCCTGTATGGATTGCATGATGTTGCGCTTCCGATCGCCCGTTATAATTCAGCGATGCCTGAACATTCCCACCCAACCGGTAATCCATCGTCACACTCCACAACCAGGTTTTTCCCGCAACACGACCACCGGTGAGTTCAAAAGGAATATTAATAGACGATGTACTTATACGAACATCTTCACGCTGGGCCTCGATACGAATCTGCCCTTTTCCCTGGAGTGACTCCACACCGCGTAGTCCAAGAACCTGAATCGTTGCATCGGTCGGAACCGAAGGATACTCATCCTGTGCCGAGGTCGTGGCGAAAATAAAGCCAATTTCAAGATTTTGTTCCGGTCTGTAGGATAAATCGGAAGACACAACCAGAGCAGAAATATCCCTAATACGATTGTTACCCGCGGATGAAAGAAGACGATCACGCCTTTGCGTTACCTCAAATTGATGCGAGACTTCTGGAATCAGCTGCCACTGGATACGTCCGCCCCGATCAATTGCCAGCGTCCGCTCATTCCCGGTTGCGTACTGACTCAACCCACGCCGTTGATTAAACCGGAACCGGAGTGAAAATTGCTGATTGTTTTCGAAAACATACAGGTCCTGGTTGATCTGTTGCGCACCGAGAATGGTTGTCGCATCCTGTTGAAAATGAGATAAATGAAGAAGATAAATCTGTTTTAAATCCTGTTCGCTGCTTCGTTCCTCGACACGAAAATATGTCTCCGACGATAAACTCCCTAGAATGGTTTCAAGTGCGCCTTTTGGTGCCGGAACAAATTTCTGTCCGGATAACCGGAACCGCGTGCTTGCTTTTACGTCGATGACGGGAATATACTGGTCTGTGGGAATCGTCACGACGATATAATCGCCGTCAAACCGGGTTAGCTGGAATTCCTGTTCATCGGCGATGCCGTCGCCATTCAAATCCCCAAGATAGATATAATTGCCGGTTCCTTTTGGCACACGGATGAATACCCTCTCTAATTTTGCCGACCTCTGTGTCGCAACTTCATAGAATACATCTGCATCAAGCGCACGGTTCCAAGGTGCGTAGCGTGTCTGAGTCCGTAATAATACAGTCTGAATATCATTACGATCGACCGATTGAAACTCTTTTTCATATTGTTTCTGACGGAATGTCAGATCAATGCTGGAACTCAATGACTTCCATTCCTTTAGTTTCCAGGCTATCGTTTGACTTCGCGACAACGATTGACGGATGAAGCCCTGTCCGCTGACAGCGTCTTCTATACGGATCCCATACTCTCCACTCAAAGACATATTGGAAAAATCGGACAGAGATATTGTCGGTGCTACATCGATATAACGGTAACTTGTACCGAGTAGACTATCAGTTACTGAAACGAGATCCCTTCGATCCTCGGTTTCAAAATGTACTCCCGGTCTGATCGTAGTGCGTTCACCGACTGGGATTGCATATGACGCCGATCCTTTCTGCCTGAACCACAGTGAACGCTGTGATATCCCGTCATCCGTAGTCGATAGCTTTTCGAACGAATACGTGATCGATGGAAGCTTTTTTTCACCGACTGTGAGTTCACCTTCGAGTTTCCTCGTCTGAAAATCATCACCTCGACGCATCGAACCGTACTGGACACTCATTGTTGATGCCTGGGTTGGGAAATACATCAGTCGTCCTTCACGGATTTCTTCATTCCCGACTATCGGACGGGCGACGTTCCACGCGCGAGAAAATTCAATGACATTTGTCCGATCTAACGGAGTAAATTGCTCGCTCACAAATCTTTCATGAAGAAGAATATCTACTCTTCCAATATTCACTGAGCCTATGACAATATTTCTTGGAGAGAACTGAGCCGTAGCATTAAATGCCGATCCATTGGTGACTGCATCCTCGAGTGATGCGAAGCGATTTGCATTATATCGACTTATCGCATATTCACCCGAGAGTCGCAGGATGTTGCCGGGTGTTGTTGAAACCCGGAAATCGGCAAGCTGTATTTCTTCAGGGAGTGGAAGGTACTGAATCGGGACATATGCACCCTGATTCACTCCGACGTATGTGAATGTCCCGATCTTGTCCTTTCTATATTCGCCCGCCCCATCACCGACATAAGTGAAGGATACTGTATAGAGTGCATCGGGCATGCCCGGTGCATAATGATAAATTCTTTTAGGCACCTGCGCTTCCATCGTATCTACTGCGATGTACTGCCCTTTCCCCATTCCCGATATTGAATCGCGTCCTACATAAACCGCACCCGATTTTGATGCCCTTTCCCGATCGGCACCGCTCTCTCGTAATATGCGTTTATCATCGTCACTGAGTTGGAGATCAATCGTCGCATCCTGATTGTCGGCTTCCCGCATATAGGTGACGCCAAAGAGGACGTCTCCGCCTGCGAGAGATGAGCGGGCATCGGCAGTGATAAGACTGCGGGTATATTGGCGATCGGTATATTGAAAGTCAACAGTAATCCGCGTCAATGACGTGATGGGACGTCTGGTCGAAAAAATAATTTCTGCATTTGCATAATCAATTACATAATCATTTGCTTCCCCGCGGGTCATCAATTCACCATTGACATATACTTTTTCCGTCCCCGCAATGATAATAATTGAACGTTCGTTATTTCGACCAACCAATCGGTACGGTCCCTGGACTCCATCAATACCATTGAATTGGCTTGTGGAAAATTTCCCGCGAGTGATTGAACCCGAGACAAGCAGAGTATCGGAAGTAGCTCCGATCATCAATGTCGACCCGGCTTTTGCTCCCTGGAGTTTTCGAGAAAGCCGTGCAAACTCCGTTCCCTCCATTATCAGATTGAAATCGCCCAGCGTCGTTGTTACGGAAGGACTCGTAATTTCAACGAATACCTTATCGAACTCCTGAAGAGTTTGTGTATTTCCCTCTGGTTGAATCGGTGTATTTTCATCGGTCAATGCCGCAACAATATTAATATCCGGGGAGAGTTTTCCTGCAAGCTGCATCCGAAATCCTGATGTGAGTGAAAGATCACGATTTGATCCCACAGAGAATCCGCGTGCGATACTTCCGGATTTCTGAAGATCCGGACCGAAAATATCTTCAACAGAAAACGATCTGGATACTTTCTGGACTACCCCCTGTTGTCTGCCGAGTGAATCACGCTGATACACAAGACGCTGATGCTCATAAGAGGATTGAAATGAAAAAGGAAACCGGCGATAGAAAATTTTTACCTTATGTTGTGCAGCAGTATCCGACGGAAGTATCCGAGAACGAAACAATGTCACTATTCCATACCGTGCATCGAGGTAATATTCAGTGTCCCGATGCAACCGGAGTGTGTCATAATACACGATTTCCGAACCGGCAACAAGAAATTGATACGGTAGGGTGATGAGTGAATCGTGAGTGCGGAGCACCGCCGTATGAATGCCAATTAATGGATCATACCAAATTTGCCTACTCTCCTGTGCATCAAGTGGGAGAGCTGCAAAAAAAATTAGGGCAAAAACAGTCTGTTGTAAAGCGCGGGATAACATCATCAACTGTGAAGGTACGCTTCTGAAAGAATTTTTTTGATTATCGTATCAAACGATGTGTGTCGCCTCCCGCTGCGTGTGATCGATGTGTATTTGTGCTTGCCTTTGGGTCACTTTTTGGATATATTTTTATATTGGAAGGCCGAAGTGGCGGAATTGGTAGACGCGCTGGACTCAAAATCCAGTCCGGCTTACCCCGGGTAAGGGTTCGAGTCCCTTCTTCGGCACATTATTAAGACCGGTACGACGGTCCTTTTTTATTCTTCTTCGTCAACAGATATTAATCGATAACCATCAAGAATTTGCCTCACTTTTACTGAAAGGTCTTCCACCCGATACGGTTTTGGGAGAAAACCATCAACCATCTGACGGAGAATATCCCGAGGAATAATGTTATCTGCGTAACCCGACGACACAATAATATACACCTGAGCGCGCATTTCCTGGAGAGCCTCAAGAACCTCCTCCCCACTTCCCTTTGGCATATTCATATCAAGTATCATGAGATCGATTTCATCCCGCATGGTTTTGTAAATCTCCACCGCTTCCTCTCCGGTAGATGCTGTTGTCACCGTGTACCCCAGGCTGCGTAGGAGAGAAGAGGTAGTCCTGATAATAGAATCTTCATCATCCACAAGCAGGATATGTTCATTCCCATGCCGTAATCGCTGAAGTTTCCTACTCCTTTGACGAGGGATTCGCTCCTCAAGTTGCGGGAGGAGGACATGAAAACATGAACCGATATTCTTCGAGCTCTCGACGGAAATCGAGCCCCCGTGGGTTTGAATAATGCCATAGGAAACAGAAAGTCCTAATCCCGTCCCTTTGCCCTTTGCCTTGGTAGTAAAGAAGGGCTCAAAAATATGGTGGAGGATATTTTCATCGATACCGACGCCCGTATCGGATATATCCATTTGAAGATAATTCCCTGGTTTCATGTTTGGGGAAATCTGGGCTTCGGCCCCCGTCATGATTATATCGAGAGTCTTGATTGTTAATGATCCCCCTTCGGGCATTGCATCCCGGGCGTTTAGAAGAATATTCAATATCGCCTGTTGAATTTGTCCTTCGTCACCCAGTATAACACTGTTCTTCGCGTTAAAATCGGTATGCATTGAAATCCGTCGGTCAACACTCCGTTCAAAAAATGAGAGAGTATCCTGTACGACGGTATGGATGTCGATCTGCCTGGTCTCGAAATGGTCCCTTCGTGCAAACGTCAGGAGCTGTCTGGTCAACGCAGCTCCACGCCGCGCTGCCGCTTCCATTACATCGACATAGTCGTACAGTTTATGATTCGCCCCGATTTTTCGCTTGAGCATCGATGCCGGTCCGAGAATCGAGGAAAGGATATTATTAAAATCATGAGCAATGCCACCGGCAAGATTACCGATACTATCGATTTTCTGTGCCTGAAGAATCTGCTGCTCAAACCGCTTCTTCTCGGTAATATCGCGCATTACCGAACGGACCAGTATCGGCTTTCCATCGTCGCCGACAATGATGGAGGTATTCGTGCTGACGTCAATCCGGCTCCCATCTTTCTTCACAAATTGGGCTTCAATACCCTGAACACTCACACCGACCCGGAAGAGCTGTTGATGATGCCTTCGCGCTTCTCCCTTATATTCATCGGGAATGAATGAGAGAATGGAACGTCCGATCAGTTCACTCTTTTCGTATCCAAGCGTTACTGCTTCCGTCGTATTGCAGTTGATGATGATTCCTTCCTCATTCACGACATGGTACATATCGGGAGAATGTTCGTAGAGGTCTGCATAGCGGCGTTCCGAATCGCGCAGGCGTTCAAAGAGCCGCGCGTTCTGCAATGCGACGCTGATATGATTACCGAATGCTACGAGTAAATCTACATCCCTTTCGGAAAATGCTTTCGGCAATCTACTCGCAACGACAAGTACTCCGGCGACCGATTCTTTTGTCCGAAGTATTGTCGATGCCCATGATTCAATTCCAAGACCCTCCAATACCACCGGCAGAGACCGGTGAATATCGGGAAGTCTGTTCTGTTCGGTTGAATGTTCAAAGATTTCAATCTGCTGTTCTGATGTCGATGTCGTTTCATCGAAAATCCCGACGGTTGTTCCAATCGAGTTTCGTAATTTCAACTTTTCATTTTCAATGACATAGATCCATCCGAATTCAATATTAAGAAGGTCTCGCACTTTTTCCAGCGCATTGTGTAACACTTCTTTGAGTTCAACCGATTGATTCACGGCTTCGGCAATGGTGTTCAACGCCAGCAATTCGCGTCGTTGTTCTTCGAGCTGTCGTCCATATTTTAAAGAGAAGAACACACTCGCATAGCCTATTATCCCGACACCAACGATACTGATAAATTCATACCACTTTAACATTCTACCGCTGACGACATAGATCCCGACGATAGTACCCATAGATACAATCACAGCGGTCGAGGCTACGATCTGCGATTGCTCAACCAGACCGAGGTCGGAGAAAAACTGCCGTATACGGAGATAAAATTTCTTCATTCTGAGGACACCCTTATACTCTCATATACGGTAATGTAGGAAATGAGAATGATTTTAGCAAAATATCCACCTTGCTTCGGAACGAAAATTGCGATATATTAACGCCCTCTTAAAACAGGAGACATCCAATGACATCGCTCAAAAGGCGTTCCTGGGCGGAACCTTTTAAAATTAAAGTAGTCGAACCCCTTAAAATGACCAGCCATATCGACCGCGAAAAAGCCATTCTTGAGGCCGGATATAATACGTTTCTCCTGCGATCAGAAGATGTCTATATCGATCTCCTGACCGACAGCGGTACCAATGCCATGAGCGACAATCAATGGGCTGGTATGATGCTCGGTGACGAAGCATACGCCGGAAGCAAGAATTTTTACCATCTTGAAGAAGCTGTCCGGAAATATTACGGCTATACCTACCTTGTTCCCACGCATCAGGGACGCGGAGCCGAAAATTTGATCTCCAAGATCCTTATCAAACCCGGTATGTTCGTTCCGGGAAATATGTACTTTACGACCACGCGTCTCCATCAGGAATTAGCGGGCGGAACCTTCGTCGACGTCATCATCGATGAAGCGCATGACTCTATGAGCCTTCACCCGTTCAAAGGCAATGTCGATCTTAAAAAACTTGAAGATCTCATTACCAGGGTCGGTGCCGAGAAAATTCCTTACGCCAGTATTGCCGCCACGGTAAACATGGCCGGAGGACAGCCGATCTCGATGGAGAATCTCCGGCAGATCCGGGACCTGACAAAAAAATACGGCATTAAAATTATCCTGGACGCTACACGGGCGGCGGAAAACGCGTACTTCATCAAAATACGTGAGAAAGGATACGAAAATAAATCTCTCGCCGAGATTCTTCATGAAATGTGTTCTTACACCGACGGATGTACGATGTCGGGAAAGAAGGATCTCCTTGTGAACATCGGAGGCTTCCTTGCCATCAACGACCCGGATGTATTTGAAGAGGCCCGTAATATGGTCGTTGTGTATGAAGGACTGCATACATACGGTGGACTCGCCGGCCGGGACATGGAAGCCATGGCACGCGGCATCGAAGAAATGATTAAAGAAGATCATATGAGAGCCCGCATCGGGCAGGTGGAATATGTCGGCCAAAAACTAATCGAACTGGATATCCCGATCGTTCAACCTATAGGCGGACATGCGGTCTTCCTTGATGCAAAACGTTTCTATCCTCATATTCCGCAAATTCAATATCCAGCACAAACACTCGCAGCAGAGATCTACCTCGATTCGGGAGTACGCAGCATGGAGCGTGGAATCGTCTCAGCGGGAAGAAACAAAGAGACAGGAGATCATTACTATCCAAAACTTGAACTTGTGCGCCTGACATTCCCCCGCCGTGTCTACACACAAGCACATTGTGATGTCACAATTGAATCTGTCTACTCGGTCTTCGAGAACCGGAAAAATGTGAAAGGACTAAAAATGATCTATGAACCAAAATATCTCCGCTTCTTTCAGGCCCGGTTCGAGAAAGTATAATTCTACGATCATGAACCTAGAAACTCTCAGGCAATATTGTTTGAAAAAGCAGGATACCGGCGAGGATTTCCCTTTCGACGATGAAACACTGGTATTCAGAGTTCGTGGAAAAATCTTTGCCCTGACAAGCATATACGATCGCCCGCTTACCGTCAATCTCAAATGCGATCCTGAGCTCGCGATGGAACTTCGAGAACGGTATGAAGAAGTGCGTCCTGGCTATCATATGAACAAGAAACACTGGAATACTGTGACACTTGATGGAAGTCTTTCCTCTAAAGAGATTTTTTCAATGGTTGACCATTCATACGAGCTCGTGAAGAAAGGTGCCCGGAAAACAGAACGTAGAACCCCCGGAAAAAATGGAAAAAGTCCTCGTCGCGCAATCCGGTAATCCCCCCAAGGAACAAACTCCCCTCCCTGTAATGTTATTATATACAGTATAATCAATTGAGGGAGAAACACATGAAGTCTATTTTTTTATTTCTTATATTTTTAGGTCTTTCGCATATGTCACTCAGTCAAATCCATATGGAAAACTTCGAGTATAAAATTGGCGATTCTGTATTCGAGGGTTACCTTGCATACGATGCCTCAATAAAAGATAAGCACCCTGGAGTACTTATTGTCCATGAATGGTGGGGAATTACCCCATATATACAAAAGAGAGCAGAACAACTTGCACGACTGGGTTATGTTGCGTTTGCAGTCGATATTTATGGAAAGGGTATCCGGGCAAAAACTCCTGAGGAAGCACAAACTGTCGTCAAACAGTTTTATGGAGACAGAAAACTCCTTCGCCAACGCGCAGCGGCAGGTCTCGATATCCTACGGAAGAATTCCCTCGTCGATCCAAAACGAATCGCGGCAATCGGATATTGCTTTGGAGGAATGACTGCGCTCGAACTTGCCCGGAGCGGCGCTGATATAGCGGGAGTTGTAAGCTTTCACGGCGGATTAGCAACTCCGAACACCGACGATGCAAAAAATATTAAAGCAAAAATCCTTGTATTAACCGGCGGCGATGATCCAAATGTTCCGGCAACACAGGTGACAGCATTTGAGGATGAGATGCGGAAAGCGAATGTCGATTGGCAGTTGGTGTCGTATGGCGGTGCTGTCCACAGTTTCACAAATCCGGCGTCGGGTAATGATCCTGCAAAAGGCGTCGCATACAATGAAAAAGCAGATAAGCGCTCGTGGGATGCGATGAAAACATTTTTTTCAGAAATCTTTCAATAAAATCAACATAAATATAAGGAATATCCAAATGAAAACTATGCTCGCATTTCTTCTCGCAATTGGCATCCAAACTGTTTCTGCTCAAGGAATCATCTGGAAAATTGATCCCGTCCATTCCAATGTGGAATTTACCGTCGTGCATATGGTGATTTCGGAAGTTTCAGGACATTATAAAGAATTCACTGCTACGATGATCCAGGGAAAAGATGATTTATCCGGTAGCACCCTTGATGTAACCATCAAAGCAGCTAGTATCAGCACAGACAATGATACGAGGGATAACCATCTCCGTTCTGCAGATTTTTTTGATGTAACAAAATATCCGGACCTTACATTTAAAAGCACTTCGTTTGAAAAAACCGGTGAGAATGAATATCGAATCACCGGCGATCTGACAATCCACGGCATCATAAAACCTGTCACTCTTGATGCAAAGTACCTCGGACAAATTAAGGATTCGAAGGGCACCGTCTATGCCGGATTCAAAGCAATCGGGAGAGTCAATCGATACGACTATAATTTAAAATGGAACCGCTCGCTCGACGCAGGCGGACTGCTTATCAGTGAAAACGTCGACATTTCTCTAAATGTCAAAATGATAAGACAGTAAAAAAAACCTAAAAATGACAAAAATCAGAAGACACAATACACGCGGAGTAACCAAGGTCGGATGGCTTAGCAGCTACCATAGTTTTTCATTCAACCGATACTATGATCGTGAATATACCAATTTCGGTCCACTCCGTGTTCTCAACGATGATACCATTATGCCGGGTACCGGCTTCGAGACTCATCCGCATGATAATATGGAAATTATTACTTACGTGCTTCAAGGAGCCCTGGAGCATCGTGACAGTACAGGAACCCATGGAGTTATTCTTGCCGGTGAAGCGCAAAGAATGAGCGCGGGGACAGGTATTATGCATTCTGAGTCCAACCATTCGAAAACCGAGCCGGTCCATCTTCTCCAAATCTGGTTTTTACCAGACAGGCGCGATCTTCGACCGGAATATGAACAGAAAAGTTTTTCGAGGGAACAACGGACCAATGTTTTTCTTCAGATCGCATCGGGAGAAGGAAAAAACGGCGGGATCTACATTCACCAGGACGCAAGGATGTCGGTCAGCCGTCTCGAAACTCACCGTATACTGAAGTATCGGGTCTCGACCGGACGCGGCGTTTATCTATACCTTATCGAGGGATCTATTACCATTGATCAAACAAGACTCACGGGAGGCGATGCCGCCATCATCGACACGATGGAGGAATTGACGATTACAGCCGCAGACGATTCAGAGATTGCGCTCTTTGATGTTCCATTGTAGGGCGAGCAGACCTGTGGTGCACTAAAGTACGGCTTCGCCGAGTTCCGTCGAACCACTGCTCGCCCTACTATTTTACCAGCCGAGTTTAAACATATTTGCTTCCCTCTTTTTCATTATGTAAGTTACATTTCAAACTTTTACCAATTCTGAGAATTCGAAATGAAAAAACCTGTCGGAGCCGGAATCATTCTCTTAAACAGCAAGGATCAAATCCTTTTAATCCTCCGTGAGAATATTCCGACTATTCCCTACCCGAATATGTGGGACCTGCCGGGTGGACATGTCGAAGAAGGAGAAAATCCGGAACAGACCATTCGCCGTGAGATGAATGAAGAACTCGAACTCGATCTTGGCGAGATTACCCTTTTTAAAGAGTATCATCATGAAACTTTCGATGAGTATGTGTTTCTGAAAAAAATCGACCTCAATCCTGACAGTATGGTGCTTCATGAGGGCCAGCGTCTTGCATATTTTGGTCTTGATGAGATTCTTCAATTCCCACTGGCATATTCTTATCATAAAGTCCTGAAGGATTTCTTTGATTCTTCACGAGCCAACCCGCAGGGCATCTAAAAAAATATCCCGATATAAACATTCAATTTTTTCCGCCGTTAGTATGTTATTTGATAAAAAATTTACACACTTTCGAATGTAAAACATTGACTTTTAGTTCTTTTTTCTGTATCAATTATATTGATCATAATGAATATAATTTATGTCTCTTTTTCATTCATTCTTCTCCCATAGTAAGGAGGCTTTTGTACATGTCCTTGAAGATTGGTATTAATGGATTCGGACGTATTGGAAGGTTAGTCTTCCGTCGCGCGCTTGCCATCGGCGGTTTCGATATCGTGGCAATCAATGATGTAACCGATTCCAAAACGCTTGCACACCTTTTAAAGTATGATTCCATTCATGGTATATTCAATGGAACAGTTGCCGCTGAAGAAAACGGCATTGTTGTCAATGGTAAAAAATACAAAGTGACGGCAGAAAAGGATCCCGCAAAGTTACCCTGGAAAGAACTCGGTGTCTCGTTGGTAATTGAAGGTACAGGTGTATTTACAAGCCGTGAAAAAATTTCTGCACATTTCACCGCCGGAGCCGATAAAGTTATTCTCACCGCACCGGCAAAAGACGATGTCGATGCAACTATTGTTTTCGGCGTGAACGACAATATTCTCACCGGCAAAGAAAAAATTATCTCAAACGCATCCTGCACGACAAACTGCCTCGCACCAATGGTAAAAGTCCTTCACGATAACTTCAAAGTACGACGTGGATTTATGACAACAATCCACTCCTATACGAACGATCAACGGGTTCTCGATTTACCACATAAGGATCTCCGCCGCGCCCGTGCAGCAGCGCTGAATATTATTCCTACGACTACCGGAGCCGCGAAGGCGGTCGGGAAAGTCATTCCTGAGCTCAAAGGGAAGCTAGACGGATTTTCACTCCGCGTTCCGACGCCCGACGGTTCGATCACGGATCTTGTGGCTGAACTCGATCGCGAAGTAACGAAGGAAGAAATCAATGCCGCAATTAAGAAAGCTGCAGAGACGACAATGAAGGGCATTATTGAATACAGCGAAGAGGAATTGGTACTTGCCGATATCGTCGGCAACCCGGCCTCATGTATCTTCGATTCAAAACTTACCATGGCCAGCGGCAACATGATCAAAGTATTCGGATGGTACGATAATGAGTGGGGATTCTCCTGCCGCGTTATCGACCTGATTAAAAAGATGGGTGCGTAAATATCCAATGGATAGCAGTTATCCAAGGCTAACGACGTAAATCCTGTCGTTAGCCTTTTTATATGCAATGTTCAACAATGGAAAAAATAATATGAATACTCTTACAATTGATGATCTTCAACTAAAAGGGAAACGTGTCCTTGTTCGGGTCGACTTCAACGTACCTCTTGATGAACAGCGGTGCGTTGCCGACGATACTCGTATCGTTGAATCGCTCCCGACAATCAAGAAAATACTCGCCGATGGGGGTAAAGCAATTCTCATGAGCCACCTCGGACGGCCGAAAGGTAAACCGAAACCTGAATTCAGCCTGAAACCGGTTGCCGAACACCTCAGCACACTCATCGGAAAGCCGGTACGATTTGCACCTGACTGCATCGGTGCAGAAGTAAAAAAAATCGTTGACGGCCTGCAAAACGGAGAGTGCCTGTTACTCGAAAACCTGCGGTATCATAACGAAGAAGAGGCCAACGATCCGGGTTTTGCAAAAGAGCTGGCAAGCTTAGGCGATGTGTATGTAAACGATGCATTCGGCTCGGCCCATCGTGCTCATGCATCGACGGAAGGTGTCACAAAATATTTTGCACAAAATGCAGCGGGATACCTTATGCAGAAAGAGCTCAAGTATCTCGGAAGCGCAATCGAAAATCCGGCACGCCCCTATCTCGCAATACTCGGCGGTGCAAAGATCTCCGGAAAGATCGATGTCATTCAAAACCTTATGAACAAAGTCGATACACTGATCATCGGCGGCGGAATGGCATTTACCTTCTACAAGGCTGAAGGACTTGAAATCGGTAATTCACTGCTGGAAGCCGACAAGATCGATCTCGCAAAACAAATACTGGACGAGGTAAAAACGAAAAACATCGACATGCTCCTTCCCGTCGACATTGTCATTGCCGATAAAATCGACAATGCAGCCCAGCGGAAGGTTGTAAAAAAGAATGAAATGCCACAAGGCTGGTGGGGGCTGGATATCGGACCCGAGACAATCAGGCTCTTCGTGAATGCTATCTGCAAATCGAAAACAGTTGTGTGGAACGGACCGATGGGCATGTTCGAAATGGATAACTTCGCCGTAGGAACCAATGCAATTGCAAAAGCTCTTGCCGATGCAACGTCAAAAGGCACTATCACGATCGTCGGCGGCGGCGACAGCGCGGCATCTATTGTAAAAGCCGGACTCGAGAAAGCCGTGTCGCATGTTTCAACCGGCGGCGGTGCTTCACTTGAATTCCTGGAAGGTAAAATCCTTCCCGGAGTTGCTGCGTTGACAAAAAAATAGATCATACTCTATCTATCTGCAACCCCGTCCTGTTTCACATAAGGACGGGGTTTCTTTTCGATTGGAAACAAAAGAGTCTTTTTTTATGTTGCAGAAGTGGATGTTTTTTCGTTACATTGAGTCTATCAATCACTTTTAAAGCACATATAGAATGCCTTTTCGATATCAACGTGACGGTAATTATAACCGTCCGGGTTTTTTCGGCGGGTTTACTTTTTTCCCACCGGTCATCAAATCACTCTTGCTGTCAAACGCAATAGTGTTTTTGCTTCTCTATTTCCTCGGACCTTTCGAGATCAATGGAATTCCCCTTATTATGATCATCGACCGCGTCTTTGCACTCAACCCGTTTGGACACGGTTTCCGGCTTTGGCAGCTTTTTACATATATGTTCATGCACAGTGGCCTCATCCACATCTTTTTCAATATGCTCATGCTCTGGATGTTCGGGATGGAACTGGAGAATACTTGGGGGTCAAGACGGTTCTTCATATACTATATCGTATGTGGAATAGGCGGGGGGATTGCCAATCTGATTTTTGCACCAATTTTTTCGGTTGCTGCACCAACTGTCGGTGCTTCAGGCGCTGTCTTTGGGATAATGATAGCATTTGGAATGATGTTTCCGGACCGCCCCGTTTTCATGTTTCCGATATTTTTCCCAATCAGGGCAAAATTCCTAGTGGCAATTCTTATTTTTGTTGAAATACTGGCGGTAACCGGATCTGAAGCGGACACGATCGCTCACTTCGCGCATCTAGGAGGCGCCGCTGTAGGATATATAATGATTCTGATCGATATGCACCGTTTTCCATTCCAGAAATTTATCGAACGTTTACGGCGCAGAACTCGGATGCACATATATACACCGGGATCCGATACCAATCAGGATATATTTACTAAGGATGCAGAATATTCTGACATTCATGAAGAACAGACACCGCAGTCAAAAAGTGAAAATCAGATCAACCAGGAACGGATCGACCAGATCCTCGATAAAATCAGTAAAGGCGGTTATCAGAGTCTGACCGAAGAAGAAAAACGTATTCTTTTTGAAGCGAGCAAGAAATTGAACTAGTACTTAAATGGAGAACAGACAGAAATATATCAGGCGGAAGACACGGCAGGTCAATGTCGGCGGAATCATGATCGGAGGTGGCGCGCCGATATCAGTCCAGACCATGACAAAAACAAAAACCGCCGATGTCGATGCTACCGTAGGACAAATCATCGAGGCTGCAACAGCCGGATGCGACATTGTTCGCGTGACCGTCAATGATAAAGATGCAGCAGAAGCGATCGCTTGTATCGTCAAGAAATCTCCTGTCCCGATCGTAGCCGACATCCACTTTAACCATATATTCGCTCTCAAAGCGCTCGAAGCAGGCGTTGCGAAGGTCAGGCTCAATCCCGGAAATATCGGGTCCAGAGATCGGATTCGCGAAGTGCTCATAATGGCAAAAGACAAAGGCGTTCCGATTCGAATAGGAGTGAATTCCGGTTCACTCGAAGAGGATATTCTTAAAAAACATGGATACCCGACAGCTGAAGCACTTTATGAAAGTGCGATGCGGCATGTGGAAATTTGCGATGAATTCGGATTCAAAGATGTCGTCATCTCAGTGAAATCCACCGATGTCCGGTTAATGATCGAAGCCAACCGTCTTGTTGCAGAGCGTACAGATATTCCGTTACATCTGGGTGTTACAGAAGCAGGCCCGACGCGAAGCGGTACAATTAAATCTTCAGTAGGGATCGGGGCCCTTCTATCGGAGGGAATCGGTGATACGATTCGCGTATCGTTGACCGACGCGCCTGTAAAAGAAATCGAAGTCGGGAAGGAAATACTGCGCTCTCTCGGACTTGCCTCACGAAATATCGAGCTGATTGCATGCCCCACATGCGGCCGTCTTGAAGTCGACCTCTTCGGCATTATGGCACAGCTCGAAGAGAAGCTTGCCGGGATAAAGAAGCCGATCAAAATTGCCGTACTCGGTTGTGTCGTGAATGGTCCAGGAGAAGCGAGCGAAGCGGATATCGGTATCGCAGCGGGAAAAGGAGTTGGAATTCTTTATCGTAAAGGTGAAATTATAAAACGCGTAAGAGAAAGCGAGATCGTCCAGACAATTCTGGAGGAAGTTGAGAAGTTTCACCCCTAACACTGAATATTGAAGCCCCACTCGAATTGCTTATTTTTTGGGGGGTATGGCGAGGATTGTTATATCGTCAATTTGGCAAGGGCTGCAGATGCAACTGCAACCGATGCGGCACCTGATTCCCGGATCACTCTCGCGCATTCTCCAATCGTTGCCCCGGTTGTGATGACATCGTCGACGAGAAGAACATGTTTTCCCTTGAGCTTCCAGGGCATCATCACACGAAAAGCATCCGCAATATTTGCCTTTCGTTTATCTACACTGAGGTGGGTTTGCGACTGAGTAGCACGAACGCGCTTCACCGCAGATACTTCTATTCGGTGAATGCTCAATGTTTCCGCAATGCCCCGTGCAATATATTCACTCTGGTTATACCCCCGTTCACGGTACTTTGATCGATGAAGGGGAATAGGGACGATACATTCGTGCCGAAACGGAAGATTTTCACCAACAATCAGCTCACCGATTTTTTCCCCCAGTCCAACACCTAATTTGGTAAAACCTTCATATTTTAATCCGTGTATGATTTTCTGAAGCACCCCCTCTTCTTCAAAATAGTATGGAGTGAATAACCGGTCGATGGTCCCGATCTCCTCGAAACGCCGCATGAGTACGCGGACCGTCACATCATCAGGCGATACTTGAAGAATATTCTGCCAGCACCACGAACAGGCAAATTTTTCATGCTGTTCCAACGGTTTTTCACATGCTATACAAAGACGCGGGAAAATCACATCGAGAAAAGCACTATGAATATTCCGGATGATGTTGGGAAGAATCATAACAAATCACTCTATATGGCTATGAACTAATATGTGCTCCAGTAGAAATTCACCGATTTACTTCGGGAGTCTATATGTTTACCGCTGCAATTGGGAATTTTGTGACAATAAAATAAGGGCAGATTTAAAGTAGTATAAAAACTCCTGAACTCCGTGTTTTTTATGAAATGTTTTTCAGATATGTCCACGGCCATGCTTCCCAAGTTTCAACCAACCTTGCGTGTACAGGATTCATGAGAACATATTCTACGATACGCGATAAATCGGCATCGTCTCGTACTACATGATCGTAGCTTTCGTGCTGCCAAAATGAACCGGTGCGATGAAGTTTACGATTTGCATACAGTGCAGTATATTTTTTTAGAGACTCTAATATTCGAGTGACAATGTAGGTCGAGACGCTGTCTCGACCGTTTTTTGATGAGGTCGACTCAGCGAGTCGACCTACACCAAATACCATATGGACGTGATTTGGCATGATACAATATGCAATTAGATCATATTCTTTTTGATCACGATGGTGAATGGATTCTTTGACAATGCCGGCAATGCGCGGTTCGCGTAACCAAAGCAGGCTCTTTTCGTTTTTATCGAGCAAGCCGTCGAACCGGGCGAAATAATCAATATTAAATTCGTACCATTCATCCGATCGTGTTTTCCGATTATTGATTCTCTCGATACGTCTTTTCGTTCGTTCTCGGTTCGCACGCATTTCCTCAATCACAGCCGCAGGCAACGACCCGGCTAATCTGAACGTCACAAAAAAAGTCGCATCCAACGGCTGGTAATGTGGAAGATGACGGCGATAATAAATCATGTCAATTGGATTTGCTTGTTGTGAGCTCTTTATGATCATCTTTAGAACCGCTTCGGGAGTCTATATGTTTACCGCTGCAATTGGGAATTTTGTGACAATGATCGTGCGAGAGGCTTAAGTTATAAGGATATTGTTACGACAGAGCCGGAATGGGGGGACTCAATAGATATTTACTTTTCCATCGCCGTCAGGCGGTTAATCTCATCGCGTAGCAGCGCCGCCCGTTCGAACTCCAGATTCTTTGCTGCATTCTTCATTTCAAGCTTGAGTTCTTCGATCATGTCGGCACGCTGTTCCTTCGTCAGATATTTCACGACCCGCTCTGTAACGGCGGGTATCGCCTCTTTCTCTCTACGGGCATCACGTTGAGTTTTTACATCGGCAACGGCAGTCGCCGATAGTACCTCATCGAGTGTTTTATAAATAGTTTTCGGTTCGATCCGATTCTCTTTATTATATTCCGCTTGTTTTTCTCTTCTCCGGCGGGTTTCTTCGATCATTCTCTGCATCGAGCCGGTGATATTATCAGCATATAGAATGACCAGTCCGTCGACATTCCGGGCCGTCCGACCCGCAGTCTGAATCAACGAGCGTTCCGACCTGAGGAAACCCTCTTTATCCGCATCCAGAATAGCGACAAGCGATACTTCGGGCAGATCGAGTCCTTCACGCAGCAGGTTTACGCCGACAAGAACGTCGAAATCGCCAAGCCGTAAATCCCGCAGTATCTCCACACGCTCCAGGGCATCGATATCGGAGTGGACGTACCGCACATTGATGCCGATATTCTGAAGATATTCAGTCAGGTCTTCCGCCATCCGTTTCGTAAGTGTGGTGACCAGAACCCGCTGCCGTTCGGATGTTCGCTTCCGTATTTCCGAAATCAGGTCATCGATCTGATTTTTTATCGGCCGGACCTCAACGAGAGGATCGAGGAGTCCTGTTGGCCTGATCACTTGTTCAACAACGGCTCCTTTGCATTTTTTCAACTCATACTCACCCGGCGTCGCGCTGACAAAGATCACCTGATTGACCATTTCTTCCCACTCTTCAAATGTCAGAGGACGATTATCGAGCGCCGAGGGAAGACGGAAGCCGTTTTCAACAAGCGTAACTTTGCGCGAGCGGTCACCATGCCACATCCCGCCGATCTGCGGCACCGTCACATGCGACTCGTCGATGACAAGCAGATAATCATCAGGGTAGTAATCAAACAGGCAGTATGGACGTGAACCGGGTAGACGGCCGGCTATATGGCGCGAGTAGTTTTCGATACCTGAGCAATATCCAATCTCCTTCATCATTTCGATATCGAACTTAGTCCGCTGCTCGAGACGCTGGGCTTCGAGCAGCTTGCCAAGTCCCCTCAATTCTGCAAGACGTTCATGTAATTCTTTTTCAATATCGACAATCGCCCGATCGAGTGTCTGCTGTGAAGTTACAAAATGTTTTGCAGGATATATCGCCTCATAATCGAGATCACCGAGTACTTCTCCGGTGAGCCTGTGGATGGCCGATATTCGCTCAATCTCATCACCGAAAAATTCTATGCGAAGAGCCTCATCTGATTCATATGCAGGAATTACATCGACAACATCGCCGCGGACACGGATATTACCGCGCGTAAATTCGACATCGTTCCGTATGTAATGAATATCTATGAGTTTCTTGAGAAGCGCGTTCCGTTCGATGTGATCTCCCTTCTGGACAACGACGACCTGCTCAGCCCAATCCTGCGGTGCACCGATACCGTAGATACAGCTGACGGAAGCGACAACAATAACGTTAGGATCGCCGCTGAGGAGCGCGCTCGTCGCTTTCAGTCGGAGCCGGTCGATTTCCTCGTTGACTGAAGAATCCTTTGCGATATACGTATCGGTTGCGGGAAGGTATGCTTCCGGCTGGTAATAATCATAATAGCTGATAAAAAATTCTACACGGTTATGCGGAAAGAAACCCCTAAATTCGGCGTATAACTGTGCGGCGAGGGTCTTGTTGTGCGACATGACCAGCACCGGCTTGTTGATTTTTTCAATGACATTTGAGATTGTGAATGTTTTTCCGCTTCCCGTCACACCCAGAAGCGTCTGGTACGTATCACCGCGCATAACTCCCTCGGTGAGCTGCCGTATCGCTTCCGGTTGATCACCGCTCGGTTTATAATCTGAGACCAGACGAAATGCCACTTGTTTTCCTCATCATTCGAATCATTAATCTATTGACTTTAGTGTAGAAAAGCAAAAACGGCATATAATCTTTATTATACATTTATATATCCTGACTTGACTTTCACGGCAGCGTTTCTTAAATTTTTCTTGTTATCAATAGAATAACACACTATTGAAAACATTATAATACAATTGAATACATCCATTAAAATGCCAAAATTCGCTTACAAGGATGTCGGTGAAAGATTAAAAAGTTGGGTGGAGGAGAATTTTGAAAGTATCGCGGCTTTCGGAAGGGCGACCGGAAAAAATTCTCAGTTTTGGTATCAATATTTCAACGGGAGTCGTAGACCCGGCCCCGATACGCAAGAGCTTCTACGTTTAGTCAATTGTGATATTGAATACATCATGACCGGAAACGAAAGAGGCAAAACGCCTCCCGGCGTTAGGGAACAAACGGCCAGATACGACGACAAAGAAATCGCAAAATTAAGGAAAAAAGTTGCGGAGTTAGAAATTGAAAATACCACACTTCGTCGCGCTCTCGCACCTGAGATTATACAGATTATCCTCGACGGGATAAAGAGAAAAGCTCGAATGAAATAAAATCATTCCTATCACTGGAGATTATCGGGTTTCCCCCGAACTTTGCAAATCAGGTAGGAGTTGGAATGAGCACCGGTACTAAAAAAACAATAAGAATATTCATCTACTTAATCATTGTTCTATCGGCGATTTATAATCAAGTATCATTCCCAAATCGTTATCTTGATGGTAAAACACACATAGGAAGAAGTATAGATTTTATGATCTACGTGGAAGCTGCAAAGGCAAATTCTGTCGAAATTACTCAGATGAGTGGAGAAGGTAAGTACTGGGGGTGGTTATATCCGCCGTGGGTAAGAAAGCTTTGGATACCATTTACATGGATAGATTTTAAGACGGGCTTTTTTATTTGGATGGTAATTCTTACTACAAGCTATTTGTACCTATCTAAGAGAATTATGGAGCATGATTATGGATTTTTATTCGCGCTTGCAGGGATTAAGCCGTTCTTGTGCAGTCTCGAAGCTGGTAGTATCCTACCGATTTTGGCGGTTGCAATGCTCACACCAATCGGGACTCTACTGGCTGGTTCTATCAAGTATTGGCCTTTTGGTTTTCTTGGTATCCATTTCGGTTTATGGGTTACCGACAGGAGTAAAAGGCGATCCTTTATCGTACCTCTTCCGAAAGAATGAATTGCTTTATGTCATCACGACACTTGTGATGATAAAAAGTAGAATACCGGAGAAATCATTTGCTTTGTTGGGGCTTATATTCTTACTCTACACGACTTTTTTCATTCATGTTTGGTAAACTTATAATACAAAGTGATACCACAAATTCTCTTCCACTTTTTTCAATTTCTTTTTTAATCTCCTACTCTCTCCACATTCCTTCTCGACGAGTTTTATATATTTCAAAATACACCAATTCAACAGGCAATCTCGATTTAGTCCAGTGGACTTGACCTTTTTTGTGCTCTTCAAGGCGATTTTGAATATTATTTGTTTGACCGGTGTAAAGGGTATTATCCGAACATCTTAGGATATAAACGAAAAAGGGCATAAAAAAAGCCTGCTTTACTTGTATAGGAGGCTTTTGTGGAGCTAAGGGGGATCGAACCCCTGACCTCGTGAATGCCATTCACGCGCTCTCCCAGCTGAGCTATAGCCCCAATTTATACATAAATATAGCCGAAGCAGGATTTAAAGTCAATAACTACATTTTCTAACGTTTTTCATTGCGACTTTTGAGATGCCCGATATTTTTCAAGTAAATAATCATCCGCACCCGTATTCATCAACCATATTTCCTTTAACCTATCAAGACTGAAAATATCCCCACGGATGATCGTCCGCAATTTTCTATAATATACTGTAAGATCCGGATCTTTGATTGCAATTGTATCGGTAAGTATCGACTCCGGATATCCATCGGGAAGTCTTCTTCTATAATGACCGATTTGCCAATCTCTGCCAGCAGGCAATCGCGCCAGGAGCGGATCCGTTAAAGACCAGCGGTCGACAATATAAACTCCCGGTCCTGCAGCATAACCAAAAAATCCGATCGAATGCCGAATAACCAGAGGCACTTTATTCTCCCCCGCCTCTCTACCGGAGATGATCCATGGATGCTGAGGAACTTGAAAACCTCGAATCTTTTTTTCCATACTTGTATAAGGATAATACGATGCTCTCTCGTCATAAATATTATCTTTTGTCCTTGACGAATACTCAATGCCATAGTTAGTTTTACTGAAGATAGTTGGGTGTGGTGAAACCAATCCCGCAATTACCACCACCAGACATGATATGCAGATACGCCATAAGGATGTAAATCCTATCCCCATGATAATAACGACTGAAACCATAAGCGGCGGTGTAAAAAACCGGCCGCTCATAAAATCACCGCCGATCTTCGCAACATAGATACAATACAGGAGAACTCCCACACTCAGGGGTATATATTCTTTCCGTCTGACTATAATGGGGAAAATCATCCCACTGCAGATTACTATCAGTGTGACCGGATCGTTCAGAAATGAATTCAAAAAATATCGGAACCCCTGAACCAATAACTCACTGTCGGTTATTCCGGCACCGAGTTTAGCGTAAGCCGTGTTCGGGAACGGGAAACCGTAGTACATAATTGAAAATAATTCCCACAGTATAAATGGGAGACTCCCGATAAACGCAATCAAAATTCCTCTCGGACTTCGCTCCTTCCACAATGCATAGAGAAATGCCGGACCGTACAGCAGTACCGTATCCATCCGCGTCAGAATCCCCAACGACCCGACCAATGACAATAGAAATATTTTCTTACTGCCCCATTCCTCGCGTATGTACACTATCCCAAATACCACAATTATTAAATGCGAAAGCGCGTTCTCCAAACCCGATGTCGAAAAATCGATGTATGCTTTGGAAAATATCAATACGAGCAGTCCTAAGATGGAGTAGTAACGAAAATCCAATTGCCCCGATCCGGCTGAGCGTGACACTCGCGTGAAAAGCAATACTACCGTGAGTATCGAAATTACAATCGATGTGATAATGCTGGTAAAATATATCTCGCGGGTTATTGAATAAAGTCCGGCCAGCAGAAACATCCATAACGGATGGGTGTAGGACTGCACTCGCTCTATTACATTCCATCTCAATCCGTATCCCTTCATGAAATTATCTATCGTGCGAAATGTTATGTAGGCATCATCGCACAACCATCCGGTACGAAATAGAAGCAAAGAAAAGATTGTAGTAAGAAGAAGGAGGGAAATCAGCAGTACTCTATCTGTCAATCGGGGAATTTCCATTGTATAAAAGTGTTCTATATGATAGATGATATGTCAAAATATATTAAATAGTCAATTGGAAATCATTATTATTTTCATTATGTTTTTTTATTGCGCCAGAGGTGTATCCCCGCCTGCCGCTTGAGGTTCTTTTAGGCGGGCTGGATCCTATAGCTGGACATCAATGAGGTGTTATGAATGCTCGTATATTGGCGGTGATTGCATGTGCAGGGGCTATATTCTGCAATAATGTCCTGGCACAGCGTACGGCTTCGCTTACAATTCTTCATTATAACGATTTCCATGCACAATATCTGCCGCTAAAAGTCTCGAGGACCGATTCAACGGGAAAGGTTACAAGCTACGACGTCGGCGGCGCTGCAACATTCAAAGCATTCTTGAATGCATTGTCGAAGTCGGACACCAATGCGGTTATTTTGAATGCAGGGGATAATTTTCAGGGTACGCCTGTTTCCTCGATCACACGTGGAGACGCCGATATTACAATGATGAATCTTCTGTCTCCAGATGTGACGACACTTGGAAATCATGAATTCGATTATTCGATAGATACGCTGAGGGTTCGACTCCAAAAACTCTGCGTACCCATCGTCTCTGCAAATCTATGGGATACGAAATATGGAAAATCGTTTGTCCCCCCGACAATCGTGATAACCGTCGGCGATGTAAAAATCGGGATTATAGGGCTCGCTCCTCCGAACCTGGCGAGATTGACAACTCGCGAGAATATTCGTGGATTGAAGGTTCTCAACTTGATGAAAACCGTAAAAAATTCAATCCGCGAACTTCGATTAAAAGAGAAGCCGAATCTAATTGTTGTTCTCAGCCACATGGGTGTACCGATGGATTCGATTCTTGCAACGAAAGAAAAAAACATCGACATTATTATAGGCGGTCATTCACATACGGCGTTATTTGTACCCAAAAAGGTTAATCATACCGTCATTTGTCAGGCAGGCGTGAGCAGCCGGTATCTCGGTGAATTACGATTGCAGGTCGATCTCGACGGGGATTCACTACTGACCTACTCAGGACGTCTTGTCGAAACTGTGAACGGCGTCTATCCTGCCGATACGAAAGTTGCTGCCTTAGTGGATTCTCTCGAAAGCATCGTAGGCCCGGCTCTTAATCGAGTCATTGGCACGTTGGCTGTCCGTTGGGAACGAAAATATAACCAGGAAAGCAATATCGGCAACTGGCATACCGATGCGATGAGAAGGTTCGGAAAGACCGATATTGCATTTCTTAATTCCGGCAGTTTACGGAAAGATATGGATCCCGGAGCTATACGCATTCGCGATATTTGGGAAATCGATACATTCGGTGACGAGCTTGACACTTTTGAGGTCACCGGATCTCAGCTCCGCGGTATACTCGAATGGCAGGTGTCGGACAAACGGGAATTGTTTCAAGTGTCCGGACTCGCATACACCTTCGATGGAAGGAAACCCCAGGGTCAACGGTTGATATCGGCACTGGTTAATGGAAAACCAATCGATCCGCACCGGCGTTATTCGATAACGGTGAATAGTTTTACTGCAGATCATTTGCACGACTTTTTCGGACTACCGGAAGCGAATATCAAGATAAATCATTGCGGAACCGCTGACAGGGATGTTTTCATTCACGAAGTAGAGCAGCAGAAGATTATTACAAGCGCAGTAGAAGGCCGAATCGTCAATATCGATCCGGGACCAGCACATTGAACAAGTTTGATAGTATCTTGCAATGTCTCACCGAATATTTGGGAGGGAAGTATGAAGATATATAATGCATTTCTAATTCTTTTGATTGCCATCGCATTGAGTAGTATTCCCGGCTGTAAAGATAATACTACAGATACCGGAACAAATGATACTTTTCCTGCCTCAAAAATTGGTTACTACGATTACATTCAGCCGATTTTTAATACTTATTGTGCTACTATCGACTGTCATGATTCGTACACACGCTCGGGCAATTTAAGTCTGGCTTCATATTTCGATGCTACAGCCCGTGCGGGTATCATCGTCAAGTATAATTCCAACGCAAGTATTCTTGTTCAGAGGATCGAAGGGAAGATACAACCGCAGATGCCGCCGAATCGTCCACCGCTGTCAACGAACAAGATCCAGGCAATCAAAACGTGGATCAATGAAGGAGCGAAGGATACTACTTACGTGAAAAATTGACTGTCTTTACAGAATACCAAATTTGGTATTTGGGATTTATAATCGTGTGCTTATACCGGCTCCTCAACGCAACAGCACCATCTTCTTCACAGAGTTCCATTTCAGCGTCGATATTCGATAGAAAATGATATGGATAAGATCCATAAAATCATTTCTTAAAAAGTATAACGAGTATAATATTGTTGCGCACATTAAATATTGATAGCAGTCTCAATTCTGAAGAATCTATTGTCTATTATGATGGTATAATTGACTGGGAAGCTTTGTCGAAGGGAGATGTTGTGTGTATTAATCTTCATGGCGTTTTCTTTATGACGCCATTTTGTTTGCTTGGATTATTAATTCGATGCCGTCAATGTTTTGAGAGAACAGGTGAGCTGGTTATTCTTGATGGTTTGTCTGACGATGTGTATAAATATTTATTACGAATGAAATTTTTCCAATCAACTATTGAGTGGCTTAAACTTGGGACAGATTATTCATCTGTCATGCCATGGGATGAGAATCCATATTCTACTAATTTAATCGAAATCACTAAAATTGATCAAGATGAAGAAAAAGGAGCTCGAGATGTAATAAAAGTTGCTGGATTGTTAAGAGAGCGTGAGAGAGAAATATTATCCTTGTGGTTGGAAAGAAATGAAATAGAGACTGATGATTTTGTAACAGTCCTTTCGGAAATTGCTCAGAATATTTTTGAATGGAGCGGTGACACAGGATATATCGCCTTAAATCGCTATTACTTCAGTTCGGAAGGAAAAAATATCATAAGATTATCTATCATTGATGGTGGAAAGGGACTTCATACAACCGTAAAGAATAAAATTGGGAATAAATATGAGCATAATTCAGAATATTTATGTCACCCGTTTCAATATTCTTTATCGCGCAGCAAAGGCGGAGGATTGTATAAAGTCTTTGATTTTCTAAAACAATGGAATGGATATCTCTTTGTTCGCTCTGGTGATAGCTATGTATATAAATCGAAGGATATGATTTCCTTTATAAAACGAGATAATATCCCCTTTTTTAATGGAACCCACATTGGGATTCAACTGAATCAAAATAGTCCTTGACAACGGCGGGAGGATTAGTTATATTCAAAATAGGTGTTCCACAATAATTATAGAACACATAGGTATGATTATCAGACTATTTGATATTAAGACACAACTGGGTATTAAAGGTAATTACTTGCTTACGCGACCGATTGCACGACAATTTGTACAAAGTATACATCTTATAATAGAACAACAGTCAAAAAATGATGAACCTATCGAATTTAGTTATGAAGGTATACAGAGTGCTGATACGTCTTTCATTGATGAACTAATTGTTATTAATATTTTGGAAAAAATGAAAAAAAAGATCTTATCTCACAGAGGCATTTTATTTTCCCATCTCACTCCAAGTACGTTAGAAAATGCAAGAAGTGTATTCCTGGTAAAAAAGATTCCAATTACCGTAAAGGAGAGTGACGACAAAGAGCAATTAATTGGGCATTTGGAGCAGAATTTAAAAAAGGTTTTGCACCTGCTTTGGGAAAAAAAGGAACTGAAAACTGTAGATCTCACTAAAAGATTACATGTTACAAAGAGTGTAGCAAGTACTAAACTATCGGCATTATATAATAAGCATTTGGCTCTTCGTAAAGAAGAAATCACTGCAAAGGGGAGAGAGTACACGTACTTTTCCTTGTAATTTTTTTTGAATATGTGTTCCATTAATTTTATGGAACACATAGTTTAAATTGTTCCACTTAATATTTTTTAAGAATAAGGCACTTATGGCTAAATCGATAATCGCAAGACGAAAAGGCGACGAATATCAAGCGCGTGTCTTCTGGCTGGAATTACTCAAGCTACGAACTAGTGATATCGTTGATTCCGTGACATTTGAAAGCGAGGGTTTGTCCTTCATTGACGATGTTGTAGTGAAATATAGTATTCCATACACCGACCCATTAACAGGAAATAAAATTGATTGTAAATACATCCAGTGCAAATATCATATGACTGCTGGTGGAGCGTTCTCATCTAATGATCTAATGGACCCAACCTTCATACATATGAAGAAATCAATGTTAAATAAATTGTACGACGGTTATTGTTCTTTAAATGGGAGTAATAATAGTTTTTTAATCTATATGCGATCTAATTGGCATTGGCATCCTGATGATCCCATCGCAAGTTATCTGCATGAAGAGTTAATAAGAAATGATTTTTTCACAGCATCGCCAACATCAATAGTAGGTAGATTGCGTCATTCATTCATACGTCATCTTAATATCGACGAATTAGAGCTAAAGCAGTTTCTTAATCGCGTCCGTTTTTCTCTTGGTGATAATCTCACAGACTTATCAAGAGAACTCGAGATCAATCTTAAACTAGCCAGTATGGTTCCAATGAATCCTGATTCATCTCAAATAATTTATGATGATTTAGCATGGAAATTATTCGAGCAGGGGCGGAATACATTTAATAGAAATTCCTTTAAAGAATTATTGCGTGAAGAAAATCTGATTATACTGCCTTCCCCAAATCGGAGTGAAATATCGATATGTAGTTATCCACAGATTATACGAAGGCCTACTGATGTTCAATCAAAGCATTTGGATATTACGGAATATTTTAATGGTCGTTATATACGGAACAACCAATTGTGGAATACTCTCATTAAATCTCGAATTAACACATTTTTATTTACTGATTCATTTCCTTATTTACCACAACCGATATATCTCTCTTTTGACTGTCATTTATCCATTGCCTATTTTATCGGCCATTTAATTAATCCTAAATATGGAATCCAAATTATCCCAATACACAAATCGAGACGTTTTGGATACGAAGAGTGGACTCCTTCATCTCATAAAACACAACAATTGTGGGACATAGAATCCTCAGGGATTATCACAGATGAAGTCATAATATGTATTTCAGTAACTAATCCCTTATATAATCATCTCGAGCCATTTCTACACTTAGAGAAATTAAATAATCTACCAAAGATTATTATTAAGACTTTAAACGGGATTGGGGCTGAAGCTGTAAAAAATGGTGAACATGCATGGCAATTAGGCTATGAATTACAGACTATTCTTAGACAAACGTTACCAGCTGACTGTCGAATAGTTCACCTCTTTTACTCTGGCCCTGCCGCACTTGCCTATATTATCGGCAATACTCTTCGGAATGTAGTCCAAGAAGTTCAATTATATGAACACGATTATGAAGGCAGAGAAAATGAAATGCGATATTCAAAGAGTATTTCTATTAAATCAACCATATGAAAGGTCAATAAAATGGATATCCCAAATTATTTCCAAGAATTCCTAAAAGAAATTAGGCTGACACAAAATATGCGCGATGATTTATTAAAAGGGCATACGACATTGCGAGAACGACTACATAGCGACGAGCATCTTACACCAATAATTGTTGATTCTTTCCTTCAGGGGAGTTATAAGCGTTCAACAGCGGTAAGACCAAAAGGTGATAAAAGAGCAGATGTTGATATAGTGGTTGTAACAAAGATTAAACGGTCCGAATATCCTGATCCAGAGAAAGCAATGAATCTATTTATTCCTTTTTTGGAAAAATATTATACAGGGAAATATAAAATACAAGGTAGATCATTTGGCATAGAACTATCATACGTCGATATGGATCTTGTAATCACGTCAGCACCATCTGAAGAAGAAGAAAATATATATAAAAGTTACTCTGTTACTACATCAGATACAGTGGAAGAAGCAACGGATTGGAGATTAATAAAATCTTGGGTTCCAAACACTATGAGATCCCCTTTGGAACAAAAAGCAATAAAAGAAGCGATTCAAAAAGAAAAGGAATGGCAAACAGAACCACTATGGATTCCCGATCGTGAAGCAAAGGTATGGCAGGAAACTCATCCGTTGGAACAAATTAAATGGACATCACAAAAAAATAAGCGATGCAACGGACATTTTGTAAATATCGTAAAAGCAATCAAGTGGTGGGAATTGATAAATCATGAGAATCTTAGACCAAAGGGATACCCATTGGAACATCTTCTAGGTGACTGTTGTCCTGATTCTATTAACTCGATTGCAGCAGGTGTAACCGCCGTTTTTGAAAATATAACGACTAAATATGCTATGTACGCTCTTTCGAAATCTAAACCTTTTATGCAAGATCGTGGGCTTCCTGCCCATGACGTATTTGCGAGAATTACTGAAGAAGAATTTGAAATATTTTGGACGGTAGCGACAAAAGCGGCACAAATTGCACGTGAAGCATTACAATCAACGGATGAAGTAGAATCATCATTTAAGTGGCGAGAATTATTCGGCGAAAAATTTCCGAAAGCGACTAATAATGATAATAAAGAAACAATCCAAGAATTCACTAAGAATAGTGCACTACCAATAATCAGAAGTAATCCATCAAAACCGTGGAGCTTCTAAGGTTATGCAATTATCAGGGAGTGATATTGAATGGATTGGCAGGAACTATCCAGGTTTAATCGTATCTAATGATTCTCGGGATCATATCTCTGGTTCTTTGGCCTTTATAATGTACTTTGATGAGTCGAATAAGCAATATATTATTAATCCAAGTGATCAGTCCAAATCAAATAAATTCAGAATTCAAGATGAATATCAAATAGAAATAAATTTTAGAAGCATTAATAGATATTCTCTTCCGACCGCCAGAGAGACCGCAGGAAGAATTGATAATATTGCAAGAAGTAAAAAAATGGATCTTAGAGATCTACATATAAATTCAGATGGCGATGCTTGCTTATGCTTCGAGTTTGAAACTGCTATACACCTTCCGAATGGTTTTAATATTCCAGATTATTTCTATAACCTATTAATACCATTCTTCTATGCCCAGAGTTATTTTGAAAAATACAATGAGTGGCCATGGGGTCAATATAGCCACGGAGACCTTGGACTTTTCGAGTGGTATTACGAATATCCAAATAGTGTTCCGAAGCAATTGATTTACGAATGTATCTCGTTTTTAAAAAGAAGTAACGCTTGGGACAAATACAAAGCTATATTTCAGAATAAAAATGACATTAAGGGTCATAATTGCTGTATTTGTGGCTCTATGAATAAGTTTCGTAAATGCCATCCGAATGTGTTATCTGGTCTTTGGAAATTTAAGAATGACATTAAATTATTATCCATCAAATTTGACTAAGGGGGATATCTATGCCAAACGGAAAAACTCATTTATTAACGGGAACCGTCTGTGGAGCACTAACTTCAATAATTATTCAAAATAATTTGAAAAAGCGGGATAATGTTGATCTTGTTCATATTATCTTATCATCGGGAGTGGGATTTGCTGGTGGGAGGCTCCCAGATATTTTTGAACCACCGACGAACCCGAATCATAGAACCTTCTTCCATAGTTTTATTTTTGGAGCTATTTTAGGTTATCTTGCAATATTTATATGGAACCAGCTTAAAGAATCTAAATCTGTCGAATCAAAATCTGAACAAAAAGATCTCATAGGGATTGAAATTATTCTCGACCTTCTTTTTGTCGTGATTATGGCGATATTACTCCATCTTTTTCTTGATAGCATGACACAGAAAGGATTACCTATCATATAGGTTATTAACTAATGCCAAATTAGGCCATGGATGTTGTGTTTTAAAATAGAATTGGGATGTTATCAAAATAAATGATATTCCATGAAATCCGTACCCCTGCAAAATGTTAGATCAGAAGTTATATTAATGTAAATAACCTATTTTTCTTACTTCGCCGCTGAAAATATATCCACTATATCTTCTTCAAGCGACTTCCTCGGTGTTTCAACAATCCTGCCTATCTCTTTACCATTCCTTAAAAAAACAAATGTGGGCACGAACCTGATTCCGTATTCAGCCGGAAGCGCCTCTCCACTCTCTTTATTTCTATTGAGAGCGTGATATTCGATGACACGGAGAGGGATTTTTTCGGTCTCGATGATTTTCTGAAAACGGGGAAGCTCTCTTTGTGTGTCGCCGCACCATGTACCGAGAAATATAATCACATCGAGCGAATCTTTCTCATGACGGATGCTATCCAGGACTTTTGACTGAGGCGTATATCTTTGATATTCTTCCTTAAACCACGACAGATCGGATTTTTCGAATAACGCACGATCAACTTTTCCAACATAGATCGTTTGATCGTGATCTTTCTCTGTTCTGTATGAACCGGAACAGCAATAGCTTGATATAATGATTAGGATGCAAATACATCCCTTCAGAAATCGATTCATTGTACTCTCAGAAATACGCTCAGGATTTCTTACGAGCTGATCGGATATCCTGTCCCCACATCAGTTTCGTGCGGAGAACGTCGAAATAGCTTTGATCCGTTCGCGTGACGAGGCGGATGGTAAAATCGGCCTTCCGGACGACCAGCTCGACAGGGGGCGCATAGACCGCGTTAACCTGTCCGTCTGCAGCGACATGAACGCGCTCGGCCTCCGAGTGGATGATCGCGCGGATGACGCTTGTATCCGGAACAATCACCGGCCGCGCCGTCAATGTGTGTGGTGTGATGGGATTGATGATGATCACCTGTCCGCGCGGGACGACAATCGGTCCCATTGCAGAAAGCGAATACCCGGTTGAGCCCGTCGGTGTGGAGATTATAAGTCCGTCACAGCTGTACGTTACCAGATATTCGTCGTCGACATAGGTTTCGATATGAATCAGACGCGAATAGGCTCCCTTATCGACAACAATGTCATTGAGAGCAGACAAAATCGTTCGGTCATCCCCGGCAACTCTTCCGTTCAATACCATCCGGTCTTCAATTTGATAATTCTTATCGAGAATCCGATCGATAAGCACCGGGATGTCGTCTGCACTGAATTCTGTGAGGAACCCGAGTTTCCCGAGATTGACACCGATAATCGGGATGCCGCGTCGGCCGATCAAACGCGCAGTACGGAGAATTGTGCCATCACCGCCGAATGCAATCATGACGTCGCATTGATCGGGAATACTCTCGATGGGAGCCATTGATTCTTTTGCAATTGAACAAGACGGCTCATGGCGAACAACGGCGCTCGCTAATTCATCCTGAATGATATAGTCAACCTTGCGCTGTTGAAAACTGACGAGCAGATCTCTCGTCGCTTTACATAACTCAGTTTTTGAAAGATTTCCAACAATGCCAAATTTCATGGTTTTTCCTCAGTAGGCGGTTCCGAAGGCGGCTCGGGTTTATTCATCTCATCGATATAATTCAATTTCAATTCCTGCAGTACCGTTGAAAGAAACCTCTCTTCTTCATTCGACAGATTCCCCTTCATCCGTTCTTTAAGCATATCAAGCATATCGATTGCCGATTGTGCCTGTATGAGACTCCGTTCAATTTTATCGGTGAGCGGGTTCTTCAGTTTTCCCATATGCTGCATTGCAGCAGTGTGAAAAATAAGGACGAGTTGAGTGAACAGGGCGCGATATGTATCGTCTTTCGTCATCATAACCATCATTAATTAAAAAAGATAAAGAAGAACCGATTGAAAATCAATCCGATTTCTTTGTCACGGTGATGATTTCTTTTTCATCAGCGGCTGTACGATTGGTGAAACGTTCTATGGCGATAGCTAGTCCGATTGTAAACCAGAATAACGCCGCAATCTCTTGATCTCCAAAATTCCACTCGAATAGACCGTTCACCTGAAACCCGATGAATACGGCTATAGATCCCAGGATTATGCTTCGCGCAAGTGGATATGCAAAAACCTTACGAAATACCGAAAATTCATAAAGAATAACTCGAACAAATATTGCCATGACCGCGGAGAACCCGATGATCCCCAGAGTCACCGCAAGCATCACGAAATTATTGTGAAGATGTCCCCCTTCATTAATATCAATGGGGGTGGTATACTGGATATACGTCTGTTTGATATCGGTATCGCCTATCCCGACCACGGGATGATCGCAGAAAATGCGCCACCCCGTCTCCCACATCCGGATCCTGAGATTATTGGAGGGATCATGCGGATCGATAACGCTCAATGCACGATGTTGTAACGTCGACGGTGCGAAGAAAATAAATAAGACGACAAAACCTATGATTGCGAATACGAACGTTCTATTTTTGACAATTCCAATCACGACGGCACCGCAGAGAAATCCGAGCCAAGAGCTCCGTGTCTGTGTGAGTATAAGTGCAACGAATATCGGAACGAACAATGCAACTAATGCGTACCGAAGCTTCCGGGAAAAACCCTCATCGAGAATAAATGGGAGGATAAGAAGCGAAACGATCATCTTGAGCCCGCCCGTCGTCATGTAATGCTGGAAAACGTTCAACCGCGGTTCATGCGTGATGAACACATTACCGATTTCATAGAGCGATAAAAAGGCGGCCGTGCAGAAAAGGGTCCCCAGTAGCGTTTTAATTTTCCACTCTTCCTTCAACGATGCTGCACTAAGATAAACGATAACAATCAGGAGCAACCGCTTCATATTGATCAAAGACTCCGATGGATGAAGGCTGAAAACTGTAGAAAGTATCTCGGCAACGGCATATGCCAGAAAGAAATAATCTAACGGTGTCCGGCATACTTCCCATTTTCGGGCGACGACCATCTTTATTGCCCATAAAATCAGCGCGGCTCCAAATCCGATGGAATGGACGGCGATGGAGAACATGGGACTGACAACGACGAAAATCAGACAATAAAAAATTGTCCTGTCGAAAATTCTCTCACTTGTTCTATGGGATTCAACTGCAGGAAGACTCATGAGGATTCTCACATATTGAACTGAATTTCATAAAGACGTTTGTACAATCCGCCTTCGGCTTCCATCAACTCGGTATGGGTTCCCTCCTGAACGATTCGCCCACGATCAAGCACGATGATACGGTTTGCATTCCGGATGGTTGAAAGACGGTGGGCTATGACGACCGATGTCCGGTTTTGCATCAGGTGTTCGATTGCCTCCTGCACAAGAATTTCCGATTCGGAATCGAGTGCGGAGGTCGCTTCATCAAAAATCATAATTGGCGGATTTTTCAGCAGTGCCCGTGCAATCGAAAGCCGCTGACGCTGTCCGCCCGAAAGTTTTGAGCCGCGTTCGCCGATGATGGTGGAATATCCGTCCGGCATTGCCTGGATGAAGTTATGTGCATTCGCAGCGCTTGCTGCAGCAACGATCTGCTCCATCGGACAATTGTCCAGACCATAGGCAATGTTGTTGCGGACCGAATCGTTAAACAGTATCGTCTCCTGTGTGACAATTCCTATCAGTGCACGAACCGACTGTACTTTATAATCACGGAGATCCTTCCCATCGAGTAGGATTTCTCCTTCTATTGGATCATAGAAACGCGGAATCAAATCGACAAGCGTTGTTTTCCCTCCACCGCTTGGCCCTACCAGTGCGACTATTTCTCCACGGTTGATTCTCAGGTTCACGCTATGAAGTACAGGACGATCAGCCACAGACCCCGGTCCGCCATATCCGACCGTTAGAGGCTGGCGGGGATAAGTCTTTGACCCGGGACCGGCTCCTCCGTTCAAATCATGTGAATCATAGGCGAACGTGACATTGCGGAACTCGACGCCCGATGTGAACCGATCGAGCGTGACGGCATACGGACGGTCGATAATATGCGGCCGGGTATCCAGAATTTCGAATATCCTTTTTCCCGCCGCACTGGATTCCTGCATTCGATTAGCGACGGTACTTAACTCTTTCACCGGCGTCATTATCTGGAATATGACCATGATGAAACCGAGGAATTCTGCCGGCCGGAGTGTTTCACTCACAAGGACCTGGGTTCCGCCGTACCAGATAATTATCACGCCGGCCACCACGCTCAAGAATTCTGTCACGGGTGATCCAAGATTCCTGAGCCGCGCAATCCGCAGTACTAGTGTGAAGAATTTTTTCGTCTCCCCTGCGAACCGGCGATTTTCCCACTCCTCCATACCGAATGCTTTCACAACCTTTGCTCCGCTGATGGTTTCCTGGAGAACCGATGTGATATCCGCCATCTTTTCCTGAATCACACCGCTGACCCTGTGAATCCTGTTTCCTATCCGGCTGATGATGAATAGCACAATGGGGAAGACAAGCACAGAGATTACCGTCAACTTCCAGCTGATGGCAACTGCGACTATAAGAAACACAATGATCGACAGAGGTTCACGTATCAAATTTAGAAAACTCGCAGAGATGCTCTGCTGTAGTACGTTGACGTCGTTTGTCACGCGCGAGATCAGATCCCCCGTCCGCTCATTGGTGAAGAATCCGAGGGAAAGGTTGTGAATATGCCTGTAGAGATCGTCACGAACATCTTTCATCACACCCTGTTCTACAAAGGCAAGGAGATATGCCTGTCCATAACCGAATAGATTCTTCATCAAGAATGCGATCAAGATGATGAAACAAATCCGGAACAGCGCCTCGCTCTTCGTTCCACGAAAAACGTACTCGCCGATTATTTGATTCACGGTGTTCTTCAGCGATTCTATGCTTCCCGTCGATGGAGACTGACTCGGTGTCGTGGATTGCACGACGGGATTCTGATTAAAGAGAGTATCGAGAAGCGGTATTGAGAGATAAATCGAGCCGGCATGAAAAAAGGAAAAGAAAATGGTACATATCACCGAGCCGGCAAGATGAAGCCAGTACCGACGCACATATGTCAGGAGACGCCTATAAAAATTCATTGCGGTTTCTTTCCCGGCAATGAGGAATGCTGGAGTTCCCACATTTTCATCATTGTGAGAGCATGAGTAATTGCGTGGATCAGACTCACCATCACCCCGCGAACGCCATCACGATACCCCTTGCGGACAATCAACATCTGCAGAAAGGCAAGAAAGGGTCTGAATATCAATCCGGCCGTCGATATCTTCTGCTTTTGATATTTCTCTGCCGCCCGCAGCGAAGAGTATTCGTTCACTTTCTGGATAGTTGTTTTGATACTGGAATGAGTATAATGAATTATATCCCCTACGAGCGTACCTATGACTCCATCGACTTCGAATCTTTCATGGACAAGGCGGTCATTCATGTGAACCGACTTCCGACGAAACAATCTCAACTGATATCCGGGATACCAACCGCAGGATTTGATCCATTGATTTAGAAAATAGCTCCGGCGAGGGATCCGGAAACCGTTGTACGTAACATCGGAACTTATAATTTTCAAAATCTCATCTTTCAATTCCGGCGAGATACGTTCATCGGCATCGATGCTCAGCACCCATTCATGCGTCGCTTGTTCGAGGGCGTAACGTTTCTGTGATGCGAACCCCTCCCACATTCTCAAAAATACGTGCGGCGTATATTCACGCGCAATCCCGACCGTTCGATCATCAGTGAAGTTGTTTACGACGATGATCTCGTCCGCCCAACGCACGCTCTCAAGGCACTCACGGATGTTTTCTTCCTCCGCCCCTGCAATGATTGTAACCGACAGTTTATGCATTAATATTATTTTCCAGGATAAATCTGATCATTTTATATCTTTGATTATTAAGTCCCGAATGGACGAAATTTTAATAAAATTGAAATATGCACAATAAAAAAACAGATACCACCCCTACGGGGTACTGATATTCATGTGAAATACTAAATCTACCAAGATTACACCTCTACGAGTCATAGACCCTAACGGGGTTACTATAATCCTGTCTGAGTCAGAGCACATACGGCTGTTTCAAGATGCATGAAATATTGTTCCCAAGTGAGTCCCGTAGGGACGAAATCTTGGTAGATTTTCATAGCCTAATATATTTAAGAACCCCATCGGGGTGGAATCTAATATTACAATTCCGAAACCACCCATTCGAATAAATATTTTTCATCATATTCTATGCTGAATTCCTTTAATAACTCTAAGTATTCTTCTTTGAACGACCGACGTTTATGATGGTATTCTTGATTGCGTATGTAATGAATCACTGCATCGATATCATTTAAAGAATAAGAAAATGCTCCATACCCTTCCTGCCATGAAAATTTCCCGGGAACAATTCTCGCCTCAGTTATGAAACGTGATGAGTTGGCCTTTATATCCCTGACGAGATCGGACAGGGATTGATTTGGCCTGTAACTTATCATGATATGGACATGATCAGGCATACAATATATCGCAAGGAGCTTGTGGCCGTTGTTCTGTACGATGCCAGTGATGTACTTTTCTATTTCTTCACGATGCTTAATATTGATCAGATTGAGTTTTCCCTGAACAGTAAAAACTATCTGAATGTGGATCTGTGTATATGTGTTTGCCATTTTTAAGATTCCGCTCCTACCGGAGCTTGAATGATTTGGTGTTGCTTTGTCTACCAAGATTTCGCACCTACGGTGCTTCACACCCATGATTTCAATGGCTTATTCTTCTGCACACCTACGGTGCTTCACACCCATGATTTCAATGGCATATGCTTTTTCGCACCTTTAGTACTCTCCGCCTATGATTTCGTACACGTGTTTTCTTGTGCCCCTTCTGTTAATATTAGCCTATGTCGAACTTCGGCGAACAATCTCGCCTCGCTTCCCGTCTCGCCGAGGCTCGACGAGGCGGACGCTCGGCGAAGCGGGCGTTCGGCGAAGCAGTACTTTAGTACGGCGGAGCGTGCCGGTGGACAACACTTAGTTTTTATCTCTCACCACAAAATTCACCAACCGATCCACGACTACTATACTCTTGACAACGTTCTTCCCACGAATATATTGTTGAATTCTCTCATTTGCACGAGCCCGGTTTTCAAGCTCTTCTTTCGTGATTCCGCGGGCGACCTGGATACGGTCACGGATCTTTCCGTTTACCTGAAGAACAATCTCCACTTCATCTTCCGTGGCAAGCTGAACATCATATACGGGCCATGTTTCGTAGGCGAGTGTATGTGAATGACCCAGTATCTTCCACAACTCTTCGGCAATATGCGGTGCGAACGGAGCCAAGATCAACACAAATTTCTCCATTTCCTTTCGTGGATACACCTCACGCTTGTACATCTCGTTGATGAAGATCATCATTTGCGAGATCGCGGTATTAAAACGCATCCCATCGAGATCACCGGTCACTTTTTTTATCGTCTGATGAAGAAGTCTGAGCATTTCCTGATCGGCGGGGACATCTTTTATCGATAGAGCTATAGCTCCATTTTCGGCGACAAAAAGGCGCCATACTCGATTCAAGAACCGAAACACACCGTCCACTCCCTGCATGCTCCACGGCTTTGTTTGTTCGAGCGGACCCATGAACATTTCATATAACCGCATTGAGTCTGCGCCATACTGACGGATCACTTCATCAGGATTCACCACATTCCCGAATGATTTCGACATTTTGCGTGAATCCTCGCCCAGGATCATTCCCTGATTCACAAGCTTCAGGAATGGCTCGGGAGAAGAGACATGGCCGAGATCATAGAGTACTTTGTGCCAGAACCGGGCATACAGCAGATGAAGCACCGCATGTTCGGCTCCGCCGACGTAAAGGTCGACCGGCATCCAATATTTTTCTTTTTCCTTGCCTACAAATTCCATATCGTTCTGAGAATCAATATACCGGAGATAATACCAGCATGACCCCGCCCATTGGGGCATTGTATTTGTCTCACGGCGTCCTTTCCGGCCTGTTTTCGGATCAACAACATTCACCCATGAGTCCATGAGGGCGAGAGGTGATTCACCCGTTCCGCTTGGTTTGTACGATTGAACTTCCGGTAGTGTCAGAGGAAGGTCTTCTTCATCCAGAGGCTCGATTGTTCCGTCATCATAATGAATGAGAGGGAACGGCTCGCCCCAATACCGCTGACGAGAGAACAGCCAATCGCGAAGCTTGAAATTGACCGTCCTTTGACCAAGACCTTCTTTTTCCAGCCATGCAACTATTTTCTCAAAAGCTTCTCTGTATCCCAATCCATCTAAAAAATCCGAATTGACGCATCTACCATTTTCCGTTTCGACGTATGCCGCCTTTGTGATATCGCCGCCGGAAATTACTTCGACAATCGGGAGTTTATATTTTTTTGCAAATTCCCAGTCCCGCTCATCATGTCCGGGTACCGCCATTATCGCACCGGTGCCGTAAGAAATGAGCACATAGTCGGCTATCCAGATCGGGATTTGTTTCTTGTTGACTGGATTGAGCGCATAACCTCCGGTGAAGATACCGGTTTTTTCTTTGCTAAGTTCAGTTCGTTCGAGATCGCTTTTCCGTCTTGCCGAATCGATATATTCCTTAACATCCTTCTGCCGTCCAGCAGCCGTTACCCGTGCAACCAATGGATGCTCAGGTGCAAGTACCATATAGGTTGCACCCCAGAGCGTGTCCGGCCTGGTTGTAAAGACACGAAGACGTTCCTGCATACCGACAATCCCGAAATCTACTTCCGCACCTATGGATTTCCCGATCCAATTCCTCTGCATCTCTTTGATCGATTCGGGCCAATCGAGATTTTCGAGATCACTCAGTAACCGTTCGGCATAGGCAGTAATTTTCAGCATCCACTGGCGCATCGGCCGCCGGATAACCGTGAATCCTTTTTCGATCTGTTCCGGAACTTCCTCGTTGGCAAGAACTGTCCCCAGTTCCGGACACCAGTTTACCGGAACCTCCGCAAGATATGCCAGTCCATTTTTATACAGCTGAAGGAAAATCCATTGCGTCCATTTATAATATTTCGGATCGGTCGTGTTTACTTCCCGGTCCCAGTCGTACGAAAATCCGAGTGCCTTAATCTGCCGCCGGAATGTGTCGATATTCTGCTTCGTCGTGACGGCAGGATGTGTTCCGGTCTTGACTGCATATTGTTCAGCCGGAAGACCAAAAGCATCCCATCCCATCGGATGCATGACGTTAAATCCGGTCATGCGTTTGTATCGTGCAAGAATATCGGTCGCCGTATATCCTTCCGGATGCCCGACATGAAGTCCGGCTCCAGACGGATAGGGAAACATGTCAAGGATATAATATTTTTGTTTCGATGGATCTTCGACAGCACGAAAGGTTTTATTTTCCTCCCAGAATTTTTGCCATCGTGTTTCTATTTCCTGAAATGCATATGACGCCATAAAAATTCCGAATTCCTACCAACAAATGAATGTCAGTTCTGTAGTGTCCCTTTTTGTTTTAGATATACCTCGGCCGTCATTACACTGCCGAGGCGAAGCTTTTTCATAAGTTCTTCTGCCGATGCGCCCTGTTCGACGAGTATAAGTGCCGCAGTATGCCGGAGTGAAAAGGCTGTAATTCGTCGGGCTTTACCCTGTTTGACTCCCGATACCTGCAGATAATAATTCACTCGTTCACGAATCCCACGTGTTGTCATTCTCAGTCCCCGTGTTCGATTTCCAGCGCTGACAAAAAGCGGTCTATCCGGATTTATATCATGCCGCATTCCAAGATATGCCTTAAGAGCGAGTGCGACATCCTGCGGCAGATAGACCCTCTCATCCTTTGTGCTTCTTCCTTTCCCCTGAACGGCAAGGATAGGTTTTCCCTCATCATCGCCCATGTCACCGACGTCAGCACGAACGATCTCAATCTCGGAAAGTCCGCACCCCAGCATGGCTTTGAGAATTGCATAATCACGGGCTCCCTGTTCTGTATTTACATCAACCGATGCGAGCAGGCGTTCGATATCCTGGTAACGGATGATTTCGCGCGAGTGATGCATCGGCCGTGCGTTTCCCTTAACATCTTTTGCAGGATTTACTTTGAGCGCACCGGCCCACTCAAGATACCGGCAGAATTGCCGCAGTGCAGTGAGATATGTCGACACCGAGACCGCCGATAACTTTTTCCGCCGCGTCAGATATTTTTTATATCGCTCGATATCACGGACCCGGAACAGACATCCGCGGTCTTTGTCAAACCAACGGAGGAACTCACGCAGCGCACGCTCGTATGTCCCTTTTGTTTCCGGCCGTTTCGCATCAAGCGACCTCACAAATTCATCGAAATATCCTTTAAGACGCTTATGGGATATTCTTACTGCTTTCTGGGGATGATTATAAGCCATAGAGTTTTTTGGTAATACTTTTCTCAATAACAGAATTTAAAGAATTATCGAAGGAATGTCAATGAAAATGGAACATTAACTATACAGCTGCGTCTTTAAAAGAAAGAAGGAGAGTGATTTTTTAATGGTATATTCACTTATCCAAGGAGGAATGCCCATGAAACAGTGGTTGATTGTCCTGGCAACTGGAATATTCTTAATTCCGGTTTTTAGCAGTGGAGCGCACGATCCAATTCAATCGAAAAAAAGTGATGCGAAGGTCATAGGCGAGAAAAAGGAAAAAGCAGGATGGCTTGGAGTGAGAATAGCTGATGTGACAGAAGAACTCGCCAAAGAAAAAAAACTCGATACGGATGAAGGTGCATATGTTGAGAAAGTCGAAGGTGAAAGTCCGGCGGATTCTGCCGGTATTCAAAAGGGAGATGTAATAATTGAATTTTATGGAAAGAAAATTTCCGATGCTGCCGATCTCCGGGAGTTTGTCGGGAAATCTTCTCCAGGCGCAGCAGTTCCGATTGTGATTCTAAGAGAGGGACAGAAGAAAACACTCACCGTCACACTCGGGGTTGCAAAGGAGCACAACAAACAATTAAGGATTTCTACACCCATGCCGCCGAAACATATGCCGTTTATCTGTCACGGCCCTCGTCTCGGCATGAATCTTGAAACACTAAATGAACAATTAGGCGCATATTTCGGTGCACCAAATAACGAGGGCGTTCTTGTTTGTGAAGTATTCAAGAACAGCACGGCGGAGAAAGCGGGATTCAAAGCAGGAGACGTGATCATCCGTGCCGGGAAAAAATCCGTCAATGACGTGGGCGATATCAGAAGGGTGTTGAGCAATGCTGAGCCGGGGAAAACGCTCGACTTTGAAATTATCAGAAAAGGATCATCCAAAACCATCGCGGTCCCTATCGAAAAAGATGAAAAGGAGGATTCTCACGGATATCGTTTTAATATACCCGAATGTCCATCATGGGAATTCGACCATGAATATTTTAACATTCCCGATGCAGACATCGATATTCAGATAGAGAAAGAGGAACTTCCAAAAATGCAGGAGGAGATGAACCGGCTACGGGATGAGCTGGGGAAAATGAAGATCGAAAAAAAGATCAGGGTTTTGGTCTCACCGCATGATATTTAAATAAGGAATAGGTAAAGTTTACCCCGCACTAAAGTACCACTTCGTGGAGCGAGTGAACCCGTCTCGCCGAGGCTCGACGAGGCGGACACAGTGAACGAGTCGAGGGGGTTAAGGTTAAGGTTAAGGTTAAGGTTGACCCTTCGACTCGTCCCGATATAGCATATCGGAACTCGCTCAGGGCAGGGGTCGAGGTAGAGGAGTTACAGAGAGATTACTAGTGCCCCTACAACTAATTAAGTATACAAACAAAGGGGCACAGTACCATCAAAGCTTATAGAAAATAATTGCTGTAAGGGAAAAAACATAGTTGAAGAAATATTGAGCAGGCACTGTTTAATCAATTAATTTGATGGGTACTAGATGTAAGATAAAAGGAAAAAGGAAAAAGACGAACTGGTGAAAAAGAGGACTCTCGTTTTTTGTCTTTTTTCCCCTTTGATCCCCCCTTCCCACTGAAAGCCAGGACGGGGTCAGGATCCGGGGTAAGCTTTTTCCTTCTTGCCCTGAGCGAGGGAGCGAAGCGACCGAGTCGAAGGGTTATCTTTTTTCTTTTATCTTTTCTCATTCCACCCTGAACCTGCCTTTTTCATCAAATGCCCTTTTATCGGGCTCGGACATTCTGTCGCGCAATACACGAAGCGTATACCCCCCGACTAAAACCCCATTATCAATAATCATCCAATCCGACACGCGCTCTGCCGGTACCCTGACCGTCTTCCCGAATGAAATAGTTTTCAATGCGAAAGGATCGTTTGCCACATTACCTTCGAATTCTTTTCCGTCATACGTAATAAAATTCAGCCATACATGTTCAATCGTTCCATTTTCTTCAAATTTAGCCTTCAAGGCAAAGTAGCTGATTGTTGGTTGCGGGTTCCGTAGCATTGCAATGAATTCGTCAATATTTCCCCGTGCCTTCCCGATCGCCTCATGCATTTTCGGATCTGTCTCTTCAATTGAGACATACAGATGCTTCCTCCGTTCCTCTTGTTTCGAGCGGACAGACTTCCAGATTATAAGGCCGATCAGGATCATTACAAGAATACCGAGACAGACAATAATCCATGCCTGATTTTTTTGTTTTGTCTCCATCCCGCTATTTCCTCTTCCGTGCCAACATATATGCCCGTTTACTTTGATATTCTATTTCAGGATACGGAGGACGAACTTTTATTTCTTCAATCGTGAAACCTACTTCAGTAAGCTTTTGACCGATTATATCCGGATCGAGAAATCGGAAATCAACGGCAACGATTTCGGAGGTACCTTTCTCGATGCGAAGCACTTCAGTACCGATATGAAATGTCAGCAGAAGTACTCCGTTAGGTTGAAGGACCCGATAGAACTCATAAAAAGCATCCTTGGCATCGTCATAAGTACAATGGACGATTGCGTAGAATGCTGCAATTCCCGCCAGAAAATTGTCGGGGAAACGAAGATGCGTCATATCTCCAATCTCAAACGAGATGTCCGGACTCAACCTCCGCGCTTCCCGTACCATTTCCTCGGAAATATCGATGCCTATGACAGTGCATCCTCTCGACCGGAGATAGGCGGCAATCTCGCCAGGCCCGCATCCGATATCACATACAGTTCCATTTGCTGACACCGAAGAAGAAAAAGTATCGAGCATGTCCCGATCAAACGGTTTATGATCGAGTTCATGAAAATAGATCCGTGAATACTCCTGGGAAAAAAGGTCGTAGAACCTGGCTACTCTTTTTTTCGTTTCATCGTCCACGTCAATTCAGAAAGTTTCATACAGCAATGAATTAAGGAAAAAGTAAAAAGGATAAAATTCTTTTTACTATTGAAGGAGCTATATTCAAATATCATACTGTGGTATTTTTTTCAAAAAAAATCTAAAGAATTCCTTGGCAATACAATTTCTTACTTTCTCCTTTCTCCTTTTTCCTTCTCGTCCTGTACTAAAGTACTGCTTCCGCCAAAAAGATGGCGGACAGGTCGCTGAGCGAGTACTTCTCGAATTCTTGTCCCGAGCCTTCGGCCCGAGCTCAGGCCGAGGGCTTGTCGAGGGATTCGGGATGTGCGAGTCGAAGGGTTTCCTTGATCTCTTTATATCGATTATACCATCCTGATATTTTTTTCCAGTATGTAAAGAGACCGGTACCCGGGAATATTGGGATACGCCGGATCTGAAAAAGATCGCTCCAGAAATTCCAGGGACCGGAATCTGTTGCAATGCCAAATTCATAACCGGCACGGCAGATGCATTCTTTCACCTGTTCGTTAATCGCACCGTATGGATAGGCAAAGGAAATGATTTCTTTTCCCAACCGTTTTTCGAGCAATAACTTCGACGCTGTAACGTCATTCTGTGCCTCCTCGACCGAGAGTTCCGTGAGCCTTCTATGATCCATCGAATGTGACCCGAACTCAATACCATATTCCGCCATCAACCGGATCTGTTCATCATTCAAGAGGTTCACTTCCGGTTCGCCGTTCTGCATGTCCCATACGTTGCTTGTAATCGATCTGTTGCCGAGAAGGAAAATGACTGCCTTCATCGAGTGTCTTTGCAGAATCGGAAATGCATTTAAAAAATTATCCTCATACCCGTCATCGAATGTCAGGATAACCGGATTACGCGGGAGCGGCTGCCTCAAGGCGAAAATTTTCGCGAGATCATAATATGTGAGTGTCGTAAATCTTTTTCGCTCCAGGAATGATAGCTGCTGTTCAAATTCACTTGTCGTCACATAGATACCGTATTTCGTCCGCGGCGGAACTCCTTCTGTGACTCGATGATACATGAGCACAGGAATTTCGCGCTTTTTTGTCTTATCTATCATGGCCTCAAAGTAAATACTGGAAATACGCGGGGTCACCGCCTCAAGCGCAAATTCCCTCTCGATGAATGTCCGTCCCCACTCCGCCGTATTCCGATTATTTTCGGTCAGTACGGAGAGTATATCATGTTCGATAATAGAATAGTTGATCGGTTCGGGCCTACCGGCATCGCCAAAATTTGTTTTCAGAGCCTGCTGTTCCGTCTCAGCGCAAACCAATCCGATATAGGACGATTCACCGATCGCGATCACCTGATTCCCGCATGCAAGGGCTTCGATAGCTACTCTGCCGGAACCGATGACAATAGAAGCCTGATGATACACTTCAACAATATTTTTTAAAAATCCACGGAATATGATTTTCTCCGATCCGATCGCCGCATTGGCATCCAGAATCAGCCGATGGATTTCTTCCGTCTCCTTCATCCCTCCCACTACCCACAATTCTATGTTCGGAATCTTTTGAACAATCCGTGGAAACACTTCAGCAATGATATGGCGTGCCACTTCTCCCTTGGGACCCGAGAGTCTCCCGACAAGCGCAATTGCCGTTTTTTCCCGCCGGATATCCGGCTTGAACGGCCATTGGAGTACATCGATCCCGTTTCTAACGACAGCAATCGATTCCGGGGAGAAATGGAGATCAGAAATCAGATGCTCGCGGATCTCCTCGCACACTGCTATTATTTTTTCACCGTAGATATGAAATGTCTTCGAGGAAAAATGAACGTGCTGGCGGCCGTGTATCGTCGATACAAGAGGGACGTCACTACCGCGTGCTGCCCTGTGGCTTACCCAGCTTGCTGCACGCGAATGTGCATGAATGACATCGATCTTTTTTATGCGTAGAAGCTCCCGTATTGCAGAAATATTTCTCAATTTTTGTGAATATGTACGAATACCGATGGGGAGAGTATAGATTTCGGCTTCAGTAGCTGTATGAAATGTATCGGAAACGATCGTGACGGAATGCCCGGTGCGTACTTGAAAATCCGCCAGAACGGCCGCATACGTTTCGGCACCCGTAACTTCAAACTGCGAAAGGACATGGAGTATATTCATGGGATGGCTATTCTCAAAAGAAATCCGGAATCCGACGGGGATTAATTGCTACGATCAATTCTACATTCATGCGCAAAAAGATATATTACATCAATCGAAAATAGACAATAGCCCCGATGATAAGCAGAACGAAAATAATAAGAATTATTTTTACCAGTTTCTTGATGACCTTAAAGCCGAACAAAAAAACCAGACATCCTAATATGGCAATCGCTATGACAAGTAATTTATTATTCATTACAGTCACTATTGTGTTCGTTTCGCATAGGGAAGATTCGCTGTTGATTGATAGGAAATATCAAGATCGACGAACACTTTCGCACCGGATGCGGGCGGTATATTTTTTACATACAGCCGGGCGTAATGACCATCCTGCGTCTTACAAAAGTAGGTGACTTGAGGTTGCAGCGATACAACAGAATCAATAAATGTACTGACCGATGGAAACGATGTCATGGGCAGAGGTACATCAGATGCCTGTATATGCGTCGTTGAGAATAATGTACGCCTCCATCCTGTCCCCTTGACACTGGCACTCCTCAGTGTTAAATCGCTCTCAAGATATAGGTCGCCTGAGGCTTGTGCTCTGGTATCATCAAGATTGATCACCGACGGACCGGCGGGGGTGTACGTTGCATCGTATATTGCCAGAACGGTCTGGTTTGGTAATGTTGTAACTCCATAATTCATTGCTGGCGCCCAGCGGATGCTCGTATAGGGTCGCACGGCAAAGTCCTGCGGAATTGTAAAGAGAGTAAAAAGATATTCGACACCGTGCGTCAGTCCTGTGACACGATAGCTGGATGTCCCACGGGGGAGATCCACACTATCAGGCTTGACAAGACTACTGTCCGCACTATTCGCATATGTCCAGAATAACTGATATTTCTGAAACAACGAGCTCGAATCATTCGGCGACGGCACCCATGTTAACAATACCGAGGTCGAATCGAACGATGCAGCCTTCAATGCCGTCACCGGATAGAGCATATCTTGCGATCCGGCCAGATCTTCCTCAAATGTACAACCTGAAAGGAAAATGATAATAACGCAACAGACGATACAGAAATATTGTGATAACTTCACGGAAAACTCCTTATTGGAAAATTACTTTGCTAATTTGTCACGCAGATATTGCAGAAGCTGCGTGTTTGCGACTCGATCCTGTTTCATCGAATCGCGCTCACGGACTGTGACTGTTTGATCCTCCAGTGTCTGCGAATCGATGGTGATACAAAACGGTGTTCCCGCTTCATCCTGCCGGCGATAGCGGCGGCCGACGGCACCGCTCTCATCATAGAACACGCGGAGATGTTTACGAAGATCCTGCTCGATTGAGCGTGCGAGCTCCGGCATACCGTCTCTGTTCACGAGCGGGAAAATGGCGGCTTTCGTTGGCGCAAGCCTCGGATCGAACCGTAAGAGAGTCCGCTGCTCATCTTTTACCATCTCCTCATCGTAGGCATTCACCAGGAACGCCATGAACGAACGGCTTGCACCGGCAGATGTCTCAATAATAAATGGAGTGTACTTTTCTTTTTTCTCATCATCATAATACTGCATATTCTTACCCGAAAACTGCTGATGGCGCGATAGGTCGTAATCCGTACGGTTATGTATTCCTTCAATCTCTCCCCATCCAAACGGGAACAGGTACTCGATATCATAGGCATCTTTTGCGTAGTGCGCAAGCTTATCGGGTTCGTGCCGATGAAATTGGAGCCGCTCTTTCTTCATTCCTAATTCGATAAACCATTTTAGACGTTCTTCTTTCCAATAGGCAAACCATTTTTCGTCTGTGCCGGGTCGGACAAAGAATTGCATTTCCATTTGTTCAAATTCTCTCGTCCGGAAAAGAAAATTCTTCGTATTGATTTCATTCCGGAATGCTTTCCCGATCTGCGCTATCCCGAATGGTACTTTCTGCCGGGATGACGATTGAACATTGAGAAAATTTACATAAATCCCCTGTGCAGTCTCCGGACGCAGATATACGACAGCAGTGTCATCTTCGACCGGTCCTATGTGCGTTTTAAACATGAGATTAAACTTACGAACATCAGTAAAACTTCCTTTGGTACCGCAATTTGGACAGCTTAACATAGGTATTATCGGTTGTTTGGCAAAACTTATGTTTGAAATACATTCGTCAAAAGCCGATATCACTTTTTCATCTGACACTTGACCAGCAAATTCCACTGGGAACAGTTCTCGTAAAATTTCCTTTTTCTTTTTGATAGATGTCTCTTCGAAAAGAATATCGATCCGGTAACGCGATTTACACTCTTTGCAATCAACCATAGGATCGGTGAAGTTCTCAACATGACCGGATGCCTCCCATACGCGCGGGTGCATTAAGATCGCTGCATCAATTCCCTCAATATCCTCGCGGAATGTCATCGCCTGCCACCATTGTTCTTTGACGTTTTTAAGCAACTCGACTCCCAGAGGGCCGTAATCCCAGCAGCCGTTCAAACCGCCATAGATTTCGCTTGACTGGAAAACAAATCCACGGCGTTTCGCGAGTGAAACGATCTTATCCATTGCTGCGGTGCTGTTCACCACATTCTGTCCGCTCGTATTGTCTTTTACCATTGATCCCCTATCGATTTTTTATTTGATCCTAAAAATTCTCACCGTTCCAATTATATAATTTTAAATGAATTTAATAGTTGGAACGGTACTGTGCCCTGTTTTCATAGGTAATGAAATGTTGTCAGGGCACTTGTCAAGTTATTTTTGGTACTCGACACTAGTATTGTAACCCACGTTGTTCCGGTGAAAGAAGAACCGATGCGACGCTGTTAGCATATTTCTTAAGGCCATTGAATGCGCTGTTGATACCAAATGCAAAGTACGGAGCATTGAGTCGTATACCGAGCATGACTATATTTCCAGTCTCATCCGGCCGGTGCTCGAAGCTCCCGAAGAGTCGCAGATTTTTCAGTATTCTTCCATCGACACCAATTTTGAATGAGCCATCGCGGAGCCGCTGATTGTTGGCGAGACTCCAATCGAATGCAATGAGAAGCCGTTCCGAGTTCTTGAAGGGTCTGACCACCGCCCCGACCGATTGAATCCCATGTACTGTTACTCCGCCAATAATAGGCTGATTCATGTTTCGTTTAGTCATGGCGAGAGTCAAATATTCATTCACCTTCATTAAAGTTCCAAGAGACCATAGTATGCCCCGCTTATTTTCGGGAAGGTCGCTGGATAACCATTGAAGACTTCCCCCTACAAGAAATTCCGGCATACCCAAACCCATGCACAATGAAAAATGATCGACACGATATTCCCTGCCCGAACTCAACGCTCGCCGCCAGGAAAAATTAAAAAGATAGTTTTGAAATAAAATCTCGTGCTCGAGCAATTTCCCCTGTTCTTCATAGACATTGTACATCAAATTAACGCCATACATATTGCCGATCGAGGCCGGATTGAGCCTCATTCCCCATGCCTGCCTGATCGACGCTGTAAATGCAAATTGCTCACTCTGCGGCTGCAGCATCCGGCTGATCTCCATCTTGGTCGGCAATTGTGCCAGAGCCGATGCGGCAATAAATGAAAGTACCGTTATGACAGTGATATGTCTCATCTGTTTTTAAATTGTGGTTGGCGTTTTGTCAGGAAAGCCGAAATTCCTTCCTTACAATCTTCCGTTCCGAAACATTCGCCGAAGAGTATCGCTTCAATTTTCAGACCCTCGGCCAGCGACGTAATTTCGGCTGTATTAATTGCTTTCATTACATTCCTTATCGCCACCTGACCTTTCGCCAGAATCGAGCGTGCAATTGATTCGGCTGTGCTCATCAGATCGGCCGGTGATACGACTTTATTTACAAGTCCAATTCTTAATGCTTCAGCAGCATCGACCTGAGCACTTGTCATTATCATTTCCATTGCCCGCCCTTTACCGATCAGACGTGGAAGCCTCTGGGTTGCGCCATAACCCGGCATTATTCCCAGACTCGCTTCAGGCTGGCCGAACTTTGCCTTCTCTGATGCAATCCTGATGTGACAGGCAAGCGCAAGCTCGCATCCGCCGCCGAGGGCATAACCATTTACTGCAGCAATCACCGGTTTACCTAGGTTCTCAATGAGCGAATATAATTCCTGTCCTTTCCTTGCGAATTCTTTTCCCGATTCGACGGTAAGAGAAGCCAACTCAACAATATCAGCCCCCGCCATAAAAGCTTTTTCGCCAGCACCCGTCAGAATAACTGCACCGACATCCTTATTTTCAACAAACGATATGAAAACCTCCTCAAGCTCAGTTTTGATCTCCTCATTCAATGCATTGAGTTTATCCGGACGATTGATCGTCACTGTAGCAAGACGATCATGGATATTGACAATAATATTTTTGTATTCCATAGCCAGACTTCCTCTATGGCTGAAGTAGCAATGAGTCTGCATAGGACACTGAGTGTACACTTAGCTTGCTATTTCGACTCTGCTCTGATCGCCGATCATGAAACGGTGCACGTGAGGCTTTCCATTCGCCTCAACAATTTCGACATCATTACCGAGGATGCTTCCTTCAATCCTAATCCCTACATGGAGAATTTTACAATCTCTCAGTACAATACTGAATTCCACTTCGCTGGATTTGACAACCGTTTTATCGCCAATCGCCGTGAATGGTCCGATATAACTATTTTCGATAATGCAGTTCTTTCCGATAATGATCGGACCACGTACCACACTATTGATAATCTTTGTCCCTTTTTCGATGATTACCTTACCTGCGATAGTGGAATGAGTGTCGATTTCACCATGGATTGCCGGTGTTATGTTGTCGAGTACAAGCCGATTTGCTTCGAGGAGATCGACAGGTTTTCCGGTATCCTTCCACCAGCCGGTAATCTCGCTATACCCTACAGCATACCCCTTATCAATAAGATATTGATGAGCATCGGAGATTTCAAGTTCACCTCGATCACTCGGTTTCAGGTTCTTGACGGCTTCAAAGATATGGAAATCGTAAATATAGATGCCGGCAACTGCAAACTGGCTTTTGGGTTGTTTTGGTTTTTCGACAACTCCGACAATCCGATTATTCACAATCTCCGGCACTCCAAAACGTTCCGGATCTTTGACCTTTGCAAGCGTGAGGAAGCAATTACATTTACTTTTTTCAAACTCGTCGATAAATCTCCGAATTCCTCCGACCACCATATTATCGCCGAGATAAAATACGAAATTCTCTTTACCGATAAAAGGTTCAGCGATTGCGACAACCTGCGCCAGTCCACCCGGTTTCTCCTGCGGGATGTATGTGATTTTCACACCCCACCGGCTTCCATCGCCGATGGCCAGCGGAACCTCCCTGCTATCGGAATTATGAACAATACCGATCTCCTTGATTCCCGCATTACGTGCTGCCTCGATCGCATAATGAAGAATCGGTTTGTTTGCAATAGGGATAAGGTGTTTATTTTGAGTGTGCGTAATAGGACGCAGCCGCGTTCCCCGTCCACCACTTGCTATGAGTGCTTTCACGGATTCTACTCTTTTCTTTGGAAAAAGATTATTTCAGTTTTACCATCGTCCGCTCCCGTTGCGAAAATGTCGCGATCTTTCCGTTTCCGTATTCCAGGAGCAATGGATATGCTATATCGAAATCCCGACCGACATCCTCTGGTCGATGGGCATCGGAACCGAGGGTCAGTGGAATCCGATATTCTTTCGCAAGCGCAAGTATCGCCGTGCTAGGATAAATCTCTACAGCCGGCTTACGCAGTCCTGATGTATTGATTTCAATGCACAGATCGTTCTTCTTTATTACATTCATTATTTCACGATAAATTTCTTCGAAATTCCTGGTCGGACGGTGACCAAACTTTTTTACAAGATCGCAATGACCGATGATATCGAATAGTCCTGAACGCGCAGATGCTACCACGGCGGAGAAATACTCCTCATATATCTCATCGATATTCCGTATATCATATTTCCAGACATACTTCGGATTATCGAATCCCCACTCTCCAAGGAAATGGACAGACCCGATGACATAATCGAACGAATGGGTATCGGAAAAATGCCGGATGTACGATTCAGTTCCCGGATAAAACTCCGCCTCTATCCCCCATTTGACGGTTATCTGTTTGCTGTACTTATCTTTCGCACGAAAGAAGCTTGGCTTATAGATTCCAAGAAATTCTTCCATATTCATCCGATGCTGAAGATCAAATTGATCGGGCATCGGAATATGCTCGGAAGAACCGATTTCTTTCAGTCCTAACTGAATTCCGTACTCAATATAATCGTCGACGGTCCCATCGCCGTGTTTACAGAATTTTGTATGTGTATGATAGTCGATTAGCAAAGTCTATTCTTTATTAATTTAAAGAAAAAATCTACTCCAAATTCATCGAGGGGTTTACCCTGAGCTAGCTTGCCGCGAGCCCTGGGTCGAGCTTGTCGAGACCTCGTCGAGCGGTCGAAGGGTGCTACCCTGAGCTAGTCGAAGGGAAGGCCGTAAGTTTCGAACCATTAGTGTACCACCACCGATTCGACAATAGCAGCCATATAGCCGACTACGCCCTCACGATCGCCGGTGACATCGCCGGAATTGCAATGAGCCAGAACGCTCGCCTTTGTACCGCCTAGCTGACCAGCCGCCATCAACACCGCCACAATCGGACCTCCTCCACATGCTTCTGTTTTCTCGGACTCAAGATCGTTCATGAGTTTTTCATAATCGAACTGGTTTATATCATCGATAACGATCTGATCAAGCTGTTCTGCAACTTCGTAGCGATAGAAATGCGAGAGATCTGAACTGGCAATCATCACAACAGGTTTTCCCTTCAGACACTCTGCGAGTTTCTGTGCAAGGAGAAAGCAAAGCTGACGTCTCTGATCCCCCATAACGATCGGAAGAATTTTTTTCCCGGGTAACACTTCCTGCAGAAAAGGAAGCTGGACTTCAATTGCATGTTCGGCCCGGTGTCCTTCGACCCCGCTGACAATGTGTTCATCACTTTTTACCAACCGTGAACGTAATACCGTGTCGATCTCGATGATACCGAGGGGTGTCTCGTATGCATCTCCCTCATAGATCGATGCACCAAAAAAATACTCGCGATGACTCGGCGAAACAATCACAATCGTCTCAGCATCCGATTGGCGTAATGCAGCATATGCAGCTGCGGCGGTTTTTCCCGAGTACACATAACCGGCATGCGGAACAATTGCAGCGATGACCTTTCCCGCTCCAGTACGGCCGGGGATTTCTGCCAGCATAGCCCGGACATCACTCCACAACTGCGCTGGTGAACCGGGATAAAACATGCCGGCAACAACAGGCTTTCGTATCATCGGGCACATTAAACTTTACCTTTTCTTTTTCTGCTCATGAAAAACCTCGGCAGAAAAAATAAAAATCTTTGTCATCGGATTTTTCCAGGCATCGTACGGAAGTCCGGCCTTCCGAGCCGTTTGCCGCAGAAAAGTATCCCGGTCCCAATTATACTCGGTTGCCACTTGCGGGAGCAGGAGTCCTTTTGAATAGCCCTGCTGCATCATGATGCCGTGTGTGCCGACAACGATTTCATCAATATCTGCAATCTGCCGCATCGGCGAGAGAGCGGAAATCTCTATTTCGAGATCGCCGATTTCCTCGGGTTCAACAGACGCAAACCGCGGATCTTCGAGGGCGGAGCGGGGCGCCACATCACGGACGGTTTCAATGAGTGGAAGTACGGCCTCTGTATACCCGATGCACCCTCTGAGCTCTCCCTTTTCTGTCAGTGTAACAAAAGCACCACATGGCTGATCTAGTGCCTCTGAATGCTGTGGAATCTCGGGCTGAGACTGGCCCTGTACGGCCCGTTCGATAGCTTTTCGGGCTATATCGAGCAGGAGCAGCTTATCGTCATCAGTAAGACGCATGATTTGACCAAATTTGTACTTATAATAATGAAAATAAGTAAGATTTTCAAGAAAGAATAGAACAGGGTCGAGAGACAAGCACTAATTCATTATTTTGAAAACCGACCTAATCCTTTTATTTGTCGCTTATTATAAAGCGATTACTTACAATTCCCTTTCGGTTCAAACGACACCTCCCATGAATTAAAATCTATTTTCAAATCCCTCACACTTTATTTCTAAACCTCAAAATATATGATATCATCGGATGAAAGATAACTACGTTAGTGAACGAAGAAAAAACAGCTGGTAGAATATTATTTCTTCTAATGCAATGAATCGGTATTAAAAAACCCGGAAAAAATTTGCCCCATATATATAATTCTGGTATATTTAGTCAAAGGAAACAGGTCTTATCCATTTTTTCCTCTTGACTTTACTCAATCCAATATATTTATAAAAACCTCGTAGAAAATAACAATCATGAAAAACACAATCTCATTTCTGATCATGACCATGTTGATAGCAATTTCGGCTGCATCCAGCCAGCAATCCTCATCCAATAATAGAATTGAGGATATCATTTCTAAAATGACTCTAGAAGAAAAAATCGACTTCATCGGCGGATTCGAAGATTTTAACATCCGCGCTGTTCCACGTCTGGGCGTACCACAGACCCGGATGGCCGACGGTCCGGTCGGTGTCCGCAACTACGGCCCCGCGACAGCTTTCCCGGCAACCATCACGCTGGTGGCCTCATGGGATACTGCTTTAGCTTCCAGGTTTGGAAATGCGATCGGAAAGGAAGCACGAGCAAAGAATGTACATATCATGCTCTGCCCCGCAATGAATATTCACAGGGCACCGATGTGCGGTAGAAACTTCGAATACCTCGGCGAGGATCCTTTTCTGGCCGGTAAAATTGCAGCGATGTACATCAAAGGTATGCAGCAAGAAGGCGTGATGGCAACCGCCAAACATTTTATGGCAAATAACCAGGAATACGACCGCAATAATGTTTCATCAGATATGGATGAAAGGACAATGCGCGAAATCTATCTTCCGGCCTTCCATGCATCGGTCACCGAGGGACATATCGCGGCAATCATGACATCGTACAATTTGATCAACGGTGTGCATGCGTCACAACATGATTATCTGCTCAACAAAATTCTGAAAGACGAGTGGAAGTTCGACGGCATTGTGATGTCTGACTGGGGATCAACGTATGATGGAGTCGCCTCCGCAAATGCAGGACTCGATCTCGAGATGCCCTCCGGAAAATTCATGTGCCGCGATATGTTAATTCCGGCAATTAAAGACGGAAGGGTTCCAGAAAAAACAATCGATGATAAGATCAGAAGAATACTCCGTCAGTACGAACGGTTCGGATTTCTTGAAAATCCGGATAACAGCAAAGGATATCTGCTCGACTCCGCATCGGTGCGAAAAACAGCCATTGATGCCGCCCGCGGAGGAATTGTATTGCTGAAGAACGACGGAAATATCCTACCGCTGAATACATCGAAAATAAAAACCATCGCGCTGATAGGTCCGAATGCAGATCCTGCCGTCACCGGAGGCGGCGGAAGCTCGCTTATTTATCCGCGCAACTCTGTATCATTCTACGAAGCAATGCAACAGGTCGCCGGAAACAACCTTAAAATCAAGTGTGTATCGGGTATCTACGAGGATGATTTAATGCCGGATGAGTTTTTCAATCGGACAGATTTTTACACCTACGTTGACGGCAAAAAGACCGCAGGTATGAAGGGCGAATTCTATTCAAAAAGGTGGCCCGAGGGAACACCGGATTATCAACAGACCTTCCCAAAAATAAATCAGGTTTTCAACGATTCGATGCCGGGGATATCAAGACGGCGTTTTGCCGCACAATTTTCCGGACACTTGAAAGTTGATCAGGGGGGAATATACCATCTCGTTGTGTCTACCCAGAATGGATTCAGGTTGATGATTAATGACCAACTTGTGCTTGAATCGTGGGGCAGCATAAGGGAAACTGCTCACTCTGCAATGGTAAAACTTGAAGGGGGTAATGAAAACACCGTTGTCCTGGAGTATGTACAATGGGATGATCATGGTGTACTCAGGATGGGATACGAGGCACCGGCAGTGTGCGAACAACAAGAAGCGCTCACCCTCCAAAAAGCGGTACGACTTGCTGTTGAGAGCGACCTTACTATACTCTGTGTCGGCTTCAATCACGAAATAGAACGAGAAGGTATTGATAGAAGTTTTTCGTTACCCGGGGAACAGGAAAAATTGATTCACGAAATCATGAAAACCGGCAAAGACTTTATTGTGGTGCTCAATGCCGGAGGCAATGTGGATATGAACGGGTGGTTGAGTAACGCCAAAGCACTTGTGCACGCGTGGTATCCGGGAGGGGAAGGAAATATCGCGCTCGCTGAAATTCTACTGGGGATTACCAATCCTTCCGGAAAATTACCGGTAAGTTTCGAAAAACGCTGGGAAGATAACGCAACGTATAAAAGCTATTACGATGAAGACGGTGACAAACACGTGAAATATACTGAAGGCGTCTTCCTCGGCTACAGACATTTTGACAAGGATAATATCGAGCCGCAGTTCCCGTTCGGATTCGGACTCTCTTACACCACGTTCGAATACTCTAACATTATTGTAAACAAAGACCGTTTTTCCCCGTCCGAGCCGGTGGAAGTACAATTGACAGTCAAAAATACAGGGAAGGTTGACGGTGCCGAGGTGGTTCAACTCTATGTGGGTGATCCGGTTTCCTCTCTTCCAAGACCCGTTAAGGAACTGAAAGCATTTGCAAAAATCGCGCTGAAAGCCGGAGAGAGCAAAGAGGTACAATTCACGCTGCATGCCGATGCGTTTCAATATTTCAATCCTGAAAAATTGAAATGGGTGATAGAACCGGGTGATTTTACAATTCTCGCTGGAAGTTCATCAAGAGACATACGGTTGAAAAAAACAATTTCAGTTCATGAATAAATATATGTCGATCTCACTACACAGTAATAACTACCATCTCACCGGAGGAATTATGTGCACAAAATCCTTGCTTTTTCGAGCATTGATACTTTTCGTTCTTATTTCTCTTCTTCCCTCGTATGCACCGGCTCAAGCATCGGTTCGCCTCGGCATCGATGGAGGATTGAATTTCGCCAATGCCTCTGTTACCAATGTTCCATCCGCAATCGCTCTTAACTCACGGACGGTACCAACGTTCGGAGGAGTCGCAGAATTGTCATTTCACAACGTGGCCTTCATTCGTGGAGAGATACGATACACCCCAAAAGGCATCGGAGCAACAGCTTCCGATCCTAAATATGTCAGTTCAATGACGGCGAAGTTTGAATATCTCGAGATCCCGATTGTCATCGGAGTAAAATTCGGTCCCGGACCTTTCAAACCGTATATTTTCGCCGGACCCAATCTCGGAATCAGACTTTCTGCAGAGTTAGAATCTGATGTTTTGGGAAAAACATACTCAAAAAACGTGGAGGATAACACGAAATCAACCGACTTCGCCCTCGACTTCGGGGGTGGACTTTTATTTGAAGCAGATTCCCAATGGGCTATTTTTATCGATGGGCGATACTCCCTCGGCCTTACAGAAATCGGTGGATCGCGTGATTTCAGTGTCAACAGCGAATATAAATCACGGGATATCAAGGTCATCGCCGGGATTCTATTCGGATTATAAATAATGAAAAAGCATTGGTTATTTATCACAGTAAGACAGGCATAACGAGAACATTCGGCAAAGAGATCAGCGATTTCCTGAATCAAAATAAGTTAGAGACGACATTTATTTCGATTAACGACTACAGAGACGATGATATGAAAGATGTAGATCATATTTTTCTGGGATGCTGGACAAGTGGATTAATGATACTCTTACAGCATCCAGAAAAAGTCTGGGTTGAATTTTCAAAAAGATTGCCGGATCTCAAAGGTAAGAAAATCGGATTATTCACGACATATAAAATAGCAACGGGCAGCATGTTCCGTGGAATGAGAAAGCACATACGATGCGATCCCGGTGATATTATGATGGAATTGAAATCACGGGACGGTCATTTGAGGGAAGCGCATCGTGGGGAACTTAACAAGTTATTAATATGATCACAGATAATGTAACGACAGGTAAAATCGGTCGTTTGCGTTATCAAGTACACAAACAATTGAAAGATGAACCGAACGAGATCGATGGGATTGTGAAGAAGATTATCGGAAAGTGAATTTTTTTGCACTCATACAAGAAAATTACAAGTAAGAGAATTCCATTAAATTCAAATCTTCATGTCATCATTAATGATAAGCATTTCAGGTATCCGCGGTATCGTTGGTGAAACGCTAACACCTGAAGTAATTGTAAAATATGCTGCGGCATATGCCGAATATTGCGGCCGCGGATCCGTCGTGATCGGCCGCGACGGACGAATCACCGGAAAAATTATTACCGATATTGCCTCGTCGACACTGCTCGCGATGGGATGCAACGTGATCGATCTGGGAATCTGTCCCACTCCTACCGTCCAGCTCGCTGTCGAAACGCTTCACACAGCCGGCGGGATTGCCGTCACCGCAAGTCATAACCCGATACAATGGAATGGTTTGAAATTTTTAGCAAGCAGCGGGATGTTCCTGAATGGTGAAGAAAATAAAAAATTCTGGAAACTGGCGGAACAGACTCCGAAATATGCATCATGGGACCGAATCGGCCGTTACTCGGTGAAAGAAAATTTCATCGACAGGCATATCCGGGATGTTCTCTCTCTTCCTTATATCAATATCAATGTCATTGCAAAACGAAAATTCCGCGTCGTTCTCGACTGTGTGAACGCCGCTGGCGGACTAGTCATTCCGAAACTCCTGAGTTCTCTTGGATGCGAAATCATACCTTTGAATTGTGAAGTGACCGGCCTATTTCCACATCAACCCGAACCGATCCCGGAGAACCTTACCGATCTATCAAAACGTGTAGTCGCTGAAAAGGCCGATTTTGGCATTGCGGTCGACCCCGATGTCGACCGGGTGGTGTTCGTTGATGAACATGGTAATCCTATAGGTGAGGAATATACAGTTGTTAGCGCAATCCGGCTTGCGCTATTAAAAGAGAGACAAAAAGGAGTAAAAGTCGTAGTCAATCTCTCGACAACCCGTGCGGTAGACGATATTGCCGGGCATTTTGGGGCAACGGTCGTCCGAACTGCGGTCGGTGAAATCAATGTGGCAACGAAAATGCATGAAATCAGCGCTCTCGTCGGAGGAGAAGGAAGCGGAGGAGTTATTCTACCTGGTGTCCATCTCGGCCGGGATGCTCTGGTCGGTGTCGGACTCGTTGTCCAGGGTTTGGCAGAGTTTAATGGAACGATGTCGGCCTTTAAAGCAAGCCTGCCGCAGTATTCGATCGTAAAAAGTAAAATTGAAATCGGCTCCAGGAATCCCGATGCTGTAATCGATGCTTTCAAGAGTCGCTACAGTTCCGAAAAAATCAACACCGACGATGGATTGAAGATCGACTCTGCCGATTACTGGGTACATATGCGGAAATCTAACACCGAGCCCATCATCGCAGAAGCACATACACTGGATGAGGCACAAAAGGTTGTCGAAAAATTTATGAAAGAATTACAATCACTATAGGAAAAAACATTTTCATTCTAATAGTTATCAGAGCGGCAATACCTCATGAATTCATCATCCCGACAAACGACACAGGATTTATCTGCGCTGCTTCGACTATCAACAATTCCCGGAGTTGGGCCGCAAAGAATAAGAGCACTCGTCAACCATTTTGGTGATGCTGAAACCGTACTCCGGTCTTCGGCAAAATCGTTGGCATCTGTCGAAGGTATGAACCGGACAGTCGCTGTGACTATAGCTCATCATAAGGGAGGAGATCGATTCAGCGCTGAACAACTTTCAAAACTGAAAAAATCCGGCGGGTGGCTCTGCACATACTGGGATGCTTCATATCCATTCCTTTTAAAAAAAATATATGATCCTCCACCCTTTCTCTTCGTGCGTGGAAATTTCGATCAGATCGACAACTACGCACTTGCGATCGTCGGTACACGGAAGCCTTCGGAGTACGGGAAGATCATTGCTGAACGGCTGGCCGCGCAACTCGTACAACTCGGATTGACGGTAGTCAGCGGACTTGCCCGCGGTATCGATACAATCGCCCATTCGACTGTCGTCAAAAACAAAGGGCGCACTTTAGCAATCATCGGATCTGGAATTGATGTCATCTATCCTCCTGAAAATAAACCGGTCGTCGAGAGACTGGTCGAAAATGGGGCCCTCGTTTCAGAATATCCGATGGGAACATCACCCGATGCCGGTAATTTCCCACGACGCAATCGCATCATCAGCGGAATGACGCTGGCAACAATTGTCATCGAGACTACCGAATCGGGCGGAGCTATGATCACGGCCACCACCGCCCTCGACCAGAATCGGGAAATTTTTGCGGTTCCTGGAAATATCACCGAGCCGCGGAGCACCGGAACAAATCTCCTGATTAAAGAAGGGCGGGCGACATTACTTCAATCGGTTGACGACATTATCAGCGTTCTTGGATCCAAACTGAAACCGATCGTTTCTACGCGTGACCATCAACCGGTTTTGCCGGAGCTCACATTATTCGAACAAAGGATTTTCGATATTCTGTCCGATAATCCATTGCATGTCGACACAATTGCAGAAAGGACTTCACTTTCGGTTTCCGACGTCCTGGTACATCTATTAGGACTCGAATTCAAAGGGTTGGTAAAGCAGCTGCCAGGTAAAATGTTCCGAAAACAATAAATCGGCCATTGAGGATTTGCTTTTTCTATTTTGTTATATTATTTTACCGGCGTGGGTATTCACTTATGTTTGTAATTGGAGAAGTTGTTGTTGAAGATACAGTCGCACGTACACAATTCCGTTGTGACCTCGCTCGATGCAAGGGTGCATGCTGTACCGTTGAAGGTGGACGCGGGGCTCCGCTGCTCGACCACGAAATCATAGAACTCGAAGCCGTCCTTCCATACGTCCGCAAGTATCTCAGCGCTGATCATCTCAAGGTCATCGAGCAACAGGGGGTTTTTGAAGGTCCACCCGGTGACAGGGTCACAACCTGCTTTAATCACCAGGCATGTGTTTTTGTGATGATGAACGATGGGATTGCAAGGTGCGCAATTGAACATGCATTTTTTCAGGGAGAAGTTCACTGGCAGAAACCGCTTTCCTGTCATCTTTTCCCGATCCGCATAAGACATTTTGGCGGTGATATTTTGTATCTCGAAGAGTTTTCGGGATGTGAAGCAGCTTTACTGAAAGGGAAGAAAGAAGGGGTTCTTCTATCAGATTTTATTAAGGATGCGCTTGTACGTGCTTACGGCAATCAATGGTATGGAAAATTTTGTGATGTGTGCAAAAAATTCAATGGAACCGCTGATATATAAGAAAAAGTAAGAATTCTGTTTTGAGCGTCTTATGTTAAATTTATCACTACAACAAAAGTTCCTGCAGAAGCTGTCTCCCCAGCAGGTGCAGTATCTCAAACTGCTCCAGCTGCCGGCACTTGTGCTTGAACAACGCATCAAAGCAGAAATCGAATTGAACCCGCTATTAGAAGAGGGTACAGAAGAAGAACTCGAGATGCTCCAGGAATCACCGGAAACAGCCGATGAGCCACAATCGGAAACGGCAACCGAAGCTGAAACAACTACTAAATCCGACGATTCGTACTCCCTCGAAGACTACATGAACGATGACAACGCCGGCTATAAAGCCCCCGAGGCATTCAGTACGGATGAGGATGATGACAAGACCGAAATGCCCTCGCCATCCCGCACGTCATTAGCCGAACATCTTCTCGACCAGCTCCGGATGCTAAATATTACAGAGGAAGAATTCCTACTCGGCGAAGAAATTATAGGAAATATTGACGAAGATGGATATCTCAGGCGGGAATTGAACCTGATTTTGCAGGACCTGAACCTTACCCACGGTTTCCAGATCAGCCTTGAAGCAGCTGAAAAAGTACTCAAGAAAATCCAGAGTCTCGATCCGGTCGGTATTGGATCGAGAACGCTGCAGGAATGCCTGCTCGCACAACTCAATGCCATGCCGTCGAAAGACAGAGTTCACCAATTGACATTGATCGTCGTCGAGAAGTACTTTGAAGAATTCACGATGAAACATTTCGAAGATCTGGCAAAAAAGCTTGGTACAACTCTAGACGAGTTAAAAACGGTACTTGATGTCATACAGAAGCTGAATCCGAAACCGGGCGAAGGCGAATTCACGGCACAGGAAAACTACATTATCCCCGATTTTATTGTGCAGGATGTTGAGGGCGAACCGACGGTGCTGTTGAACGACCGGAGTATTCCGCCGCTTCGCATCAATAAGGCATATCGGGAACTGATTTCACGCAAGAAAAAAAACGGGGTATCGAAAGAGACCAAAAACTTTATTCGTCAGAATTTTGAAGCTGCGAAATGGTTTATCACGTCGCTTCACCAGCGCCGCGAAACCATGCTTCGCGTGATGAGAGCAATCGTCGAAAAGCAGAAACAATTCTTTATCGACGGTGAAGGTTTGAAACCTCTTATTTATAAAGACATTGCCTCAATAATCAATATGGATATCTCAACAATCAGCCGTGTGGTGAACGGAAAATATGTCCAGACCGATTACGGCGTTTACGAGCTCCGATATTTCTTCAGCGACGGCATATCGACGCAATCGGGCGAGAATGTGGCAAATAAAGAGGTGAAGAAAATCCTGAAGGAGTTGATCGACGTCGAAGACCACCTTCATCCGCTGAGTGACGACGAGCTGGTCCAGCGTCTCAACCAGATGGGGTATAACATCGCCCGCCGCACTGTTGCCAAGTATCGCGAATCGATGATGATTCCGGTTGCACGGCTGAGAAGAAAAATCAGCTAATAGTTTTGAATTTAAAAATATCCTCTCTGCATCTTCTTCTTTTGAACGGTAAATCCAATCGAATATAGACACAGCCATTGGCGGTAGATTTTTATTTTGCACTATGCCTGTTCTAAAAATTGCAATTTGACTCATCATTGCGTACTTTAGTGTTCCGGAGGAGGTTGATATGTCAGACCTTATAATTCGATCAACGACTGTTGTCGGTCTAACGCGTAATGGCGTTTCCGCCATCGGTAGCGACGGTCAGGTTACCATCGGTAATACTGTCATGAAACACCACGCTCGAAAAATCCGTCGTTTGTACAACGGAAAAATCCTTGCCGGTTTCGCCGGCGCGGCGGCAGATGCATTTACACTTTTTGAGCGTTTCGAAGAAAAACTGGAACAGTACCGGGGCAATCTTGACCGTGCCGCCGTCGAGCTCGCAAAAGATTGGCGCACCGATAAATACCTCAGACGTCTCGAAGCTCTTCTCGGCGTCCTCGACCACGAACGCGCACTTGTGGTTTCAGGAACAGGCGATATCATCGAACCCGACGACGGCATAATCGCCATCGGTTCAGGAGGAAGTTATGCACTCGCTGCCGCGCGAATGCTGGTGAAATTCACCGACAAGAATGCCCATGAGATCGTACAGCAATCGCTAGAAGCGGCGGCCGAGATCTGCATCTTCACAAACAGCAACATCGTCATCGAAGAATTATAAATGAATTCCAAGATCAAGACTGAACTCACACCGCACGAGATCGTCCGTGAACTAGATAAATACATTATCGGACAGGATAATGCGAAGAAATCTGTTGCCATTGCTCTTCGTAACCGCTGGCGCCGGCAGCAGGTTCCACAGGGACTTCGTGAAGAGATTATGCCGAACAACATAATCCTGATCGGTCCAACCGGCGTCGGAAAAACCGAAATTGCCCGCCGTCTGGCAAAACTTGCCAATGCCCCGTTTATTAAAGTCGAAGCATCGAAATTTACCGAAGTCGGCTATGTCGGCCGCGACGTCGAATCGATGATACGCGATCTCACAGAGTACGGAATGACGATGGTAAAGGCAGAGCGGACAGCCGCGGTGCAGGATAAAGCCCGGCAGATGGCTGAAGAACGTATACTTGATATTCTCCTGCCGCCGGTGCATCGAGGGCGTCAGGCGGAATCTCAAAGCAACGAGTCGAATTCGGTTGTCGAGGAAACCAACAAGGAGACCCGTGAACGATTCCGCGAAAAATTGAAAGCAGGAAAGTTCGATGAACGGATCATAGAGCTCGATGTACCGTCCGATTCGATTCCTGCAATGCAGGTTTTCGGACCGATCAGTCTCGAAGAAATGGGCGTCAACCTTCAGGATCTTTTTGGGAATATCCTGCCGAAAAAACTCAAGAAACGCAAGGTTACAATTGCCGAGGCGCGCGGATTTCTAATTATCGATGAAGCACAAAAACTAATCGATATGGAATCAGCGACGCGGGAAGCGATAAGCCGCGTTGAGAACTCGGGCATAGTCTTCATCGATGAAATCGATAAGATAGCCGGGACACGCGGACAGACATCCGGACCCGATGTATCACGCGAAGGCGTCCAGCGCGATCTGCTGCCGATTGTCGAAGGTTCGACCGTCAATACGAAATATGGAGTCGTGAAATCCGATCACATTTTGTTTATTGCCTCAGGAGCGTTTCATGCAACCAAACCGTCCGATCTGATTCCCGAGCTTCAGGGCCGCTTTCCGATACGCGTCGAGCTGAACAGTCTGACAGAAGAAGATTTCGTCAAGATTCTTACAATCCCCCAGAATGCACTGATCAAACAATATACGGCACTACTTGCAACCGATGGGATCACCCTTGAGTTTACCGACGACGGCGTCAGGGAAATCGCCCGAGTCGCCACCGAAGTGAACGAGCAGGTTGAAAACATCGGCGCGCGGAGATTGCACACGATCCTCACAACGTTGCTTGAGGACATTTTGTTTGACGCGCCGACAAATGTGAAATCTACGGCGCTCCATATTAACGGCGCGCTTGTTCAGCAAAAGCTCAGTACGATCGTAAAGAATCGAGACCTGAGCAGATATATCTTGTGAGAAAGCATTGTAAATAGATAATTTTTGACCTGTCCGCCATAACGAAGTGCAGGCGGATTTATGATTTTGGGTTGGAGTACGCTCTCCCGACGTGATTTGATAATAGAGAATAATGCCGACACGCGTGGTTGAAATTCTTCCTGTTGAAGCCTATCCCTTGTGGGATTGTTTTATCGATTCTTCCCCTCAGGGATCAATCTTTCAGACTTCCGGTTGGATCGTGATCATCTCGGAACAATTTCATCTTCAACCTCGAATCATGGTTGTGAAAGAGGGAAATGAAATTGCCGGCGGCGTTGTGCTGTATTATAAAAAGAAGATGGGTGTCCCGATTGCTGCCCGTCCGCCCTTGACATCCTATAATGGGATACTTCACGCTGCCGATCATGAACGAAAACCTCAGAAAAAACAAACTGATGAAGCTGAAGTGACTGAGCTTCTATCAAAAGAAATTCAGAAGAATGTCCGGTTTGCACAATTCTCGCTTTCTCCGGCGATCGCGGACGTCCGACCTTTTCAGTGGCAGGGATGGAAGACTGAGGTTCAATTCACCTACAGAAATTCTCTTGAAGATCTTCCGAAAGCATGGGAATCGCTGAGCCAGTCGGTTCGCCGTAAAATCAATCGTGCGCGTGAAAAAGCGCTGGCCATTTCGGAATCGGGCGATCTCGAAACTCTCCTGACGCTGCAGGAAAAGAGTTATGCCCGTTCGGCGCTTCGTCCGATTATGAAGCGTGATCAATTCAGAAGCCTGTGCTCGGCATTACTTTCAAAAGGAGTGTTGAAAATATATTCAATTGGGGATTCGAATGGAGTCATTTATTCTTCGCGTGCTGTCGTAATAGCCGGACAGAAAGCTTTTGATTGGATCGCCGGTTCCAATCCGGGAACGATGGAAGAAAATGGAACGCATCTGTTATTGTGGGAAATTTTCGAGCGGCTTTCAAAATCGGGTGTAATCCAGTTCGATTTTTTGGGGGCGAATACACCCAGCATCGTCGAATTCAAGCGCTCATTCGGAGGAACACTCGTCAATTATTATGATATCCGCTGGCAGGCATCAATAGTAATAAAAATGTTGCTGGGAGCAAACGATCTGCTGCTTAGAATTCAAAGAAAATTGTAAATACTGTGCGTGGACACCTAATATTTAATTGATATTTACTTGGTATTTTCTTAATATTATTGAGTAATAATCCTGACAAGGATTCATAATGGCATTTAGAAATAAAAAGAATTTACGACCGACGGCTCAAGAAGCGGCTCAACGACTTATTATTTTACGTTCTCAGGTAGCTCATGCGGTGCTCAATCCGCCACCATCATATCTTGCGGAACAACTGCAGGAATCCAGTGATGCAGATAGAAAAAAATCGATACATGAATGGGATGAGAGGCGAAATTCTCTCTGTGCAGCACTCCGCGTATCAGGTCTGTGGGAAGTAATGACTCAGAGCGAGCAACAATTTATCTCCACGTCGGCATATGAACTTGACCAGGAGATTTATTACGATGCGGGCTGGAAGGTTGAAGCTGCCGTATGTCTTATGTGGGCATTGGGCATGATTTCGGAACTTCCGCCCTATGATTCCGAAACCGATCCAAAAATCATCGTCAAAATTCCTCCCGACCATGATCACATATTACAATTGATCAAACAGGCGAAGCTTCGAAAGGAAGCTGAAATCGATGAGGCGAGGGACACGGCAGAGTTATGGCACTGGCGCAGCCGGACGCGTGAGCTTGAAGAACAGGGGGTCATACCGCCGAAGAAATCCCGTTTTGCAACAATGGATGAAGTTGTCAGATTCACCGCTGCAAAACATTTTGAAGAGGGCCGACTTCCACCCCTCGTCGACGGCGATTTTCCGGCTTTTGAAAAAGCATACCGCGATCTGACGGACAAAGAATGGACAAATATACGCTGCGTGTCATTTGAGCGACATCACACATTCAACTGGCTCTGCGGTTACGCCCCGAAGAATCGCTGGGATAAAACTCCGACTGAGACGTAATGGGCGAGCCTGCCTGCCCCCATGTTTTCGTGTTCCGTTTTTCGTGTTGTTTACGTCCCACGCTGTTCAGTGGGATTTTCCGCACCATATTCCCCAGCGGGGCTGTATGGCTAGTGGGATTAATCGGGGAACGGCTGGTTAGGCGGCTGGCTGATATTAATTTGTGATAATTATTTTTTGAATGTCACCGATTCGGTTTTCACTAAATGGAATTTGCCATCTTTACTATACCTGTAGATTTCCCGTGTGTTCTTACATTTACTTATATCTCTTCTCTTGCATTCGCTTCTGTTAACTATAATATCCCAAGTATGCTTGGATTTGGTTTGCAAAAAATCAATATACGCAAAGACCGTTTTTCCTCTAGGATTTAGAATTTCTTTTGTATTATATTTTAATACTCTGACGACAGTAGCTGAATCCTCTTGGCCAAAAGTGGGGGGACAAACAAAAATGTAAAAAAAGAGAAAGATGAGACTCGAAAGCGAAAACAGTTTTTTCTTCATTGTTTGCATGTTCCAGCCGCCTAACTAGTGTTTATATCGTTTCTGCATAACAACCTTAATGCGTGTTTCTTGAACTTCCCCCGGACTTTCGGACACAAAGAAAAGATACTATATTACAGTAAGGAGGTGTCCGAATGGAAGAGAGAAGAACACGGCGTACATATGACAAATCCTTCAAAGTCGATGCAGTCCGAATGGTTGTCGAAGGCCAACACCCGGTACCAGAAATTGCACGAGATCTTGGGATCGACCGAAGCATGCTACGACGTTGGGTGATAGAACAGACCAAGTCAGGCAATGGTGCTTTCCCGGGCCACGGAAAGCTCTCTCCCCAGGATGAAGAACTCCGACAGCTCAAAAGAGAGCTCGAACGAGTCACAGAGGAACGAGACATTTTAAAAAAAGCCATGGGCGTCTTCTCACGTCGACCGTGAAGAAGTATGCCTTTATCAGCGAGCATCGACGTGAATACCATGTTCACGTTATGTGCAGTGTTTTCGAAGTATCCCGAAGTGGATACTATGACTGGCTGCAACGTCAGCCAAGTCATCGAGAACGATCGAACACCGAATTGTTGGTAAAGATTCGGGATTACTTCAGAAAAAGCAAACAACGATACGGAAGCCCTCGGATATGGCTGGATTTGCGCGAAGAGGGTATCCGTTGTGGAAAGAACCGAATCGCCCGATTGATGCTTCAGGACGGGCTTGTAGCACTTGTACGAAGACGATTCAAGGTTACGACACGCAAAGATACCGGTATCACGAGATATGAACCGGATCGATTGCAGAGACAATTTGTAGCAGCAGAACCGAACACCGTCTGGACATCGGATATCACCTACATCTGGACGCAGGAAGGTTGGCTGTATTTGGTTGTTATTCTCGATCTGTGTTCGCGTTCGATTGTTGGTTGGGCTACAAGTGCTCGACTCGGTGCCGATTTTGTGTGTGAAGCGTACCAACGCGCTTTCGATCTGCGGCGGCCGGCTGGTCAGCTGATCATTCACTCGGACCGAGGATGTCAGTATACCAGTGATACGTTCAAAACCGTTCTCGCTCAACAAAGAGCTGAGATTCTTGTTAGTCATGCGTACAGTTGTTATGATAATGCTGTGACAGAAACGTTCTTCCACACCTTAAAAACCGAATTGGTGTGGTGGCAACGATACGAATCTCGAGATGAAGCTCATCGAAGTCTGTTTGAATACATCGAGATATTCTACAACAGGCAACGACGGCATTCCTCACTCGGGGGACAAAGTCCATTTACTTTTGAAAGTTCATTTTTCAAACCTTAACTCACTGTCCGAAAAAACGGGGTAATATCATCTTCAATATAACATTCCGTAGGAACGCCTAACGGATGGGCGCTCCGCCTACGTAAATAACACTCCGGCGCTTGCCCGCCGAAGGACTGTTTTTAGTCCGTAGGCGGGGATAAATAAGCTGCGACACTGCAAACTTCCAATAAATACTGATAACGAAACAAGTTCATTCTGATAATTTCCAATCTTGCTACTACGCCTCTGAGCGCCATGCTTAAACCACCAACACTTATTTCGTCAGCTTGACCCAAGAAACCGAAAATGCCGAGTGCGAAATGGCAGTCAGCTTAAGGCACGGGTTAGGCGTTATTTTAGCAATATCATTTTCTTCGCTTCGGAATGATCACCAACCACAAGTTGGTAAAAATAAGTGCCGGTGGAAACTCTTTCGCCGAGATTATTTTTGCCATCCCAAACAACTTCGTATTCCCCGGCTTGATTCTGATTTTCGCTAATTTCTTTAATGAGCTGACCGGAAACATCATATATTTTAATCGAAACCTTTTCTGGTGAACTTATTGAATATCGTATCGTTGTAGTTGGATTAAAAGGATTAGGGTAATTTTGCTTAAGACCGAATCGGTCAATCACTTTTTCAGAATTACCTATAGAAGATGGCATATCATTAACCAATTCAGGTGTATCCCACGTAATCCAGGGGGAAAGGTCGGTATTGTACGGACTGGTCGATATGTCTGTATTCGTGTTCGTGTCCCCAAGGAGGAACTTTTCCACAAAGGCCACCACCTCTGGGTTCTGGCTATCCGGGAGTTGGCAGTGGGTATGTCCACCGACAATAGAAAAGCCGAACCTGTCTGGTACTCCAAGAGCTTTCCAGACCTCATGTGCAGCCTTACTCCCGACGTGTCCGGACTCATCTGCCAGCCATTCATAACTGGGGTTACCGGTCACGAACAACGCGCGGGGCGCCACCATGGCCATCACCTCATGATGATCGTAAGGTAGTTTTGTAACTGCGTTGTTGAATTGAGAGAGGCCCGAGTAATACCAGGCCTGACCTTGGGCGTTCCTCAGAGTTTCCCTGCTCCCGCTCAGGGTCTCCGTGACGCGCCAGGCTGTATACCCGCCGCCGCCCGACTCTATCGCAATGGTAAGCGCGATGCGCTCGTCAAATGCACCGGAAAAGAGCGCAATTTTACCGGCATAGGAGCAGCCGGTCACGGCCAGATGCGAGAGATCGATGTTGGCTTCAGGGCACTTCTCCAACCCATCTATGATGCGGCTGATGCCCCAGGCCCAGGCGACAAATTTGCTCCTTGTTTTATCCGGATAAAGTTTGAAGAAGGGTCCATCGCCGCGTACATTTGACCAAGCGTTCGTTATTTGCGATTCCGTGTATTGGATGGTCGCGATCCCACGACTGGTAAAGATGTCGGGTGGGAGACTACCCGTCCCAAATCCTACGCCGATCACGGCTGGGAAGGGGCCGTACATATCAGGGAGTGTGATCTTCGAAGTCAGCGTGAGTGTGTCTCCACCCACTACTACGGTCACTGTGAGTACGCTATCAGCAGAGAAGCTGGCTTCCAGGCTGTCTGGAGGAAGTGGCTTTGTCCCAAGCTCGTATTGCTGGATCTCAGCGCCGATCTCGGCGCGCCGGCACCGCCAATCGGAGCGGTTCAAGAGGCGACCGCTGCTATCGGCCCATTCGAACGGGTCGGGCAGGGCTTTGATGGACGGGAGCTGGCTGAATGAAGGCAAAGGCGGTTTCGGACAGTCCGCACCCGTGTTTTCGACATCATAGACGAAGGGCATTTCTTGAGCTAATGCGTCAACGAACATATATGTGTTCAATAGAAGCGTTAATAAAACTATTAGTTTTCTCATTTTGATTCTCCTAATAATAATTAGATTGATCCACATAGGATGCGGAGTTATTGCTTTTGTCCGCATAACATGCCATCTGATTTCGCGTATAAAGTGTACTAAAGCTTTTTATATTTAATTGCCTGTTGCTTTGTTTATCTGTCAGCTTGCCTGCCCCCTTACGGGTCGTAGACCGACAAGCTTTTAGTCGGGGAGCGCCTGCTTAGGTGGCATGCAGCTCAAAATCAAACATGTAGAGTCTTTTGTCATCGTTCTTGTGTTAATATAAACGATTCCTTCAATTTTGGGTCTGCATACGATTTGCCTTTAGTGTATCCCTGCAACGTCACCGTTGGGCCCCTAGAAATATAATAGGGCATTCTCACTACTTCTTCGTGATAATAAGTCTGACCCGGTACCAATTCCTTCCACATATCCCAGTATTCATTTACAATCACGGAATCATTCAATGTCATTGAAAGCCCATCAATGTAGCAAACCGTTCCGGTAACGAAGTAATTGAAATGTATGGTGTACGTTTTCGATCCAATAGTGTCGTTTGTGAGTCTGTAGAAACCATTTTCAATAACCAGATCGACTTCTTGATTTGTTTCTTCTGGATCAGTTGAACAAGCAGTCAAAGTTAGTATTGCTAGTACAATAATGAATGTCTCGATGCATTTCATAAATCATCTTGGCCGAAACTGCAATTCATGCCGCCTAACTACTTTTTGGGCGGCACATCGTTCAACCTCTTGGACTTCTTGGAAACAACATTGGTGTTCTGGATTTGTACTCCAGATACGATGCCCCAAAACGAAACTCTAATTCTCGTTCTTCATACACTTTCAAGAAGACAAGCAATGCCGGCGCAAACAGGATGAGTACCCAGAGTACAAACAGCGCTGACTGAAACCAGATCCCCAATGACAGGAGAAAAGCCAGAAATGCAAGCGCCATGGGATTACGTGTCCAAGCATACAACCAATCTGCCGCCAATTTCTGACTGAGCGCAATAAAAAAGGGGGCACCGGACCCTTTCAAGGCAAGGTTTACCACTGTCAGCAAAAAAGCTGCCCCAGCAATAATGGCTAACGACAAGCCGATTTCAGCTGGTACTGGGAGTACCCAGTCAGACCAATCTTGATGAGTGGTTACTGCTCGAATGATGGCTACGGCAAATAGATTCCCCACGGCAAATTGGACAAACGTCGTTATCCAGGCGACACCGCGCGTTGTTAGGTGTCGGTCGAGTATCTTCCTCCCGAGCCAAACGATTGGGAATACCAACAATACACCTCCCACAATGATGGACAGATTCATTATATTTGAAAGCGGTTGATTGAGCACCCACAGCCAAATAAGCCAGGTGAACACCAAAAGGGCAATCCTAAAAAATAATTCAACGGCATGTTTCATGGTAACCTCCTGCTGCTATTACAGGCGCACCCGGCGACTACTAAAGTGAGTAGCATAACTTTATGATGGTTTTTTCAGCCGCCCAACGGCTGGCGGCTCAGCCGCTTGGCCACATCCGCTATCAAGTAACCATTTTAGCAGGAAATCTACAATTACATTCCAGCGTTTCCACTTTGAGCGTTGGCCAAGTCGGCTGCAGCCGCGTGTTGGGCTCTCAAATTGGACGCGAAAGAAATTCTTCTGGTGTAAAAACGCTTACCCCACACATGCGAGACTTCGAATAAAGCTCTTGATCATTAGTTATAAGTGGTAATCCCATTTTTTTTGACATAGCCAAATAAATATAATCTCCAGCTCTTAAATATGGAAGATCTTGATCTAGGTACTCCTTAACAAAATCAATATCTATTGGAACCTGCTCAATAGGAATTTTTTGCCATCCTAAAGAAAAACCATCAGGTAATATTTTCTTATCAATAGTCCGTAATCGAGTAAAAGTACATGCTGTTTCGAATATACCATGCATTGGCATACGAATTTGATAAGGTCCATTTATGAGTTTATCAACCAGAGCTCGACATACTGCGTGATTTACATCGGAGGGTTCGAGCGCTGCGACAATAACACAACTGTCTAAGACTATTCTATCTTTTTCCATTGAGAGCCTAACGGATGGCCGCTCCGCCAAAAAGACGGCGGACAGGTAAGCTGCGGCAACGATAACTTTTAAATTGTACTACACGAAACGGTTCCATACCGATAACAATATTAATATACATTAAAGTAATGAAGTACAATAAACGTAATAATAAAAACATAAACCCACCACCAGCTATGAATTTTACAGTGCGCTTTTTACCGTCAGCTAGAGGGTCTGGTTAGGGCGCTTCATTTTTACGATCAACATTAACAAGATATATCGGATCGTGACTAAGATAAGGTGCCGCTATATAAACAAATACACATCGAACGATATAATGATTATTAGGAAGATTCCCAAACTCAGCATGAATTAAATATGGACATATGCAACGGCAACCGTAAGCAGCGGTATCAATAACTGTTATTATAAGAGTATCATTTACAGCAGTGTAAAGCACATTGAATCTATTTGAATCTGGACAACAATTAGCAGAGACTGAAAAGTCTATGATGAGACTGTCTGTAAAAGAATATGTAAATAATGAATCAAAACTATTTCTTTTCGACAATCCGTGCGATAAACATTTACTGGATTGAGATGAAAATGATACTATGGATTGAAGTTCAGGTTCAGATGATTTCTCGTGACATGAAATGCAGATCAAAATCAATAATCCAAAGGTTATTCCTATCGCTGGTATTTTCATAGAAGTTTCCTCCATATGATTACTATTTACTATTTGTAGCGCCTTAACTGATGGCGGCTCCGCCTACGTAAATAACACTCCGGCGCTTGCCCGCCGAAGGATTGTTTTTAGTCCGTAGGCGGGGATAAATAATCCCGATTCGACAAATTTGATGTTGTCCAATCAAATTGTGGTCGAATCGAGCCTGCCTGCCGTAGTGCCTACAGCACGTAGGCAGGGATCCCGCAAAGCGGGAGCTGCCGCATTGATAATTTTCAAAATAGTACTAAACGAACCAAGTTTCAAATAGATGTCTTTCAAATTACCACCAGACCGTTGCAAACCATGAATTTTGCAGTGAGTTTACCCGCCGGAGTTTGCTTCTTAACGTAGGTGGGCTCATCCGGTCAGCTTGAACCGCTGGTTAGGCGGCATTTTATTCTAATTTTAAATTTCTGTATGAATTAGTGTTTCCTCTAAAATCAAGCGCTTCACCTTCGCTTGTAAAAAATAATCCGGGTAGATATTCAAACAACTGCACTTCATTTAAATATTTTAACCCCGTCGGATTTTCTTTTAAATACAAGCAACTATCTTTCTCATAGACATGAATTCTTGGAAAGATTTTAAGTACTCGGGCTATTTTTCCATACCATTTAAATTCAAATCCTCCACCCATTTCTATTATATATGTACCTGTGTATTTTTCCCATTCGTCTTTAAAGTGAATATCTTTCCAATTGTATGTTACTGTATCAGTTTTATTAGTATTCTCCATTGGCCTGTAACATACAGTAACACAATTTACCGAATTCCCAGACTGCTTAATCTCGAGTGCCTTTGAAGGATCAAATGGATGAGAAAGTTGTATTTTCTGTAAGTTGTTTTCTTTGACATAATCTTTCAATACCCAACCAACATATTTCTCCAATAGACATTCAACTTGATAATTACCAAGAGCTATGCAGCCGATTCCGTATTCAGGGAACCACATCATACTTGAACCAAATCCAAAACCGCTGCCATCATGAAACAAGCTGTAATAGTCCTTCTTAACTTCTAAATTGATGCCAAGAGCATAATTTTTTACGATAAAAGGAGTATACATTTCATATAAGTATTTATATTCAAGCAATTGTTTACCATTGACTTTTCCGAGATTTAAATGAAACTGCACAAACTTCGGTAAATCTTCGGCGTTCGTATAAACACCACCGGCGCCTATGAATGGGACTTTGTATGGCAGGCTTGCTAAACCTAACAAGTTTCCCTCTGCTTTGTTTTGGTTGTTTACTAATTCATCAGGATTTGCAGTAGTAGAGTTCATTTGAAGAGGAACGAATATCTTTTGTTTAAGGTATTCATAAAAAGGCATCCCTGTTACTTTCTCAGGAATCTGTGCAGCCAGATCAATTCCAAGATTTGAGTAGTGATATTCGGAACCGACGCGGCATCGTAGCCAAGTAGTCTGTATGCTTTTATAATGAGATTCATTGTCCGGACATGAAGCATCATAATTATTTCCTATTGGCGCCTCGTGTGTAAAGCCAGCGGCATGACCTAATAAATATCGTAATGTAATTTTTGTCTCCGGATTATTTTCAAAACAGCTATTTACTTTAAAATTTGGTAAATATTTAATTATGGGCGTATCTAAATCGACCAACCCGTCTTGTACAGCAAACATAACGGCGGTCGCCGTAAATGTTTTTGACATTGAGTGTATTGCAAAAATGGATTTATCATTGACCAAACTATCGTTTTCATTATTTAGGTGTCCCCAGCCTTCGCTCCAGATTACTTTATTTGTATCAAAGAATGCAATAGCAAAACCCTTAATGTCTGTATCTTTGAGATCTTTGATAATTTTCGCCTTTTCATTTTTAATGAAGGCAATAGTATCAAATTGTCCATAAGATGTAGAAGAAATAGTCACAAGAGCTACCAAGAGAAGGAAGGTCGTTTTGCTAATTGTTTTCATACTCACATCCTTTTTGATTGTTATGTATTTACTAAAATGCCGTCTAACGGACCGGCACTAAGCTGCGGCGTTGATTACCTTCAAGTTGCACCAAACAAACCGCGTTAACCATCAACACAATATTAATTTGTACAGTGTTATGAGGTACTAAAAACATAATAATAAAAAAGAATACCTTACGCCAGCAATGCCACTTGTTCCAGCGCTTATTCCGTCAGCTTGAGCGGCTTGTTAGGCAGCAAAATTCTGTTAATTCTTTAAATTCTTTGAAAACCAGTTTTGATCAAAGTTATATAAAAAATGAATCAATGGCATTTGAGGCCTCCTTTGGAGCATCAAACGGAATAGCATGACCGCAATTAGAGAACATAATGACTTTTAATTTTGGCAGAAGTCTTGACGCTCTTTCGGCAACTTCCGCAGGTGAATAAATCATTTCTTCATTTCCCAAAATCAAGAGTGTTGGAACTTTGATAGCCTTTAATTCATCATCACTGAATTCTCTAGGATAAACTCTAAGTTGATTGGCTCCAACCCTAAAGGATAAGGTCAGCATCTCTGTCATTTCTTTACTCCATAGATTCGCTTTTACAGTACTTGTATTCTTGAAGGTTTCAAGAATAATATCTTTTGGGAAAAGGGCTGTCCCAAATACTGTTAAATAAAACTTAAAACTAAAAGACTTAAACCCGGCAGCGGGCGCGAGTAAAATCAGCTTTTCAATCCTGTCAGGATTTTGTTGTGCAATCAGCATGGCTTGAAATCCGCCATTGGAATGTCCGCAAATAGAAACTTTTTTCAAACTAAGACCATCAAGTACTTGATTAAACCATTGAGAAACTTCTTTCTCAGATTTTGGCGGATTATAAGCATAACTTTTCCCCATATCTCCTATTACGTCAATAGCATATACATGATATCGTTCCTGGAGAAACGGTGCCATATACTTCCATTCCGTAGAATTAGAATAAAACTGGTGCAAAAGTATTAATGGTTTTCCCTGCGGATTTCCGAAGGAAATGATATGTGTCTTACCAAACGCTGTTTCAATGTCCAGTTCTTCGGTATGCACTGACCATGATTTTAATTCTTCTTGATAATCTGATAGATATTTTCGCTGGTCATCGATTTTGTTAAAAGTGGGCATCAGTTCACCCCTGACCGGATTTGTTGCGGATGTGGGGAAGACGGGGGGTTTGGGGGAAACGAGCCAGCATGCCAACAGAATTACGATAACATGAACAATCAATGCACCCCGGGGCCACACACGAAAAATACTGGCGATGAGGGACACGACTGCCCAGATAATGCCCACAAGCAGCACGGCCGGGATAAATATAAAAAAGAGGTAGATATCGTGACGCAAGGGTAACGCGACCTTCAGCAACACAAAGACAAGTGCAGCCACGCTGTAATAAATTGTTGCGGCTCTGATTCCCTGCCAGAATGGAGTCCGCATTCTTTCGAACATCGACATGGATTGAAGTGGGTTTACTTCTTTTGTTTTAAATCCAAACATATATTCTCCTTTTTGCTGCCTAACGATAAGCATAAGTGGCGCGACCCACACAGTTAAATTCTGTTACTTTCTTGGCAGCGTATTGTCAACTTTAAAAATCGCGAGGTTGGGTCGCGTCCACCTTGATATGGGTGTTAGGCATAAATAAACATAAGTAATGATGTAAATAAATATTTGTCAACTGAATTAAACAATAATTGTTTCTATTTAACTGTTGCCTTTATCGTATTGATTAATGCACGAGTAAGTTCATCAGTACCATCCTGATAACCCGGCATTTTCGCCATCCAGGGACAGATTCCAGAGGTAATAATGAGCCCATCTTGAATAACACCTTTTCCACTATAAATGCTACCATTAAACTCTGGATACATACTCGCATTTATGTCTTTCTCTTCAGGAAAGGCAAATTTCTTACCCTGAAGAACGCCTGCTCGGGCCAGAGTCACTACTGAACCGAGCTGAGCCGCTATGGGTTTCCCTTGTTTTACCACTTCTTTGATAAAAGATACTGTTTCTGAATGTGTGGAATCGCTGGCCATGCATGGTAAAATGAATCCCGCATAATCAGCAATATTTACATTGCATAACTTAATATTAGACATTACAGATATCGAATCCGTTTTTAAAACTCCACCGGATATTGTCGCAATCGTAACTTCGAAACCGGATTGTTCGAGTAATTCTTTCATGGTACCGACTTCTTTATTGAGCATGTACTCTAAATGTGGAGATCCATCCCGTACGAAGAGAAGTACTTTAGGGGCGTTTTGGGTACATGAGACAAGAACGATAAATAAAACAAAGAGACCATATAATCGTTTCATTACCAACTCCTTCCTTGATTGTTTTTGCCGCCCAACGGACTGGCGCTCCGCCAATCCCACTTAAAATCGTGGGACTGTGAAAAACACGACAACCGGCGGACAGGTAATCCCGATTCGACAAATTTGATGTGATCCAATCAAATTGTGGTCGAATCGAGGATTCCGCCCGACTTTGTCGAGGTCTCGTCTCGACTTCCTTTGACTCGTCCCGACACGACACGTCGGGACTCGCTCCACGAAGTGATCCTTTAGGGCAGGACAAGCTGTCGAGACGGACAAAACGGGAGCTGCGACAATGAATACTTTCATATTTACGTGAACGAACCAAGTTCATGCTAAAAAAGTTATTATCAAAAACTAAAACCCACCACACACCATGCTTAACGCACCACGCCTGCCCGCCGGCTTGTCCCCGCCTGCGTGCCAGAGTCACTACGGCGGGCAGGCGCCGTAGTGAAACGAAGGCGGAAGTTTGCTTTGTAATGTAGGCGGGCTCATTCAGCCTGCCCCGACGGAGTCTGTTTCTCAAGACGCAGTCGGGTCAGCTTGTTCCAATTCGACAAACTTACCGTTTTACAGGTAAGCTGTAGTCGAATTGAGAATCCCGCTGCTTTCTAACGGGGAGCCGCTCGTATGTTGAGAGTATCAAGAAATAGTTCAGTATTATTCTCCATTGGCAAAGTCATAGGAGAGATAGGAGCGGCTAGATATCTTCCCAGAAGAAGAATATCGTTAACCAGATACTTCTCCCTATGACTTTCTGCTTCACAAGAATCTGAACAGTACTTTGAGATCCATGCTTTTTCCCGTGGAATCCCGAATAATGCACGAGTCAAGATCACTCTGAAGCTGCCAATGGCGTTCTTCATCCACCTTCTATTTCAAGGAGCTTTTATATGAATATCTTAAAACAAACCGTAGGAATCGATATCTCTTACAAAAAATTCGATGCTCGCTTCGGTACCATCGATACACAACAACACAATGCTTTATCCCCATCGAAATCCTTCAAAAACTCACCGGCTGGATTCAAACTCTTCCTGCGGTGGCTCAAAAAACTCATCGTCTCTGATGATATTCCCCTGATCTTCGTTATGGAAGCTACCGGTGTCTATTACGAACACCTTGCGCACTTCCTGCTGCACAACAACTATCAGGTTGCCGTCATCTTGCCCAATAAAATCAGAAATTATGCGAAATCTCTCGAATCCAAATCCAAAACCGATCCCATTGATGCCGCCGTCATTACTCGCTTCGGACTGGAACGACAGCTCAAGATCTGGACGCCGCCTTCCGATACTCTCAAAGCGCTCCGCGATTTATGCAGGGAATACCATGGCCTCAAAGCCAACATCACAGAAATTAAGAATCAACTCCATGCTCTCAAATCTTCTTTCAATCCTCACAGAGAGTCCTTCAAACGCAAAACGCAACTCCTCAAATTCCTCGAACGTCAGGTCGTGCTTATTAACAAGGAACTTCGTGCCCTAGTCAAATCCGATCCCGCTCTAGCACAACATCTCATGCAGATCTCTACCGCCAAAGGGCTGGGAGATATTACCATCCTCACGGTCCTGGCCGAAACACGTTGCTTTGAGCTTGTCACTAATCAGAAACAACTCACCAGTTATGCCGGCCTCGACGTCGTCTTCAATGACTCCGGCATGAAAAAAGGCAGGACATCCATCTCTAAAAAGGGCAATAAATTCATCCGGAAAGCCCTCTTTATGCCCGCGCTCTCTGCCTGTCACGCAAATCCTAAAATGAAAGAACTCTACCGTCGTCTTGTTGCAAAAGGCAAGAATAAAAAACTTGCCATTATTGCCGTCGCTCGAAAATTACTCTTACTCATTTACACGCTCTGGAAAACTAATTCCGTCTATATCCCGGACTATAAACCTGATCATCGTGTATCTTCAGGGCTATCTTCTTAAACCATTCGCCGTTGTTTGTTCTTTTACGCCACAGGCGTATCAGCCTTTGGCGGAGACATATTTTTTTCTTCTACTCTTGACTTTCAACACAGTACCTGGTTAGGTGCAATTGCATTTTATTTAAGTAAAATAAGTTTTTTTGTCTTAACTAAATTACCAGCCTGTAAACGGTAGAAGTAGACTCCGCTGGCCATTTCACTTGCATCCCAGTGCACCGACTTGTATCCAGGTTCTTCGACGCCATTCACAAGTGTTGCGACTTTTCTACCGAGTATATCGTACACCGTGAGTGTGACATGAATTGCCTTCGGCAACTTGTAGCGGATTATTGTACTCGTATTAAAGGGGTTGGGGTAGTTCTGGAAGAGCTCATAGTTACGTACCTGATTGCTCTGCAGTCTATCACTACGGATCCCGGTGGAGCCTTTTGGTACCTGCCGCATGCCGATATTGTAGTAGATCGGATTGTTGATCACGGTGAGTATTCCACTGGAGCCATCGAAGTATCCCGGCGCCTGTGAACTGATGCGGTATTGTCCTGACGGGACAAGGAACGAGAAGTACCCCTCGATCTTTACGCTGTCTTCCGCCTTGGCATCGGTTACCTGGGGATTGACCTGCATCCAGTCTTCTGCAGGCCAACGCACGAACGTCGAATCCCCCGTGCGTTCATACGCTGTCACGGTTGCGGTGGTAATCAGAGTTCCAGGAGGGGGAACAGCGGGCCATTTGTACTCCGTTCGCGCAAGATCAAGATCATAGACAAATCCTGCAGGGTCAATCGGGATGGGTCTCGGATGAGGCCGGGGAATGGGCGTACACCCGGGGCAACCAGGCTTTGGAGGAGGGGGCGGGTCAATTGTATCTTCGTCACCATTGTTGAGGAAGGGCAGATGCCAATGAAAGTCAAAGACTACAAGGAGGGCATCTCCTCCTGAACCACCTCTCGGCGCGGCACGCGGCAGACCCACCGGTTCTATCGACGGGTATAACGTATCTTCTATAACATCTCCCGACCTCCAAATCGTAAGGTGGAGTGGGTAGTACCTCCATATTGCAGTATCCGCCGCTATCAACGGAGGCACAGTCACACGAAGACTAATCGTGATCGGTTGATTGGGAAGAAGTTTGACATTTCCGCCGAATCCGCCAGGATGGTAGGTGAAGTGTCCCACGGTAATTGAGTAGCTGCTCATGTCATAGCCCCCGGAATCAAGCGTCGAATCGATATACACGATGAATGGGACCCAGAACCCATTGAGAGGAACGGAGACGCTTCCCTGATAGGCAGCCTGCAGACAGAGGTGATGCGCGCCGGGGTTGGTAATTCCCACAGGAGTGATTTTCCAGCGCCGAGTTGCATCCGCAACTCCCTGACCGAGAAGCACCGGGTTGCATTGCAGGAGCGGGTCGCTGCAGCCGGCGCTATCTATTTCGTATAACGACACCGTCGCCCCTGCCCTGGCAAACCCTTCGAACACGGGATTCCCTGTCGTTACCAACGTGTCGCGGCTTTCGCCGGGAGTAACTGCCGGGCTCGTGACGAGTGGCTCAAGGACGGGGACAACGTCGAATGTATAGTCGACGACATTGTTGGAACTGTCGCGGTCACCGGAGATGCTGTATACACCAGCAACGATACGTGCCTCTCCGCTTCCCACAGGACGTACCTGCAACGTCACCTGACCTACCTGCAGTTGAGGGACATCTCCTACGTCCCACGTGACTACCTGACCAGAAACGGATACTGGCAGAGGATCCGCGGAGATGAATTGCAGGTTCGGCGACAGCGTATCAGTGATAGAAACGCCCGACGCATCATAGTATGAGTCGTTGAAGTACTGGACAATAAGTGTTACGGGCATTCCCTCTTCCGCCATCGAAGTCGGGCTGCGTCCCGGTGTCTCAATAATCCCGGTGATAAGATCCAACATGTCCGGAAATGGCGATCCGATCTCCACAACGGAGGCGCATACATTATTTGTGGAGTCCTCTTCGATGACCCCTCCGTAGATAAGCGCGGTATTCTCGATCTTCGTCCCTGTTGTGAGACCGTCCTTCACCCGACCTATGACCTCAATTTCACCGTTGAACGCCACGTCCAGCGTGCCGAGGTCCCAGATGAGGGTGTCCCCGTTCTGCCGTGTCGGCATCACACTCGCCGACTGAAACACTACCAAAGGAGATCCAACATCGGTGAGGATGACATTCGGGCCCGGGAGGAGTCCTCTATAGTAGTACTGAATCCTGTATGTAATCGGGCTCCCCGACACAGCCCCTGTGATCTCCGCTGTTGTAAAGACGGAAACGCCCAGTTCGCCATCAACCGCCTGAGCAACGACGGGGACTGCAAGGATGCAGCAGAGGAACAAGCAGGTACAGATGCGCTTCATAGTCGATCTCCCTGTGAGTGCAAAAGAATATTCTAAATTCAAATCTGCACGATCAAAATATGTATGTTTGGGGAGAGAACCGGGAGTAAATATTTCATTCGCTTTCATATTATTATCCTTGATGTTATTATTTTTATGTTGCCGTCTAACGGATGGGTGCTCCCCGATTAGAAGCATATCGGGACAGGCCGCCTACGTAAATAACACTTCCGCCTTCGTTTCACTCCGGCGGACAAGCCGGCGGATAAATAATCCCGATTCGACAAATTTGATGTTGTCCAATCAAATTGTGGTCGAATCGAGCCTGCCTGCTATAGTGCCTACAGCACGTAGGCAGGGATCCCGCAAAGCGGGAGCTGCCGCACTGATAATTTTCAATTTGTACTTTCCGAAATAAGTTTCATGCTGAAAACAAAATTAATAAATACTAAAGTTGTAAGGTACAAAGAATGAAGTCAATTTGTACTAAATCCACCATTTGCCATGCTTAACGTACCCACAGTTAGTTTACCCCGCTGCTTTCGCGTTTCTTGCATCCCGCTGTTTTTCAAGCGGGATAGCGGGGCTCATTACGCTTGCCTAGACGAGGTTTGCTTCTTAAGGTGAAGTTGGGTTAGCGCTTTTTTTTGCGTCCCGATGTTGTCTATCGGGATTTGAGCGCGTGGTTATGCCGATTGTAATTATTTAATATTTAAAATCTTTTTTAGTTTATCATATTCCATTCCCACCCCAGTTAAATATTTATTTTCTTTAAAATTAAAATCAAAAGTATCAAGGTCTGTCACAGAAAATATTGCAAAAGCCATTAAGAAGATGTTGATAAGAAGATTTAAAAAATAGTCAGCCATGATTAAATGCTCAGGTATGTGAGTAGATGTTTTTTAATTCATATATGTATCATTTTTGAAGCACCGCCTAACGTGCCCGTGTTAACCTGCGGCGCTTAGCAAATGACACATGTCTAGCCCGCGCCGTTAGGTTGAACACGATGTTGGCCAGCGGCTCGAGATGACTACCTCCGCTTAAGCTCGAATGCAAACGTTCGCAAAGTCTTCGGCTGATTGTCAGCATCCAGGCGAAAGGCCACATAGAATCCCGAAGCAACAACAAATCTCTGGTGCTCGACGAGGATCAGAGCCCTTATCACGCACTGTCTGTTGTTGGAATCCACATAGTCGATTCTGAGGAGCAGCGAACCTTCGAATATACCGAGAATGTCATAGGTCACTCCGGTCTTAACTGGAACACCATCCACAACGAGCTCGGTGACGCCGCTCTTATCGAATGCGAATGCAATTTGATTCTGCTTGAGGGTTGATTGGTATTTGCCGAAGTAGTCCTCTAGTTCGGTGGCCTGTGCTCCACTGAGGAGGAATAGGACGAGGAGGATGTGTTTCATAAGCATGCCCATAGTGTTTGTGGATTGGTGCGGTGCATATTTACTCGCTTGAAAGTCGATGAGCCGCTGGCTAACATTATGATGACTTGCGTTGCAGACCACTTTTAATAAACCTGACAACAATGGCCTTGCAAGAACCATTTTAAAACTACAAGAGCCGGCGCGAAACGTCAAGTCCATCAATTGGTTAGCAATTTTTATTTTTTTATTGTTATTGTTTTACTTTTATTATCAATTACTAATTCAAGGGTCAATATTAGCCTGTGCGGCGGGACGCTGATCCTCTTTGGAAATTCTGCAGTTGTTGCTGGAGTTTCCTAAGCCGATCCTCTAACATTTTGATCTGATTATCCATAGCGGCGATCTTCTCCTTGAGCGAATCCATCTGCTTCTGCCAAGCACTTAAATTCTTTTGATATTGCGCAGTGCCGCTTTGGCTGTTCCCGTGCGGGGGAGTCGGTTTTGCCTTAGACAAGGCTTTTAGCTCCTGTTGAAGCTGTTGCTTCTCCTTTTTGGCCTGTTGCAGCTGTTGCTGTATTTCCCGAATCTGCTCCTTGAGGCTCGAGATATACTGCTGTTTTTGTGAATCATCATTCGGTTGGTCTGCAGTAGGCGGTTGTTCTCCAACATCCTCAGCTAGCGCAGTCAAATTCGTGAAATGAAGGATGGGTACAATTAAAAGGGCCATCGCGACCGGGTACACGGCTGTCATGCGTCTTTTCATGTTTTCTCCTTTTAATATTCTGAGTCGAATTATTGTCACCGACTTTAGGCATCTTTTCACCATAATGTCTTTTGCTAACTAATGTTTATATTGTTTCGGGCTAAGATCGGTATTTAGATTTGCTTCCGTATATCCCTCAAACCAAAATATTTCGTAATGAACTATTTTTCAATCTCTTATCTACTACCGATAATTCTTCCAGCGTCTTAGATGGTTTCGGTCTAAGACACAATCATAAATTATCTATCGGACTTTTCACTCCATGACCGCCTCTGTATATCTTCCGTCCATAATAATAAATTCTTCCGGTCTTGTCAACAGCAGAATTATAGCCACAGGTAAGTATTTTTGAGTATATGCCAGTTGGGTGATAAATGAAGTTTTTACACAAGCGTTTTAGAATCGCAAACGCATACCTATGGCAAGCGAAGCGGTCGACATCACAGACGGAGCGAGAATTGCAATGATATCCTCCGTTCCTATCTCGAAATCGAAACCATCTAAATTCACCCCGCTGCCCAGTCCCCAGTGAACGCGCTCGCTGCCGCCGAAGGCGAATCCGGTTCGTATCGGCAGCCAGCGAAGCAGATGATAATCGACGCCGAGTGCGAAACGCGGAGAAGTTGTATTTCCAACGAACGAATTCAAACCCTGAATATAATCGAGCTCCACAACCATCTGACCCGGCATCGCCTTCATAAACGGAAGCTGCTGAACATCGACCGCGACGCCGCACCTGAGAACGCTCGGAAGCGATGTATTAAATGATTCGACAGGATATTCTTTTGATTTGAACGTGTCCGTAATGCTGTCGCGCTTCGCCTGTGTCGTCAGATCGGTAATTGTCACACTTGTATCGCCCCGATATTCTCTGGTGTTTCGGGTCCATGTCATACTGCCGACATCGATCACACTCATGCCGAACCAGAATGCCTGACCAATATGCGCCGTTGCACCAAGGTCGAAACCGAAACCGGTACCTGCCGGTGCAGGGAAAAGAACAAAACCTGAATGTGTTGTATCGTTGATTGCATCGATTGTTGCGCTGCGGCCGCGATACTTAGCCGTACCAGTCAGAGCACTATTAGGATCCGTCGTCACCATAGCCGAGAATTCATCGACGCTGCCGAAAGCAAAACCATGGAGGAGTTTCAGTGAAACACCGACTGAGATTGTTGTGTGCTGTAAAAACGACGGTAGCTGCCGACCGTAACTGATCGCATATTCCCTCAACCACTCTCCGTTTGCTTCCGTCCCAGAAAAATCATATGTCGATCCGAGCGGATTTCCATACAATAATAATCTGAGATAATCGCGGGGAATCGATGCCGAGGCACCGAAGCGTTCATTAACAGTAAAAGCAAATCCTCCCAAATTTTCATCGATATAAGTCATTGCAAATAGCGTGATTGCGCCCCCGGACGCCATTTTTCCCATTCCTTCCGGGAAATAATTCAAAATATCTTCCTTGTCGGACTCGGATAAATACCTCCCAACTTTTCCGCTGTCGGTTTGCGTGCCGGTAAAATATGCTTTGTACCTCTCATACGTGATGAAGTTCGTTCCGATATGAACTCCAAGCGGAAAAATGCTCACACTGAAGGGTGATCGATCGGCCAACCCAAGATTTGCCGGATTTAGTCCGATCGCATCAATTCCACGGGCCGAAACCATCGAAGCGCGCGCCATTCCCATCGAGCGCGCGTTTGCAAATTCAACCGACTGTGCGGGAGACTGCGTAATCACCGCAATCATGCTCGCGCTTACGAGTGTGATTTTTATGAAATTACTGGTTCGCACGATAACTCATCGCTGATGTTATTTTCACTTTTACCCAGTCGGTCGATCGAAAGCGTACCGCCTCTGTTGTCGGCGTTTCGAGATGGAGGGACATCACAACGTAGTCGGCCGAATCGAGCTGGGTGGCATCGGAGTGCGTCAATTCGATGTATGATATACTTTTAGTCGTCTGCGTCACGACACCTCCGATCACCACACCACTCTGAACAAGAATTTGCGGTTGTCCCTGTTTTGGAATAACAAACAGCCTCCTGTGTGCCTTATCGAGAAATTTTAGTGTATCGATTCCGAGGGCAACCGGCAGCGAGTTCTCGAGTTCAATATCCACCCTGGCACTGTTAATATTTCGACCATTGCCATCCGAGATATCCGATTGCCGGTAGTCGTTTGTATCGTTGGACGAAACCGTATCCTGATACACTCCACCAGCAATACTGAGATTAAAGGGCAGCTCAAAACTTACGGCACCGGAAATACTGTCGGTATCGTAGATAGTTTTCTCCTGTGTCCCTGTCGGATTAACCAGCGCAACCGCATTCAACGCGAGACTGTCTGGAAGATTCGGGGTGAAACTATTCAAGAAATTCGTTACATCAGTTTTTCTAAAAACTATGGAATCGGTACCGGCATTGATGTATCGTTGATCCGGAGGGATGGGCAGTGAATCTTTTCGGCCTGTTTTACGATTCCAGCCGATGATGAAACCATTGACATCATAATCAAATCCCTGCGGCGGAGTCTCCAATCGCGCGATAAGAGATGCATCGTTAAACCGCACTGTCCCGGAAATAAGCTTGTTGATCGATTTAGTGTCAAGTGAAATTGTGTGCTTTACCGTAATGGTAATTGGTTTGACAATACCTGTAAGCGATTTCAGGATAATTTTTGAGAAGGTAACTGTACCGCTGACAGAATCCGTCGCATTGAGGATTACATAATCAGCTCCCGAATCGTCGATGCGGGTATCAATAGTGTAATTTATTTGCCGCTGCGGCGCCAAGAAAAAATATCCATTCAGAAGAAACGTCGTATCAATCTTTGATTGCTTCTTCGTTACAGGGATTGTAGGATGAAAAGGACTGCCATCCGGTAATGTAAGATTTGGAATCTTTATGTTTATGTTGCCCGATGCATGATAGGGCATGGCCGCTTTAATTGACATGTGTCCTGATTTAATCTCGGCCGAGCTGATCGATGATGAGTCGGTAAGCGGGAATGTATTCTGCGTGATGAATGTAACTTCAGGAATACGCGCTTCGGCTTGCGTTACTTTCAAATCTTTAAAGTGAAGACCGACCAGGAAACCCGTACTTGTGTCAATCTGAACGGCACTGTCGCTCGATAGTAATATTCCGCTCACATTGAATGAAATGAGATTGCCTATCCTTCTTGCCGGCAAAGGACACGACAGGCTATCTGAAACTTTTGACGGAATTGGATTCGGAAACGAAGCCGTCAAAATCTCCCCGGATTCTTTCTCGAATTGATCGAAAAAAGTAAGTGTAAGATGATCAATCGCCGTCGGTAGATTATTTTTGACTTTTACGATCAACGTCCCACGGTCAATCGTTATTTCCCGGAATTGGCGAATTGTATCCATCGGTATCGATGATTTATTAAATGGAGTCTGCGGGATTAAAGCGAATCTTCCGTTGGCCGGCGCAAGCTCAGGAGCTATCTGGCCGAGCGTAATAGTATCCGATGTTGTGGAGGCATCCTTTAACGAAAACTTTCCGATTACCGATTGGAAGGCAATACTATCATCGGAGATTGTAAGAGAATCTCCGACCGTTGTCGGCTTGATAACCGCAGATGTCGTATAGAGGAGTATCCCATTCTTACCGGTCTTAAAAAGCGTCGGGTTGTTTTGTATAATATCCTGTATAGTATAGGTATGATTCACAAGAGGCAGGTTCAACGTGACATCCCATGATGGGGCGACAGGATTGAACGATTCGATGCATCCCGATATAAGGATGATTCCGACGCAGCACAAATAAAGGAAATTTAATCTCACAAGATATTTCCCGGAACCTTGATTATGGAAATTCCAATTCACTCCACCATTGAAGATCGATTGATCGAAAGAGCGAATCGCGTTCCTGACTCTCCTGAAGATATGTCCAATCCTCTTCTGGAAGTTTGCCGTGCGTCACATAATCTTCTGCCATTTGTGCAAGACGTTGAAAGTCACTGTTATGGTTGGCAAACCGCAGTTCGGCATAGTCCTTCGCCGCCACCGTGGTGATAAGGAATTGCCAATCCGACGACTCAAGCAGAAGCAGTTCACGGGCAGCCTGCTCGATAATTTTCCTTAATTTTCGATTTGAAGTATTCCCATATTTTTGTGCTAGCTCCTGCATTCGAATTTCTGCAGGATAAATGTGTTTCCAAGTCCACTCTGTATCTTTATTGAGCCAGATGTAGTGATGTCCTCCCTCACCCCACGAACCCTCCGGGAGATGGACGACACGTGCCGGCCGGAGCTCATCGAGCTTTTCGCTTGCCGTAGCGGCATTCACATCCGTGCGCTCGTTCAACTTCTGAAATACTTTTTTAATAAACTGCGGACCCTCGAACCACCAGTGTCCGAAAAGTTCGGCATCATACGGTGCGGTGATGAGCCCGGATTCTCCTGTTTCTTGATAATGTTCTTTCAATGTCGTCGCGATAAGATCGACGAAGTGGGATGCATTTTCTTCGAGCCGCTCGTTCACTTTTTCCGGTTCATATTCAAGTTTATCGGCCATATCTGCTTTTACCTGCGTTACGCGCCAGTAGCGATGGCCGCCCGGGAAACGTTTTTTATGAAAATCGAGATACCACCCGTCGCCTGGATATCCATGCTCGCCGCTCCATACCTGAAGCGCTGTTTTCGGATCGCGTGTAAAAATCGCAACAGGTTGTTTCTCTGGTTTGCCTCCGGAACCCACCAGATATAACTCATATGGGGTTTTTGTGAAATCCTCCTTAAACCTTTGCGCATGTTCATCGAATTGATCCCATGCTTTCCGGAGCGCCTTGAACCGGTCGAGATAGACGCCGATAGGTTTCCCGCCTTTGAGAAGCGCCGAATCAACCACGAAGTACTCAATACCGTTTTCAGAAAGAAACTCTTCCACTCCTTTGCGTTCGTATTCTGCAATTGTCGGTTCCGAATCGACCGGCGGCTTCCATCGGTACGACGGCCTGTACGCGCACTCCGGCAGCCAGATACCGCGTGGCCGGCGTCCATAGTGCCGTACATGTGTCTCGACTGCAACCTTGATCTGCGCCTGAATGCTCGTATCGAGTCCGAGAAGTGGAAAGTATCCATGTGTCGCGCCGCATGTAATGATATCGACCACACCCTTATCCTGAAGTTTTCGAAATGCTGCCGGGATGTTCGCGTGATAGCGATCGATAAATGCTTCATGAATACCTTTGAACCACTCTTCCCAGTAAACGGCGAGCGAAGCGAGGTGGGATTGACCGGTGCGTGTGAATTCGTCCTTATCCTGCCTTGTAGCTTTGATTTTTGATTTTAGATAATGATCAAATTCTTCGACGAACGTTTCGTCGGCAAGCTGTTCTGAAAGAACAGGTGTAATACCGATTGTCAGACGTGGATGGGCATTCTCATTTTGAAGTTCGTGAAGGACGTTGAGGAGCGGAACATACGTCTCAGCTGCAGCTTCATTCAACCAATCTGCTCCATGCGGCCATCGCCCGTGTGTGATAACATAGGGGAGATGAGAATGGAGCACAAGCACAAAGCTGCCATACTGAGGTGGCGGTTTTTGTCCCATTATGTCAATTCCCTTTTTTCTTTACCTTAGACTCAACCTTTACCTACTCTTCTTCAGTGGATGCTTGGATCTTTTTTCACGATGGGTTGAAAACCAAAACCACCAGGACTCGCCGGACCTTCACCATGAATTTTCACCTCACCGAATTTTAATTCATATTTCTCGATATTCTCCTTGAGTGCACCGAGAAATAGCTTTGCATGTTGTGGTGTCATAATTATACGTGCAAGTACCTTCGCTTTCGGAACACCGGGAAGGACTCGCGTAAAATCGATGACAAATTCGGCCGGTGAATGCGTGATGATGGCAAGATTTGAATAAATCCCTTCAGCTTCCTTTTCACCAAGCTCAATATTGATCTGCTGAGATTGCTGTTCCTCTGGCATGCGGAATCCTTTCGTAGAAATGGAAAGCCTGCCTCATTTCATGTCCATGAAAACGAAAGCAGGCTTTCAAGTAATACAGCTAGTAATTATTTCTTCTTCCGAATCTCATCGGCCTTCATATATGATGCTTCTGCTTCTTTTGACATTCCAAGGTTTGTCTGAAGGCGGCCGAGAACTTCGTACATATCGGCATTATCCGGTTTTAATTCGATGACCTTCTCTATGAGGGGAAGAGCTTTTGAGAAAAGCTCCTTTGCCTGAGCAAGTTTTGATGGATCATCACCGGCCTCTTTCCGTATCTTCACGCCCCAGTTGATATGTGCGGTGGCAAGATTATATAGGGCGCCTTCATATTTCGGATCTATCTCGACCGCTATTTTAAACTGGTCGATTGCTTCCTGGAACATATCTTTCTTGAGTAAAAGAACTCCGTAATTGTAGTGGTAATATTTGTTTTGCGGTTCTTTCTCAATTCCATCTTTATATGTTTTTTCGGCCTCTTCGTCTCTCCCTGCTCCAACCAGAGCATCGGAGAGAAGTGTTCTAAGCTCGTTATTGGTCGGATCACGTTTCAGTCCTTCTTTGACCGTTTTAATTACTTGGTCAAAAATAGGTTGTGCGTTACGGAAACCTGTCGAATCGATATAGTATTGTTTACTTCCAAGACTGTACTTCAGGCCGCCTTCTTCCCACGACACAAGCTGATTGTTCTCGAAGGTCATCGTCATCGGCGGATTGGTATATGTATATTGGTCGACAACGACTTTCTTATTCTTTGGCTTTGATGTATTGGTCGATGCCGGATTATCCCATATACCGCGTATTTCCTCCTTCGACATGCCGATCTTCACTTCACGCATATTCGCCGGACTCTCGAACTTCTCGTAGGCCTGCAAGGCTTTTTGAAAATAGATTTTGCCGAGAATTAGCGGGCACTGGACATCCTTGGTGATCGCGATTGCTTTTTCAAGATAGGGTATTGCACTGTCCGGTTCGCTAGTATTCAGATAACAGTATGCAATATTTTTATATGGTTGCACGCTGTCGGGGATGACCGCAATAGCAGTTTTAAATAAGTCTTCTGCCTTTATGTATTGTTGAGGGTCATCTTTTCCCTTATTAAAATGATCGACGCCCTCGTTGATCGAAGCAATCCACTTCTGCATCCGGATGTTTGTAATATCTTTTTCATGTTCTTTCGAGAGGGATAAAGCTTTATTAAATGCTTCGTTCATCCCATCGTATTTTCTCAGTTCACCTCGAACCTCGCCTAGAAAAAACCATGCTTCCTCGTTCTCGGGATTTCTCTGTAACTCGATTAAAAGGCTTTTTTCTGCGCTATTCCAGTCATTCTGTTGCATGTACAGCTTTGCACTCGTAAGTCCAGCGGACGAACACTGAAAACCGACGGACATCAGACCGCACGCCAGTGCAAGCACCGCAACGAGTATGATTGATTTTTTCATGAAATGCTCCTTCTTTCTCTATGTTTCGTTTACTGTTAAAATAACAAATCCTGATTAAAATAACGAAATTCGATAAGAGAATCAAGAACCTAATTTCTTTATGAATCACCTCGAAAGTGAAACCAATTCTCGTTGTGAAAAGAAATAAGCTATTTCAATCCGGCCGTTTTCTACCGAATCGGAACCATGGACTATATTTTTAACCGTGCTCTCGGCAAATTTCTTACGGATCGTCCCGGGCGCCGCTTCCTTCGGATCGGTCGCACCGATCAGCATGCGGAAGTCGGCGACTGCATTCTCCTTTTCAAGCACGATAGGGATGCACTTTCCGGAACTCATGTATTCGAGAAGAGGCCCAAAAAATGGCTGGTCGCGATGGACAGCGTAAAATCCTTCCGCCGTTTCTTTTGTCAATCGTACTGTTTTCATTGCAACAAGATTAAATCCCGCTCTCTCTATGCGCGCGATCACCTCGCCTAAAAGTTTCTTAGAAACACAATCAGGTTTTAAAATTGCAAGCGTACGTTCTATCAATTGATTTCTCCTAAATGTTAACCTTTGATTTTCTTTATTCTTCTGTTCTTTTTAACTCTATGGATTATTTTTGTTATCGTTCCTTTCTTAATTTTCTTTTTTTGTTTGGTATTTTGCTTTTTACTTTTTTCAAGGACTTCGGCCAGCGTTGCACCGATGCGGGCTGGACTCTCGACCACGTGGATTCCTGCTCTCTTCATTACTGCTATTTTTTCGGCCGCGGTTCCCTTTCCACCGGAGATGATAGCGCCCGCATGTCCCATTCTTCGTCCTGGTGGAGCTGTCCGGCCGGCAACGAAACCGATGACAGGTTTTGGAAATTCTTTCCGGATGTATGCCGCGGCTTCCTCTTCTGCAGTCCCACCGATTTCGCCGATCATGACCACTGCCTCAGTCTGCGGATCATCCTTAAACAATTTCAATATATCTATAAATTCCATGCCGATAATCGGATCACCGCCAATACCAATACAGGTTGATTGTCCGTAACCTAATTGTGTGAGTTGCCAGACGGCCTCATAGGTCAGCGTTCCGCTCCGAGAAATAACTCCAACCGACCCCTTTCTATGGATAAATCCCGGCATGATGCCAATCTTTGCGGCGCCGGGCGTAATCACACCGGGACAATTTGGCCCGATCAATCGAGTTGTTTTCATTTGAAGATATTCATTCACGCGAACCATATCGCTAACCGGAATTCCTTCAGTAATACATACAACAAGACGGATTCCTGCGTCGGCCGCCTCCATGATCGCATCCGCAGCGGAAGCCTGTGGAACAAAGATCACAGAGGAATTTGCCCTCGTTTTTTCAACAGCGTCTCTTACTGTATTAAATACCGGTATCTCCTTCGAAAAAATATTCGCTTCATCTCCTCTGTACATCATCCCCCCTTTACCGGGGGTGACACCGGCGACAACATTCGTACCGTAGGCAATCATTTGCTGTGTATGAAATGTTCCTTCTGAACCTGTAATACCCTGAACCACAAGTCGTGTGGTTCTATCAACTAGAATACTCATACACTATCTTAATAAAGTCCTTTTGTGAATTATGAATTATGAATTATGAATTTTAAGGAAACTTGAATTTTTCATTCAATGACACTAAAAGCGGGATTTTCGCCTTCGCTCCGCTCAGCGGAACGGGCCGGCGGTCTACGACCCGTAGGGATGAATCGGCGGTCTAGAACTCCTACGGCCTGCGGTCTACGACTCGTAGAGTCTACCGACCCGTAGGGCTCGTAGAAGTCTGTAGACCGTAGGGACAAGCCCGCCTTCACTCCATTTCGGCAGACAAGGTGTAAATCAAAAACCTCTCAGCTATTTATAAAGCAAATACGGCAGCCGGTAGTGCTCGAATTGCGCCGCCTTCGCATTAAATGTCGAGGTAATGTGACATGTGCATTCATCAGCATCAAACATCGAAATCATGTCGCTGGTACCCACCATCGTCCGGAAACCATCCTTATGATAATCCCATAGATGTGATTGTTTCCGAATCTCATTAGCAAATTTAATCATAAGTATCGACGCGCGTACGGCGTTCCGGTCTGTAATCTCTATGCGGACACCATGACAGAGTTCGCCTCTGAATGTACTCGATGTTGGTGTAAAATCTACGGGATGGAAGCGTACTCCTGCGACGTATATTGCATTCATCATGTCCGCCAATTTCTCTGCTTCTAGGAATGGAGCTCCATACACCTCGAACGGCGTGTCGGTTCCGCGGCCGACCGAGAGGTTTGTGGCTTCAAGAGCACCGAGCCCTGAATACAGTATGGCTGCGCTGCAATTCCGAATATTGGGCGACGGATTTCGCCACAGCAAACCTGTCTCGTCAAACCACATCGACCGATTCCATCCTTCACACTTAATGACCTCGAGATCGACATCGAGCTTCCCTATCGACCGATACATAGTTGCTATCTCTCCGGGAGTCATGCCATACCGCACACAAATCGGATAATAACCGATAAAACTTTTAACCGAATCCGGCAGAACATCTCCTTCGACAATATCGCCACGAATCATCACCGGCCGATCGAGCACGACAAATTTCTTTTTGTATTTTGCCGCTTCTTCCAGGGCGTATCCAAGCGTCGTGATGTAGGTGTAATACCTTGCTCCGACATCCTGAATGTCGTAAACAAGAATGTCGATATTTGCCAGAATCTTTGCTGTCGGGCGGCGTGTAGTACCGTAGAGAGAATAGACTTTTACGCCGGTTTTTAATTCAACGGTATCAGCTATACCTTCGCGGTCTTCATTACCGGTAATTCCATGCTCGGCAGCAAACAGCGCTCTCAGTTTCACTCCGGGGGCATGCGCCAGAAGTTCAATTGTACTCTTTCCAGTGACATCAATGCCGGTCTGGTTTGTGATCAACCCGACCCGTTTGCCGACCAGCGGCGCATAATGATTTTTTTCAAGCACATCAATTCCGGTCGACACTTTTTGCTGGGCGATAGTACTCTCCATCAGTATCAACAAAATTATTGCAAGTTTGATCGGAATATTCATTGTTCAATCACAATGTGAGTGATTCAATTGTGTCGGCGCAGCGAAGAATTGTCGCCTCGTCAAATTGCTTCCCGGAGATCTGGAGACCGATCGGCAAACCTTCATGGTCTTTCCCGCAGGGAATGCTGATAGCCGGTATGCCGGCAAGATTTGCCGAGACGGTATAGATATCCGAAAGATACATCTGGAGCGGATCTGCGGTTTTCTCACCGCATTTGAATGCCGTTGTGGGCGATACCGGTGAAATAATACAATCAACCTTTTTAAAAGCCGTGAAGAAGTCTTCCTGGATGAGCCGGCGGACTTTCTGAGCCTTTCGGTAATATGCATCATAGTACCCGGCTGACAGGACATAGGTCCCGAGCATGATTCGCCGTTTCACTTCCGGACCGAATCCTTCACTTCTTGATTTTGTGTACATTTCAGCCAGATCATGCGGATGTGAAGCCCGGTGTCCATATCGCGCCCCGTCGTAGCGAGCAAGATTCGATGATGCTTCGGCCGTCATCAGAATGTAATATGCCGCCGTTGTATATTCCGAATGGGGCAGCGAAATTTCTTCGACAATCGCACCCAGGGAACGTAGAAGATCGAGAACTCGCTCGATTGCTTTTCTGGTGTCTTGCTGGAGTCCTTCGCCGAATGCTTCACGCGCAATTCCAATGCGTAGTCCCTTGATATCCCGTGTGAGAAAATCGTTATAATCCGGGACGGGGATATTCGCCGAAGTAGAGTCATTGGGATCATGTCCTGCGATCACACCCAGGACGCTTGCGGCGTCGCGGACGTTTTGAGCGAAAGGTCCGATCTGATCAAACGATGATGAGAGTGCGACAAGTCCGTACCGCGACACCCGACCGTAGGTTGGTTTGAGTCCGACAATACCGCAGAATGCCGCCGGTTGACGAATTGACCCGCCCGTATCGGAGCCGAGAGCGGTCATCGCCATTTCAGCGGCCACCGCAACACATGAACCACCGCTGGAGCCGCCGGGTACTCTTGATTCATCCACGGGGTTTTTTACGGGACCAAAAGCGGAATTCTCGGTTGAAGAACCCATGGCAAATTCATCAAGATTGGTTTTCCCTATCAGAATCGCGTCAGCGTTACGAAGTTTTTGAATTACCGTCGCATCATACAATGATCGAAAATTTTCAAGTATCTTCGAGGCACATGAGGCAGAACCACCCCGGATGCAGATATTATCTTTTATAGCAACTACCATCCCTGCAAGCTGCCCGGCCGTACCATCAGCAAGCTTTGCATCGATATTGTCGGCCTGGTGAAGTACATCCTCAGAATCAACCGAGAGAAATGCATTTAGATGTTTTTTCTTGTGAATTGTTGCAAGATAGTGTTCGGTCACCCCACGGCAACTCATGCGGCGTTCAAAAAGAATGCGGCGTAGTGTTCCGTAGTCTTTAGGAATCGACACTCTTCGACACTCCTGAAATAGTCAGAGAAGGAAATAATCCGATTCTTCGGTGTAAGTGATGGTTTGTCGGATTGCTGCTAATCACTCTATTTTTTTTCTTTGTCGATTTCTGATGTAATGCTATCCTGCACATCGCGCATTGCCCGCTTGAATTCCGATAATCCTTTGCCGAAGCTCTTCCCGATCTCCGGTAGTTTTTTCGGACCAAAGAAAATCAGCATGACAACTGCAATTAAAAGGATTTCTCCAAAACCAAGGTTTTCAAACATGATTTCATCTCCCCATGTGTACCCGCTCTTGCCCGAAATACTTCTGCAAGATTACTTCTTCTCCTCAGATGGTTTCTCATCGAGTTTTTTCGGTTCTTGCTGGACATCTTCTTCGATCTCGCGGGCAGCTTTACGGAATTCTCTGATTCCTTTTCCCAGTCCCTGGGCAAGTTCCGGGATTTTCTTGGCACCAAAGAAAATGACAATGACAAGAATGATTAATATTATTTCCGGTGCTCCCAGATTCATTCCTCATCCCACCCTTTCGGCGATTGTTGAACATTGATTCATAACACTCTCTATAATAGACTCGAACACTTTCCGTCCGTCGTTCATTCCCAGAAGTTCTTCCGATGCGCGTTCCGGATGCGGCATCATTCCCAGGACATTTCCACGTTCATTGATAATTCCGGCGATATTCAATATCGATCCATTCGGATTCGATTCCGGCGTAATTTCACCATTCGCATCACAATAGCGGAATACAATCCTCTGATGATCGAGTAATTGGTGAATCACATCGGGTTCGGCAAAATAATTCCCGTCGCCGTGAGCAATTGGAATCGAGATCACATTCCCACGTGTATATTTTTGTGTAAATCGTGTCAGCGCGTTTTCGACTCTCAGTCGGACAACGCGGCATTCGAATTTCAACGATTTATTCCGCAGCAACACGCCGGGCAGCAATCCAGCCTCGCACAGTACCTGAAATCCGTTGCAGATACCGATGACCGTTCCACCTTCATGTGCAAAGCGGACTACATCTTTCATTACCGGCGAGAAACGTGCAATTGCACCACACCGCAGATAATCGCCATAAGAGAATCCTCCGGGAAGAACAACGACGTCGACATCACCGACCGATCCTTCCTTGTGCCAGATAAACCGTGCATCCTGACCCATGATATGTTTCGCGACATGATATGCGTCGTGGTCACAATTTGATCCCGGAAAAACAACGATTCCGAATTTAATCTCTGAATTCATATGCTTAGTTCCATGGTATAACGATAATCTTCCATTACTGGATTTGCCAGTAGTTTCTGGCATATTTCTTCTGTGACCCTACGCGCTTCAGCTTCCGTCGGGGCATCGATTTTCATTTCGATAAACTTTCCTATCCGTATATCATTGACAGCCGCATATCCCAGGGAATGGGCACCATGCAGGACTGCTTTCCCTTGAGGATCAAGAATTGATTTCCGAAGAGTGACGGTAATTTTTGCTATGAACACGCGTGGTCCTTCCTTTTACACAATACAATCATTATAAATCTACGCTGCCTATTTCGGTCTCTTCCTCTTCAGCGGCTTTCGATGACGGGTAGAGTAAGTGTTTCCCAAAACCGATCGCGTATCGAACCGCTCCGAACACAACGAAGAGCATTGATATACCGAATAACGCCTGCCCTTTCGTAACCATGACGATGATGACTCCAACCACAAAGAGGAAAAATTTTATCGGTTCCTTCTTTATTCCCTTTTTCGAAAACTTGGGGAACGTATCGTACTTCACATGGCTGACCATGAGCAGTGATATCGCAATTACAAGATACGGAAGTACTGCACGGCCCAAGGCATTCAATCCGAACGTGTTATCATACATCTGCAGGATAAATGAACAGACGGTGACTGCCGATGCAGGAATCGGTAATCCGGTGAAAAACGATTTATTAAAACCGACGAGTTGGACATTAAACCTGGCCAGGCGAATCCCTCCGAAAATCATCAGTAATGAACTGATCAATATGCCGATCCCGTTGAGTTCCTTCAGATACACGTGATACACAATAAACGACGGCGCGACACCAAAGGATACAATATCGGACAGAGAATCGATCTCAACGCCGAACTGACTCGTCGATTTTGTGAGTCGCGCCATCATTCCATCAACAGAATCGAACACTCCTGCAAGGACGACAAACCAGATTGCTACGACGTAATCGCCTTTGCTAGTACTCACGATTGCATTGAAACCGCAGAACATGTTCAACACAGTGAACAAGCTCGGTACAACCGCACGTGTAATCCTCATAAAAGATCCCCGTAAAAGATACCGCCGTACCGACGAGTTTCAAGTTTAAAGTTTCAGGTTTCAGGTTTCAGTTTTCAGGTTTCAGTTTTCAGGTTTCAGTTCCCTGCATTTTAACATGAAACTTTAAACCTTAAACCTGAAACATTCTATGCTTTTACCTCATCATCCCGATAACTGTCTCACCCGCAGTGACATGCTGATTCAGTGAGATATTCACCGTCGTTCCAACGGGCATAATCACATCGACTCGGGAACCGAATTTAATCATGCCGAATCGCTCACCCGCGACGGCACGATCACCGACATGAAGATCGCATACTATCCGTCGCGCAATAAATCCTGCAATTTGTTTTATCAACACCCTGAATCGTCCGTTTTCAATTCCGATATGCGTTCGTTCATTCCGTTCAGACGATTTATCATCCATTGCCACAATATAGTCACCCGTAATATAACGAAAAAAAACCACTGTTCCGCTGATTGGGAAGCGATTTACATGAACATCAAGCGGAGACATAAAAATACTCACCTGAACTGCAGGCGCATTTAGAAATTCCCGTTCATCGACATCCTTAATCAGCACGACGGTACCGTCGGCTGGAGAGAGAATTGCGTTGTCGTTATGTGGGGGATTACGGTGCGGATCTCGAAAAAAATTCAACGAAAAGCCTAAAAACACCACAGATAAAATAATGATAACAGTTTTAATTGTGGCGTGATTGATAAGAAACAGAGCCGCAAGAATAATTACAAGGCACACAATACCGATTGTCAGCAGCGTATCGGTGCCATACTTTGTCAATCCCATCACACCCTCATTCATCATCAAGTACTGATACCCTTGACAATGCGATTGCGAATTTCTTCATAAACCTCGCGTGATTCGGAGCCGTCGACACGGAACCGCTCTTTATCGATGCGGCGACCCGTAACATCCCAGAACTGACATGTTTCCGGAGTGATTTCATCTCCCAACAGAATCTGCCCTTTATGCCGGCCGAAACGAAGTGTACAATCGACAAGCTTCAATCGGCGGCGATCGCACAGCGACCGGAGTACCGCGTTGGTCTTCGATGCCATACGGTTCATAATACGTAACTCTTCAGGTGAAGCAATCGATAAGACGTACACATGATACTCGTTGACAAATGGACTATGAAGCTCTTCATTCACATAATAATGCTCAATAACTGGATATGGTAAGTCGGTTCCTTCTTTCACTCCGTAACGCTTTGCAAATGCCGAACCCGCCACATTGCGAACTACTATATCAAGAGGAAATAGATCAAGAGATTTAACAACGGATTCCGTCGGAGAAATCTTCTTCACAAAATACGTCGGTATATGGTATCCCTCAAGATACTCAAAAAGATACGCGGTAATCTCGTTATTGAACGCCCCTCGGTCCTTAATCTTTACTTTCTGTTTGTTACGTAACTCTGTTTCGTCCTTAAACTCTAAAAGTGTACTATCGGATTTCTCAATTCGATACAGCCTCTTACTTCTACCGTTGAAACACAGTTCCTTCTTTTCCTGTTTTGGCACCGGAAACTCCTTTGGGTAGAGAAGAGGAGGAAATCCGACATCTTAACGAATTTAGTGTGCAAAAATAATAAAATCTGAAAGGAAAGTCAAGGAAATGATTTCCCTCGCCCTTAAAGCAGAGAAAGGGAAAAAGGCTTGATTTTCAGGTCAGTTTTCACTAACATTTATAACAATTTTGCCCCGTGGTGTAATTGGCAACACGCCTGACTCTGGATCAGGAAAGTCTAGGTTCGAACCCTAGCGGGGCAGCAGAAACAGCATTGAAATGGTTTTTTCTATTGCCGATTTATGATTGACGATTTCTGGGTAAAAGACTCTGGTTTTTTCGATCGTAGATGATAACCAGGTATTACTCACGTTTTTAAGATTTCAGTCATAGATCAGAAAAAAATGAAGCCGTCTCAGTTCGGCAATCATAAATCAGAAATCGGCAATAGATAGAGCCATTCAAACAGCCGATGCTGGCCTTATCGTCTAACGGTCAGGACGGAGCCCTCTCAAGGCTCAAATACGGGTTCGATTCCCGTTAAGGCTACAACGGTGTATCTTTCTTTCCAATATCCCACAAATCTACCATATTCATACCACGAATATATTCTGTCTGCGTCGGATTTCTCAGTTGTTGCAATCGTCCGACGACCAACTGTATTTTTTCTGCCGCAGATCGTATCAGTGAAAGCTGCCGTTGCAGTGTTTCATCCGGATGCTTCTTCAGGTAAATCTCGGCAAGTTCTATATAGCCCTTCAAAATTGCCAACGGGTTGTTGATCTCATGTCCCATAGTTCGAGCAAGCTCGACAATAGCAAGCTGGTGTTGTAAGAATGCTAATTCTTGTTGTAACGCGCGGATACGGAAACCGACCCGCACACGTGCAAGCAGTTCTTCAAATTGAAACGGTTTTACCAGATAGTCATCGGCACCACTGTCCAATCCCTGGATTTTTGCATCACTTCCTTCTTTTGCAGTGAGAATTATAACATAAGTAAAACGAAGTTCGGGATCTTCTTTGATTCGACGGCAGAGTTCTCCACCATCCATCTCAGGCATCATCCAGTCTGTGATAAGAACATTAGGCTTTATCACGTGGGCTTTTTCCAGTCCAGACCGGCCATCATCTGTTATTGTTACTTCATATCCATGAGTACCGAGAGTCTTACTCAGAATCAATTGCTGCATCGGATCGTCTTCGACAACGATGATCGTTTTTGGATTTCCATTTTGTTGTGACTTTTCAGCGGACATGCAATATGGCTTCCGGTTCCCTAATAAGAAAACATAATATAAACATGAATATGAGCTTTTGCAACCGGGAATATGATATTTGCATCATGGATTTTTTTTGTGTATTTTCGTCATATTAGGTTTGCGCCCGTAGCTCAATTGGATAGAGCATCTGACTACGGATCAGAAGGTTTGGGGTTCGAATCCCTACGGGCGTACTTACAAACCTTTATTTTTAAGGCTTTTTACTACCTCCATAAGAACAATACAAAAAAGAGTATTACTCCTCCCCATTGGATGATGTGGGCTGTTGTTTTGTGATCGCGTTTTAACCAGTGCCATAAATAGGCAAGTCCGATCATCGCCATAATCAGTACCGCCGTCACCAAAAACGATGTTTCATATCCCTGTGTTTTTCCTATGATCGTCGCGATACTCCGATCCCCGAAGATGGAACCGAAGATGATCGTCAGATGCGACACATAGATGATCAGCGATTCTTGACCGAATCGCGTCAGGAATGAACCGCCATAATGAAGTTTTTGCTCTCCACACCAGAGCCCGACCAGAAGGAGAATCACGATACCGAGCCTGATGAAAAAGAACTGCGGACTTGTCCGCCAGAAATCGGTCACGGGATAGATGGAAAATGGCAGGATTTCGAAAATGACCCCACCGGCTATCATTACTGCAGCAATAGTCGACACATATCTCATGAATCGAGCCGTTTGACCCGATTCGTTCATCCGTACAAAAAAGGACGATATAACGGCTCCAGCCATAAGATACCCGGACCATGGAAAAAGCGAAAAAAGTGAATAATTGAAATTATTGATATAAGCAGCCAGTGGTCGTGAAATAATTCCAGAATAATCTTTCATCCATGCCAATGGGGCTCCAAAAATAAAAACCAGACCAACTATTCCGGCCGTCGTGTAGACCCATTTTTCACGTTTGATAAGTAAGACCAGAATCTGCAGGAATATCAATGACATTCCTATGCAATGGAGTACATCCGATTGGAAAAATTTTTCCCACATCTGCGGGGTGGATTCAAACAACAATTTTCGAAATGAAAATACCGGCAGGTGGAGCAAATATCCGATGAGAATAATAATGCCGAGCCGGCGTATCTGAATGAAAAGAGGTCGGCTGGGTTTCGTGTAGTCGTTCCATTTCCTTCGCGCTGAAATGGCAAATGCGAAGCCCGCAATGAAAATAAACGATGGGGCAACAAGTCCGTTAATAAAATTCAACACGCTAAAAAAATCGCCTGTCCGGAGAGAAGGCAGAAGGATCGCATTGACCACATGCACTTCGATCATAACGAAGACGGCGAGTCCGCGCAGAAGATCAACAAAGATAAAACGTCGCGGAAGAGAATCCGGCATAAGTACTCCAAAAAAGAAAGACGAGAATACCGAGATCTTTTTATTCTATGATATATTATTGCCGGGTTGAGAAGTTATTTTTTCAGGCCAGATTTAGTCGGAATCTCCGATTCGCGGATTCAATTCCTTCAATCGAAAAAATCGATGGCTCAATATCAATGGATCATGAAGAGAATTTATTCCTGCCTTTTTTCCTGAGTGATGCTATTACAGAGACAGTCAATATCAATAACACTCCTCCGAGAGAAACAATAATGGGAATCCTTACCACATCCACAAGAAGCATCTTGATTGCTACATAGAGTAAAACTATAGAAAGGCCGATTTTAAGATACTCAAATTTCTTAATAAATCCGGCCAGAAGAAAATATAGCGCTCGTAAACCAAGGATCGCAAAAATATTCGATGTATAAACGATTCGGGTATCCTGTGTAATGGCAAAAATAGCCGGAATAGAATCGACGGCGAACACGATATCGCTTGTTTCGATTGTGATGAGCACCAGAAATAAAGGAGTTATGAAGTACCCTTTATCACGGCGGACGATAAATCTTTGACCTTCATAGTCTGCAGTGACAGGAAAGAACTTACGACAGAACCTGATGACGACATTCTTCCCTGGATCTATATCCATGTCTGATCCGAAAAGCATTTTCCCTCCGGTAAAGAGAAGGATAATTCCGAAAAGATAAAGCACCCAGTGAAATATTGAAATCAATAGGGCACCGATGAGGATAAAAGCCGCACGCATAACGAGGGCGCCGAGGATACCAAAAAAAAGGACCCGATGTTGGAGATGGGACGGAACTCCGAAATATGAAAAAATAACGATGAAGACAAAGAGATTATCAACCGAAAGTGCTTTTTCGATAAGATAACCGGTAAGAAACTCAAGCGCTGCAGTGTGACTATCCCAGATAAAGAGCACGAAGCAGAAAAGAAGCGAAATAGCTACCCAGAAAATGCTCCAGACTAGTGCTTCACGCATCGTAACAGCATGCGCTTTTCGATGGAAGACCTGCAAATCAAGAGCGAGCATTCCAAGGATGAAAAGATGAAAAATGATGAGAGTAAGGGTCCAGTCCATTCGGTTACCAGAGAGCCGTTGTAGGCTGTTGCAGCAGTCTATTCCAAATTACCACTGATTATTTCATTTAAAATTTGCAGAGTAATTTCATCAGGATCATCGGGCAGTACTATAACCCTAATCATTCATAATTCTTCATTTATAACTCATCCTTGACATGTGAGCGGTATCCGCCTTTGCTCCGCTCCGGCGGACGGGCCGGGATCGAATACTTTCGTACTGCTTTCCCTCGACAAGCTCGGGATTCCGCAGTCCGAAAGCACCATCGGGCTACACTAAAGTGCTGCTGCATTATATAAAAGCACTCTCGAGCTGAAGCCCTCAGGCCAGTGACCTCCTGCACTAAAGTACTGGATAACTTACATTATCCTGCCTTTCAAATATTCATCATTCCGCCTTCACTTCGTTCCAGCGGACAGGTCACAATTCGTAATTCACCATTGACATGTGGGCGGTATCCGCCTTTGCTCCGCTCCGGCGGACAGGCCGGGATCGAACACTTTCGTACTGCTTTCCCTCGACAAGCTCGGGATTCCGCAGTCCGAAAGTACCATCGGGCTACACTAAAGTGCTGCTGCATTATATAAAAGCACTCTCGAGCTGAAGCCTTCAGGCCAGCGACCTCCTGCACTAAAGTACTGGATAACTTACATTATCCTGCCTTTCAAATATTCATCATTCCGCCTTCACTTCGTTCCAGCGGACAGGTCACAATTCGTAATTCACTATTGACATGTGGGCGGTGCGGGGTTCGAATACATAGCCTTCCTTCGGAAGGTTAGTACTGCAGAACTAAAGTTCTGCCGCCTGCTCTCCTTTTTACTTTTTAATTTCTAATTTTTCCTTACCAAAAGCCATCTGATAGTTCTTTTTCGTCGTGGGCAGTACTGGGATCGAACCAGTGACCTCCTGCTTGTAAGGCAGGCGCTCTGAACCAGCTGAGCTAACCGCCCCATTTAAACAATCTAAATTGCTGATATAATTTAGCTAATTAGTATCTCTAAGGCAAGATGTTTTTCGGCATGATTGTCATACTTTGATGATAATTTTCCAATAAAAATATTACGGGAGACACTGTTCGAACCTGAATTCGCTGCCACCCAGCTTTAGATCGAAGTAGAAGCAACTCTGGAGCCTCGATGTATGGCTTAAAATGATGGGACCAGAACTCTTTTGCCCATCAGTATACACTCGTCAGTTTGAGCCGCGGGTTAGGCAATACGGCAGCTTCTTTATGACTTTTGTTTTATTTGTCGGTTTGGGTTTGCCTATGGTTTAATATCTAGAATTATATATGGGATAATTTTTATACATATTATTTTTCAGATATTCAAAACAAAAATAGAACAAATGATATTTTCGGGCATCATCGTAGTAACTCATAGCACCCTAAGACTATTGCATTTTATAACCGGTTGGGATTTTAAATTTGTCTGCAGGAATTTTTGCGTTTTCTTCAATTTTTATCGCTTTGTAAACGACTTCCATCGTGGAACTCTTCACGTCGATCAACAGACAAATGTGATTCCACCCTGCATAGATAGTGTCGCCGGTGGATGAAGTGAGTTCAAATGATTCACAATTTTTTCCGGCAATGGTGACATTTGGGAGACGTTTTACTTTGTTTTTTTCACTCTGAGAAGCTTCACTCCAATCATAACGGTATTCCGTCCCCCGGTACGCTTTTCCCCGATTATATGCAGTCTTCTTATCGTGGTGGACGCTGAAAAGCGTTTTCCCATCGCTGAAATACGACTCTACAAGTTTATTATCATGATATGTTTCCTTGCATTCGAGCATCCCGTATTCGTCAAAATATACAACTGATTTCAATGTCATCTTAAGGGTCCCCATGGTGGTCGTGTTTTCATACGTGATGATACCGGACTTGATATCGTATTTTTTTGTTTGACTACTGACCGGGGATGACAACACTAAAAAAGCTGCACAGAATAGCAAAAATATTGTATAGGTTTTCATTCGACCTCCATGGATGAAAATGAACGATTGTTGACGATTAAACTAATTAATTCCGGAACAAATGGCAAGAGACCCCATTAATTCATAGTTGGTTTCGGATCTTTCTTTTCCTTAATGAAAGAGCTACTCGTCTATAAAGTGGTCGATCATTCTATCGTGTACGGTTTAGGCTCTCACTACGGACACTATCGGAAAATCCAAATTGGCAATAACCGGTGTCCCGATTGGTACTCGACACAAGTTGGGATTTTATCGTCTAACTCATACAATATAAACGACTAGCGAATGTAACCACTGATACTCCTCCTGCTCCCCGTATGCCTTATATAATACTTCCACCCTTCACTTGATTTTCTCCATGTAGCTCAGTATAATCCTGAGGAATAAAAAGCGGTAAATGGATAATTCGTCATTAAAATTGTTGAACGTCATGTAGGAGGAATTCCGTGAAAGATATGTCCGAATTTACCAAAAAAGATACCTATGCCGAATTCTTAGGAATCAAATACTTATCCATCGAGGAAGGGGCTGCACAAGCGGAAATGGAAATCACACCGCATCATTTAAATGGCGCCGGGACAGTCCATGGCGGGGCAATCTTCTCTCTCGGCGATGCCGTCTTTGGTGCCGCATCCAATTCGCGGGGCGGACTTGCGATGGCTATTAATGTCAGCATTTCATTTTTCAAAGCCATAAAGGAAGGGAAACTGCTTGCCACCGCTGAAGAGATTTCTCTTCATAAGAAACTCGCGACCTATCTCATAAAAATTTCTGACGATCGTTCAAACCTTATTGCATTATTCCAAGGGACAGTCTATAGGAAAGATCTTACCACAAGTAGTACATGATTTTATTCGTTGTCTTTGTATGTTAAGCGATCAGGGAATTTGAAGTGTTTTATTACATTCACCTTACAAAACGATATCACAATTTGCATATCATCATTACATATATGCCTCACGGATTTTTGCTATCTTATTATACCCATGCTCTCCAAAAGGTTGAAGCTTTTCAATCCAGATTTGTTCTAGAAGTGTCAGCTCATCTTCAAGCGAAAAATTTGGATCGTCTTTTTGTTTAACAATCTCAAGAATATCGAATGAAAATGCGCCGGGACCGAATTCCTTCCAATCTTTCTGGAGCTGTTCATTTTTATGCATTCCGGTCGAAAGCATAAATTTGTCTCTGTTTAACGGACCGTGGAGGTTCGTGCTGCTGCCAAGAAAAACCTTTCCATTGACAGTATTCTTGATCTGGTAAATCCCGGCTTGGAGCGGGGTTTGTTTGTATTCCCTTTTTATATCTGCGCGTTTTGACATCATTTTCTCCTTCATCTTTTCCTTTACCTCTTCCTTTTTTTCAACTCTATATATTTGTCCCTGCCGGCTCATGTACCCCTCATCAATCAACATCCGTCTGATTGTGCAGTAATCCGAATACAGGGTCATGATTCTCTCATTGACTTCATTTTCCCGATATTCCTTACCGGATTCAAACTTTTTCAAGAATTCTTCGAGTATAATCCTCCGTTTTTTCCATTGTTTTGGAATTTTGATCAGTGCCTGATTCCGGATAAAAGTGCGCACAACTTTTTCCCGGTATCGCTGCATGCGCTTTCGTTCCGGACTCTCTCCATCTGCTGGAATGGCAATAAAATCCCTTAGATTCATCTGGAGAAGATCCAATCGCAACTCGTACATCAAATAGTATTGCGTTTTTGTCTTGGATACGAGTCCGGCTTCTTCTAGTTTCCGCAGGTGGAAGGAGATGGTCGATGGCGCCCGTCGCAGCCGTTGGGCTAGATCCTCCACACAATGCGGCTTTTCCAGCAATGCATTCACCAGCATTAACCGGGTACCGTCGGAAAGGGCTTTTAAAATGCTAATGCGTTCCTTGGAATCCATAAATTGTTATCCATTATGTTTCGATATTTATCGAAACAAATATACGAAGATATTCTGTAGATGTCAATCTATTTTTACAAATATCGAATTAAAAATTTTTCAGATATGGGACTGTACCTTCGACTGTGACTGTATAGAAAGAAAATAATTAATACGATTTTAGACTCGATCCAATCCTGTTTCCTCATTGAATAATCAGTCCGATACAACTATATTGCATTTGAAACTTCAATTTCGTTGATTAAGGATATTCCTTGCAGAGAGAGTAGGAGGCATAAAGCATTCTTGATTCACTTTATGATTTCGGGAATTGTTTTCGGATTGACCGCCGGTCTGTCTCCCGGACCTCTGCTGACTCTGTTAATTTCAGAGACTCTCCATCATAATCGAAAAGCGGGAATCACAATAGCATTTGCACCCCTGATTACAGATATACCGATCGTATTCATAACAATTTTTCTCTTTACCACAATATCCGGCCTTCATCTGGTTGCAGGGACCATTTCAATCCTTGGCGCGTTGTTTCTTGGATATTTGGCATATGAAAACTTCACGGCTAAGCCACCGACACAGAATGTTCAAGCGATTCAGCTGCATTCTCTTCGGAAAGGGGTGATGACAAATATCCTGAGTCCGCATCCTTATATATTTTGGTCCGCGGTTGGTGCTCCGACTGTCTTGAATGCCTATAATAAGAATGTTTTATCTGCAATTTGTTTCGTCGTTGGATTCTATATATGTTTAGTTGGCTCAAAAGTGATAGTGGCTGTCGTCACTGATAAATCGAAAGCTTTTCTTAAGAGTACTTTTTACATATATAGCATCAGGATTCTTGGATTATTTTTATTATTTTTTGCCCTTCTTTTTATGAGGGATGGACTTGCTGCCCTGGGAGTATTGTAAAAACAGAAGCGGGGTACGTGCATACGGTTACGCATCCAATTATATTATTGAAAAATATCAATAGAATACTTTTTTATTAGTTATTTTACTTTACAGAAACTATTTCCGTTAAGCTTTAATAGTACGAAGAGGTGCAATATGCAAATCCAGGATGTCCCATTTTGCACGATCGACTGGAATACAATCACACCTACAACACACATGGGATTACGGGGCGAGGCACGCTGGCGAACCTTCGAGATGGGGAATATCCGTGTGCGTATGGTTGAGTACACACCGGGGTACATCGCAGACCACTGGTGTACCCGCGGTCATGTGCTTCTAGTGCTGGAAGGTGAATTAGTAACCGAACTCGCCGACGGAAGAGAGTTCGTACTCGCTCCCGGTACAAGCTATCAGGTCTCCGACGATATCTATCCACACCGGTCATCGACGGAAAAGGGAGCAAGGTTATTTATTGTTGACTGATATCATAAGAAAATAATACCGTACTGAGTAAAAAGGAGAGAATCAACCTATGAAGTACAAAGTAATAGCAAAACACCACAACTCGAAAATGTGTATTGTCTGCGGTTTGAAAAATCCCGTGGGTCTTCATGGCGGGTTTTACGAACTTGAAAACGGCCAGCTCGTCGGCATCTTCAAAGCTTTGCCGGAACATCAGGGCTATCCGAATATATTGCATGGAGGTATCGCCTCCGCACTTCTCGATGAGACGATTGGACGCGCCATCATGATAAGAGAACACAAAGACTTCTGGGGATTTACTGCCGAGATTACAGTTCGCTTCAAGAAAAATATCCCTATCGATCAACCAATACGAGTCGTCGGACAGATTACCAACGACCGTGGACGATTATTCGAAGGTGAAGGAAAAATCCTGCTTAAAGACGGAACGGTGGCGGCCGAAGGATCCGGGAAATATTTAAAAGTCAATCTGGCCCAAACGGGCTTTAACGTCGATCAGGAAGAATGGAAAGTCACCGAATATCCGGACGATCCAAAGGAAATTGAGTTGCCATAGCCCAGTTCGAGTCTCAGATTTACAATATTTCGGTGATATTTCAATATAAAATAAACGGAGATGGGGAGATAGGAGCTCAGGGGCAGGAACTTCCCTGCTGAATATTCCGTTGTGAGAATAAAGAAGAAGTTACTTCACGGGGTATAGCACATTGTTTAAGACCTGTCCATTATGTAAAACAACATGGGAAACGCATAGCGAATTTCTCGCTGATCCGTCGCTCACGCTTATAGGGTATCAGGTGAATTTCAATCATCTGCGAGTGGGATTATTTCTCTTTAATCATTCCTGCAAAACGACACTTGCCGTTAAAGCCGGCAAATTTTCCGATCTCTATCACGGTCCCATATTCACCAACCGCAAAACCGGAGATTCTGACTGTCCCGGGTATTGCCTCCACGAGTCCAACCTTCACACTTGCCCCACCAAATGCGAATGTGCATTTGTGCGTGAAGTTATGCAAAATATCAAGAACCTTCATATCCCCGCAGAGTATCAAGAGATAAAATAGTGTATCTCTCGTATCATTCGTATAATCATTCCGAGAGTTCTTTCACTTTTTTCTCTACTTCATCGGCATATTGACCTTCGGGTTCGATCTCAAGATATTTCCGGTAGTTCTTCAGCGCTTCATCTCTGTTATTATTTTTCTCGTAGGAACGGCCGAGGTTATAGAGTGAGGAGCCGAATTTCGGATTCACAGAAAGAGCTTTCTGAAACTGTGGAATGGCAGCGCTGAAATCTCCCTTATAGAAATATCCTTCTCCCAGACTATCGTAGCTGTTGGCATCATCCGGAGCGAGATTTACATATTGTTGGAACTGTGATATCGCCTCATCATATCGTTTTTGTTCGACGTAGAGATAACCGAGGCGGTGATACGGTCTCCAATTCTTAGGTTCGGCCTGTATCGCCTGCTTTAATTCCTGTTCAGCCCATGCGGAATTCTTCTCATAGATTGCAATCTGCGCATAGGCAAAATGCCCAGAGCAGGCGTTCAGTCGCATCATTTCCTTCGCCTGTTCCTTTGCTTTCTCAACACTCCCACCAATAATTCCTGGCGCCCTCAGATAGTATACCATTAGCGATTCCCTAAAACGGATATCGTCAGGATTTAACTCTACCGCCTTGATAAATTCGGTTTTCAACTTTCTTGCATACGATATTTTTGAAAAAAAACCTGCCACCTGCGCTTGTGCACCATAGACATTTCCAAGATACCAGTGATACTCGGCGTTTCCACCATCCAGTTCAACTGCTTTTTCAAGATGTTCTTCGGCATCATCGAAATTCCGATAGTATCCCATGAGCAAACTGCCGAGGAGCATATGTGCTTTGGCATTGTTTTTGTCACTTTTTAGAACGGCCTCAAAAACACTTCGCGCCTGATCATACTCCTTTTTCTCGAGAAGCCTGATGCCGTCCTGCAGCGAAGTCTGTGCACTTATAAAATTCACAAAAAGGAAAAATACAAAGATAAGATAGAATGTTTTCAATTACTGAACCCTTTAATAATAAATGGATAATCGGAGGATTAATAAAGAATTCTACGGGAGAGAAACAAGAAAGTTACACCTCCTGGAAGTCTCACTCGGCCGGCGAGATTACTTTGGAAATGCTGTCCCTTCCCAGAACATTCCTGATGCCCTTCTCGTCAGGATGGTCTATCGAAGGTAAAAAGCAAAAACTTACTTTTTATCCGGGAAGAACTCTTTCTTATATGCCGAAGCGACGACTTCGACGACCTGGACGTCGGCATAACCGGCTTTGACGCGGATATCTGCTTCGGAGTTGGCCTGAGTTCCAGAGTTACACCATTTAAGCACTTCAAGCGGTGTTATTCCCTTCCGTCCGACGACAACGTGAGTGTATACATTTGGCGAATTACGGACAAATGAAGTTTCACCCACTGTTGCGGTGTACCGCCGTACATGCTTTGGTGCAGTGTTTCCTTCGTGTCTTCCCCGCGGATTACTATAATAACGGTTGTACTGCATAGAAATTAGACTTCCTATCTGTATTGATGGTTTAATGTTTTCGCATATTAGTTACTGAATCATATAACAGGGCTTTGCAGCCATTCATGCAAACACTTCCGGGAACTGAAAATCATAACAAACAAACCCGTAAAGAAGTGCCCCACTTAAATTACACTCCACAGATTGAAGTTCACTTCGAACAGGATGGTTCCAGGCAAAGGTTTTTATTGCAGAGACACTTTCACTCTACATGTCTCGGCAACGACTGAACTCTCCATCGAAAAACCGGTTTGTCTCATCTTGTGAAAAAATTGAGATTTGCATGTTCTTCGGTTATTGTTTCGATCGAGCACAGTATTCCAAATTTGACCGCTTATTTTCCCAAAATATATCGAGCTGACAGAGTACAAGTTCCATTGGAGGAAACCACCCCATATCGTAAATGTATAGCTCCACCCTCTCCCTATGAGTGCAAGAAAAGATAAATGAAATTATTCCGAAAAGCAAGTCCGCGGAAGGAACTCCCACGGAATTCATTAAATTGCCACAATGAATGGCTGGCCATATCACATCTTTAACGCCACATAAAAAGTCACTATCTTCCACCACCTTCAATGACACTATAATCTGATAATACTTCTACCAATGTTACTCATGAAAAAGTCTTACCCTTTTCGTAAAAGAAGAAGATTTCTGATGGACAATTGGCGATGGGATATCCTTTTAAAGTTTCTTCTAGTTTTGACAGCGATACCTCCCTTTGGGTTTAATTCAGCTTATGAAAATACAGGAAAGAATTTTAACGATAAACGTTCACCGGTTGATTATATTCGTCCTTTTGTGGGAACGGATGGTGAGGGGAATATCTATCCAGCCGCTGTCGTACAATTCGGGATGATCCGGATTGTCCCGACTACGACAGGGTACTTTATTCAATCAGTCCGATTGAATAATAAACTGCGCGAAGACGCATACCTTTCGTATGATGAAGTGAAGAATTGGGGGACAATTGTCTTTACGATAGGTCCCAAGCCGAATATGTAATGAGGGTCTCCGGCATCCCCCATTAACTTTTACCCAAAACCTTCTGGAATTAAACCAGAAATAACTTTATCGGCAGGGAACTTCTTTGTATATTTCGACTGTTCTACTAAAAAAGTCGAAAGGTTGAACATGCAAGAAAAAAACCCCGAACTCCCGGAAGAAAAAGAGCATCTAATTCTGACCGCTGCGCAGAAACGCTTTGCACTATATGGATACGGGAAAGTGACAATGGAGGAAATCGCCGAAGACGTACGTATGGCGAAAGCATCGCTTTATTATTATTTCCCGACGAAGGAAGTAATCTTCCGACGCGTGATACAACGCGAACAGCATGAGTTCATCGGGTACATGACAGGTGTTTTGCAGAAAACTCCAACCGCGAGTCAGAAACTAAAAGCATATGTTCAGCACAGGTATTCTTTTTTCGATAAATTATTGAATCTACACTCACTGAGTAATGAATCATGGCTGGCTCTGAAACCGCTCTATAGAGACCTTTTTAATGTTTTTGCTAATGAAGAGTTGAAACTTCTCACACAGATCGTCCATGAAGGAAAACAATCGGGTGAATTTAACATCTCATCTCCTCATAAAACTGCTCTTCTCCTCTTGCATGTGCTCCAGGGACTTAGAGTACGCGTATTCAGATCGACAGTTGTAACGGCAGATCTGCGAAGAGAATACGATGCACTTGAAAAGGAATCGGTGTGCATCATCCGGATGATTCTCACAGGGCTAAAAAAACACAATTAAATAAAGGAATCCAAATTCAATGGAACAAGACAGTTCAGAAAAATCGAGAAATCCAAAATGGCAACAGCAGGATGAAAATCCAATCGCCAGGGAAAAAGAAGGAGAAGTTGAAGAATCAATCGAAACTGTACCTCTCTATCGGAATTACAAACTCGTGATCCCATTGTTCATTGCTCTAATCGCCGTGATCATCATTGCATGGAACTGGTATCTGGGATTGAGAGATTACGTAAGTACGGACGATGCATATATCGATGGATACCGTGTCGCCATCAGCTCGAAGATACTTGGACGCATAGATAGCCTGACGGTAGATGAAGGAGATACCGTGCGCCAGGGACAGGTACTGGTAAAAATTGACGCCAGCGATCTTCGCTCCCAAGAGCAGTCTGCCCGTGCATCGGTCACTCTTTCACTGGAAAATATTACGCTTACCAAAGTAACTCTCGACAGATCGTTAACAGATTATGAAAGAGCATCAAAGCAATTCCATGATAATGTGATCACCAGGGAACAATTCGAACATGCCCAGAGTGAACTCGCGGCATCCCGTGCCCGCTATACAATCGCTCTGGCTCAGACAAATACGGCGAAGGCACAACTGGGGATCATCCAGACCCAGCTCAAGAATACAATCATTGAGTCACCTATGAGCGGAGTTGTTGCAAAACGATGGGTCCTTTCCGGCGATGTCATTCAGCCGGGACAATCGATTTTATCCATTACCGATCTCAAGAATATATGGGTAACGGCAAACTTGGAAGAGACAAGTCTGACAATGCTCCGCCTGGGTGACAACGTCGAGATTGCTGTTGATGCATATCCTGGAAGGAAATTTTCTGGGAAAGTATTGCAGATCGGTTCAAATACTGCATCACAATTCTCTCTCATTCCGCCGAACAATGCCTCGGGAAATTTCACAAAAGTGACACAGCGGATACCGGTGAAGATTTCCATCCTACCGGTCGATTCATCAACGTCCCAGCCGCCGTACGTACTCTTACCCGGTATGTCGGTCGAAGTCCGAGTCAGAGTCCGGTGAGACAATGAAATTATTCTCAACACATAAGGTGCGGCATACATTCGTCGGACGTGTTCCATCACTCCATCATGAACATACATCGTATAAATGGTGGGTGTTGCTCAATGTGATGATCGGGACGTTTATGGCGGTACTCGATGCGACCGTCGTTAACGTTGCCCTGCCGAAAATCATGGCTACATATGGCGTAAGCCTCGATAAAATTGAATGGGTCATAACAGCATATCTTCTTGTTTTTGCCATCATGCTCCCGACATCCGGTTGGGTTGCAGATCATTTCGGTTACAAGCGGACATATTTTTTCGCTTTATTCCTTTTTACCTTCGGTTCGTTTTTATGCGGACTGGCATGGGATGAGGATGTACTCATAGTCTTTCGAATCATCCAGGCAATGGGTGCAGGATTCTTGATGCCGGTTGGTATGGCGATCGTCACGCGCGAGTTCCCCCTGGAGCAGCGAGGCATTGCCCTTGGTTTCTGGTCCATTGCCGCCGCAGCCTCGGTATCGCTCGGACCACTGATCGGCGGTTATCTTGTTGATAACATCGGATGGAATGCCATTTTTGACGTCAATGTCCCGGTGGGTATTTTCGGTCTCTTTGCAACTTTGGTCATACAGCGGGAATACAAATCCGATAAGGCACGCTCATTCGACATTCTGGGGTTTATCTCCGTCTCGCTTTTTCTTGGAGCGTTGCTCCTTGCATTGTCCGATGGAAACGCAGCCTGGAATACGGGCGGGTGGACATCCCCGTTCATCGTCACATGTTTCTTTATCTCTGCAATATCCCTGATCGTATTCCTCGTTACAGAATTAAGCGTCATGCACCCCTTGATCGAATTACGGTTGATGAAAAACGTCAACTTCGGCATCACGAACGGTATACTATTCATTTTCGGACTCGGGATGTTCGGAAGCACATTTCTCCTTCCGCTTTATTTACAGAATTCTCTCGGGTATACGGCACTTCAAGCCGGCGCGGTTTTTTTACCGGTGGGAATTCTCCAGGCCATTATGGCCCCAATTTCCGGATATGTATCTGACAGGATCAATCCTAAGATTCCTGCAGCGATAGGAATCGTGCTTCTGGCAATCAGTCTTTATTTGAACGGATCCCTTTCATTATACTCGGAACAGCACGACATCATGCTCCCTCTGATTATCCGTGGGTTTGCAATGGGAATGCTTTTTACTCCGCTATCAACGATTGCACTGTCAGAAATTCCGAGACATAAGATTGCCCAGGCATCGGGACAATTTAACGTGATCCGTCAGCTTGGTGGAAGTTTTGGCGTGGCAATCATGGGTACACTACTCACACGAAGAATATTCTACCACTCGACGGAATACGGACAAGTCATTGACCAGTACTCTGCCACATTCCGGCAAATTTCCAGCAGGCTGACAGGTTTCGCCATGCATGTCTCCGGCGGAACGCAGGGGCTTGCGGTACAAAAAGCAAAAGCGCTCCTCGTCTCACATGTGATGCAGCAATCATTTGTCCGGGCGATTGATGATGATTTTATCGTCGCTGCGGCGATTACGATATTGGGCTTGGTCCCGATATTTATTCTCCGCACGCACAAACGGCCACCAAAGACGAAACAAGGTGCGCTTGAATAAAAAGACGACCATTGTAGATTAAAGAAATTTATAAAAAATATTTTGTGTATGAAAAGAGAGAAAAAATGAAATCAAGATTATTCCTACTCGGTCTTTTTGTAGTTCTCCTTTCATCCGCGAGAGCACAGGATTCTCTCACGGTTAAACAGGCTATTGAAGAGGTCCTGAGCACTCATCCCACTGTGAACCAATCGATGCAGCAGGTTCAGGCGGCCGAAGCACGATGGCAGCAGAGTACAAGCGTACAGCTTCCTGAAATAACGGCCGAAGGATTCTATACGCGAATCGGACCAATAGCGGAACTGAGCATCCCGATGCTGGGAGACTTCAAACTGTATCCGGAAAATAATTATGACGGACATATCGGTGCACGGTATACAGTGTTCGATTTTGGTCGGACAAATGCATCAATTGATTTAAGCGAGTCGCGCGTCCAATCGGCTCGAGATGCCGTGGAAATAACCAAGACAGGACTGGTATATCAGACAATCCGGACCTTCTACTCAATCCTGTTCCTACAGCAAAGCATCGACGTTCAGAAAGAACAAATCGAGGCTTTGAATCAGCACCTTGACATAACAAAGAAAAAAGCGAACACCGGAACAGCTACGGATTTCGACGTTCTTACAACGCAAGTCCGCGTTGCAGCTGCGCAGCAACAAAAAATCGAACTGGAAAATGCGGTTCAGAAACAGCAATCCGTGCTGCGACAGCTTTTAGGAATCCCATCCACCACAGCACTTCTACTGAAAGGAGACTTCGAGGCATTCCATGACTCGATCTCGACAGATTCACTCGTAGAGCATGCATTCGAGCAGCGCCCGGAGATGGCGTTCGTCCGCGATGCGATTCTCACGGCCGATCTGCAATCCCGGTTCGCTTCACTTGTTGCTCTCCCGTCAATAAAATTAAATGCAACGTATGGTGTAAAGAATGGATATATTCCAAATCTCGACACATGGAGGGGAAACTGGGTGGCCGGGGTAAAACTGGAAATTCCCATTTATGAGGGAGGACGAGCGAGGAATCAGGAACAAGAAGCACAGGCTTTGTATCTCGCTGAACAGGAACATCTTAGAGATGTGGAACTGCAGATCCGTTCAGATATCGAGCAGGTAGTCGCAGATGTCAAAGCCGCCAAGGAAAAATTGAAAATTGCCGGACTGCAGGTGCAACAAGCTGAAGCAGCTGTCGGGCTGGCCCGGTTGAAATACGAAACCGGTTCGATGACAAATTTAGATCTTCTCGATTCAGAAACTGCAGAATCTGCAGCAAAGCTGGGTCAGTTACATGCACTCTATAAGTATGTGATCAGTCGATATGAACTACAGCGGGCGATCGGTGAACCGATGTTGTAAATAAGGCATTCAATCTTCTGCACGGCGAAAAAGCTCACTATGTTTTGTGAGCTTTTTATTTTAATAACTCGTTTTCCGATTCCATCATCCCATCCTCCACATTGCTGTTTCTTCCCGTTTTTCGATAGTTTTGCACAGATCCTGGAACAAGCCTAATTCCCCCTTTAACCATTATCACTCATCAGTATTTCTCAAAAGAAACGGTTTATCGGTTTTGAATGTTACAAATATATAGGCTTCCACTACAACTAATAATTATTATAAGGAGGTACACGATGCGACTTACACTTTCAATGATTGCAGTAATAATTTTGTCCGTCGTGGCTCCGGCCACAGTTCTTCCACAGACACTCCACATCGTTATCTCCTCAGGTATGACGTTTACCCCTGCCAATCTGACGATCAATGTGGGAGATACGGTAAGATGGGAAAATCAAAGTGGATTCCACAATGTTATGGCAGATGACGGGAGTTTTACGAATGGACCAGCTTCATCTTCGACATGGACATATGATAGAGTATTCACATCCGTCGGGGATTTTCGATATTACTGTGTCATACACGGCGCTCCCGGAGGCGCAGGAATGTCGGGCATTATACATGTAATAAATTCTGCAACCGGCATCAAAGATAATGCCGATCGACCCAATCAATTTATCCTGGAACAAAATTACCCGAATCCATTCAATCCATCTACAAGAATACGATACGATCTCCCGCAAAAAAGTTTTATTACCGTAAAAGTATTCAACATCATCGGCAGAGAAATAATAACGTTGGTGAATGGAGAAGAATCCGCAGGGCATCATGAGATTATTTTTGATGCAACAAATATGCCAAGCGGAATCTATTTATACAGAATACAGTCCGGGAATTTTACCCAAACAAAGAAGATGTCGCTATTGAAATGATTTCTGGCACATCGTGGTAGTAAAGAACAGAAAAGCTCACAGGATTCCTGTGAGCTTTTCTTATCCGGCTTCCGCCACACATTCACAATTCTGCCTACGCTTCACTCCAGCGGACAAGCTGGCGGACAAGTCAACATTCATCATTCATAATTCACAATTTACAAGAGCGGGAGACGGGACTCGAACCCGCGACGTCCAGCTTGGGAAGCTGACATTCTACCACTGAATTACTCCCGCATTAACCCTATTAATATACCTGATTTTCACCTAGTATCAAGTCAACCCGTTTTTCAAGTTCCGATTCGGCCCACGAGTTCAACGAAGTTGGACGAGTGGTGGCCGAATCGAGGATCCTCGCTCCGACTACACACTTGCTTCGCAAGTGTGGTCGGAGCGGGACTTGGGAAGCTCGCGTTGAGCCAATCAACTAACCCCGCGGGATTATATTCGCATACGCAGTCCCGCCTCCCGATAGGAAATTTACGGGGATGTCGGCGGGATTCTCAAAACGTCAACAACTCACTCTCCTTCGTCGGGTTCGTTGGACGTTTTGGAAGAAGCTGACATTCGGACTTTATCCCGTCCCTATTTCTAGGGACGGGAACTGCTTGCCCCGTCGTTTTCGTGTTCCGTTTTTCGTGTTTTTTACGTCCCACGATTTCCAGTGGGACTGGCGGGGAATTACTCCCGCAATTATCTTAAAATATACAAAGGAACGATTCAGAAGGCAAGGGGTATTTGTTACATGTCAGACAAATCACGCGATACAATGAAACTATCGTTGATAAACTCGAGTTAAAAAGGGCTCGTTCTTATGCAGTACTTCATAACATAATTATAAAATCGGCGCACTTAGATATCGATATACCTCCCCGAAAAAGGCTCAACCAATTGAAACTCATTTTTTTTATTTGTAGAATGCAATTAAGTTTAAAGGACCCATCTTCTAAAACCGTAGTATTACTCAGCTTCGTCGAGGAACTTACTTATGATGAAATTGCTGAATATATTAATTGTCCGGTCGGAACGGTACGTTCAAGAATCCATAGAGGCCGCCTGTTATTGCGTCAAAACCTTCTTAACTTCGCCACGGAGAATGGCTATGTATGATACTTTTTAGGAATGGAAACCATCACCCCGGAAACTTTCCCGGTCCTGTCATGACTCTTTTCTTTTCATGGCAACCTGCCCGTATTCCTTCTCAACAAGATTGATCCAAAAGGAATGTAGATGTATCGGAGGAAGCATTCTATTTTTTTATTTTAACCCACTTTCAGTGTAACTTCAATTTTAATTTTACGTATTGTATTCGTGAATTGTTTTTTCTCGAAAGTTATCCGTATATTAAGTTTGATGATTTCCATCAATTAACCGTAGTTCTTCTCATTCACATTCTCAAAGACTATGCGATACTTACAACTTTTTATTCTCTTACTATGTCTTTTTTCATCAATGTTCGCCCAGGAAAGAAATGGTGAAATCTCGGGTCAGGTGCGCGATGGAAATACGCAAGAACCTCTTTCAGGCGTAAATGTCATTGTCATTGAGAAACCATCCTTCGGAGCTGCAACGGACACAAGCGGTCATTTCAACATCAAGAATATTGAAGTCGGAGAATACAGCCTTAAGGTCTCGTTGATCGGCTACAAACCAGCTGCCATTACAAATGTAGTCGTTTCGACAGGACGAAGTGCCAAAGTAAGCATAAAACTCGAAGAGGATGCACTCAGGCTTGCCGGTGTGGACGTCCAGGCTGACTATTTCGGAAGAGCCGGTGCGATCAGCCCCATAAGCACGATCGGCCTCGATGGCGCTGAAGTAAAACGATCTCCCGGATCAATTCAGGATATGCAGCGCATCGTGGCTAACCTGCCCGGTATTGCAAACTCGAACGACCAGCAGAACGAGCTGATTGTCCGCGGCGGATCACCGAACGAGAATCTCACGATTATGGATTACATCGAGATTCCTTCCACTAACCACTATCCGAACCAATTCAATTCCGGCGGACCGATCAACATGGTCAACGTCGATCTGATACAGGACATCCAGTTTTCAAGCGGCGGATTTCCGGCAAACTACGGCGATAAAATGTCGTCGGTCATGAATGTCACAACGCGTGAAGGCGACCGGAACAGATCGTTCGCCTCGAACACAGGATTCAACATGGCCGGTTTCGGTACCGTGATGGAAGGCGGGATCAATGACGGCAAAGGCTCCTGGATCCTGTCGGCACGAAAGAGTTTTCTCGAAGCGCTTGACGATGTCGTCGGAATCTCGTCGATCGGACTGACGGCAATCCCGCGGTACTGGGACGCTCAAGCAAAAGCCGTTTACGATCTCTCCGGCTCGCAGCAGCTTATCTTCAGCGGTATTTATGGCGACGATAAAATCGGAGAGAAAGGGAAACCGACAGAAGCAGACGTAACCAAAGCGGGGAAAACCGACTCATCGGCCATCGGATCCTTCGATTTTGCCAGCAAGCAGTATGCGTTCGGTCTCTCACTTAAAAGTCTCTGGGGAACAAAGGGATATTCCATCCTGACAGTTTCCGGTATCGGAAATCAGTACCTCGTGAGCACAAGTGACGATTATGTAATCCGAACCTTCGGCACATCAGGCGAGGTGGCACAGTATCGGATATTAAATTCCCGTGAAACGTTCAGAATGAACGCCACAGAAGTATTGACCGGTGTGAAGTATGAAATTTTCTACCAACCCCATCCCGCCCATGAAATTTCAGCGGGGGCGCAATACCTGACGACATTTAAGTTCAATGATTTTACAACCTGGATCCCTGATACCATGCGATACGATCTTAATCATGACAATAAATTCGAAACCGGACCAATCACTTTCCCTGCCGGATTGGTGGAACATAATTACGGCTTCGGCGATCACTCTAAATGGTATGCATATGTAAGCGATAAAATTCATCTTTCCTCCTCTCTCACGCTGGTTCTTGGCGGACGATACGACTATTTTAGTTACCCGGAAAAAGGAAATTTCAGTCCGCGAGTCAGTCTATCGTACGAATTGATACCTATGACAACGCGAATCAATCTGGCATATGGCGATTACTATCAAACACAATCGCTCCCACTCTATTCGGACAATCGCAACCTGGGGTACAACAGGTATCTGGACAACAGTCACTCACGACATTATGTCATGGGATTCGAGCATATTCTTGACGAAGGCTTAAAACTGATTATCGAAGGATATTACAAAAATTATGATAGACTCCCTGTTGATGAGGCATTTATTTATTACGACGGCGATAACACGTTTCGTTCAGATAAAATCCTCAACATAGGGAAACGGAAATCATACGGGATCGAACTATTTATCCAACAGAAGCAGGTCAAGGATTATTACGGCACGCTCAGTTATACTTATTCTAAGACGATGGAACAGGATCCGCGGATCCCACAACAGGTCGATTGGTATCCATTTACATACGACTACCCACATCTCTTCACGCTCATCATGGGGAAGATCATCAAGGGAACCCGTACGGCACTGGACGATATGCCGTTCTTCATTAAATATCCTACAATGGTTCTCCCTCTTTCCGACGATATGGAAGTCAGCTTCAGATTTCATTACCAGACCGGGCGTCCGTATACACCGAAAGTGTTCGTGACGGACAGACAGTATCGCATTGGAGGCGCATTATGGTCCCGGGGCGCCTGGATCGACGGCGATCAAATCAATTCGGCACGATATCCCGATTATCACCGGCTCGATTTCCAGTGGATCAGTCGATATCATTTGAGCGGATGGAATATCGAAGTGTTTATAATTATTCAGAATCTCTATAACCGGGGGAATGTATTGGAGATCAACTATCGAAGCGACGGTACAACGGAAAATGTGTACCAGTATTCATTCTTCCCCGTTGGTGGAGTTGCAATAGAATTTTAAATTTTCTCTTGACAAACGTATGTCCATATTGTATATTGAATATAATGAAAACACTCCAGCAAAATATAGCAATGATGGATATGACAATGGACATGGGATGTTCATACGGAGGGTTTTGACCGTTTAGGATTTTTATATATTACAAAGCCCTTCATGAGAATGCTTGAAGGGCTTTTTTATTTTTATGAGCGAAGCACCGTAGCGTAGCACAACAATTCTCTTATCAAGAAAGGTTGAGGGAACAGGCCCGATGACACCTTAGCAACCGATCCCGAGCTCCACGAGGGATTGTCCTGAATCCCAACCCCGTTCTGATTGAAAGACGGAATGGAGGGAACGAGGGGCATTCATCCGATAAAAGCCCGAGACGTCCAGGTGCTAACTCCTGCTAAGACTTTGATTTAAACAATCAAAGACGAGGGAAGATGAGAGAAGAGGAATATCCTAAAAAGCCTCTTCCCGTTTCTTCCGGAAGAGGTTTTTTTATAAGACTTGTGTACCGGTTTACCGGACAAATATCGAGGTGACTTTCCGGCGGTAATTTCTCTACAACAAGAATTAAATCAAACAAATTATACAAATTATAAATTGAGGGATGATATGAGCAGCAACGGACAACAACTACGATTCGAAACACTCCAGCTTCATGCCGGACAGCACCCGGACAGCGCTACAAATGCGCGCGCCGTACCTATTTATCAAACGACGTCATATGTGTTCAACGATCCCGACCATGCCGCATCACTTTTCGCATTGAAAGAATTCGGCAATATCTATACTCGAATCATGAACCCGACCAATGCCGTATTTGAGGAACGTATTGCAGCCCTTGAAGGCGGGATCGGTGCTCTCGCAGTATCGTCGGGCCAGGCCGCTGAATTTATAACGATATCGACGATCGCGAGGGTGGGTGAAAACATAGTATCGACGAGTCTTCTCTATGGCGGAACATATAACCTCTTCAAGGTCACCCTGCCCCGCCTCGGGATCGATGTGAAATTTGCAGAAGGCGATTCACCAGAAACCTTCGAAAAACTGATCGACAAAAAGACAAAGGCGCTCTATATCGAAACGATCGGCAATCCGAGTCTCAAGGTTCCGGATATCGAAGCCATCGCCCAACTTGCGCATAAACACGGCATACCACTCGTTGTTGATAATACATTTGCTGCAGGCGGGTATATCTGTCAGCCAATCAAGTACGGTGCCGACATCGTTGTCCACTCGGCGACGAAATGGATAGGCGGGCATGGCACTTCCATAGGCGGCGCGATCATTGATTCCGGAAAATTCAATTGGGGCAATGGTAATTTCCCCGTATTCACCGAGCCGAGTCCGGGATACCATGACCTGAAATTCTGGGAGACGTTCGGCAGCCAGAGTAAATTCGGCAATATAGCTTTCATTATTCGCGCCCGCGTCGAACAGCTACGCGATTTCGGACCGGCGTTGAGTCCATTCAATTCATTTCTTTTACTCCAGGGTCTTGAAACTCTATCGCTCCGCGTCGAACGTCACTGTTCAAATGCTCTCGCTTTTGCCCGATGGTTGAAAAAAAATCCGCAAATCGATTGGGTATGGTACCCCGGACTAGAAGATCATCCGAGTCATCAGACCGCCATAAAATATTTCCGCCCGGGACAATTCGGCGGCATAGTTGTCTTCGGCGTGAAGGGCGGACTCGAAGCAGGCAGGCAATTGATCACAAGCCTTAAGCTTGCAAGTCACCTTGCAAATGTCGGCGACGCGAAAACACTCGTCATTCATCCCGCATCGACGACTCATCAGCAGCTGAGCGAAAAGGACCAGCTCGAAGCAGGCGTGACACCCGATATGATACGTGTTTCAGTCGGGATCGAACACATCGATGATATTATTGCCGATTTTGAACAGGCGTTGAAAAAGATAAAATAGGGAGAGAAGATTAAGGGAAAGGTTTAGGTTGAGGTTGAGGTTGAGCGGAATGGTAAAAGAATTGCATTTTGAGTTCCGGGTGCGTATCATAAAGAAAATAGTACACAGTCATTAACGAATCGGTTATTACGCAGATCATTGCATCACTTCATGTAAACTTTTTTAAAAACTGAGAGAAAGAAAATAATCAATGAAACGAAGTCCGATGTCTTTGAAAAAAGATATTCTTGAGGTGGGCAGGAGAACGTACATACGCGGATATGTTGCATCGAACGATGGAAATATCAGTGCACGGCTGGATCGGAAACACATTTTTATTACACCGACAGGCGTCAGCAAGGGTTTTATGAAGCCAGGCGACCTGATTACCGTCGATATGAACGGCAAGGTGGTTGGTGGCAAGAAGAAACCATCGTCGGAAATCTTTATGCATCTTCACATTTATAAAGAAAGACCGGACGTTAACAGTATCTGCCATGCCCATCCACCTTACGCAACGGGTTTTGCAGTAGCCGGCATTCCGCTCGATCAGTATGTTCTTCCGGAAGTCATTATCACACTCGGAACAATTCCTTTGGTTTCGTACGGCACAACGGGAACGGAAGAATTCTACAAACCTCTTCTCCCCCTCTTACAAGAATACGATGCCTTCCTACTTGCTAACCATGGAGCTTTAACTGTCGGTTCCGACGTCTTCAGTGCATATTATAAAATGGAGATTCTCGAGCATTATGCCCATATCATATTTATAGCACGGAACCTTGGAAAAGTGACCACTTTGAAAGATGAACAGGTACAAAAGCTTATAGCACTAAGAGAACGATATGGTATTCGAAAACCTATCGGTTCGATCACTTCCCGTCAACGATAATGTGCAACAAATATATCTTCGGATAGATCGATTATTATTTTTTCCGCTTCACCGGTTTGTTCGTCGGTATTGCAGTCAGTGGATTGTCAGGCCAGAAGTGCCTGGGATAGCGGGAGCGCATTTGTACGCGAATCTCCGGATACACCGTCTGCCAGAAGCGTCGGAGATCTTGTGTAACGGCAAGCGGACGGGATGCCGGTGAGAGCAAATGTAAAACAATTCCAACCTGACCATTGACAATGCGCGGCGTCTCTGTCTGTCCGAATAATTCCTGCAGCTTCACCGCGAGAACGGGCTGTCCACCGGAAGCATAATCGATTGCAACGCGGGAACCGCTCGGCAGTTTGAGATGTGAGGGTGCGGATCGTTCGAGTTCCTGCCATTGTTTATGCGTGAACCGGGAGCGAAGGATTTCAACCATAGATATCTTATGAAGTTGATCGCGACGCCAAACGTCATTGAGAAACGGTGCGAGCCACGTTTCCAGTGTTTCTAAAAGGGTGGCATTGCTGAGATCAGGCCAATCGTTGTGTGCAATATAATTCCGAAGCCACTCGCTTCTTTCTTGAATTGAGTGCGAATCCTTACTCCATGGAAGACAATCTAAGCCCATCTGTCTTACTCCGTCGATCATTTCCGAGATCACTTTCTCTCCTTGCGGCCTGATGTGCTGTGCCGATATAACAACCGTGCCATAACGTAGAACATGCCGTGCGATTACCGCTTCGTCATCAGGACTCCAGTGGATATCGTCTTCCTCTATTATAGTATCTTTAAAAACCTCCCGCAGGTCTTCTTTCGTAACTGGTGCGGCGAGATAAATCCGAACTTCAGCGCCAAGCCCGTCTACTTCACCAATAGCAATTAACTCTTCCCGCGCGAGAAGACTTCCACGAGGCAGTACGGCTGTCATTCCGTTTGCCATCTGAAAACGGAGGCCTTTATTTTCACGCCGCCTGGCAATCCTTTCAGGGTAGACAAGAGCAAGAAGAATTCCCTGGGCGTGTTCTTTACTTCCCTTCGATTCACTATGAATACCGGCAAGCCGCCTTAATCTCTTTGACTGAGATAGTATGCGTTCACGAATTCCTTCGTCCACAGTTTGTGTCTCATAGAGCATATGCAAACGGGATGCAAGGTCGATGTCGATATCTTCTTTTCCCACAAAGATGTCGCGTTCTTCGAGGAGTGCAGCGATGTCACAGGCAATTTTACCGAGATCCAATTCTTTGCCACGTAAAACCATATGCGATAGTCGCGGATGGAGAGGTAACTCTGCCATGGCACGTCCATGGGTAGTGATTTTGCCCAGAGAATCCACTCCACCGATATCCGCGAGAAGCATCTGTGCCTGTGAAAGATGCGCAGCAGGCGGGGGATCGAGGAACCGTAATCCTTCACCGGTTGGCGCTCCCCATTGCGCGAGATCCAGTGCAAACGGCGCAAGATCGGCAGTTTTAATTTCCGGCTGAGGATAATCGGGAAGCATTTCGTGTTCCGCTTCAGTCCAAAGACGATAGCACACACCCGGCTGCTGGCGCCCGGCACGTCCGCGTCGTTGATCGGCAACAGCCTTTGAAACGGGTATCGTCACCAGACCCGACATCCCTCGCCGTACATCAAAACGGGCAGTGCGTGCTAATCCGGAATCGATGACCGTGCGTACGCCGTCAATTGTCAGACTAGTTTCCGCAACGCTGGTAGAGAGAATTACCTTGCGTTTCCCGGAGGGAGCCGGAGACAATGCCGCTGCTTGTTGTTGATACGATGCATCTCCATAGAGAGAATGAACAAGCACTTTTTCCGCCAACCGTTTTTCCCAAAGAAGATTTTCCATCCGGCGAATCTCGCGACGTCCTGGAAGAAATACCAGCACATCGCCTTCCTGTTTTTCAAGTGCCCGTACAACAGTCTCAGCGACACGGACTTCAATCGGTTTGTCCGAAGCGTAACGCGCGTACTGTGTAACAACCGGAAAACTCTCTCCTTTGCTTTCGATTATTTGTGCATTACCGAGCAGACGTGCAACCGTTATACCATCGAGTGTGGCAGACATGACAAGAATATGCAAATCACTACGCAAGTGTTCCTGCACATCTATTGTAAGTGCAAGGCCGAGATCAGCGTGAATGCTGCGCTCATGAAATTCATCGAAGATTACCAGTGCAACGTCCGGCAGTGCAGAGTCATGTTGAAGCATTCTGCTGAGGATTCCTTCCGTCACCACTTCGATACGCGTGTTAGTGCTGATGGCCGTCTCACCACGAATTCGATACCCCACGGTCTGGCCGACCGATTCGCCAAGCTGAGCCGACATAAATTCTGCAGCACGGCGCGCGGCGAGACGTCGCGGTTCAAGCATCACAAGCTTTTTTGCTTCCATCCATTCAGAGGCAAGAAGTGCAACGGGAACCCGGGTGGTTTTCCCAGCACCCGGCGGTGCGGAAAGAACGACATTGTTCGTTCGTTTAAACGCCTTTAATAACTCCGGTAAGACGCTGTCAATGGGATATGTACGTTTGATTTCCTTCATATAGTTGCCTACTATAGGTTTTTAAATGTACAAAAATTCTTTCGCCGTTGCACGGAATTGAATACTAATCTAATCCTCATTACATTACGGCAATCGTTTTTCGTATTCACACAGATATTCTATGAAATCTCTTTCGGCCAGTCAAGAAAAAAGGGCGATTGCGCTTAGTTCCGTAGGCGCAGCGATATTTCTGACCGGATTTAAGCTTCTGATTGGAATACAGACCAACAGTCTTGGAATACTCTCAGAAGCGGCTCACTCGGCGCTTGACCTCATTGCAGCATTGATGACCTTTTTCGCCGTCATCGTCGCCGATAAACCTCCGGATGAAGAACACAACTACGGTCATGGCAAAATGGAAAACATCTCCGCTCTGGGTGAGACTATATTGCTTATCATCACCTGCGGATGGATCATCTGGGAAGCCGTCGAACGGCTATTCATTCGTTCAACTCATGTTGAAGCGACGTTCTGGGGCTTTTTTATAATGGGTACTGCTATTATCATCGACATCAGCCGCTCGCGTGCATTAAGCCGCGTTGCGAAAAAACATCATAGTCAGGCTCTCGAAGCCGATGCATTACACTTTTCGAGCGACGTCTGGTCGTCACTGACAGTGATCGGAGGCTTGATATTCGTTTCCCTCGGTTACCCAACTGTCGATGCGATTGCTGCTATTATTGTCGCTCTCATCGTATTATTCGTCAGTTATCGTCTTGGCCGGCGAACCGTTGACGCCTTGATGGATCGTGTTCCGGCCGGACTATCCGAAAAAGTCGAAGCTGCTATAAAAGCAGTCCATGGAGTCGAGAAGCTTATCAGTCTTCGTGTACGGCCTTCAGGTGCGAGAGTATTTATTGATGTCACCGTCGGCATCCGCCGCACAATTCCTTTCGAACAGGCGCACAAGATTATGGAACATATCGAACGGGCAGTCCATTCGATTGATACGGCGATCGATGTTATAGTTCATGCCGATCCGCTACGGAGCGATGATGAAACAATCGTTGACCGGATCCAGATGATCGTTGCCAATAAAGGATTGCGAGCCGCCGGAAACCTTGAAGTCCACTACACGAACGGAAAATACCTCGTTAATTTTACCATAGAATATCAAAAAGGAAAAGCATTCGTTGAAGCACACACCATCGCTTCGGAACTTGAAGAGGAAATTCGTGCCGAGATCCCCGCAATTGAAAAAGTGACCATACATATGGAGGAATATTCCCCTTCGGAGATCGTTCTGAGTGATGTCACAAAAATCGAGCAAAAATTGCGCGACGATATCAGGCGGACAATCCTGGAAAATAAAAACTTCCTCGCATGCACCGACCTGACGCTGCTTCAGGAGGGAACCCGATATCGTGTGAATCTGGTATGTACGGTAGGAAAGTCAAAAACCGTCGAGGATGTCCATGAAGTACTCACGGAAATGGAAGCCCATCTCTATAAAAAATTCAAACAGCTCCGGCGAATCACTATACATGCAGAACCGGGGTAAGGAGTTGACGCAATGATCGAGACAATTCTTGAGACCGTCGGACGTACTGCTGTCGTCTATATTGTCATCCTGGCCGGACTCCGGATTCTTGGGAAGAGGCATGTTGCCCAGCTCTCGCTGATCGACCTGGTGTTGATTCTACTTATCAGTAACGCAGTTCAAAACGCGATGGTCGGTCCCGACACCTCTCTTATCGGCGGCATCATCGCCGCTATTACATTACTTATTATGAGTTATTTTTTAACATGGGTATTGTATCGTTATCGTCCCGCTGAAAAATTATTCGAGCCCAATCCACTTCTACTTATCCATAATGGAAAAATTATACAAAAAAACCTCGATGCAGAAAAAATATCCGGAGAGGAGCTTGAGCGCGCGGTTCGTGAACACGGGATCTCAAGCATCAAAGAAGTGAAGATCGCCGTTATTGAAGCGGACGGTACTGTGAGCGTGGTCCAGAAGACTCCCGATGAAAAACGGATCGAATCGTTCAAACATCGAAGAACGAAATCATTTATAAAAAAATAGAAACCTTTCGGATGATATCGGTGGTGGGACGAGCGATGAATATCGCATGCAAGGCGGATTTTACATAAAGTGGGGAAAGTAAGACGCCCACTCCTATTTTAATTCCTTCATCATCGGTATTTCGCCGCAGTCGGGGAATTTCGAACAGTTGATGCAGTCTTTCCAGATTTTATGCGGCAGCTTGGAACGATTTACGTTCTTGTACCCGAACTTCCTGAAATACTCTGGTATATATGTCAATACAAAAACCTTTTTTATCCCCAGCCGTCTTGCTTCATCTTCACATGCCTCGATGAGTTTTTTACCGACGCCTTTTCCGGATTCCGAATTCTTCACTGCGACCGACCGAATTTCGGCCAGATCTTCCCAGCATATCGCCAATGCGGCGGCTCCGATAACCCGTCCATTTTTTCTATATACAAAGTAATCCCGTATCCGCTCATAGATCTCAAGAATCGACCGCTGGAGCATCTTACCTTCTTTTGCATGTCCATTGATGAGTTTTTGAATTTCAGGACCGTCCTTAATTCTTGCTTTCTTGATCATTTTGACCCCTTTTATATGAATGTTCCTTTTATAACATACATAAAAAAAATATATTTCCAAAAAGATTTTTTAAAAAACCGCGGTTCGTTAAATGATCACAGGCTTTGTTCAACACAAATTTTTTATTAAGTTATAGAACTACGAGGAGCTCATAGTGATGAAATATACCCTGATGTGCTTATTATCGACGGTTTTTATCCTTCTTCTTACTACTTCATCCATTGCACAAGAGAGCGAAAAAGATGCGATCTATCAAACCTCAACAATCGACGCCTTACAGGAAGGGGTTTTTGAAGGAAACGCCACATTACAAATTCTAGGCAAATTCGGAAATTTCGGCATCGGCACATTTCAGGATCTCGATGGGGAAATGGTTTTAATCGACGGATATTTTTATCAGATTAAAGCGGACGGAAAAGTATATCAACCAGTAAATAGTACGCAAACACCATTCGCTATGATCACCTTTTTTGAACTGGACATGCAGATCACGCTCGAATATCCGGTGGATTTAAAAGAATTACTATCTCGCATCGATAGTCTTCTTCCCACAAAGAATATTTTCTATGCGATAAGAATTGACGGCGATTTCAGTTATGTAAAGACCCGGAGTGTTCCCAAGCAGACGAAACCGTACTCACGTCTCGCGGATGTTGTCAAAAACCAATCGATTTTCGAACTGGAAAATCTGAAAGGGACGATCATCGGCTACTGGCTTCCCGAATATATGAAAGGGATCAGCTCTACGGGTTATCACCTGCATTTTATATCGGCAGATAAGAAATCGGGCGGGCATTTATTGGGGTGCCAGATGACCGGCGGAATAATCTCGTTGGACTACACATACAAATATAACCTCGACCTTCCGGTGCAAAGCGATTTTTTTCAGCTAGATTTAAGCGGCAATAAACATAAAGAATTAGAGAAGATTGAAAAATAAACAGTAGGCTCTTATTTCCTCTTAACCGCTGCGGTTCTTGCATCGTGAACGACTAATCTCAGGCTTTTTGGGAATACAGACTTTCGACGGCTGTCTTTATTACTCTGGCACTCTTCTGCAGGAGATCGAATTCTTCGTCGCTAAGGGGCGGCGGGAATGCTGCCAGGACACCGTCGCCTCCGATAAGATGCGGAAGGGAGAGTGTGACATCCGCGACACCGACGATTTCCGGCACCCTCGTGCACACCGTAAGGATAGAACGCTGGTTATGGAGGATAATATCTACAATCCGTGCGAGAGCACTGCCAACACCGTAATATGTAGATCCTTTTCCTTGTATGATATGATAAGCTGCACGGCGGACCTGCTCGTCGATTTCTCTCCGAACTTCATGATCACAGTATGCGTTTCGCTTACGGCAAAAATCTTCAAGCGGCATCCCACCCACAGTCGCAAGAGACCATGTAAGCACCTCCGAATCTCCATGTTCACCGAGGACATAGGCATGGACATGAAGCGGATCGACTCCTAGATGACGTCCGAGGAGCGTCCGAAAACGTGCGGTATCGAGCGTGGTACCTGATCCGAGTATGCGGCTTGATGAAACGCCAAGTGGTGCGGCAAAATCTGTGGCAAGATGCGTCATCACATCGACGGGATTTGTCGCGACGACAAGCACAGCGTCCCGCGCATTTTCAAGAACATTTGGAATTACTTCCCGGAAAACCTCTGCATTTCGTCCGAGCAATTGCAGCCGTGTTTCGTTCGATTTCTGACTGACGCCCGCGGCAATTATCACAACCCGTGCATCAGATAGATCGGAATACTCACCCGGATAAACGCGGAGCGGGTAGGCAAATGGAATTGCGTGTGATATGTCGTCCGCTTCGGAGCGCGCCCGTTGAGCGTTTTTATCCACTAGCACGATTTCACGACCTACACCGCGCATCACCATGGCATATGCAGCGGTGGCTCCAACGACTCCGGAACCGACAATACCGATTTTCATTCAATCACTGTCAAGATTATTAAAGAACAGTATGCATCAAACACAGATTCTTTTGAGTATAAATGAACTCATTGATTCCAGAAATGAAAAACAGTTTCCAGGGAAAAAAAGTTCACTTCTTTTGCCGCATTAAATAATTATTACAAGATTTTGCCGCCTCTCTTCCATGCCAGATCGCCCGAACGACCAGTGAAGCCCCTGTCATCGCGTCGCCAGCAGCAAAAACTCCCTGCACCGATGTGGCATAATTCCCGTCGGTTCTGATGTTACCCCTCTGATCTAATTCAATCCCCAAATTTTTAATAATATCATTATGCTCAACATGCAGAAATCCCATGGCGAGTAAAACCAGATCTACATCCTGTGTGAATTCCGATCCCGGTACATCTGTCATCTCGAATTGTTTCCCTGGCTTTTCTTTCCATTCCACACGATTGAAATGGCCGGATGTAACTTTCCCGTCCTTACCGATGAACATTCTGGTTCCGATGGACCACTCACGTTCACAGCCTTCTTCGTGAGACGATGAGTTTTTCAGGAATTTTGGCCAATCGGGCCAGTCGGGATTATACGATTCACCCCATTCCTCCGGTTTTGGAAGAATTTCGAATTGATAGACTTTCTTAGCACCCTGTCGGATAGCTGTACCGACGCAGTCTGAACCGGTGTCACCTCCGCCGATGACAAGGACATTTTTTTGTCCAGCCCAGATGATCTCGTCTTTTTTCTTCATTCCCGCAACGAAGCGGTTTGATTGTGCCAGATAATCCATCGCGAGATGAATCCCCTGCAATTCCCTGCCGGGTACATTCAAATCACGCGGCTGTCCTGCACCGAGCGTGAGGAGAATAGCATCGAAGTCCTTTTTCAATTCATCAGCAGAGACGTCTTTGCCGACATTCATATTTGTTTTAAAGAGTACTCCTTCTTGTTCCATTTGATCCAGCCGTCGATCAAGTACCGCCTTTTCCAGTTTGAAGTCAGGGATGCCATAGCGAAGGATCCCACCGATTCTGTCGGATTTCTCATAAAGAACAACGGAATTCCCGGCACGGCGCAGCTGTTGTGCGGCGGCGAGTCCTGCCGGTCCGGAGCCGATCACGGCCACACGTTTTCCAGTTTCGAACGTAGGTGGATGTGGAACAATCCAGCCATCATTGAAAGCCCTTTCAATGATGGAGAGCTCGATGTTTTTTATCGATACCGCGTTATCGTTGGCAGCCAATGTGCAGGCAGCTTCACAGGGGGCGGGACAAATTCTGCCGGTGATTTCCGAAAAATTGTCTGTTAGTTCAAGACGTTCATATGCTTTCTTCCATTTTCCCTGATATACCAGATCGTTCCAATCCGGGATGATGTTGCCAAGCGGACAACCGATAGAATGACAATAGGGAACATTGCAGTCTATGCAGCGTGCTCCCTGGCGTTTCATTTCTTCCTCAGGAGGAAGATGCAGAAATTCACGATAATCGTGAATCCTTTCTTCCACCGGGCGTTGCGTGGGATTGATTCGTTCATATTCAAGAAAACCCGCCACCTTACCCATTACTCCTCCTCGATCAACACTGGAACCGCCTTATTCCGGAACCGGCCTTTTTAAAATACAAACCTGATCGTTAACTCTGATCAGGTTTGAAATATATAATAATAATCTAAGATTTTTTATGCGAGAGTCAAGAATATTCCCTTTTATTCTCAACTCTGGATGTAAAAATGGAGAATTATTTACACATCGCAGACAGGATAAGTTTAATCAAAACGCAAGGTGCTTGCGATTAGGTCGTTCGTAATATCCGGATTTTTATATCCCAACTCTTTTCTAAATAAGAAAAATGTTATACCCAATTGCTTTTTACGGTCTATAACTTTTTTGAATTCTTCACTCATGTTAGTTGTAAAAAATGTGCAATATTCCCTGACAATATCATCGGAACACCAAAGCAGTATTCTCATTCAGTTGTAGAGTAAAAAAATCTCTGGACGACAAAATCGCTGGCGCGCAGCGGCTAGAAGGGATGCCGTGTGTTGGCGCCAATTCGTGCGTTTCGATCGAGGCATACAAAAAGCATTTAATATTATTGATTTTTCAATGGACAATAAGGCCGAGATCGACGGACTTATTTTTGCCATTTCAATAGCGTGCGTTGGAGGCCATCGAACGCGGGTTGCGATTTTGTCAGGCTTTCTTTCTGTCACTTTCTTTCCAGAAAGAAAGTGACAATAATTATGACCCTCTCACTTGCCCCCAGCCGTGCACGATAAATTTCGTGCTGGTGAGTTCGGTGAGCCCCATCGGACCGCGTGCATGGAGCTTCTGCGTGCTGATGCCGATTTCTGCACCGAGTCCGAACTCAAATCCATCGGTAAACCGGGTTGAGGCATTGACATAGACCGCCGCCGAATCGACTTCGCGGAGGAATCTCTCACTGTGCTCTTCTTCACCGGTAACGATAGCATCGGAATGATGAGAACCATATCGATTGATATGCCTGATTGCGTCATCCAGATTTTTTACTACTTTGACCGCGATAATAAGATCGAGATATTCTTTATACCAGTCAGTTTCGCCGGCAGGTATGACATCCTTAATAATTAATCGGGTTTTTTTATCACCCTTCACCTTCACTCCAGCACCGCGTAACCTCTGCACGATGACGGGAAGAAATTCCCCTGCGATATTCTCGTGCACAAGTAATTTCTCTGCCGCATTACAAACAGAAGGCCGCTGTACTTTGGCGTTAAATACAATTTCCGTGGCCTGTGCGAGATTGGCGGAACCATCGACATAGACGTGACAATTCCCTTCACCGTGTGCAATCACAGGCACAGACGAGTTTACCTGAATATATCGAATGAGCTGTTGACTTCCTCGTGGAATAATGACGTCGAGTGAGTCATCCTGTTTAAGCATAACCTTCACTGCTCTCCTGTCCGTAGTGTCGATAAATTCCACGCACCCCGCAGGAAGCTTCGTTTCCTTCAAAGCAAATTTAATGATTTCAACGAGTTTCTTATTTGTATGAATGGCCTCCGAGCCACCCCGGAGCAGCACGGCATTACCTGATTTCAGGCAGAGCACCGATGCATCGATCGTCACATTCGGACGCGCTTCGTAGATGATACCGACGGCACCGAGGGGCACACGCATTTTTTCGACGATAAGTCCGTTCGGCCGTTGACTCTTCTCAAAGGTCTGCCCCACCGGATCTGGAAGTGCAATAACGTCTTCGACTCCACCGATCATCTGGCCGATTCTTTTCTCGTCCAGCGTCAGTCTATCGATCAACACCTTCGACAGTTTAATCTTCTCGGCGTTACTTAAGTCTTTCGCATTTGCCTTGAGAATTGCGGGCGTTTCCCGCTGAAGAAACATATTAATTTTCCCAAGCAATTCGTTTTTGTTTTGCGTCGAGAGAGTGTACAATACTCTACTCGCCTCCTTGACCGATCGTGCCTTTCGTATAACGACATCAGCGAGCATGGTTATTCTCCGGTAATAACGAGATTATCTTTATGAATGACTTCGTCGCACGGTTTGCAGTTCAATATTTTTTCAATATCGCCTGTCTTTTTTCCTTTGATTTTTTTGAGATCGTCTGAAGAATATTCCGATACACCTTTTGCAATTTCGTTTCTTTCGACGTCCTTCACGGCGATGGTATCATTTGCGCTGAAATCTCCCTGCACCTCGAGAATTCCGGATGGAAGCAGGCTTTTATGTTTTTTTAACAGCGCTTCTTTCGCCCCATCATCCACTATGACGGATCCTTTCGAGTGCGAAATAAATCCGATCCATTTTTTACGGACATTTAGATTGGTTTCTCTGGGCAAGAAAAGTGTCCCCCTAAAATTCCCGGAAAATATTTCTTCGATCGCCCGTGGATTTGTGCCGTTTGCAATGATCATGGCAATCCCTGCCGATACACATCGCTTGGCTGCCTGAATTTTTGTAATCATGCCGCCGGTACTTAAATCGCTGCCGCTTTTCTTGGCAAGTTTTTCAACCTGAGCGGTAATTCTTTCGACGACCGGAATCAATTCGGCTTTCATGTTTCTTGAGGGATCATCGGTAAACAATCCGTCGATATCTGTCAGAATCACAAGTACATCCGCTTCGATGAGGTTTGCCACCAGTGCCGAGAGATTGTCGTTGTCGCCGAGCTTTATTTCTTCGATGGCGACAGAATCATTTTCATTAATCACCGGCACAACGCCTTTTTCAAAAATGACTGAGAACGTATTTTTTGCGTTAACATATCGCCCGCGGTTTATGAAGTCGTCTTTCGTCAACAGAATCTGAGCGATATCGATCCCCTGTTTTCTGAAGGCGGTTTCGTAAGCTTCCATCAGCAACGGCTGACCGACCGCTGCGGTTGCCTGTTTCTCCGGAATCGATCTTGGCCGCGTTTGAAGTTTTAATGCGGCAACGCCGGCACCGATTGCTCCCGAGCTCACGATCGCTACGTCATTGCCAAGCGATTTGAGGAAAGCAACACTTGAGGCGATCTCATCGATTTTTTCCGGATTGACTCCTTTTACCTTGTCAGCAAGGAGATTTGTGCCGATTTTAATTACTATTCTTTTTCTTGTACCGATGATTTGTTTCAGTCGATGCATAGTATGTTATTCCCGGTTTTAGAGGGCGCTCTATATATAATATAGTATAAGGTTTTTTGAGAAAATCCACTATATTGTATTTTACTTGTCAATTTTGTAGAATTGCAGTACATAATCATTGTCCAATGAAAGGAGTGCACTGATGGATATTTTATTTGTCATCGGGAGAATTATCTTCGGAGGGTACTTCATTTTTGGCGGCATTAATCATTTCAGGCATTTGAAGATGATGTCTGAATACTCCAAAATGAAAGGGGTTCCTCTTCCGGGAGCTGCGGTCTCTTTCTCAGGTTTATTGCTGCTGATCGGTGGGATAGCGATTTTTCTTGGAGCGTACGTCCGTCTGGGAGTTCTTTCACTCGCTCTTTTCCTGATTCCGGTTTCATTCATGATGCACAATTTCTGGAAGATTCAGGATCCGCAAATGAAGATGGGCGAGATGGTCAACTTCATGAAGAACATGGCATTACTCGGAGCTGCTCTAATGCTGTTGGCAATCCCGAGACCATGGCCTTTCCGGTGGTTTTTCTGAGACGAATTGGGTCTTACGCCCCCTGCGGGGGCTATGCTTTATATTGAGGTGGCAATCCCACATCCATGGCGACGGAGTATGCGGAGGTTGGATGTGGGTTATGATCTATCGACCCTACGGGTCTTAACACTAATAATTAGAACGAATACGGGTTACAGATCTGTAGTCTTACGCCCCCTGCAGGGGCTCCGCTATGTATTGAGGTGGCAACCCCCACATCCGTGGCAACAGAGTATACGGAGAATGGATGTGGGTTATGATCTATCGACCCTACGGGTCTTAGCTCTAATAAATATGGGTTCTAATATTGGGATGTTGAATCCGAAATTCAACATTCAAGAATAGATCGAAAAGGCTTTCGAATTAAACCCAAGTCCCGAAGGTCAATAACCTCTACGAGCCGTAGGCCGTAGGGGACGAAAGAAAACCAATCAAGCCACGGAGTGGCGTTAGATCTTTGACCATGACGTTAGTCATGGTTTTGATAAAGCATCTCTATCATCAAGCCCCGGAGGGGCGTAAGAAAATCATATCAATCCCAGAGGTACCTCTCATCAAATTCAATTCCATGCATCGATAGTAATTCTATATACTCAGTTATAAAATCTTTTCTTCGATGATGTTCCTCCTGGCGAACAATATATTCTGTGACTGCATTAAGATTTGATTTACTAACACTGAAAGCTCCATATCCCGTTTGCCATTCAAAATCACTATTATCTGATGATAATTCATGTGCCCAGCGCGAAGAATTTGTTTTCACAATACGCATTATTTCGGAGACCGACATCCGAGCAGGAAGAGCGATAAGCATATGGACATGATCTCTTGACCCATTAATCTTGATAGGTATTCCACCGAGTTCGCGTACTATCCCTCCCATGTAAGCGAATATTCTGGACCTTAGATTATCTTTCAGGTAGGGTAAACGGTTTTTTGTTCCGAATACACAATGTAAATATAATTGAATGTAGGTATGACTCATAATCTTATAATCCTCCAAATCCATAGTCTTACGCCCCCTGCGGGGGCTATGCTTTATATTGACGTGGCAATCCCACATCCATGGCGACGGAGTATGCGGAGGTTGGATGTGGGTTATAATCTATCGACCCTACGGGTCTTAGCTCTAATAATTAGAACGAATACGGGTTACAGATCTATAGTCTTGTGTCCGCTGCGGGGGCTCTGCTATGTATTGAGGTGGCTAACCCCACATCCGTGGCAACAGAGTATACGGAGAATGGATGTGGGTTATGATCTATCGACCCTACGGGTCTTAACACTAATAATTAGAACGAATACGGGTTACAGATCTGTAGTCTTACGCCCCCTGCAGGGGCTCTGCTATGTATTGAGGTGGCCAACCCCACATCCGTGGCAACAGAGTATACGGAGAATGGATGTGGGTTATAATCTATCGACCCTACGGGTCTTAGCTCTAATAAATATGGGGTACAGTACTGGGATGTTGAGTCTGAAATTCGGTATTCGATAATAGATTGAAAAGGCTTTCGGATTAAACCCAAGTCCCGAAGGTCAACAACCTCTACGAGCCGTAGGCCGTAGGGAGTGTAAGAAAAACCAATCAAGCCACGGAGTGGCGTTAGACCTTTGACCATGACGTGAGTCATGGTCTTAATAAAGCATTTCTATCCTCAAGCCCCGGAGGGGCGAAAGAAAATCATCGCGTTCTCACCTCAAAAGAACCATCTTCCGAGTTTCGATTACCTTGCCCCTTGTCATCCTATAAAAATAGATGCCGCTCGGTAAATCATTGCCATCAAATCGAATCGTATGGCTTCCGGCATTGAGCAGACCATGATAAATAATCCCAACTCGCCGACCTAAAATATCAAATACTTCGAGTGTTACTTCCGATGGCGCGGGAAATGTGAACGAAATATTTGTTGCCGAATTGAATGGATTCGGATAATTCTGGAATAAATAAAAAGTGCAGGGCTCTTTGTATTGTGGTATCGAGGACACTGCCCCGCTCCCGACAAGCGGCAGATTGATGTACGAAGGTTGTAAATTCGACGAGATAACTGTGTTCAACGTCGACCGGAAATATGGAATCGAATATGCAATATCCCCCGTGCCCATATCGAGCGATGTTATCTCGATACCGATCCTGTGTCCTGCTGGAATAATATGTGACAGCGCATTACATTCATAACCTATTTCTATTACCTCCGACGGATTATATTCCCGTACTCCATAAGTTCCCCTCGTCATCAATTGCCATATATCTCCCGTATCCGATTGAACGACATCGAAGAGCCGAATATGCGATTGAAATTGGGCCGAATTGCTTTTCATGTGAAAACTGACTGCCGGAGTACCGGTGACCTCCATGGTATCTACCGTGGGTCCCGACAGAAATCGCACCGGTGTGCTTTGAAATGCATTGAGAAATCTCTGTCCGCTGTATCCGACTATCCAACCCGAATCAGAGGAAAATGTGGAATCATACACTAATGAAAAAGATGCGGAACTCTCTGTTGTCGGCGGAGCGGGACTGAGTATGCCGTTATTTATATAGAGGCGAAGAATCCCCTCCGGATCAGGCGGCCATTTATCCGTAATATGATGCGGCCACTCGGGCCTGTCGTCTGCATAGAATACGCGCGGTAAAGTATCTCCGGAAAGCGTATCGTTTTTCAGCCAGCGATTGAGCCAGTCGAGATTTTCATATACCCAGAAAGACGCTTCATCAAAATCGAGAACTGTATCATATCCGTGTCCATTTGTGCCATAGTATGACCAGATCGGAACACGACGCTGTAAGAGATTTGCGGCCGCCCTGATTCCCGAATTGACGGGAAAGAGAATATCAGTCCAACCGAGTCCCTGTATGACCGGAATCCGGATGCTGTCGATGTATCGCTCAAGATCCCGCTGATCGACATATGACTTTACGCTGTCATAAAGATCCTGAACGATAAAATTTTTTACACGATCACGGTCGGTAGAATAACGAACAGAACCGAGTGTCATCTCACGATAGAGACCCTGCTTGACACAATTTTCAGGAATAAGGTCGAGTGCAAAGTGCGGAGTCGCGAGCGACGGTGCAACAGCTTTCACGCCGGGCATATTGTACGCAGCAGCCATCCACGAATGAATTCCCCCCTGCGAGCCGCCTGCAACGGCTATCCGGTTGCTATCAATCCCCGCCGTGCTGCGAAAGTATTGTATTACTTCCTGGAGGTCCTGTTTTTCCCTTTCACCCATCGTTGTCGATTCGCCACCCGAACCTCCCTGTCCGCGCACGCTGTATGCTATTGATGCATATCCACTGAAAGAGAGAAGTGTCGATAGAAGCGACATATCGCCTTTATTCCCTCCATAGCCATGGACCAGCACAACACCGGGTGAATTACCAACAGGAGAAAAACCCAGGGGCAGAGTAATCGTCGCCTCCAGTTGAATACTATCACTCATTGTGATCATAACATCAGACGAGATCGATGCGTTTTGGGCCGGAAGAACAATCGGAGTGAAAAGAAGTACGAAGAAAAACCTATTTATCTTCAATGATATTACTCTCATTAGAACAATGATGTTGTCTCAATACTTGCCCTGAGCCCGCCGGCCTGTCCGCCAGTTTTTATGGCGGAAGGCGGGTCGAAGGGCGTCCGCTTCGCGGAATACTCAACAACCTGGCCATTTCATTTTTGATTAGAAACTCTTTACATCTCTCCATTTTATGGAGCACCCCATAGCCGGGAATTGTTCTGGAGCTATGGGTTTTCCCTCAGCAAGCGCTGTGACGGCATTTTTCAAATCCTGTACCTTCACCTTTGATTCATCCTGCCAGTTATCGTCGACACGGCCATGATACACCAGCCTTTTCGAGGCATCAAACAGATATGGATCAGGTGTACATTGCGCTTTGAAGGTCCGGGCGACATCCTGCGATTCATCGATAAGGTACGGAAATGGAATTCCCCATTCTTTAATCTTCTTCTTCATTTCACCGGGGGCATCTTCTGGATAATCGGGGTGAACATTCGGATTGATCGCTACCGTATTAATACCGAGCGGCTTTGCATACTTGCCGATGCGTATAACGCGTGGCCAGACCGCTTTCGCATACGGACAATGGTTGCAGGTGAACACGACGAGGAGTCCTTTTGCTCCGCACAGTTTCTCACTTGAGTACACGGCACTGGAAGGATCCTTCAGCTCAAACGCCGGCATCAATGTGCCGAGAGGGATATCAAGAGATTCTAGGAGTGCCATCACTCATTCTCCAAATATTCCGAAAAATGTTCTATTTCCCTTGCTATCAGAAATCGAGATTCGTAGATTAAGGTACAAAACCAAAGACTTGATTGCAACTGATATGATTTCTTACAACACTATCAAGCTCCGGACGGATCTTCTCTTCCGTTCGCTTCGGCACAGAAACTTCCGACTTTTTTTTATCGGACAAGGAATCTCGCTCATCGGCACCTGGATGCAGCAGATCGCGATGATATGGCTCGTCTACAGCATCACAGGGTCTGCGTTTTTGCTGGGAGTTGTTGCATTCTCGGCGCAACTGCCGGTGTTTATAATTTCACCCTTCGCGGGGGTTTTTGCCGACCGATGGAACCGCCGCCGCCTTCTGGTTTTCGAGCAGTCTGTTGCCATGACACAGGCTCTCGTTCTTGCGCTCCTGACGTTGACAAATACGATTACAGTGTGGCATATCGTAGTTCTTGGCGTACTCCTCGGGATTGTCAACTCCATTGATATGCCGGTCAGGCAATCGTTCATGATCGAAATGATAGGCAACAGGGAAGATCTGGCAAATGCGATCGCCCTGAATTCTTCGCTGGTCAATTCAGCGCGACTGATCGGACCTACGATTGCCGGAATCATCGTTGCAGCTTTCGGAGAAGGCATCTGTTTTCTGCTCAACGGTCTCAGTTTCATTGCGGTAATAATAGCGCTCCTGAAAATGAATGTGACGGAACGTGCACATACACACGAGGAACATCATGTCATCAAAAAATTGCATGAGGGTTTTCTCTATGTCTCGAGATTCCGGCCTATCCGATCGATATTGTTATTGCTTGCGCTTATAAGCCTTATGGGAGTTCAGCCGGTGCTTATGCCCGTATTTGTGAAGGATGTCCTCCACGGCGGACCACACACATTCGGTTTCCTAATGGCGGCATTAGGACTGGGTGCACTCACCGGTGCGGTATATCTGGCATCCCGGAAAAGCGTGGCGGGATTGGGAAAACGAATAGCATATGCAGCAGGCACTTTCGGAGCCGGACTTATTGCCCTCTCTGCAATAAATGTTTTCTGGCTTGCCGAGGTCTGCATGTATCTCACCGGATTAGGGATGATGGTTCAGATGGCATCGAGCAATTCGATTCTCCAGACAATCTCGGATGACGATAAACGGGGGCGTGTGATGAGTTTTTATGTCATGGCTTTTATGGGAATGGCTCCTTTCGGAAGTTTCCTGGCCGGCAGCCTGGCCACGACCATCGGTGTACAGTGGACGTTGTTTTTTGATGGAGTCGTATGTTTGTCAGGCGCTCTGCTGTTTGCGCGCGACCTGCCAGAGATACGGAAAATTCTCCATCCGATTTACGTCAGGATGGGAATTATTTCGGATATGCCTTCGGAAACGTGAAGGGCTGTTTTAAAAGCAATGATACATGTAATTTATGATTTGAATTTTATGACATTAGCAAACCACTGCTATTGCATTTTCATAAATTATTACGTATTATTCTAACGATAAGAAATTCCCCCTTCTCACGAAACCCATTCCATGGAATAAATAAATGGCAGTAAGTATCTTCGACAGCAAACAGAGACAACCAAACGATTTTGACGTTTCAGAAGCACTCGGGAAATCAAGGCGATTCTGGGATGAATTACGTGAATATGTCGGCGCATCCTTCTCCCCTATCACCGAGGAATGGAAATCGTACGGGGAAAAATCCGGCTGGACAATGAGCATGAAATACGACGGGCATACAATGTTTTACCTGTACCCCAGCAAGGGGTATTTCCTGGTTTTATTTGTGTTTGACAAAAACGCGGTCGCAGTAGCCGAAAAAAGTTCTTTGCCTCCGAATATCATGAATAAAATCCGGGACGCACGGCCATATGCCGAAGGCAGATCGTTCAATATCGAAGTTCGCGTTACAAGCGATCTCGAGATTGTAAAGAAACTCATTGACATAAAAGTCAAGAATTAACGTCATCACGAGTCTTCCAAACAAAGTCGGTGCTCCGCGCCGGCTGTTATATCCTCGTTCCCACAACCATCATACTACCATGAAAAAAATATTTTCAATTTCTTTTATATATTTTTTAACATTGGGATTCATTTATTATTCCAATGCCCAGACCATATCAGATCAACAGAATGCTAAAATCGAAAAAGAGATCGATTCTGTCTTTATTATTGAGGTGAAGGCTGCCGAGAGCCTCGATACGGAGAAACTGACTGAAGCCGTTGACGATAGATACAATGCAGGTTTCATTGTCAACGGATTATATTTTGAACGATTTGACTCATTAATGAATAACTTCAAAACGCGGTCTCGGGGCGTCGACAATCAGCACATTACGATTAAAAGTAAAAAAATAACCGTTCTTTCGGAAAATATTGCTCTATTGACTGCCTCCGGAGATACGAAAGTAAATGTCAGTTCGGGCAATCCTTTTATGGTAAAATTTTTCTGGTCGTTCGTTTATGAAAAACTCAACGGTAAATGGAAAGTAATTCAATCACATCAATCAAACATAAGATAAGGACGGCAATGAACAGTGGTTATTATTCGATTACTTCCGGGATGACGAGTTTGGCGATCGACCCTGCAGCCGGAGGAAGGATAATCTCATACAAATTGGATGACTATGAATTCCTTACCTGCAAGGAGATTCACCCGGATAATTACGGGTCAACATTCTGGCCAAGTCCTCAGTCATTATGGAACTGGCCGCCGCCGCCGGTACTGGACAGCGACCCTTATTCGGTCTGGGAAAAAAAGAAATCGATAAAAATTACCAGCGAAAAGGATCCCATTACCGGTTTCCAATTTGTAAAAGAATTCTCCGCCGGCAAGAATCGGTCTCTTGCGGAAATGAACTTGACGTACACAATCATCAACAAGAGCGATGAGATAAAGAAAACCGCTCCATGGGAAATTTCCAGAGTACATAAAGGCGGACTGTTATTCTTCCCTATCGGAGAGCGGCCAATGGGAAAAAAGCAATTCGAGCTTGCCCGTGCAGATATTATGAACGGCATTACCTGGTATAAAGACGAAAAAGAAAGACCGGCCAGCGAAAAGCTCAGCATCACCGACGGTTCCGAAGGCTGGGTGGCATACGCAATCGACGGCAAATTATTCATCAAGAGATTCCGCGATATAAAACCGGAAATGCAAGCACCGGGAGAAGCAGAAGTACTCTTTTATATCAGTCCGGCAGCGGATTATATAGAAATTGAAATTCAGGGGAAATATGAAACTCTAAAACCGCGGGAAAAATCAATCTTCAACGTAAAATGGATCGGCGCGCATATCCCGCCGGATATAAATGTGGAGAAAGGAACTCAAGAGCTCGTCGAATTTGTTAGAAAGATGATAAAACATACCTGAGAAATTGCAATGTGTCTATCAACCGATCAATCCTTACCATCCGGATCTCTGCGGCTTAAGTATATATAGAGTATGTGGTTTTGTAGAGAGAATAATTATGAAAGAGAGGAAATACTGGATCGATTATCGAGGGGCAGGCCGACATGAACCATACCAATCTTGATTATCATTAAATATTTTCCGTTCATGCTGGGAAAAAAGAAACTTGCCGCTTCCCCCGGCGTCTGATAAACACATCGAAAATACTTGTCAATAAACAGGAGGTACAAAGATGAGACATTCCTCAGGAGTGATCAAATTCGTCGTGGTATTCGTGATGGTGTTCGGTCTGTTCTGCCAGATCCAGACTGCGCGAGCAGGAGATGATGCGCCGCAGAATGCAAAATTGGAAATTGAGAAACTCACACTTTTCAAAAACGGATTCGGATTCATAGTATCAAACGCAACATTGCCGGAGAACGCCCAATCTGTAAGGATCGGACAACTGCCGGTGCCGGCCTTTGGCACTTTCTGGGTCGGATACCCGAAGGATGTAAAACTGCAAAGCCTTATCACGTCGATGGAAGATCAGGAAAAGAAAGTACCAGTACAATCTATCGGAGAACTATTGCGATTGAATGCGGGGCGCAAAGTGATATTGTATACCTCTGGTCGCGATGTTGAATGCACGGTACTGGCAGAGACAACACCGAAAGAACCCCCGGAAACTCAAAATCCCTACTTTATGGGGACACGTCGGTTACAAGATTCCTACGGCAGGAATATATCGGAGATCCCTCCGAGCAAAATACTCATAATAAAAACTGCCCAGGGAATTATAGCCATGGAAGCCAGTTCAATTTATCGTGCCGAGTTTATAGATGGTGAGCCTGTTAATACAACATACATTACACAGAAACGTCCAAGTATACGGATGAAGCTTGAGAAACCCGCCGGTGGTGAAAAAATCTCCGTCAGTTATCTCGCCCGCGGCGTTACATGGTCCCCGAGTTATCTCATCGATCTGTCGGACCCGAAGACTGCAAAATTCAGCGCCCACGCGGTGATCGTGAACGAGATGACCGATTTTAAAAATGTGAAGTTGCAGCTTGCGACCGGTTTCCCGAATATCAAGTTTGGAGAGATCCTGAATCCTGTGGCAAAAAGCCAGAGCCTGGCAGAATTTCTCGGTTCCTTATCCAGTACCCGCGGTCGCCAGCCGGGAGATCAGTACATGGTAACTCAACAAGCATTGATGTCGAATGTGGGATTGGCGAGCAGCTTTGAGGAAGAAGCATCTTCTTTAGTCCCGGGTTACTCTACAGCGACAGAAGGATTGGTTGCTGAAGATCTCTTTTTCTATCCTGTCAAAAATTTCACATTAATGAAAGATGAAACCGCGTGGCTTCCGCTCTTTACCGCAGAGATGCCGTATAAACATGTCTACACATGGAAGATCGGAGATTTTCTCGACAAGGAGGATCGCTACCGCACTGAGAGGGAAACGCAGGAACGTAAGACTCCAGAGGAGGTATGGCACTCCTGCCGTTTGGTCAATACTCTCAGCATGCCGCTGACCACTGCGGCAACTGAATTTGTGACCAACGGTGAATTTACAGGACAGGATGTTTGCTACTATACAGCGCCCAAAGCTGAAACGACAATCCGGATCAACAAGGCGCTGAATCTGCTGGCAGAACAGGCTGAGATCGAAGTCGAGCGCAAGCGAGAGGCCGCCGTATTCCATGGGTATCATTACGATCTTGTAAAGGTGCAGGGCGAGTTAAAAATTCGAAATAAGCTCGATAAGACAATCAATGTCGAGATAACCAAAGAGTTATCCGGTGAAGTCCTCGAGAGTCTACCGGAATCAAAAGATATTAAAACAGCTAAAGGGCTCAAACAGGTGAACCCGAAGCACATACTCACATGGGGAATCGACTTGAACCCGGGCGAAGAACAGACCGTTACTTATCAATATCAGGTGTATATCCGGGAATAAAAGATTTGCGTCATCAATTATATCTCGTTACCCAAAGAGGAAGAAACGCAAGTATTAGGTAAGCAACTCTGCTGAGATGTATAAGGAGTACGTCTAATTAAATAGAGCATGCCAGGTAAAAAACCTTTTATCAGGATTTAACAACTGATAACGTACGTACAATTATTGAAATAGAAAACCTTATGTCATACAAATATGCTTCAATCGCTTTCGTGTTCGTTTTTACACTCAGTGCGGTTGCAGGAGGTCAGAAGCAACTCAAGGACTATCTCACCAACCTCCCTTTCCCGATGCAGGAAATTAGGGAACCGCAGTTCCCCGAACTGATCGTTAGTATCGTCGATTATGGAGCTATCGCCGACGGTCACACATTAAACACCAGAGCATTTAACGATGCCATTACAGCGTGTGCTAAAGCGGGCGGTGGAACAGTTGTCGTCCCGTCCGGGACATGGATAACCGGGCCGATCAAAATTGAAAGCAATGTCAACCTGCATGTCGAGAAGGGAGCGCTCGTTCAGTTCAGCAGGAAAATCGAAGATTTTCCGTTCATTGCGGGTTTCAGCGGCAAATCCAGGCGTTATATAATCACACCGCCTATCTATGCATACAAAGCAAAAAATATTGCCATCACAGGCGACGGCGTTTTTGACGGCTCCGGTGAAGTGTGGCGCTATGTAAAAAAAATCGATATGACGGATACTCAATGGAAAGCCCTCGTTGCATCCGGAGGCATTGTAACACCCGATGGTAAACAGTGGTGGCCATCAAAGGAAGCAATGGAAGGAGAACGCTATCTGAGTGAAAGTGAAAAGTTGAATAAGGAGCTCTCAGAAGCGGATTTTAAAAAAACGCGGGAATATTTGCGTCCGAACCTCGTGCATATCGAACAGTGCAACGATATATTACTTGACGGTCCGACCTTCGAGAACTCGCCAAAGTTCAACATAATTCCCAGCCATTGTGAAAATGTTATCATCCGCAATGTGAAGGTGCTCGCGCCGGAGTACGGACAAAACACCGACGGCATCGATCCAAGGTCGTGCCGCAACGTAGTGATCTACAATTGCACCGTGAACGTGGGCGACGATGGAATCTGCCTCAAGCCGTCAACCATTGCCGAGAGCCAGACACCTGGGCCGTCGTGTCAGAATATCATAATTGCCGACTGCATAGTCTATAAGGCGCACGGGGGATTTGTCATCGGCAGTGAGAGCTATGGCGGCGTGTGTAATGTCTCCGTCCGTAACTGTCTCTTCATCGGAACGGATGTAGGACTTCGTTTCAAATCGGCTCGCGATAGAGGTGGATTAGTCGAAAAGGTATTCATCGACGGAATTCAAATGCTCGGGATAAGAACCGACGCCATTCTCTTTGATATGTATTACACCGGCGGATCCCCTGAGGCTGAAGCCACCAAGAACCTGACCTTGCGGAAGGCGGAGCCCGTGAACGACATGACACCCCAGTTCAGAGATTTCCATGTCAGGAACATCGTCTGCAACGGAGCCGACCGGGCGATTGTCATCAACGGACTTCCCGAGATGTCGATTAATAACATAGTTCTCGATAACGTATCTATATCGTCGAAGCGAGGCGCATACATCGCCGATGCGGACAGTGTACAACTGAACAACTGCAGGATCGTTCCACAATCGGGAGCCGTTATCAACGTCATCCAGAGCCGCAATATCACGATCAACGGCGGGACATACCCTGCGGCATCCGATGTGTTCCTCAAAGTCACGGGAGAAAAATCGGCGCAAATTCGTCTTATCGGTCCCGAATTCAAGAATGTAAAAAAAGCAATCGAGCTTGATACAAATGTTAAGCTTGATGCGGTAAAGCAATAGCCCCGTAGGGGCAACACTTTGAATTGAAGTTTTGTGCATGTAATCTTTTTTGTGATAGGTCGCTCCTAACGGAGCTTGACTATTCTTCTGTATCATTTTCTACAAGTAGGCCGTCCCTATGGGACTAAGGAGAGATCCGCCTCTATTTGTACCAAATGACAACGAGGTTATATAGCCGGAGATCTAAATACAAAAATAGTCCTTAAAAACAAATCCCCATTTCAGGACACCCCGTAGGGGTGGCCTATTTGTAGCACTTTCAACAACACTCAAAAGTAGTAGCACCGTAGGTGCGACCTAAAGGAGACTGCCATTTCAACTCCGTGTCCTCTCCATTAGCTATCGTATTAGTACTTTGAGAACTCCGTGTTTATTTTTTTCTCTTAAAAGACTATGAACAATTCAATCACGATCAGAAGAGCTGAATTAACGGACCTCGATGCAATTACTGAAATCTATAGCGAAGCAATACTCACAACGACGGCGACCTTCGATACCGAACCGAAGAGTACGGACGAACGGCGTGAGTGGTTTCAGTCGCATGACGAGAGGCATCCTATTATTGTTGCGGTAATGGACGGGAAGGTAATCGGCTGGGCATCGTTGAGTAGATGGTCGGAGCGCCGCGGGTACGATGACACCGGAGAAACATCGTTCTACATCAAATCGGAATACCGCGGACAGGGAATCGGACGAAAGCTTAAACAGGCGATCATCGATGAAGCCCGGCGTTTGAGGTATCATACAATCATCGCACGGGTTGTGGGTGAAAGCGATGTAAGTCTGCATATTAATGAGAGTTTCGGTTTCGTTCATGTCGGTACAATGAAAGAAGTCGGCCGCAAGTTCGGTAGATTACTGGACGTCCATATTTTTCAGAAGATATTGGAGTGAATGGAGAGTGGACGATATATTTTATATTACAGGAGAGAACATAAATGGATAAAGCAGACAAAGAAAAAATCGAAAAGATCATTGAAGACCGAAAGGTCGGACATGCCAATTTGATGAAATCCTCCGAAGTGTACAGGATATTCAATAGGTTGGATCTGACTACATATAAAGATAATAATCTGGAGAAAAAATATAAGGAACTTATAGGTTTGGGAATTTCAATTTTTAAGAACTGTGAACCCTGCATGGAATGGCATATACATGAAGCCTTAAAAGGAGGAGCAACAAGAGAACAAATAATCGAAGCAATCGAGGTTGGAATTGAAATGGGAGGAGGACCAGCAAGCGTTTCCAGCAGATTTGCCTTGATGGTATTAGAATATTACACGGCTGAACGGGTAGTCTGAACGTCGCAGATAAGACGATACCGGATTAACATCGCTTGCGATATCATTCGCTTATCGCCCGCGTAGCGGGTGAGAGCAGCGAAAGCTTTCATCCCTGTGAAAGTTTCGGCTATTTTCATGTCGGGACGTTGAAAGAGGTCAGTTATCAATTCGGGAATCTTTTAGACGTGCATATTTTTCAAAAGATATTAGAGCGAACAGTCGGCAGCCGGTAGGTTCTACGAATTGATAGACCGACGAAATGGCTGAGAAATCATAAATAGAATTTTGATACTTTTGACCACTGGCTCTTGCATCTCACAATGCAATTTTGTAAGATTCAATGTAGAATTAGTGGAGGATTGATGACGACAAAAACCCTTACTGCGGTACTTCATCGAGAAGAAGATATGTTTGTAGCCGAATGCCCCGAGATAGGCACTGTAAGCCAAGGTTCTACGGTTGAAGAGGCATTAGCTAATCTCAAGGAGGCTACCGAGTTGTACTTTGAAGAATTCCCCCCGAAACAAGTCGAGAAAGCCCTACTGACAACATTTGAGATAGCTGTCAATGGCTGAGCTTCGGAAGGTTTCAGGCGAAGAAGCTATTCGATCTCTCGAACGCTTGGGCTTCAAAAAAGTCCGCCAACGTGGAAGTCACGTCATCCTCAAAAAAGAGACAACTGCTGGAAGCGTAGGTTGTGTTATCCCTCTTCATAGAGAATTAAAAATCGGAACGCTTCGAGGTATCCTACGGCAGGCCAAAATCGAACCAGAAGATTTTCTGAATAATTTATGACCTCTCTATAAAAACAGGGTAAATTTCTTTTCAAGAATACTCAGGCATTTCCAACATTATTGCTTTTTAATTCGCAGTTTATTATACTCCGTTTGACACAAATACTCCCGACATTTTCTACTGGGCCGCCTTCGAACCCGTTTTATACGGTGTAATATTTGGCGCTTATATTGGAAAGAACTCATAGACGCATCCACTTTTTAATTTAGAGAAGAATTAGTAGATCTAGAACCACCGAGATCCACACGCACGTATGTACCAAGGCGATCGGGAAGATTAGAAGTCCGCTCGATTCAATGGTAGCGGAGCTACCAAAAGGAGAGAAGGATAATAAGCTTTATCTGCCTAATACAGATTAAAAAAATAATTACGCAATACCACGAAGTGGTACTGTTCTACCGTATTGCGTCTATACAGACGTTACGCGCCATGTGCCCGTCACATTTAAAGAGGATCGAATGGAATGGATATCAAGTATCATTAGTGTAGGAAATAAATTATTTCCATGGATTGGGAAGAAATGGAGCAATCGTCGCTTTGGCCCTAGACTTCAACTAGCCTTGAGCTGGGATCAGCCACGAATACACGTACTCGGTGCTCCTCTCACAACATGGCGAACACTTTTAATAAGGGGGATAGGCGGAAAAGAAAGTGAGTACGAGATCGCCTCGGGTTCTTTAGAAGCAAGAGAATGCAACACGAAAGATTTTCTCTTAGTTACAGATTTATCAGATTTGATTAAACTACCATTACACTTGGATGCTAATCGACAAAAAGATTTTCAAATAAATGGAACAACGATAACGAAGCATCTTCGTCAATTTTATAAAGATAATTCTCCAATAGACATTCGTTTGAATGTCCAAGATCATTATGGCATACGAATAATCAGCAATCCGTTTCAAGTTACAATAAATGAGCTGGAGCGCAGGGAAACTCGTTGAGCAATAGTACATTAAAAGGATTATTTATGTAAGATTTGAACGGGCACACGGGCGCCTAACAAGCGTGGTTACGACGCTCACATATTTGCTAAGCTAAGAGAAATCATAATTAATATATTAGGGTGTTCGCTCAAGCCTGCCGCGGTGCAGGTATTGAATTGGTCATTTGCAATATCCCGCGGCAGGCCTGCGTAACCACGCCAGACGTTAGTAACTATGTTACAAAGTAATTGAGCCTCACCGTTGAAAGTGGTAGTTTGTAGTGAAGTCCCAAACAACACTACAACACCATAACAACAGGAGGCTCAAATGAAAAGATACAAAAAGG